>Ga0123337_10003045_pt1 | contig 18334 bp, 11 predicted proteins | sample frozenSSSSmetaG_FD_89792 | JGI IMG/M metagenome (GOLD analysis project Ga0123337, IMG submission 89792) | Glacier valley bacterial and archeal communities from Borup Fiord, Nunavut, Canada, to study Microbial Dark Matter (Phase II) -... | ecosystem: Environmental > Aquatic > Freshwater > Ice >... | reverse complement strand
TTCTCGCTGTAGCCCCGGTGACTATCGTATATCCTATCCCCAGTACCAAATGGATTCGTTGGGTTAATCCACAAACAGGCGAAATTAGTCCCCCAAGAAAGTCCCCAAAAAAAGGAACGCCCTATGCCATATTTCCAGAGCTGTATAAAATCAAAGATTTTCTCCTAGACGAAAATTTAAGTGTCCATATTGTCCTAATAAATTTAGAAGAATACAAATTTCTAGACGGCTGGAGTACGGATAAAAAAAAGGGCTCAACCAGATGTGACCGAATTCCCACCGAATTGGTGGAAGAAATAATTATTTCTAAGGTTTCTGATTATCAGTTACTTATTCCAGCGCTTCTTGGTGAACAATTTAGTTCAAAAGATTTTAAGAACGCCTCTAAAATCCCCTTGCATGTAGCGCAAACTGCTTTAAATATACTTTATTACGTAGGTGCGATTGATCGAACAGGAAAAAAAGGAAATGCTTATCTCTATGGCAGAACATCAATGGAATAATAGCGCAAAAAGCATGCACAGGAATGAGGTAAAGTATGTTTCTTTATTCTTGTTATTCTTCTAAACTTGTTTATTATTTATTCCAAACTGTGGTATACTTAATATAATCGATATATTATAAAGGAGGAAGAGGGGACAAGCTACCTTATATTGTCCTTTCAAAAAATTTATGAATTCAGAAAACGAAACGGTAACTGCAATGGAACCTGAAATTACGCCAATAATCACAACACCTGAGGAGGTGCAGGTAACTGCACCGGAAGTAACAACACCTGAGGAGGCGCAGATAGCTGCACCGGAAGTAACAACACATGAGGAGGAACAGATAGCTGCACCGGAAGTAACAACGCATGAGGAGGAGAAGATAGCTGCACCAGAAGTTATTCCTTCCATGAATGAATATAAAGATCAGCTTGAACGTTCCTTTCGTACTATCAAGGAGGGTGATATCATAAAAGGTACTGTAATCGGAATTACCGAAACAGAGGTTACCTTGGATCTTGGATATTACACTGAAGGCATAATCAAATTAGAAGAATTAAGTAATGATCCGCGCTTTTCCATAAAGGCTGATATTACCTTAGGTGAAGAAATTTCCGCTACTATTCTTGAGGAAGATGACGGTCATGGTAATATATTGTTATCTCGGAAACGTGCAGATGACATTTTGGCGTGGGAACATTTAACCGAGGCAATGAAAAGCAAGAAAGTTGTAACCTTTAAGATTTCGCAGGCAGTTAAGGCTGGAGTTGTTACTTACCTCTATGGCGTTCGCGCCTTTATACCTGCTTCCCAACTGTCGATGAGCTATGTGGAAGATCTTGAGTCCTGGGTAGGAAAAGAAATTAATGCAATTGTCATCACTGCTTCTAGTGAAGATAATAAATTAGTCCTTTCCGGTAAAGAAGTTGAGAAGAATGTGGTCCAAAAGGACAAAAAGAGTAAAATGAATAAGCTCCAAATAGGAATTGTAACAACGGGAAGAGTAGAAAAGATAGCTCCCTACGGTGCCTTTGTTAATATTGGGGATGGTCTTTCCGGACTTGTCCACATTTCCCAAATCTGCGACAGAAGGATTAAGTCTCCAAGTGAGGTAATCAAAGAAGGCGAAGAAGTAACCGTAAAGGTTATCGATATCAAGGACGGGAAAATCAGTTTAAGTATGAAAGAAGTCGGAGAAAAATCAGAGGTTTTTGAAGATAGCCAGCAGGCTTTCTCTGCCTACAATTCAGGTGAGGAAGCAACCACTGGGCTTGCTGCTTTATTGAAGAATATTAAGCTTTAATTTTATCTTTATTATTTAGAAAAGGGACTCGATAAGGGTCCCTTTTCTAACATTATTTTCAAATCTTCGTCTGCTATATATATAACAGTATTAATGAATGTTAAAATTGTGTTATTTCTAAAACATAAAGAATAAGAAATATCTGTTAGCGATTTCTTTTTACCAAACGGTAATCGATTCATTTGTATTTCCCTATGTTTATAGACCCAATCCAAATAGCACTCTTTTTCTGGGCTTCTTAGAATCCGTAATCTTCATCTGTTCAACCTGCTCTTGCTCTTGCTCTTGCTTTTGTTCCTCCTCGTCATCAATAATTGTTCCGAAGGATTCCGCAACAATTGCTTTATATTGACCGGAAAGTTCCTGTTCAAGAGCTTCCATCTGTTCCCTACCGCAGGACTTAATCTCTTCATTTAAGGAAAGCATTTTTTGATCCAGATATGCAACAATTTCTGAGCATTCCTTCAACTCTTTACGGATATGTTCCGGTGCATTTCCTTCAAACTTATAATAAATTTTATGTTCTAGACTAGCCCAGAAATCCATAGCAATAGTCCTGATTTGTATTTCTACCTTTGTCTCCACGGTTCGATTAGATAGAAAAATAGGAATAGATACAATCATATGATAACTGGTATAACCGTTACCTTTCGGATTTATAATGTAATCCTTGATTTTTAATACCTTGATATCATTTTGCTTTGCTACTAAATCTGCGATACGGTAAATATCGGAGGTAAAGGAACAGATGATGCGGATTCCGGCTACATCATTCACATATTTTACTATATTTTCAACTGATAATTCTTTCTCATTATGTCCCAATTTTTTTGCAATACTTTGAGGTGTTTTAATTCTTGAGGAAATATGCTCTATCGGATTATATTGGTGTGCCAGTTTAAATTCATTATTTAAAATCTCAAGCTTCGTATTTATTTCCTTTAGTGCCGCATCATATAACAGAAGTGCATTACTCCATTCCTCTGCCTCATCATAAAATATGGGTAAATCCATCAAATCACAACCTTATCCTTGTATAGTCTATCTATAAACCCCACAAATTTTGTTCATATTTTATTCATTATTCTAATTATATCATAGATATATGAATATTTCTTGAAGTTTTTTAATCTTAATCAAAAATTAATAGTTTATTTATTTATGGATAAATAATTTGTTTTTTTGAAGAATTTGAGCAATTTGAAAAAGTTGCTTTATTATTTAAAAAAATTTGCTTTATTATTTGAAAAATTTATTGACAATGTGGTGATATATGGATATAATATTGGCAGACTATTACAGAAAGCGAGGTTAAACAGATGAAGTTAAGAGCTACTGCCCATATTAATTTAATACAGAATACTTTATTTGAGAATACCTCTTGGATTCTGAGAATTTAATTTTGTTATCATTTCCACTCTTGCTACCTGCCACGGGGAGAAGAAATGAATACAATAATATTTTTTCTACTATTATGCCGGGGTATATCTTACCACGGTTTATTTTTATGTCTACTTATATGTTTTGGTCCAAAAGCAAAATATTGTTACGAAATTTTTTATCACGAGAATGTGGGGGACGGAGAAGTTATGAAGAAAATCTCAAGTTATATATTAAAATATTGGCATGCTTATGCCTTTGCAATTATTTGTATAGTGATAGCAGTATCTTTGGATATGCTTTCACCTCAAGTGACGAAGCGGATTATCGATAATGTCATTATAGGAGGGGATATGGATCTCCTTCCAAAGCTTTTAATATTAATTTTTATTATAGGTATCGGAAGATGCATTTTTCAATATCTAAAAGAATTAATTTTTGATTCTGTAAGTTCAAAAATTACTATGAATATGAGAAAGGATTTGTTTACTCATATTCAAGGACTGTCTTTAAGTTTTTTTGACAAAAATAATACCGGCGAATTAATGTCTCGCGTTAAAGACGATATCGACAAGGTCTGGGCTGCTTTGGGTTTTGTGAGTATGTTAATCATTGAAGTGGTTATCCATACCTCAATCGTACTTTATTGCATGTTCAGGTTAAGTCCCACCCTTACAATTATACCTTTGATAGCTATGCCAATGATGGCAGGGTTAGCAATTTTTATGGAGAAGCGGTTAAGAAAGATTTATGAACAAATCAGCGAAGAAAATGCAGTACTTAACACAGTAGCACAGGAAAATCTATCCGGAGTACGTACTGTAAAGGCCTTTGCTAGAGAAAAACATGAAATTGGGAAGTTTTTGTCCCACAACAAACGCTATTATGATCTTAATATGCAGCAGTCCAAGGTTTTTATAAAGCTTTATCCCTACTTTCAACTAGTTACCAGAATACTGCCTTTGTTTGTTATTGTCATGGGTGGTTATCAGGTAATTAAGGAAGATATTACACTTGGTACTCTAGGTGCATTTGCCGAATATTCCATGAATATTGTTTGGCCAATGGAAATGCTTGGCTGGTTATCTAGTAATTTTGCTTCTGCAGTTGCCTCTATTAAAAGGATTAATAAAATCTATAAGGAACAGCCTATCATAACGGAAGTGGAGCATCCGGTTGAATTAGAAACCGTTAAAGGCTCTGTCATGTTTGATAATGTTTCCTTTTCTTTGGGTGACAAAAATATCCTTTCCGGCATTACCTTTCATCTGGAGGCGGGAAAAACAATTGGCATCATGGGAGCTACCGGTACCGGAAAAAGTTCAATTATTAATCTTTTGCAGCGCTTCTATGATGTGTCAGAGGGTGAAATTAAATTAGACGGAGTAAATATTAAGGAGCTATCAATAAAGCAACTACGAAGAAGCATTTCTTTAGTAATGCAGGATGTCTTCCTGTTTTCAGATACGATCAACGAGAATGTTAAGATGGGCAAAAAATATCAGGTACAGCCAGAAGAAATTATCGATGCTGTGACCAGTGCTCAAGCGAAGGACTTCATTGAACGAATGGATCAGCAATATGATACGATTGTCGGTGAACGCGGGGTTGGATTGTCCGGAGGACAGAAACAGCGTATCAGTATCGCTAGGGCGCTGGCGAAAAAAACACCGATTTTGGTACTTGATGATTCCACCTCAGCACTGGATATGGAAACTGAGCATATGATTCAAAAAGCCTTGTCTCAATTAAATTCAACAAAAATTATTATAGCACATCGGATTTCTGCAGTAAAAAATGCAGATGAAATTATTATTCTTGACGAAGGGGAAATTGTGGAACGTGGCAGTCATGAAACCCTATTACAGTCAAAAGGTTACTATTACAAAACATATATTGCTCAATACGGGGATTATCAGACGGATTTTGAGGTTACACCCGATTGGCAAAAGGACGGCAAGGAGGTGGCAGCATGGCAGTAAACGCAGTGAAAGACGATGAGTATTTAAATTCTGTCAGCAATAAAAATACTTTAACAAGACTATTTAAATATTTGTTAGCCTATAAACTCCCCATAGTGGGTGTTATATTTATTATGATAATAACTGTTACAATTTCGATCGTAAATCCACTCATCATTGAGTACGCAGTCGATGTTCATATCAAAAACAAAGATTTTGAGAATTTATTAGTTTTAGGTGGCTTTGCTGTTGCAATTAATCTCCTGTTTGTATTGTTGGTTAAGATACGAATGTATTTAATGGCGAAAATATCAAATCAAGTATTGCTTACCATAAGACAAGAGCTTTATACCCATATTCAAAAACTAAGCTTCAGTTTTTTTGACAGTAGACCGACAGGTAAAATACTTGCGAGAATAATTGGAGATGTTAATTCCTTAAAAGACGTCCTTTCCAATAGTGTAACGACTTTAATTCCGGATTTTATTACAATCTGCGCAGTTGTTACGATTATGCTTTTGAAAAACTGGAAATTGGCTTTCGCGTCCTTGATCAGTCTTCCAATCATGATGTTCGGATTGTGGTATATTCAAACCCGCTCCCATCACAGATGGCAGCTTCACCGGAAGAAAAGTTCGAATCTAAATGCTTTCATTCATGAAGATCTTTCCGGTATGAGAATTATACAAAGCTATACGGCAGAGGAAGAAACCGGAGAAAATTTTGATGTACTTTTAAAGGAGCATCGCGATTCCTTTATGAGCGCCGTCATTTTAAATGATGCTTTTGGTTCTGTAATAGATTTTAGTTGGGGCTTAGGTTCGATTTCCATGTATCTAGTCGCTATTAAAATCCTCGATATCGGACCTGGAAATGTCGGAACTTTAATCGCTTTCGCAGCCTATATTTCAATGTTTTGGCATCCAATCATGAATTTGAGTAATTTTTACAATCAACTAATAACAAATGTATCCGGGGCAGAACGTATCTTTGATATTCTAGATACAAAACCGGAAATTGAAGATTCTGATCAGGTAACACATTTACCGGAAATACTAGGCGACGTACGTTTTGATCATGTATCCTTTGCATATGATGCAGATACAAAGGTTTTAAATGATGTAAGTTTTCACATAAAGCCCGGTGAATCCATTGCCCTTGTAGGACCTACCGGTGCCGGTAAAACAACAATTGTTAACTTAATCAGCCGCTTCTATGATGTACAGGAAGGTAATGTATATATTGATGGGTATAGTGTTAAGGATGTTTCCATTGAGAGCTTAAGACAGCAGATGGGAATTATGACACAAGATAACTTCCTGTTCTCCGGTACCGTGAAAGATAATATCCGTTATGGTAAGCTGGATGCTACGGATGAGGAAATCATCGCTGCTGCCACGGCGGTTAACGCCCATGAATTTATTATGAAGCTTGAAAAAGGATATGATACCGAGCTTCAGGAGCGTGGTAACGGTCTTTCTATCGGTCAGCGCCAATTACTTGCCTTTGCTAGAACAATGGTTTCTATGCCTAAAATTCTTATTCTAGATGAAGCTACCTCGAGTATTGACACTCACACAGAACTTTTAGTACAGCAAGGTATCGAGGCTTTATTAAGGGGAAGAACTTCCTTCGTCATCGCTCACCGCTTATCCACCATTCGAAAAGCAGACCGTATTTTTGTTATTGATGATGGTAAAATTATGGAGGAAGGTAGCTCCGATGAGTTGCTTGCTAGGAAGGGGATGTATTATAATTTATATATGGCACAGTTTAAGAATTTTTAAGATGATATATTTAAGAATTTCAGCATAAAATAAAGGGGCTTTTGCATTCATAGAAATGCGAAGGCCCCTTAGCTTTGCAATGCTTTAACGGATATTGAATCTAAATGATTGTTTCTATTTTCTTTAGAATTTTCTCTTTGGTAAGGTGATAATAAAGCTTGTTCCCTTCATAAATTGGGACCTTACTTTGATCTTTCCGGTGTGGGCAAGGATAATCAACTTCGCAAGGGAAAGTCCCAGACCATGTCCGCTGATATTCTGGTTCCTAACATAATCTGAGCGGTAAAAACGGTCAAAAATATGGTCTATATCCTTCTGCGTCATACCGATACCGCTATCCTTTATCGTGATGACACAGTCGTCGTTTAACTTTTGACATAGGATTGTTATCTCATCCCCGTCTCTGGTATATTTTACTGCATTATCTATAAAAATTCGAATGGCTTGCTTAAGAGACTGCTTGTCTCCATACACAATAACGTCCTCCATAATCGGGTTCTGTATACTACGATTTACTGCTGTCAACCTGGTTTCCTTCACCATATCTTCTACAACAGGTCTCATATTAAATCTTCTCTTTGTTAATTTAAAGGTTTTTTTATCATGTCTGGATAAATATAGAAGCTTTTCTACTAAGTCTTGCATAGATCTTGCCTCGTTTTGAATTGCCTCAATTGATTCATGAAGAACCTCTTCGTTTGACGTTCCCCACCGGTTTAACAGATTGGCATAGCCTTGTATTACAGAGATTGGCGTCCTAAGCTCATGGGAAGCATCGGAAACAAACTGTTTCTGACTCTCATAGGAGGTCTCTATCCGATTAAGCATCGCGTTGATTACGGTTGCCAAATCCTTTAATTCGTTTTTTGTACCTTCTACATTTAACCGTTCACTGTGAAGGTTGTTAACGGTTAATCTGTTTGCAGTAGCTGACATAATTCTTATGGGTTCAAAAAGCTTCACATCACTCTTTTTACCCTTACGGATAATAAAAAATACAATTATTATCAAGAGAACAACTAATTTCCATAGTAAAGACAGAAATTCATTATAACTTTCTGTCATATTATATTGAAATTGTGCAAGATAATTTGAACCGTTCAAAGTGAAGGTTTTGCTTTCATTAACAATAAATAGGTTCGTTTTATCTTTGCTGTCATAATGTATGCCGTGGTAAAAAGCTCTCTCGTAGGTCGGAAGATATGCGATATCATTATATACTTCTATTCCGGTTTCCTTATTATCAATCTTCATGGTAAGTCCCTGCATATAATAAGGATTATTATAGCTTTCTTCTTCGCCATTTGTTATAGAGGCAACAATATTTTCAGCCATCTGCTTAAAGTTAGCTTTCTCTGCGGACATATATAAGAGTGTAAATCCAACTATAAATAAAATTCCATAGGTTAATAATAGTTTTAAATAGGCTACCGATATTCGAAACGCAATGGAAAGTCTAAAGTTACTGAGCCATTCCTCTTTCTTTTTCCTAATTGGGAGGATAATTCTTCTTAAGATTTTGCGAATCATGTCCATTATTTTATCTTTCATGGTGTTTATTGCGTATATATACTACGCCCTCCTCCCTTCTGTCGTTAATCGATGTTCCTTTCTGTCAATCCTTAATGATATAGCCAATACCCCTGACCGTCGATATCAGATGTATTGCATATTTTTCATCAATTTTTTGCCTTAAATAACGGATATACACATCCACCACATTGGTATCCCCAAAGTATTCATAGTCCCAGACATTATTAAGTAATTGTTCTCTGGTCAGCACCATATTTTTATTTCTAATTAAATATTCTAATAGTTCGTATTCTTTTTTCGTAAGTGTAAGTTCTTCGTTGCCATAATATGCGCTGTGACTTGTTAAAATTAACTTCAACTCACCAATTTGAAGCATAGCAACCTTTGGTTGTGTACTTTGTTTCTTTCTATTCAGTGCTACTCTAATTCTGGCAAGCAGTTCTTCTATAGCAAATGGCTTTGTCATATAATCATCTGCACCCATATCGAGTCCCACTACTTTATCGGTTACATCGTCCTTTGCCGTGAGCATGATAACCGGAATCATAGATTCCAAGCGGAGCCTGCGGCACACTTCAATACCACTTAATCCCGGAAGCATAATATCCAAAACAACTAAGTCAACATTATCCTTCAGCGCTCGTTCTAGACCCAGCCTTCCGTCTCCCGCAAGCAGCACCTCATACCCCTCATGTTTTAATTCCAATTCTAAAAATCTAGCAATTTTCACTTCATCTTCAACAATTAATATTCTTGCCACTTAAAAACCCTCCTTGCCTATTCAAAACAATATCTCTCTTCATTGTATCGGTTACTGCGATTTTATTCAATATGTGTATATTAAAAGTTTATTAGAAAATGTAATAGCAACTAAAAAATGATAGGCATCAGTAATTAATAATCTTTTTCATATAAAAAGGCGCTAATGCGCCTTTTTATATCTTTATCACAAACATTCAAATCTTATGCCACTTCTTGGGAGTGATTAAAATTCGCATCATATAAATTCAAAAATTCTGCTTCTTTCCGTCTCTTTTCTCTTTTTAATAGTACTGTAATATCATTATTTCGCTTAACATCTTGAACAACAATACTATTTTCCAGAGAATTGATACTTTTCACTATGTATTCCGAGGATTTATCATCCATAAATATCAGTCGCTCTTTATGGTAAACAAAGAATTTACCTGTTTGCATTAATTTATTATTAAAAAAAAGCAGCATCGGGATTATTCCCATGAAATTCGCGTTATAGTAACATAGACCATAGATATACCCTATTACCAGGGTAAGTAATACAATTTGTTTTACAAGTGCTGATTTATTCATGTATTTTGTCTTAATCCTTCGGTACCTACAGATATAGTAAATTCTGGTAATTACTAGGGATCCCGAATAAAGAATTAAGACATACATCATAAAAATAAGAACACTCCACAGGATGGCGCCCATAAGCTCTGTCTTTATCTGCCGATAGATTTCAATATAATTCATAGTAGACAATATTATCCAAAGTAATGCATTTATGTTTAAAATGATATGTAAATATATTTTCTTCATTTTACCACCTTTCGATTGTATAAGGATCTACTACTATGTTATACACGTTATATCCATTCTATGTTTTTTTGTGATTTTATATGTTCTATACTCTTGTTTTTTAAATACCGCTAATTATTTCTGATATAATTGCAAAACGCTTTTCTACCTTTATAAATAACGATATTATCGAATAATATCTTCATTTATTTTTATTATTATTATTATTATACATAATTCTACAATAATATTAATTTAGTGTTAAATATATCACAATGTCCTCAGTGCTACAATAGGTAACCTTCATTTCTCATCAACTTTTAATTTACATCTTTATAATAGTTACTCTACAAGATGAATTGGTAAACCAATTCACTGGTGATAAACAAGATAAATTGATTAACCATTCCCTTGTCATAAACAACAACTAGCGGAAAACTCCTTGTCTTATGTTAAAAAAAAGGAGATCGCTCCTGACTTAAAAAGTCATTTGACGATACTCTCTACTCTTAGTATTGATAGATTTTTTTCTTATATTAACCAAACATGCCTACCCTTTGATTTAGTTTGTACCGAGGATTTCGCAGGCACAAACTTCTAAGTGTGAATTATGTTTTTCAATACTTCACACTACACTCTTTACCGCATTTACTACATTTTCTGTCGTAAATCCAAACTTTTTAAATAACACCGACGCCGGTGCTGACGCGCCGAAACCTTTCATCGTTACGGTTGTTCCATCAAGGCCTACATACTTTCCCCAGCCAAAATCAACCGCTGCTTCTACAGCCACTCTTGCTCTTACACTTTTTGGCAATATACATTCCTTATACTGCTCGGTTTGAACTTCAAATAAATCCATTGATGGCATACTAACAACTCTTATGTCAACACCTTCTTTTAATAACTCTGCTTGGGCATTAATTCCTAACTCTACCTCTGACCCACTCGCTATAATAATCGCATCAGGAACTACCTTTTTAGAATCAGACACAACGTAACCACCCTTTAACGCTTCCTTGGAGGATCCTGAAAGTTGAGGTAGATTTTGGCGAGACAATACTAATGCAGTAGGCGTGTTCGTTGAGGTAATTGCATAATACCATGCTGCGATACATTCTGTTGCATCCGCCGGTCTGAATACGGTAAAATTCGGCATGGAACGTAGCATTGCCAGCTGCTCCACTGGCTCATGGGTAGGCCCGTCCTCTCCGACACCGATACTGTCATGGGTAAACACAAAGATTGTTGGAAGTCCCATCAAAGCGGAGAGTCTTGCCATTGGTTTTACATAATCGCTGAATACAAAGAAGGTAGATACATACGGTCTTAATCCTCCATGAAGCGCTAGACCGTTACCAATCCCTGCCATAGCCAATTCTCTTACACCGAAGTGCAAATTACGGCCAGCGTAATTATTCTTAGAGAAATCTCCCATATCACTCATATAGGTCTTCGTGGAAGGTGCAAGATCTGCGGCTCCTCCAATAAGGTTAGGTAAAATTTTCTTAATTTTATTTATTGTAAGACCGGATAAATTTCTGGTAGCTTCTGGCTTATCTGCAAATGCCCAGAAATCCTCGTTATCAATTAAATCCTTTGCGATGTTCTCATCATGGTGCTTTTCCCATAAATCCTTCATCTCTGGGAATTTGTTTTTGTATTCATCAAATAACTCATTCCAAGCAGCCTCATCCATTGTCTTTTCTTGTGCGATCGCCTTATAATTAGCATACACTTCCTCAGGAATAAAAAAGGGTTCTTGGCTTGGCCACTCTAATTTTTCTTTTAATGCCCTAACATTATCTACTCCCAGCGGTTCGCCATGAGCACTTGCCATACCTTCTTTCGGACTTCCATATCCGATTTTAGTTCTAACCGTTATCATCGAAGGTCTAGTTAAATCTGCCTTAGCAGCTTCAATCACTTTACCAATCTCCTCAAGGTTGTTACCGTCCTCTACCAATAAGGTCTGGAAGCCATACGCTTCAAAGCGTTTCCTAACATCCTCTGTGAAGGCAATATCAGTACTTCCTTCTATTGAAATTTTATTAGAATCATAAAATACAATTAGTTTTCCAAGCCCAAGCGTACCCGCAAGAGACATAGCCTCCGAGGTAATGCCCTCCATCATACATCCGTCACCACCAAGAGCAAAGGTATAATGGTCTACAACCGGATAGCCTTCTTTATTAAACTTAGCCGCAAGATGTGCCTCTGCCATTGCCATGCCGACTGCCATTGCCATGCCTGCTCCTAAGGGACCGGTCGTTGCTTCCACGCCAATTGTGTGGCGATACTCAGGGTGCCCCGGGGTTAAAGAATTATCTTGACGAAATTGAGTTAAATCCTCTAAAGTGAGACCATAATCGAATAAATGTAATAGTGAATATAACAGCATGGATCCATGTCCACCGGATAATACGAATCTGTCTCTGTTAGCCCATTTTGAGTTCTTTGGATTATGTTTCATATGTTTCGTCCACAATTCATAAGCCATCGCGGCACAGCCTAAGGGAAGGCCGGGATGTCCTGAACTTGCTTTCTGAACCCCGTCCGCTGATAACACTCTTATCGCATTTACTGACATTGTATCAATGATGCTCATTAAATTTCCTCCTTAAAGTATAAATCATTTTGATGTTGAGACATTTAATAATGTCCGTTTCGTAGTATAAATTAACAAGTCTATCCTATTGTTACGCATATATAAGTAAATATACAGTAAAAATGAAGTTAATACAATCGGCAAAACTCACACATGTATAAGCAAAAGCAATCCTTTTTATAATGATTCTACCAAAGACAAATATCTGGTTTCGAATTGATCCACCGGCATAGGCTTTGCAAAATAATAGCCTTGGATGATATCGCATCCCACGGCACATAAAAATTCAACCTGCTCTCTGGTCTCGATACATTCTGCAACTACCTTCATATGTAAGTCCTTTGCCATCGCTATGGTATTGCGGATAACCGTAAAACCTCTTTCCTCTTCCTCCGTAATTCCGAAGAGTTCACCGTCTAGCTTTACAATGTCCAGCGGAATATCCTTCAATGAATTAAGCGAGGAATATCCGGCACCAAAATCGTCCATCGATACCAGAAAACCATATATCCTTAACTGAATAACTGTTTTTATTAATGTGTGCTTGTTTTGCAAAAAAGCACTTTCAGTTAATTCTAATTCAATCAACTCGTGCGCAATACCATATTCATCTACCATATTTTTAATATCCTCTGCTAAAAGTGGATTAGCAAAATGTAGTCGTGATATGTTAACAGATACCGGTAACGGGGTATACCCTTTATCAATCCAATATCTAAGTTGTTTACAAACATTTCTTATCATATAATTATCTAGTTCTGTAATAAACCCGTTCTTCTCGAAAACAGGAATAAAATATTGAGGAGTAATCATTGATCCGTCCTTATTAATCCACCTTACTAAGGCCTCTGCTCCGGTTACTTTTTCTCCTTTTGCTGTATACTTAGGTTGTAAATAAACAACAAATTCGTTGTTTCTCAGCGCATCATACATATTCGTCTCGATTTTTTCCTCTTCAAGAAGCAGCCCTCTAGCATTATCGTCAAAGAAGGATATCATTCCTTCATTACTATCTTTGATACTATGTTTTGCAATCCCGGCAAAATCGCCCATCCGGTCTATTGAATCATTTCGTTCCGTAATATAGTAAACCCCGAAGTAGATCTTTGCCATCCTTGTATAACGCAGTAGATGTAGTTGATCATTTAACTCATTAATTCGCTTTTCTACCTCAATTTCCTCTTGAAATGCCAAAAGGATATAAAATTGGTCTGCGGCATATCTTGTAAAAGGTTCTCCGGGTTTAACCCATTTCTTCAGAACCGAGTGAATGTCCTTTAAAACTTCGTCGCCTTTTTGATAACCATAAGCATCGTTAATTAATTTAAATCTATTTATATCGAAGTTAATTAAAGCAAACCTTTTTTTTGTAAATTGTCTGCTGTTAAGAATCTTGTTTACATTCATCCGAAACTTATACCAATTGCTTCCCCCTGTTACGGGATCCAAATAGAGCATTTGGATTACTTTTTGATTAGATCTGCGTTGAGAGATGACCAGTAACATAAAAAGAAGAAATATAGCTAATATAATAAAAGACCACATCATATTAGATATTTTTAGAATTTCCTGTGCCATCGGATCAATCGCATCATACTTTCCTACCAATATAGTCCAATTGTTGACACCTAATGGCTCCTGATACCAAACATATTCCTTTTCTTGTTGATTTTCTTTCGCAATGAAATCGAATACGCTCATATTTGAGATATGTTTTTCAAAATCAAGTTGAAGATACCCCTCAGAAATCGCCTGATTAAAATCAAAAGCAGTTATGTAACTCCCCTCAAAATAAGTAACTACCTTCTTATTCTCATTTAATATGTACGCTGAACTTCCAATCAACTCGTCGTTATCTATGTAGCTTGTCATTTTTATTAGAGCACTAACCGTTGCCATTAAAACTCCTACACACGATTGGTTCTTAAATATTGGAGCTGCATAAATGATAACCGGTTCATTATTTTCTGTATACTGCAACGAATCTGATATGTTTACCTGACCCTTTAATGCCTTTGTAAGGTATGTTTCGCCGAAAGCATTTATATTCTCGCCTTTAATATTATATCCCTTACCATCCAAACCAACGATTGCAAGGTCGATATAAGATTTACCATCTGCTAGTATGGGAAGAATTATTTTAATCTGCTCTTGATTCAAAGCCTCGGTCTGCCCTATTAAATTTGCGGCAACCTGTAAGGATTGGCACTGGTTCTCAATATCTTGTTTGAGCATTTTTGCTGTGTCTTCAGTAAGTTTGTCGTAAGATTCCAGTGTTGTTTTATAACTAAATTCAGCCATCTTACCCATATAATATAATCCTATCATTAGTGATAAGAAAGTGCCTAAAATAGCTAGTAGCAGCAAAGGAATGATTCTGCTCTTTGGTAAAGTAAACTTCATGTTGCTCCCCCTTGCAAGTAATTATCATAAATCTATTATCTATATATCTGTGGTTAAAAAGTTAAATTTACATTTTTGTATATAACTTTATTTAATCATGCAGAGATGGCTCATCAAGTAGTACGGGGTTTTTCAAATTATAATCGTTTTTACTTTGTTATCTATCCATTATTCTATATGGTCGTCAAAATATCTTCTACCCTCTTTAATTGTTTTCTTACTTCAAGTTTTTGTGGGCATTTACTCTCACAGTTTCCGCAATCAACGCAATCCTTTATGGTTTTACCGCCTTCCGACAAATATTTCTTCATCTCACTCCTTGCATGATCGGTTAATCCATATACGTTATAATATGTGAACATATTGAAAATTTGTGGAATTTTTATATCCATAGGACATGGCTGACAATATTCGCAACCAGTACAATATAAATCACTGAATTTTTTGAGCTGGTCCACGGCTACTCCGAGCTGCTTCCACTCTTCCTCTGTTAACGGGTTTTCTTCACCGGCAATCGCTAGATTCTTGTTTACCATATCCATGCTGCCCATTCCTGATAAAGCACAGCTAACCGAAGGATTACCGAGCACAAATTTAAAAGCCAATTCATAGGTAGCAATGGCTGATTTCCCTGTTAATTTTGTAGATAAATTAGTCGGAGCCGCTAATCTTCCGCCTCCTACCGGTCCCATAATAACGACACCTAACCCTTTTGAGGCGGCATAGGTAATCATTTCTTCATTGCCTCTGTCTAGTAGGTTATACTGAACCAGCATGGTTTCCATAACCTCTGCTTTATCAATAATGTACTTAATATACTCCGGTTTATCATGAAAGGAAAACGATATATGTCGAATTAACCCCTCTTCCTTTGCTTTAAGTGCTTCGTTAATTAAGTTATGTCCCATAATCTTCTCATCAAAACCTGCCTTGCTAATACCCCAGAAATGATAAAAGTCAATATATTCTGTATCCATTTTTTTAAGACTTTTTTCTAATACTCTGCGATAGTCACCGGAGGCGTTAACCTCTTCCAACGGTATTTTGGTGGAGAGCATAACCTTGTCACGGATGCCTTTCATCGCTTTACCGACAGTAGCTTCACTATTACTATGAAGATAATACGGAGCAGTATCAAAATAATTGACCCCATTTTCATAAGCACGGTGTAGCATAGGTATTGCCTGCTCTTCATCAATAACCCACTGTCCGTTTTTCTCATATTCCGGAAGCCTCATACATCCAAATCCTAAAGAGGATATTTCTTTGCCGGTAGAACCAAATTTTCTATAAATCATCTAATCATTCCTTTCTTTATGTGAACATTTCACTGGGGTATTACAACTGATAAAAGACTTCACCCAAGTTGGCTGTAATTAATAGATCTGCTTCATTATCATATGGTGTAATAGAATTGTTAATTAGAACCATTTTATTTCCTCCATAATATCGTACAAGACTAGCTGCTGGATATACTGATAGTGATGTCCCGCCAACAACTAATACCTGTGCTTTCGATATCAGGTTTATCGCCATAGATAATACCGTTTGGTCTAAACCTTCCTCATATAATACTACATCCGGTTTAATTATCCCACCACAGCTACATCTTGGCACATTTTCTGTCTTTAAAATCTCTGTTACCTCATAGAATTTGCCGCATTCCATACAATAATTGCGAAAAACAGAGCCGTGTAGCTCCACTACTTTATTACTACCTGCTTTCTGATGAAGGTTGTCAATATTCTGTGTAATAATTCCTTTCAGTTTCCCATCTTTCTCCAACTTGTAAAGCTTGTCATGCGTAATGTTTGGTTCGGCTTCCATATGAAGCATCTTATCTCTATAGAATTCATAAAATTCCTTCGTCTTTTCCATAAAAAAATGATGGCTTAATATTACTTCGGGTGAATAAGCATATTTCATATGATACAAACCATCTGCACTTTTAAAATCAGGGATCTTACTTTCAGTTGATACCCCTGCTCCTCCAAAAAAGACTATATTATCACTTTGGTTAATCCAATTTCTTAAGGTTATAATTTTGTCCTGGAGCATTATTATATGCCGCCTTTCCAGGAATAAAAATTCATTCTCTAGAACCTTTTTTGCCTCTACTATAATGATATATAAATTTTCCTTTATGTCAACCTTATTCATACTAAATATGACATTTTATTTTTTTATAATCTGCCTCCAAATTCTGAGAAGGAATGCAAACCTCGTTGTGAAAGTGCTTTTCTTTCATACTTTTCCCCATTCCAGCGCATGTTTTTTATTTTCTGGCACGAAAAACGTTTTCCAACGCAACTAACTATACTTTCTTGTACATAAAAAAAGACCCCACACAAATGGGGTTTTTTCTTTATGAGACATCCGGGGTTCGAACCCGGGACAACTTGATTAAAAGTCAAGTGCTCTACCAACTGAGCTAATATCCCATTTCTGCTTTGCTTTCATGACAAGTGAATAGGTTCAACAATTTCATCTTGTATGTATTTTACTTCATCAAAACAAAATGCCCAGAGCCGGAATTGAACCAGCGACACGAGGATTTTCAGTCCTCTGCTCTACCAACTGAGCTATCTGGGCAAGGTCAACTTCGTTGGTCTCGAATGGAATGTTTTTGTTAATCTCCTCGAGTAAACGAATACTATTAAATTTTAAACATACAAGCTAAATTAGCAGCCTATTCTTCACAAATAGTCTTAGCAATCTCTCTTGCTTTGAATTGCGGGGATAGGATTTGAACCTATGACCTTCGGGTTATGAGCCCGACGAGCTTCCAGACTGCTCCACCCCGCGCCAATTTTTTTAATGCATCTGTAACTATTCTTTTACTACTTATGGCTTTCGCCAGTGGATGGGGAAGGATTCGAACCTTCGAAAGCGTTGCTAACAGATTTACAGTCTGCCCCCTTTGGCCACTCGGGAACCCATCCAAAAATTTAACAATATTAAATTGTTGAAGCCGATGATCGGACTCGAACCGATAACCTGCTGATTACAAGTCAGCTGCTCTGCCAATTGAGCCACATCGGCACATACCACATATAAATTTGGGTAGGTATTAAGTGGGACCTATAGGGCTCGAACCTATGACCCTCTGCTTGTAAGGCAGATGCTCTCCCAGCTGAGCTAAGATCCCATGGGATTATTATTTACTAAGCCCCTAATTTCATTCTATGTAAATAATGTTATAAACAAATATTCAATTATAATAATTTCACTCATTTTTCGGTCATAATACGACCCAGAGGGGACTCGAACCCCTGACCTCCGCCGTGACAGGGCGGCGCTCTAACCAACTGAGCCACTAGGCCAAATCAAGTACT
>Ga0123337_10003043_pt1 | contig 18343 bp, 18 predicted proteins | sample frozenSSSSmetaG_FD_89792 | JGI IMG/M metagenome (GOLD analysis project Ga0123337, IMG submission 89792) | Glacier valley bacterial and archeal communities from Borup Fiord, Nunavut, Canada, to study Microbial Dark Matter (Phase II) -... | ecosystem: Environmental > Aquatic > Freshwater > Ice >... | reverse complement strand
GCTTCGAGCTGCGGGAGCCAACGCGCCAAGTCGGCGGGCGCCAGCGCTGCGACCAGTTCGTTCTTTTTTGCGGGGGGCAACAGGGACATGACGAAAAGGCGCTTCGGCCGTGAATCACAGGGCGCCCCGGAAGCCGGCTACGCAATTTAACATTCAATTCTAGGCAGTGTTTCAGCATTTGTATGTTCGATAGCGTACAGACGTTACCGCTGTCGCAAAATGACCAACTCGGGCGCGGCGACCCCGTGCCTATGCGAACCGGAGCGCCATCACGCCGCCCACCACCACCGCCGTGCCCGCGGCGCGTTGCCAGCCGAAGCGTTCGCCGAGCAGCACGGTGGCCAGCACGGCGGCGAACAGCACCGAGGTTTCGCGCAGCGCAGCCACGCTGGCCACGGGTGCCCGCGTCATGGCCCACAGCGCAATGGCGTACGAGCCGATCGACGCCGCCCCGCCCAGCGCCGCCACGGCCCAACGCCGCCGCGCATAGGCCATGATCACCACGCGCCCCTCGCGCCCGCGCCGCACCCACACGATCAGCGGGTAGGCCACGCCGTCGAGCACGAAAAGCGTGAACACATAGCGCAGCGCATCACCCGAGGCGCGCACGCCCAGGCCATCGACGAAGGTGTAGGCGGCGATGATCACCGCGTTGGCGAACGCGAAGGCGAGCGCCTTGCGGTGGTGCAGCGCTTCTCCCGGGTGGGCCAAGCCCACGAGCGTGGCCCCGAGCGTGATGCCCAGCGTGCCGGCCCACGCAGCGGCACTGGGCGCCTCGCCGATCACCGCGCTGCTTCCCAGCGTGACCAGCAGCGGCGCGAAGCCCCGCATGATCGGGTAGGTCAGGCCCAGCTCACCGTGCCGGTACGCGCCCACCAGCGCGATGTAGTAGCCGATGTGGATGACGAGCGAGGCGCCGATGTAGGGCCACGCGGCACGCGCCGGCAGGCCGAACCACAGCATCAGGGGCAGGGCGACGAGCGCGCCCATGAAGTGCACGAGCGCGGTGTCCAATGCCTTGTCGGTGCCCGCCTTGATGAGCGCATTCCACGACGCGTGCAACAACGCACCGAACAGCACGGCCAGCACGACCGGCCAGGTGAGCGTCATGAAGGTGTTGGCGGCGCGCAGCGCGAGGCGCGTTCCAGGAAGTGCACCAGTGGCGGCGTGGGCAGGGCGGCCTGCTTTGCCAGGTCGTCCCACTGGCGCAGCATGACAGCGTCGAAGGCACCGGGCTGACCGATGAAAGCCCGCGCCTGATCCGGTGTGAACACGCCGCCTTGCAGCAAGAGGCTGCGCTTCGAGTCTTCCGACAACTTGCCGTGGTAGCCGGCGTTGGCGCAGCAAAGGTAGCGCTTCGCGTCCACGTGCAGCTTGATCGCGTCGAGCACCGCGGGCGGGAACAGGCCGCGCAGGAAGGGCAGCGGGAAGTACTGGTGCGCGTCGTCGATGCCGCGCAGCGAGGGCGTGTCACCTCGGTCGTTGAGCAAATGCCCCAGGTCATGCAGCAGGCAGGCCGTGACCAGCGCATCGCCCGCACCCGATTGCTCGGCCAGGTGCGCCGTCTGCAGCGCGTGTTCGAGTTGCGTGACGGGCTCGCCGCTGTACTGCTCGGCGCCGCGGCGCATGAACAGCAGTTCGATGTCGGCGAGCTCCAACGTGCGGGCGGGCATCACGCCTCCAGATCGCCCATCTGCGACTGGCGGATGCGCGTCTTCGACAGCGCACCGGCCGACTCCAGAATCGGGTAGGCGATGGAGCAGATGTGCGAGTTGATGCGCTTCAGGTCGCTGATCAGGTCGAGGTGCAGTGCGCTGGTCTCGATGCTCTGCGAGGTGTTGTCCTGCAAGCGCGCGATGTGGCTGGCGGCATAGCCGTGTTCCAGGTCGCGGAAGTTCGCCTTCTGCTCCAGCAGGCGCTTCGCGTCGACCACCCGGCCGTCGAGGAACACGCTCATGCCCAGCCGCAGGTTCGAGAGCAGGCGCTCGTGCAGGTGGCAGATCTCGGCCATGCCGGCGTCGGAGAAGCTGCGGTTCTTGCGCACCTTCTTGTCTTCGATGTCTTGCAGCACGCGCTCGATGATGTCGCCGATCTGCTCCATGTTGATGGTGAACGACACCACATCGGTCCAGCGTTTGCCCTCGCGCTCGGAGAGCGCCTCGCGCGAGATCTGCGTCAGGTAGAACTTGATCGCCGAGTACAGCTCATCGACCGTGTCGTCGAGCTTGCGCAACTGCTCGGCGAGCAGCAGGTCGTTGTTGCGGATCACCGGCAGGATGCCGCGCAGCATCGTCTCCACCACGTCCGCCTGGTGCAGCGCCTCGCGCGCGGCGCAGGTGATGGCGAGCGACGGCGTGCTCAAGGCCACCGGGTCCAGGTGGCGCGGCCGCGAAGCGCCGCCCTCCAGCGCGTTGTCTTTCAGCGCCCGCTCGACGCTGCGCCCCACCAGACCGGTCAGGCTGATGAACACCAGCGCCATCACCACGTTGAAGCCCAGGTGGAACAGCACGACCTGCTGGTGAACGTCGGGCACGAGTTGTTGCAGCGCCACGTGCGCCTGCGGCAGCAGTGCGATGGCGCCGAGCGCGCCGGTCGCCTTGAAAACGAGGTTGCCGAGCGGCAGCCGCCGCACTTGCGGCGTGGCTCTGCTGGTCGCGATCATCGCGAGCAGGCCGCTACCCAGGTTCGCACCGAGCACCAGTCCCAGCGCCACCGGTACCGGCAGCAGGCCCGAACTGGCGAGCGTGGCGGTGAGCAGCACGATGGCGAGGCTGGAGTACGACAACACCGTGAGCACCGCGCCGACGACGATGTCGAGCAGCACCTCGTTCGGCAGCGCCACGAGCAGCGCGCGCACCGCAGGTGATTCGGTCAAGGGCTTGGTGGCGCCGACGATGAGTTGCAGGGCCAGGGTGATGAGCCCCAGGCCGATCAGCACGCGGCCGATGCGCCCGGCGATGGTGTCTTGCCGCGAGATGAACAGCACCACGCCGCTGAAGATCAACAGCGGCGACAACCACGACAGGTCGAACGAGAACACCACCGCCATCAGCGCCGTGCCCACGTCGGCGCCCAGCATCACCGCGAGTGCGGCGGCGGTTGTCACCAAACCCTTGCCGACGAACGACGCCACGATCAGGCAGGTGGCGGTGCTCGACTGCACTATGGTCGTGACGCCCAGCCCCGCCGCCACGGCCGTGAAGCGGTTGCTGAAGCTGCGCGCCAGCACCCCGCGCAGGCTCTCGCCGAACACCCGCAGCACGCCGGTGCGCACGATGTGCGTGCCCCAGACGAGCAGGGCTATGGCGGCGAGCAGGTTGAGGAGGTGAATCATCGGGTGCGGTTCAGGCCCACGGCAACGAGTACGTCTTGACGTTGGTGAAGCTCTTCATCGCCTCCTGCACGCCTTCCTTGTAGCCCAGGCCCGAGTCCTTGATGCCGCCGAAGGGCGTCAGCTCCAAGCGGTAGCCCGGAACCTCGCGCACGTTGACGCTGCCCACGTGCAGCTCGGCAATGAAGCGGGTGATGTGGTCGAGCCGGTTCGTGCACACCGATGACGACAAGCCGTAGGCCGTGCCGTTCGCGATTGCAATGGCCTCGTCGATGTTCGCGAACGTGATGATCGGCGAGACCGGGCCGAAGGTCTCTTCGCGAACCACGGTCATGTCGGGCCGAACGTTGGCCAGCACGGTGGGCGAGTACAACGCACCTTCGCGGTGGTTGCCGATCAGCAGCCGCGCACCGCTCGCCACCGCCTCGTCGACGCGGGCTTCGAACAGGCGCGCGGCCGGCTCGCCGATCACGGTGCCCATGTCAACGCTCGCGTCCGCCGGGTCACCGAAGGTCCAGGCCCTTGTCTTCTCGACCACGAGATCGGTGAAGCGCGCCGCCACGGCCTGGTGCACCAGCAGGCGTTTGACCGCTGTGCAGCGCTGCCCCGAGTTCTTGTACGAGCCTTGCACGGCCAGCGTGGAAGCTTCGTCGAGGTCGGCGTCGTCCATCACGATGATCGGGTCGTTGCCGCCCAGCTCCAGCACCATGCGGCGGTAACCGGCACGCGCGGCGATGGCCTTGCCGATGGCCACGCCACCCGTGAAGGTGACGAGGTCGACATGTTCGTTCGTGACCAGCTCGTCGGCAATCTCGCGCGGGTCCCCGGTCACGACCGACAGCATCTCGGGCGGCAGGCCGGCTTCATACAACAGGTCGGCGAAGAGCAGTGCCGACAGCGGTACCTTCTCCGATGGCTTGAGCACCATGCGGTTGTTCGTGGCGACGGCCGGCACCACCTTGTGCGCCACCTGGTTCATCGGGTGGTTGAACGGCGTGATCGCAGTGATCGCGCCGAGCAGCGGGTCGCGCTGCGTGTACACGCGGCGGCGCTTGCCGTGCGGCGTGAGGTCGCACGAGAACACCTGCCCGTCGTCGCGCAACGCTTCGCTGGCACCGAACACCAGCACGTCGGCCACACGGCCGGCTTCGTAGGTGGCGTCTTTGAGACACAAGCCGCTCTCGGCGCTGATGAGCGCGGCGATGGCTGCGGTGCGCTCGCGCACCAGCGCGGCGGCGCGGTTCAGGATGGCGCTGCGCTCGTAGCGGCTGAGTTTGGCCTTGTAGGCCTGGGCGATGGCGAATGCCTGCCGCACTTCGGCCAGCGTGGCTTTCGGCACGGTGCCGATGCACCGGCCGGTAAACGGGTTCACGACCTCGATGCAGCGCTCGCCGCTGCGCTCGGTGCCGACCGTCTGGCCGGCGATGCGCATGCCGTGGTTGGGGGTGCTGCTCATGTCGGGTGGTTCATGCCTGCTTGTTCAAGCCGGCCTGTTCAAACATCACTGCAAACATCACTGCGCATGGTTCAGCGCCAGATCGAAGGCGTCAAAGTTGCGCCAGCGTCGCTGCGCATCGATGTCGTGAATCGCGCGGTTCACGATCAGCGGCACGCGCTGCTCCGACACGCCGCCGTGCGAGCGCAGCGGTGCGTCGAGCGCGCTCAGGTCATGCCGCGCGGCCGAGGTGCCGATGACGGTGAAACGCTCTGACACCACCACCACGTCGCCGATGCGGTCGGCCGGCAGTTCGAAGTGCGCCGCCGCATCGGCGCGCATGCGCACCGACTCGATGCCGCGCAGGCCTTGCAGCCGCAGCACCAGCGCCGCCGCGTCCACGCCGCTGGGCAGGTAGACGGTGGCGAACGAGCCGAGCGCGCCGTGGTGCACCACGTACGGGTCGGTGATCGGCAGGATCACCCGTGCCGTACGGGCGCCGAGCCAACTGTCGAGCACGTCTTGCAGGTAGATCACATCGGGCCGGCCGTCCATGCGCGTCTTGGCGTTCATGCCGTGGTCGGCGGTGAGTGCGATCACGCAGCCCATCGCGTCGAGCCGGCCGAGGTAGTCGTCCATCATGGCGTAGAAGGCGTCGGCTCCTTCGGTGCCGGGTGCGTGCTTGTGCTGCACATAGTCGGTGGTCGAGAGGTACATCACATCGGGCCGGCCGAACCTGCCCTTGGCGCGGGCCATCAACTGCACACCGGCGGCGAACACGAACTCCGAGAGCGCTGCGCTGTAGACCGAGGGCAGCGGCAGCCCGACCAGGTCGAGCACGCCGCTGATGCCGTGCTCGTCGATGGTGGTGTCGTCGGCGCGTTCGGCCGAGAAGCAGATGCCTTTCATGCCGTGGCCGAGCAGCTTGCGCAGCTTGTCTTTCGCGGTGATCACCGCGACCGAGCAGCCGGCATCCGTCAGCGCGGCCAGCAGCGTGGGAGCGCGCAGCCATTTCGGGTCGTTCATCATGACCTCGCAGCCGCTGGCCACGTCGAACAGGTAGTTGCCGCAAATGCCGTGCACCGAGGGCGGTGCGCCGGTCACGATCGACAGGTTGTTCGGGTTCGTGAAGCTCGGGATCACGCAGTCGGCCACCAGTGCGGTGCCCTCGGCCAGCACCTGCGCCAGCCACGGCATGCGGCCGTGCGCCACGGCCTGCGCGATGTACTCGGGCTCGCAGCCATCGACGCACACCACCACGGTCGGCTTGTGCGGCAGGCGATACGCGCGGTCGTTGACGGTGATCATGGTGGCGTGGTTCCTTCGAGCGTGCGCGGCAACCGGCCTGCCGTGCCGGGCGCCGGTTGCTGGCGCAGGTTGTTCTTGATCGTGCGTTCCTTGCTGTCCATCGCGTGGTCGTACATCGCGCGGCCGGCGGCGTTCGCGTCGCCCGACGCGATGGCCTTGACGATCTGCCGGTGCTCGCCGGCCGACACCGGCAGCAGCCAGCCATCGGCCAGGTTCATGCGCCGGAACAGGCTCAGCTCCTTGATGAGCTTGCGGTAGATGGCGGTGAGCTTGCCGTTGCCCGCCAGGTCGACCAGCCGGTCGTGGAAGCTCAGATTCAAGAGGTGGTACTGCCGAGCATCCTTGGCCTTGACGGCCTGCTCCATCTGCTCGACCAGGCCACGCACTTTCTTCAGTTGCGCGGCGGTGATGCGCTCGGCGAGGCGCCGGCCGACGAGTTCGTCCATGGCAGCGCGCAGGTCGAAGATCTCGACCGCCTCGGCCAATGGCACGGCACGCACGAAGACGCCACGGTTCTTCTCGGTGCGCACCAGACCGGCTTCTTCGAGCATGCGAAAGGCTTCTCGCAACGGCCCGCGCGACACGCCCAGCCGCGCCGCCAAGGCCACTTCGGTGAGCTTGGCACCCGGGGCCAGCTCGCCCGACAGGATCATGCGTTCGAGCTCACCCTGAACTACGCTCGCAAGCGAGCTGGTCTGCAGCAACGTGATGGTCGGATGTGGCTGAACGGTAGCGCCCATGGGTGACGAGTAGATGACACGGATTGGCGATTGTCAACAATCCACAAGAAACAGTTGACGCTCGTTTGTGACGGCCCCTAGACTGGGTCGGTCGTTCCAGCCGGGTTGGTTGCGACACTCACGGGCATGCCACTTGCACGGTGGTCGTTCGCCATTCAACGTTTCTTCGGGAGACCTCCATGAACCTGGGTTCGATCAAACTGGCCAGACTGCTGGTGGCCACCCTGGCCCTTGCGGCATCGGCCGGCGCGCTGGCGCAGAAGACGCAGCTCACTGTCTACACCGCGCTCGAAACCGACCAGTTGAAGGCGTACGAAGCCGGCTTCGTCAAGTCCAACCCCGACATCGAAATCAAGTGGGTGCGCGACAGCACCGGCGTCATCACCGCCAAGCTGCTGGCCGAGAAGGCAAACCCGCAGGCCGACGTGGTGATGGGCGTGGCCGCCAGCAGCCTGGCGCTGCTGAACAACGAAGGCATGCTGATCCCGTACGCGCCGCTGAACCTCGACGCGATCATGGCCAAGTACCGCGACAAGAAGAACCCACCCGCGTGGTTCGGCATGGACGTGTGGGGGGCGACCATCTGCTTCAACACCGTCGAGGCCACCAGGCGCGGCCTGCCCAAACCCGAGACCTGGAAAGACCTGACCAAGCCGATCTACAAGGGCCAGATCGTGATGCCGAACCCGGCGTCGTCGGGCACCGGCTTCTTCGACGTGTCGGCGTGGCTCACCCTGTGGGGCGACGACAACGGCAAGGGCGGTGGCTGGAAGTACATGGACGACCTGCACCAGAACATCGCGCAGTACACGCACTCGGGCTCGAAGCCCTGCAACATGGCGGCAGCCGGCGAGTACGTGATGGGCATTTCGTTCGAGTACCGGGGCAACGCGAACAAGGCGAAGGGCGCGCCCATCGACCTGGTGTTCCCGAAGGAAGGCCTGGGCTGGGACCTGGAAGCCTTCGCCATCCACGCCGGCACCAAGAAGCTTGCAGCGGCGCAGAAGCTGGCCGACTGGGCTTCCAGCAAGGACGCGATGCTGCTGTACGGCAAGAACTTCGCGATCACCGCGCATCCGGGCGTTGCCGAACCGCTGAAGAACGTGCCGGCCGACTACGAGGCCCGGCTGGTGAAGATGGACTTCGCAGTCACTGCCGCAAACCGGGGCCGCGTGCTGGCGGAATGGACGAAGCGCTATGACTCGAAGTCGGAGCCGAGGAAGTAGCGATCTCCGTGATGGGCGACTACCTGCGCCTCGAAGGCATCCACAAGACCTTCGGCAGCTTCCAGGCGCTGGCCGACATTCACCTCTCCATCGCCAAGGGAGAGTTCGTCTGCTTCCTCGGGCCTTCGGGTTGCGGCAAGACAACGTTGCTGCGCATCATCGCGGGCCTGGAGGTGCAGACGGCCGGGCGCATCACGCAGTCCGGCCGCGACATCTCGACCTTGCCGCCTGCGGGCCGCGACTACGGCATCGTGTTCCAGTCGTATGCGCTGTTCCCGAACCTCACTGCGGCCGAGAACGTGGCCTATGGCCTGGTCAACCGCAAGGTGCCGCGCCGCGCGGTGACCGAGCGGGTGGAAGAACTGCTGGCGCTTGTCGGCCTGCCCGGCAGCGGGCCGAAGTTCCCGGCGCAACTCTCGGGCGGCCAGCAACAGCGCATCGCACTGGCTCGGGCGCTGGCCACGAAGCCGGGGCTGCTGCTGCTCGACGAGCCGCTGTCGGCGCTCGATGCGCTCGAGCGGGTGCGGCTGCGCGCGGAGATCCGCTCGCTGCAGGCCAAGCTGGGCGTCACCACCGTGATGGTCACGCACGACCAGGAAGAAGCGCTCGCGGTGGCCGACCGCATTGTGGTGATGAACGCCGGCGTGATCGAGCAGGTGGGCACGCCGATGCAGGTGTACCGCGACCCGGCCACGCCGTTCGTGGCCGACTTCGTGGGCAAGATCAACGTGCTATCGGGCCGCCTGCACCCGGGCCGCGTGGTGCATTTGGGCGAGTGCCGGTTTGCGTGCGAGGTGGATGCCAGCGCGCCGCGCGATGTGAAGGTCTACCTGCGTCCCGAAGACCTGCTGGCCCGGCCGATTGTTTCTGGCGATGCCAACGTGTTCGATGCGGTGATCGAGAAGATCGAGTTCCTCGGCTCGTACTGCCACGTGAGCGTGGCCGCTGCCGCGCTGGCGCCGCTGACGCTCACGGTGTACCTCTCGCTCAACTACATCGCCGAACAAGGTTTGCAGGCGGGCAGCCGGTTGCCGCTGCGCGTGGCGCCCGGGCGCATGCGGTTCTTCTGACGCGGGGCGGGCCACCATGTCAGCTGTGTTGCCTGCATCACCCAGCGCACCGCGCGCGGTGCGCCAGCGCGCGCACTGGAGCGACCGCGTCGCTCATGCGGCGCTGCTGCTCATCACGCTGGTGCTCGTGGTGTTCCTTGCGCTGCCGCTGGCCAGCATCCTCGTCAAGGCCCTTCAGGACTCGGCCGGTGCGTTCATCGGTGTTACCAACTTCACGAGCTACCTCACGTCGCCGGCGCTGCTGCAGTCGCTCTGGAACAGCGTGTGGGTGTCGGCGCTGGTCACGCTCGTCACGCTGCCCCTGGCCTTCGGCTTTGCCTACGCCCTCACGCGCAGCTGCATGCCGTTCAAGACGTGGCTGCGCACCATCGCCCTGGTGCCGCTGCTCGCGCCGTCGCTGCTGTCGGCGCTGTCGCTGATCTACTGGTTCGGCAACCAGGGGCTGGCGCGCGGGTTCATCAACGAGCTTGGCTTCGACGCCATCTACGGCGCGCCGGGCATCGTGGTGGCCGAGTGCTTCGCGGTGTTTCCGCATGCGCTGATGATCCTCGTCACCGCGCTGTCGCTCGCCGACCAGCGGCTCTACGAGGCTGCCGACGCGCTGGGCACGCGCATACGGCGCAAGTTTTTCACCATCACGCTGCCGGGCGCGAAGTACGGGCTGATCTCGGCGGCGCTCGTGACCTTCACGCTCGTGATGACCGACTTCGGCATCCCGAAGGTGATCGGCGGCAACTTCAACATGCTGGCAACCGACGTGTTCAAGCTCGTCATCGGCCAGCAAGACTTCCAGCGCGGCGCCGTGGTCGGCCTGCTGCTGCTCACGCCGGCGGTGCTGACCTTCGGGGTCGACTGGCTGGTTAGCGCGAAGCAATCGGCCATGTTGTCGGCGCGCGCCGTGCCCTACGCGCCTAAGCCTGCGCGCGGCTTCGACGCATTGATGTTCGTGTACGCCGCGTGCATTGCTGCGCTGATGCTCGCGATGCTGGGCATGGCGGTGTTCGCGTCGTTCGCAACGCTCTGGCCCTACAACCTGGCGCCCACGCTGACCCACTACACCATGGGCCTGGTCGATGCCGAAGTGGGCGGCGCGTTCGTCAACAGCCTGAAGCTTGCCGCAGGTACGGCCTTCTTTGGCACCATCCTCGTGTTCGTCGGCGCGTACCTGCTGGAGAAGACGCGCGGCGCGAATGCCCTGCGCCCGGTGCTGCGCCTGCTGGCCATGCTGCCGATGGCCGTGCCCGGCCTGGTGCTGGGGCTGGGCTACATCTTCTTCTTCAACCTGCCCGCGAACCCGCTGCACGGCCTGTACCAGACACTGCCGCTGCTGGTGCTGTGCACCATCGTCCACTTCTACACCACCGGCCACCTGACGGCCGTGACGGCGTTGAAGGCGCTGGATGCCGAGTTCGAGTCGGTCTCGGCATCACTGAAGGTGCCGTTCTTCAAGACCTTCTGGCGCGTCACGCTGCCGATCTGCACGCCCACGTTGCTGGAGGTGGCGCGCTACTTCTTCATCAACGCCATGACCACGATCTCGGCGGTCGTGTTCCTGTACTCGCCCGACACCAAGGTTGCGGCCATCGCAATCCTGAATCTCGACGAGGCAGGTGAGGCCGGGCCGGCGGCGGCGTGCGCGGTGCTCATCACGGCGGGGTCTACAGTGGTGACCTTGATGTTCATGGCGCTGGGCTGGTGGGTGGACAGGCGGACGCAGGCTTGGCGGCGGACCGGGAGTCGATAGCAGACGCGGTGGCGACAACCGATCCAGCCCAGCGCGCGCCATCAAGAAGGCCAAAGAACTGGCGCGCAAGTACGCGGAGCAAAGATATAACCAAGACGACAACTCGCATCTGGGATCCCGCCGAGCACCCTCGAAATGATCAAGACATGGGAGCCTACCTTGAGGCCGCACTGGAAGAAGGCGACGCGTCTCTGTTCGCAGCCGCGTTGGGTGATATCGCTCGCGCCAAAGGCATGTCGCAACTCGCACGCGAGACGGGGCTTGGACGGGAAAGCCTCTAGACAGCGCTGTCGCCGTCCGGGAACCCGGAGTTCGCGACGATTCTGCGGGTCGTCAGCGCGATGGGTCTGCGGTTGCACGCGACGCCGGCCATTGAACGTGCGGCCTGGCCCTGCGTTTGGTCGTGGCCGTGATGTTCGTGGCGCTTGGGTGGTGGGTGAAAAAGCGCACCCAAGCTCGGCGGTGGCACATTTCGCGCTGAGCTTTTGGAGCAAGGGCCCATGAACAATTTGCATCCGTACGCGTGGCGGACCCGGCTCAGGCGGAGGTTGCCATTCTTCCTCCTCAGTCTTGGTATCGCTGACAAGAAGGCTGACTGCGCGGAAATGGGCGCTGAGCACGATCGGTACAACAAAGACGATGTGAATAGCGGTTGCTACCACTGCAAAGTTGTGCGGCAGGGCCGGTTGTGGGAGCAGCAGGCGCAATGCCGCTAGTCACGCAATGTGGCCTTGGATGGTCGACAAGCACGCCCAGGCTTGGCGGCGCACTACTTCGCGTTAGACCGCACGGCAAGGCTGATCGCGGGCGTTCGAAGGGTGCCGTGAAGTGCTCCTTGGGCGTATAGTTGCCCTGTGCTGACCGTCATCGAAAGCCCGCTGTTCCGGAAGCTCGGGCCGCTGTACTGGTCAGAAGAAGAGCGCGGAGAGTTCGCCGCCCATGTTGCGATGTGCCCTGAGGAAGGCGACCTGATTCGTGAGTCTGGCAGCCTGCGGAAGATCCGCTGGAAGCGGCCGGGAACGGGGAAGTCGGGTGGCGTTCGCGTCATCTACTTCATTCGGTTGCAGCAAGGCGAGGTCATGCTCGTCACGATGTTCGCGAAGGGCGACATGGGAAACATCCCTGTCGCAAAGCTCAAGGAGATTCGCCGTGCCCTCGAAATCTAAGCGCCTCACCCCAGCCGAGATTGCAGCGTTCGAAGCCAAGCGGGACATTGGCGAAGAAATCTTGCAGTCCATTCTTGACCTCAAGGCAGGCAAGGGCCATGTCGTGCTGTCGCCCGCGATAGAGGCTCGCAGCAAGACAGGGCTCTCACAGTCCCAGTTTGCAGCGCTGCTGGGTGTCTCAGTTCGCACACTGCAAGGGTGGGAGCAAGGGCGGAAGCAACCCAGCGGGGCTGCGCGTACGCTTCTGGCCATTGCACAGTCGAATCCGAAGGCAGTGCTGGCTGTTTCCAAGCAAAACGCCGCTGCTGCACGGTGATGCTTGGCCCGCCACTCCGCCTGGCCATCGCCCAACAAGCGATGCACTGGACGACCGACGAGAACACCGCGCGCATCGTCGCCTCGCTCGCTATTGCAGCTGCCCAAGGCGCACGCCTTTGCGTCTTCCCCGAACTCGCGCTCACCGGCTTCCACCGCCGCATCCGCGAGCAGGCGCAGCCCGAGGTGGTGGCACCCGCGTTGCAGCGGGTGTGCGATGCCTGCCGCGACCACGGGGTCGCGTGCATGCTCGGCACGCCGACCTTCGTAGGCGACGGGGCGGTGCTGAACAGCTACGTCTTCATCGGCGCCGACGGCAGGGTGGGCACCACGATGAGCAAGAACGGCCCGACCGCAGCCGAACTGACCTTCTTCCAGCGCGGCGCGGGTCGGCCGGTGCTGCAGTTCGAAGGCCTTGCCTGCACCACGGTGATGTGCCGCGAGGTCGAAGACCTGGATGAGGTCGCCGCGCAGTTGCGGCACGGCCCGGTGGATGTGGTCTTCTGGCCTTCGCTCACCGGGCAGGCGCCGGGCACGGTGCTCGACTCACCGGAGGCGACCGAAGACCTGGGCTACCTGCGCCGCGCCGGCCTCGTCGCGCAGCGCCTTGGCGCCTATGTGGTGCAGAGCAATTGGCCGCAGGCGCTTAACACACCCGACCACACCCACCTGGGCGAGAGCAAGGTCTACGATGCGGCGGGCGATTTGCTGTTGACGCTGCCGCGCGATGAAGCCGGCGTCGGCGTGTTCAACCTCGGCGAACGCGACTACCACTGGACTCCGTTGCCCGCATGAACCCGACACGGCTGCTCTCGTCCTCGCACCACCTCGGCGTGGCCTTCGCCGTGCCTTTCGTCGCGCTCTTGATGCTGGCGTTGCCGGCGCACGCCATCGACCTCGGCCCGCTGTGGAACTACGACAAGCCCGAACTGAGCGAACAGCGCTTTCGGGCCGCGCTCGCCACCGCGAATGCCGACGACGCGCTGATCCTGCAGACTCAGATCGCGCGCACTTACGGCCTGCGCGGCAACTTTGCTCGCGCGCGCGAAACGCTGGCCGCCGTCGAGCCCCAGTTGGCGAACGCCAGCGCCGAGGCCAAGGTGCGGTACGCATTGGAACTCGGCCGCACGCTGGTGTCGGCCACGCACCCGCCGGCGTCGCAAACGCCCCAGGTGCGGGAGCAGGCAAGGGCGGTCTATCGGGGCGCGGTCGAACTCGCCACGGCGAACCAGCTCGACGCGCTGGCCATCGACGCCTTGCACATGCTGGCCTTCGTCGACACCGCCCCTGCCGATCAATTGAAGTGGGCCCGCGAAGCGCTGAAGGTGACCGACGCGTCAACCCAGCCCGACGCCCGGAAGTGGGAAGCAGCGCTTCGCAACAACGCAGGCTATGCGCTGCACCAGCTGGGCCGATTCGAAGAAGCGCTGAGTGAATTCAAGACCGCGCTGCTGCTCCGCCAGCGCGGTACCGACGAAGAAGCCATTCGCGAAGCGCGCTGGATGATCGCGTGGACGCTGCGGGCCTTGAAACGCGGCGACGAAGCGCTGGCCATCCAGCTGCAGCTCGAGCGCGAATGCGACGCTGCCGGCGCGCCCGACCGCTATGTGTTCGAGGAGCTGGAGGCGCACTACCGCGCAAACGGCGACACCGAACGCGCCGACCACTACGCCGCGCGCCGCAAGGCCTTGCCGGCCTGAGAGACTGAGCACCACGTCATCGACAGGAGCCCGACCATGGACCGCGACGCCATCCTGCTGACCCCCGGCCCGCTGACGACCACGCTGCGCACCAAGCTCGCGATGCTGCGCGACTGGGGGTCATGGGATGCCGACTTCAACGCGATGACGGCCGGCGTGCGGCGCCAGTTGCTCGGCATCGTGGGCGGGCTCGACTCGCATGTGGTGGTGCCTCTGCAAGGCAGCGGCACGTTCGCCGTCGAGGCGGCAGTGGGCACGCTGGTGCCACGCGACGGCCATGTGCTGGTGCTCGACAACGGCGCCTACTGCAAGCGCATGGGCCGCGTGGCCACGCTGATGGGCCGGCGCACCAAGGTGCTGCCGCGCGCCGAGCACGAACCGGTGTCGGCCGAAGAGCTGGACGCCGCGCTGCGTGCCGACCGCAGCATCACCCACGTCGGGTTCATTCACTGCGAAACCGGCACCGGCGTGCTGAACCCGCTGGCGCAGGTCAGCGAGGTGTGTGCGCGCCACGGCAAGGGGCTGATCATCGATGCGATGAGTTCGTTCGCGGCACTTGCCATCGACGCGCGTGACATCACCTTCGACGCGCTGGTGGCCGCCAGCGGCAAGTGCCTGGAGGGCGTGCCGGGCATGGGCTTCGTGTTCATCCGCAAGGCGGTGCTGGCGGGCTGCGAAGGGCAGTCGCAGTCGCTCGCGATGGACCTGTTCGACCAGCACGCCTACATGGAAAAGACCGGCCAGTGGCGCTTCACGCCGCCCACGCACGTGGTGGCCGCGCTCGCCGAGGCGCTGGCACAGTTCCTTGAAGCGGGCGGCCAACCGGCGCGCCTGGCGCGCTACACCGCGAACTGCCGCACGCTGGTCGACGGCATGGCGCGGCTCGGCTTCAAGCCCTTCCTGCACCCGCAGTGGCAAGCGCCGATCATCGTTACCTTCCATGCGCCGCAGCACCCTGCCTACGACTTCAAGGCGTTCTACGCCGAGGTGAAGCGCCGGGGGTTCATCCTGTACCCCGGCAAGCTGACGCAGGTCGAGACCTTCCGCGTCGGCTGCATCGGCGCCATCGGGCCAAACGAAATGCGGCAGGCGGTGAATGCGATTGACGAAGCGATGCAGGCCCTGGGCCTGGCGCCCTCACACTGACAAGGAGACCCCATGGCATCGAGGCGGAACGACCCCAAGGAGCACCCGGCCCTGAAGGCCGTGCGCGCCAGCGGCACCGGCAAGGTGAAGGTGGCGGTGAGCGACATCGACGGCATCCTGCGCGGCAAGTACCTGCACATCGACAAGTTTCTCGGCGCCGCACAGCCGCACCCGAACGGCGGCTTCGGCTTCTGCGACGTGGTGTTCGGCTGGGACGCGAACGACAACTGCTACGACAACGCCACCGCCACCGGCTGGCAACACGGTTTCCCGGATGCGCTGGCGCGGCTCGACCTCGACACCTTTCGCCGCGTGCCCTGGGACGACGGCGTGCCGTTCTTCCTGGGCGACTTCGTCAACACCGACGGCACGGCGTCGCCCATCTGCCCGCGGCAGACGCTCAAGCGCGTGCTCAAGCGGGCCGAGAAGTTGGGCTTCAACGTGATGGCCGGCATGGAGTTCGAGTGGTTCAACTTCGCCGAGACCCCGCAAAGCTGGGCCGCCAAGAAAGGCGTCGGCCCCGAGCCCATCACGCCGGGCATGTTCGGCTACTCGCTGCTGCGCATGAACCACAAGCGCGAGTACTTCAAGGCGTTGATGGACGAGATGCCGGCGTTCGGCGTGCCCATCGAAGGCCTGCACACCGAAACGGGGCCTGGCGTGTACGAGGTGGCGATCGCCTTCGGCGAGGCGCTGGAGCAGGCCGACCGCGCCATCCTGTTCAAGACCGGCGCCAAGGAAATCGGCGCGCGCTTCGGGGTGATGCCGAGCTTCATGGCCAAGTGGAACCAGCAGCTGCCCGGCTGCTCGGGGCACATTCACCAGAGCCTGTCGGACGGTAAAACCAACCTGTTCTTCGACGCGAAGAGCCCGCGCAAGATGAGCAAGCTGTTCGAAAGCTACCTGGCTGGGCAGGTCGGCTTCCTGATGGAGATGGCGCCGATGTTCTGGCCCACCATCAACAGCTACAAGCGGCTGGTAGATGGCTTCTGGGCGCCTGTCAAGCCGACCTGGGGCATGGACAACCGCACAGCCAGCTTCCGCGTGATCGCAGGCAGCCCGAAGGCGACAAGGCTGGAGACGCGCTGCCCCGGCGCCGACGTGAACCCCTACCTGGCGATGGCGGCCGTGATCGCCGCCGGCCTGCACGGTGTCGAGCAAGGCCTGAAGCTGACGCAGCCACCGATCACCGGCACGAACGGGGGGGCCGAGAACATCCCGCGCGCGCCGCGTACGCTGATCGAGACGACGCGCGTCTTCAGGCAATCGCAAACCGCCCGCGACTGGTTCGGTGACGCCTTCGTCGACCACTTCGCCGCGACCCGTGAGTGGGAGTGGCGGCAGTGGCTCGACGGAGTGACGGATTGGGAACTGAAGCGGTACTTCGAGGTGATCTGAGGCCGGTTGCCGGCTGGCGCCAATATTCCTTACAATGCTGCGCAGATCCACGCACGAGTAAGGAATTCGCCATGACAGAAGCCACGCTGACCAGCAAAGGGCAGGTCACGATCCCGAAGGCGGTGCGTGAGGCGCTCGGCCTGTCGACCGGCGACCGGATCGAATTCGTCGGCACTGACAAGGGGTTCGTGATGGCGCCCGTCAAGCGCGATCTGGGCGCCCTGCGCGGCATGTTCAAGGGCCGTCGCGCCAAGCCCGCCACGCTGGACGAGATCAAGACCGCCGTCTCTGAAATGGGGAGCCTCGAGATGGGCAGCCGCAAGACGGGCACCCGGCGGCAGCTCAAACCATGATCGGCCTGGACACGAATGTGCTCGTGCGCTACTTTGCGCAGGACGAGCCGAAGCAGGCCGTCGCAGCAGCAGGGCTGATCGAACATCGACTGACGCGCGACGAGCCCGGCCACGTCAACTTGGTCACCCTCACCGAAGTCTGCTGGGTGCTCAAGCGCCTGTACGACGCGGGCCGCGACGAACTGGTGCAGGTGCTCGAGCATCTGCTGGCGGCACCCCACATCGTGGTCGAGCGGCGCGCGCAGGTACGCAAGGCGGTGCAGAACTTCGGCGCGTCGAGCGCGGGCTTCGGTGATTGCCTGATCGCCCAGTTGAACCTGGAGGCCGGGTGTTCCAGCACGCTGACGTTCGACCGCGGCGCTGCCAAGCAGCCCGGTTTTTCGCTGCTGGCCTGAGCGGCCGGCCACTGAAACGGAGCCTCATGATGCTGTCTCGATACCGCGCCTTTCTTGCCGGCCTCGCGAGCCTCCTGTGCGTCACTGCCGCCTCGCTGGCCCACGCCGCCCCGCTGCGCATCGCCAGCGCCTTCGACCCGCAGACGATGGACCCGCACGCGCTGGCGCTGCTGTACCACACGCGGGTCTGGACGCAGGTGTACGAGTCGCTCGTCGGCCGCGACGAGAAGTTCCAGCTCGAGCCGGCGCTGGCGCTGAGTTGGCAGGCCACCAGTGCGACGAGCTGGCGCTTCAAGCTGCGCCCCGGCGTCACGTTCCACGACGGCACGCCGTTCACTGCCGACGACGTGGTGTTCTCGGTCGAGCGGGCGCTTGCTCCGCCGTCGCAGCGCGGCTTCCAGTTGAAGGGCGTGAAGGCGGCGCGCAAGGTCGATGACCTGACGGTCGACTTCATCCTCGACGCGCCCGACGCCGTGCTGCCCGAGAAGCTGCAAGGCATCGCGATCATGAACAGGGCGTGGTCGGTCAAGAACGCGGCCGAGAAGGCGCAGGACTTCAACGCCAAGCAAGAGATGTTCACGGTGCGCAACGCCAACGGCACCGGCCCGTTCGTGCTCGACCGCTTCGAGCCCGATGTGCGCACGCTTCTAAAGCGCAACCCGAAGTGGTGGGGCTGGGCCGACAAGCGCTCGGGCAATGTCGACGACGTGAGCCTGGTCGCGATCCGCTCCGACGCGACAAGGCTGGCCGCGCTGGTGTCGGGCGAGGTCGACTTTGTGTTCGACCCGCCGGTGCAAGACGTGGAGCGCCTGAAGCGCGAACCGGCCATCGTGCTCACGCAGATCGCCGACCTGGGCCAGCAGTACCTCACCTTCGACCAGTCGCGCGACGAACTGGAAGGCAGCGACGCGAAGATCGGCGGCAAAGCTCGCAACCCGTTCAAGGACGTGCGCGTGCGCCGTGCGGTCTACCAGGCGATCAACGTCGACCTGATCGCGCAGAAGGTGTTGCGTGGC
>Ga0123337_10003041_pt1 | contig 18351 bp, 17 predicted proteins | sample frozenSSSSmetaG_FD_89792 | JGI IMG/M metagenome (GOLD analysis project Ga0123337, IMG submission 89792) | Glacier valley bacterial and archeal communities from Borup Fiord, Nunavut, Canada, to study Microbial Dark Matter (Phase II) -... | ecosystem: Environmental > Aquatic > Freshwater > Ice >... | reverse complement strand
CATCGGCGCGGCGATCGGCGCGAAGGCAGAGACCGAGCGGAACAGGTCGGGATGCCTTAGCGCGAGCGTCAGCGCACCGTGCCCGCCCATCGAGTGGCCGAAGATCGAGATCCGCTGGCGATCCACCTCGCACTGTTCGACGAGCACGTCGACCAGCTCGGACGTGATCCAGGTTTCCATGCGAAAGCGCCGCGACCACGGTGCTTCGGTCGCATCGAGATAGAAGCCCGCGCCCTCGCCGAAGTCCCAGTCCGCCTTGGCGCCGTCGATTCCCGTGTCGCGCGGACTCGTGTCGGGCGTCACCAGCACCAGGCCGTGCTCGGCCGCGTAGCGCTGCGCGCCGGCCTTGATCGCGAAGGTCTCTTCGGTGCAGGTGAGGCCGGCGAGGAAGATGAGGGCGGGGGCGTTCGGGCCGACGCAGTCCGGACGGAAGACGCCGAACTTCATCGGCAGACCGTTCGTCCAAGAGTCGTGCCGATGAAAACTCTGCGTGCCGCCGAACGCGATGCTCTTTCCAAGGACGTCGACCGTCATGTCAATACTCCACCACATGCCGGATCGATTCTTCGTGCTTCATCGGCGCCATGCGCCGCCGCTGTCTTGGCGGAGCGTCATTGGAACTGTCGAGAGGAGTTCCGGCTTTCGACTTTGCTTGCGGCGACGCATCGGATAGATATAAGTCGATTTGCCAAGGACTTGAACCCGTAGTCCGAGATCGCCCAGAGTTTGTGTTCCTGAACGCCGTGGGTAGCGCCCCTGCGAAATAAAGCATCAGTTTATTCACTTGGCGCTTTTTTTCCGGGTTGAGTTTCATTGGCATCGCGCCGATAGTCATGTCCGTGAGAGTGGAACTACGGTTCGAGCTTTCAGCGCGACAGCGCCTTGAAGAAGGCAGCGGCCGAACGATAGTCGTCGGGCACGCCAATGTCGATGAAGGGACCGCGGGCGCGAAACGCGCGCGGCGCTATTTCGCCGATAAAGGGCTGGAGGAATTCGTTCTCGAACGAGAACCGCTCCGGCAGGTCGTGTGCATCGAAGACGTTCTTCGGCAGCAGATAGACGCCGGCATTTATGTCGCCGGGTCCACTCGCGCCTTTCTCGATGAAACCCGTTACCACGTCATTGACGATGCGCAGCGATCCGAAACGGCCCACGTCGTCGACGTGCTTGACTGCCATACTCACCAGCGCGCCATTCGCACGATGCCGGGCTTGCATGCCCTCGAGGTCTACGTCGACGAAGGTATCGCCGTTGAGTACGAACGACACGTTTGCGGTCGTCGCGTCCAGCGACCGGCGGATAGCGCCGCCGGTCCCCAGCGGCGTTTCTTCGATCACGTAGGCGAGGGACAGCGCTCCGAATGCGTCGCCGAAACGATCGCGGATCACTTCGTGGCGGTAACCGACTGATAGAACGGCGCGGCCGACGCCTTCGCGGATCAGCGCCTCGAAGACGTACTCGAGGAACGGCTTGCCTTCGACCGGTGCCATCGGCTTCGGCACGTCGCCGATTTCGCCGCGCAGGCGAGTGCCCAACCCACCCGCAAGGACGATCGCCTCCATTTCAGCGCGGAAAGTACAGGCTTTCGACAAGTCCGCAGAGGATGTGCCCGAGCACGATATGGCCCTCCTGGACCTTGGGTGTCTCGCTCGACGGCACACGGATGATCGCGTCGCAGGCGTCTAGCATCGCGCCGCCCGAGTGCCCGGTCATACCGACCACGTAGACGCCGAGCGCCTTCGCTGCCGTGATGGCCGCGAGGATGTTCGGCGACTTGCCCGACGTGGAGAGCGCGATGAACACGTCGCCTTCGCGCGCGAGCGATTCGATCTGCCGCGCGAAGACGTATTCATAGCCGTAGTCGTTGCCGATCGCGGTCATGACCGACGTGTCCGTCGTGATCGCAATGCCGGCGAGTCCCGGCCGATCGTAGTTGAAGCGACTCACGAACTCGCCCGCCAGATGCTGCGCGTCGGCCGCGCTGCCGCCGTTGCCCGCGAACAGGACCTTGTTACCGGCCTTGAGGCGCGCCACGCAGTGCAGCGCGATGTGCTCGACGGCCTCGAGGAGGGGCGCGTCGGAGCGGATCGCCTCGAGCGTGCGAAGCGACTTGTCGATTTCCCCGTGGATCATGGCCTTCAATTGATTTTCCACCCTTGTGTTCCGTTCTCTGTGAAATGGCAGTTCATGACCTGTCCGCCGTGCGCGTTGAGCGTCCGTGTGACATCCATCCGTCTTTCGGGTGGGACGAGCAGCATCATGAAACCGCCGCCCCCCGCGCCTGATACCTTCCCTGCAGAAGCGCCCGCGGCCAGCGCACGCTCGAACACCGCTTCGATTTCGTTGTTGGAGATGCTCTTCGCCATGCGCTTCTTCGCCGCCCACGAATGCTGGAACGATGCGGCGACCTTGTCGAAATTACCGGTCAGGACAGCGTCCTTCATCGCGGTCGCTTCCTGCTTGACGAGGTGCATTGCCTCAATCGCATCGCTCTCGCGCCGTTCCACGTTCGCCCGCTGCTCCTCGATGATCGCCGCCGACTGCCGCGACACCCCGGTGAAGTAGAGCAGGGTCGTCGCCTCCAACTCGGAAATGACCCACGCCTTGACCCGTAGCGGATTGACGATGACGCGATCGTCCTTGTGAAACTCGATGAAGTTGAAGCCGCCGAAGGTCGCGGCGTACTGGTCCTGCTTGCCGCCGGAAAGCCCGATATCGAGGCGCTCGATCTCGTAAGCAAGGTGCGCCATCTCGTAGTCGCCGAGCGAGAGACCTAGCAATTCCTGATAGGCCTTGATCATCGCGACGACCAGCGTCGAAGACGACCCCAGCCCCGACCCGGCCGGCGCGTCCGCGAAGGTGGTCATGCGCAAAGCGATCGGACGACCATCGTTGAAGTCGCGAACGATCCGGTTGTAGACGCCCCGATGCAGTGCGAGTTCGCCGTCGATCGGCAGGCGTTCCGTCGCAGGGCCGCTCCACTGTCGTTGCTGGTCGGATGCGACGAACTCGACCCGGCCGTCGTTGCGCAGGTCGATCATGGCGTACGCGTACTTGTCGATCGTGGCATTCAGCACGAAGCCGCCGTATTCGTCGCAATACGGCGCGACGTCGGTACCACCGCCGGCCAGCCCGAGGCGCAACGGTGCTCGGGCTCGAATGGCGGCGGGGAAGGAGGGTTGCGTCATTGATCGTTCCGGTAGGTGGGAATCGGTGCACCGTCAGGCGGCGAGTTCCGTGTACAACGCCTCGAATCGTGCGGCGGTCGTCCGAATGTCGAAGCGACGTCGACACGTGTCCTGCCCCGCTAGCCCGACGCGCTGGCGATATCCATCGTCTTGCAAGAGCCGGACCAGTGCGGCGATCCACGGTGCATCCTCGAAAGGATCGCAAAGCAGGCCGTCCTCGCCGTCGGTCACGAATTCGTCGTTGCAACCGACCCCGCTCGACACGACGATAGGCCGTGCCATCCTCGTAGCCTCTAGGATCGCGATCGAATGGAGTTCGAGGAACGACGGCAGCAGGAAAACGTCCGCCGCCGAAAGCAGACCTTCGATGTCCGCATCGAAGCCAATGAAGCGCACGGCTGCATCGAGTCCTTCGCGCGTACAGCGCGCGCGCAGCCCGTCTAGCAACGGACCGCTGCCCGCGACGACGAACAGGACCTTCGGGTCCGCCGCGGCAACCCGCCCTGCGATACGCAGGATCAACTCGACGTTCTTCGTCGGGTCCATGCGGGCCGCAGTAAAGACGACGTGGGCATCGGCCGCGATGCCGAGGCGTGTCCTAACCGCGGTCCGGCGATCGGTCGGTGCGTCGTCGAACGGGATCCCGTTCTGCAATTCGACGACACGTTCCGGCCTGGCCAGATGATGGGCCTCGATATAGCGCACGTTGTCCTTCGTGAGCACGACCACGCAGTCCGGCAGATTTCGGAAATAGCGGATGTAGCGGTATTGGCTGAAGAACCCGTGCCGACGCGTGAGCTCGTCCATGGGTGTGTAGCGAAAGTCGTGCACGTGCTCGATGATCTTCGTACGCGCTAGCTTGGCCGCTAGCAGCCCCCAGATGTGGCTGTTGAAGTTGTGAGTCTGAACGATGTCGATGCGATGACGGAAGCAATAGCGCGCGAGGCGAAGAACGATGCCGACGGATCGAAGACTCTTGACCTTGTGCTCGCCGTGCGCGTATTTGAAGAGCCGGCCACCGGCATCTACGAAACGCGACTCCAATTCGCCGCCGTACGAGTAGGCGACATGCGTTTCGACGCGTCCGGGATCGAATGCGCGGGCGAGGTTCAGCAGGTTCGTCTCTGCACCGCCCAGCCCGAGTGTCTTGATGATATGGAGCACCTTGATCGGTCGCTTCATGCGCTGCCCAGCGTCGTCCGCGTCAACGATTCGTCGATGAGATAGGCGGCGCGTTGTGACTCGAACGACCGCCGTGCGCGTGGACCGACCGCAGTGACCCGAAAGCCGGCGCCCGCGTTCGACTGCTGGCCGTAGAGCGACATCAACCAGCCGATCGCCGCGCTGTCGAAAGCGACCGCTTGCGACAGATCGAGTTCGATGTCTCCGCCGCAGTCGCGGAGTGCGAGCAACGAACGGTCCGCCGTGATTGCCGCACCGGTCCAGGATCCACGGAGGATCATGCGTGTGACGTCCTGGCGCGGATCGACCACCGCACTCGCGTCGCCGCCGGCGCGCCGCATCGTACGCTCGTTGCGCACGAGCGGACCCAGGTGCGCGCGCAGCAACGCGAAGAGGGCGCGGCCATCCTTGTAATAGCGACGCCAAAGCATCGGCTCTTCCTTGATCCGCCACAACCATTCGAAGCCGGCCCGCTGCACGACCTCGGGCGCACGCTTCAGCGTTCCCGCAGTGAAGTTGACCACCGCGCCGAGATGCATGATCACGGGCGCGCTAAGCGACGCGCGATTGCGTTCGACCCAGGCCTGGCCCTTCTGGGAGCTCAGGGCCGCGATCACGACATCCGGATCGCTGTGGTTGATCGCGTCGATGTGCCACGGAGAGCTCATCTCCGGGATCGAGACGAAGCCTGGCGAACACCAGCCGACGCAGGTCATCGGTCCCCCCTGTGCATTGATGCGATCGTGGGCCGCTTCGGCCGCACCGTCGGGACCGCCGAAGATGTAGACCCGCATCGGTCCCGCCGCGCCTCGCTGCATTTCCTCGAAGAGGCTCGCACCCGCGACACGCTCGTGGATCGGAATGCCGGCGAGGCGGGCGATCCAGACGATCGGCATACCGTCGGCAACGGCGATGTCGCTGCGGATGAACGAGTTGCGGAACGGAACGTCGGCAGCGCTCGCGATCAGGTTGTTCGTGTTGGGGGTCGTGATGAAGAGTCGCGTTCGCGTTTCGATCGCGCTGCGGATTCGAGCCAGTACAGTCTTCCGGTCCACCGCGTCGAAAGGCAGTCCGAAAAGACCGTACACGGCGCGGGCGCTCGTCGATCCGAGGCCGGCTCGGGAGGACACGTGTTCGACGTTCATGGCAGATCTCTCTTGGATCGGATCCACTCGGTCTGTCGGGTGACGAGGAATCGCGCATACAGCGGAATTTTGGCGAGTGCGTACCAGGGCGCATGGGCGAGGGCGGCCAATGGAAGATTCTCGCGACCGAAGCGCCACCACGCGGTACCGACGCCGACCGTGACCAGTGCGGCATCGACCGCGGCGACGATCAACGGCGCGGGCGCATTCGTGACGACCGCAACCACCAGGGAGACCGACACCAGGGCGCCGACAAGCATGACCAGAAGCGCGAGGGGCGGAATCGTGAGGTCGAGAGCGATCGCGAGAAGCGCGCCGTCACGGCGTCGCAGCGCTAGTGCCAGCAGTCGCGGGACCGTGGAGACCATCATGCTCAAATGCCCGTGTTCCCAGCGCGTGCGCTGGGACTGCGTGCCCGCGCTCTCGGTCGGGAACGAACTCGTGACGAGGACTTCGGGACAGAAGCGAGCCGCAGAACCCTGTGCGGCCAGGTCGATGCCGAGCTTCATGTCTTCGACGATGTGGCCGCTCGCGAGGTCGATCGTCTGCAGCAGGCGCCACGGGAAAGCCATGCCCGATCCCATCAGTTGGCAGGGCAAGCCGAAGCGATCGAGTCCGAGCGGACGGACGCGATTCTTCACGCACCACGCGAATTCGGCGATGCGCGCGCCGTACGACGCGTCGGCGGGTGCCCGCATGAGGTACAGCGCCTGCACCGGTGCGTCGAGCACAACCGCCCGTGCCGAGAGCCGGGCGATGCCGTCGGTCTCGATCTGGCAATCCGCATCGATCATGACCACGACGTCGGGCGGCGCTTCCTCCAGCGCCCGAAGACCGAAGTCGAGTGCGAAGCCCTTTCCACGCCGCGTGGCGTCGCTGCGTTCGATCACGCTCGCGCCGGCCGCGCGTGCTACCGCAGCGGTGTCGTCGGTGCAATTGTCGGCGACGACGAGGCAACGATCGGTCGACGCCAGTTGCGGCAGGATGCACTCGAGCGTCGCGACGATACCGCTCGACTCGTCGTGCGCGGGGACGAGGACGGCGATTGACGGCCGCCGTGAAGGCGCGTCCGTGCGCCGCGCGCCGGGCGAAGTCGCCATGATTTGGAGGAACAGGAAGGTACACGGCACCAGGAGCACCAGCCCGACGGCGAGCAAGGCGAGAGTGATCATGGCGGCCCTTCGTGAACCGGGGGGTCGACGACCGTGAAAGGCCCTTTTTCCCGATTCGCGACGCGCGCAGGATTGCCGACGACGGACATGTCGTCCGACACGTCGCGCAGCACGACGGCCATGGCCCCGATCTTCGCGCGGTCGCCGATACGGATGCCGCCGAGCACCTGCGCATAGGCGCCGAACTCCACGTCGTCTCCCACGATGGGCACGGGCCCGTGGTCCACCCGGTTGCCGATCGTCACTCCGTGCCTCAGCGTGCAGCGCGCCCCGATGACCGATTGCGGATGCACGACCACACCGCCGAAGTGCCAGATGCGCAGCCCGGGTCCGATCGTCGCTTCCTTCGGCAGGCTGATACCCGTGAGTGTTTGGATGACGCGATACATGGCCCAGTAGAACAGGGTGAGCAAGCGCGTCACCATGCCTGCGGGACGACGATCGATGCGCCGACCGAAGCGATAGATCCAGACGGACCAGATCGACTGCTCCTTGAGGAAGGGACGCGACATCGCATAACGGGCGAGGTCCGCGTTCCAGTCAGGATCAGGCATCAGCGCCCTCCCGCTGACTCGTCGGGAACGAGGTCGCCGCGTACCGTCGATGGGCCGCCGTCGCCGCTGGTCGTGGTCACGACCAGCGACCCGGATGCCGGCCACTTGAAGCGCGCAGACTTTCCGTTGGCGAGTTCACCGCTATCGTAGACATCCTTGCTGGTAGCCTTGTCCCGAAACACGATACGCAGGGTCGCATTGCCGGTCGCGATGGCCGTGAGGCGATACGACTGTCCCGGCCGCGGCACCGCCCAGGCCACCGGTGTCAAACGGCCCGAATCGCTGGTTTGCACGACGCGCTTTGCCGAAGGGAAGACGACGGCCTGCTTCAACGTGTCGAAGGTGCCAGTCGCTTCGCCGGAAGCGCTCGTCCACGGGCCGCGCATCGACAGGATGTTGAGGCGACGCTCGGGTGTGAACGCCTTTCCGTTGCCGTCGACCCAGCCCTTCGTCGAGACGACGGGCCTCAGGCCGTCGCGGATGCGGTCGAGATCGGCGGCCGCCGCGTTGTTCCAGCCCCCCTTGTGCAGGGTGAAATCGGATCCGATCTCGACGTAGATCACGAATGGGGTACCCGTGTTGCGATCGACGACATAGGCGCCGTAAGTCTTCAGCGTCTCGGCGACCTTGCGGAGCGATGCGGTAGCAAGCTTGTCGACAGCAAAGTCGCGCGGCAGCATCAACAGCGTGCCTTCGGGAATCGTGCCGGTGTTGGTCGAAGCCGCATCGCCGTCGGCGGCGGTCGCCGGAAAGACGTAGGTCGGGTCGCGCGCAAGCCCGTTGAATGTGAGCGAGAGTGCAAGCGCATGACGATAGAGCGGCGCGCCGTCGTCGACCTCGTGTTTGCGGATGAGTCCTGCCGATGCCGGAATAGCCACCGCGCGGGCGCCCTGGTAGTAGTGCGCAGGGTCGCCCCACCCACTACCATCGAGACGGGTCCAGGCGTAGAGCGCCGCGACCCACTGGTCTCCGGTCTTCTTCAGCTGCCAGAACGAATGCACGATACCGGTCGCCGGATCGACGATGTCCGCATGCCCGTCGGCCTCTCGCGCGGGGACGAGGTCACGCGGCCAGTGTGGGATCGTGACGTCATGCGAACGCTCGGAATCGACGTCGTTGACGCCGGACTTGCCGTCCAATCCCTTGACCGTGACCGAGGGATCATCGGGCTTCGCGAGGAAGAGACCGGTGGACCAGGCACCGGCCTGCACGTCCGGGAAGTAGTCGGATTTCGGAACGACGTTCGAGCCGAGCAACGGATCGACAGGGCGGCTGTTCCACAGCGAGTCTGCTGCGAAGAGTTGCGTGAAGGTTCCGAAAGCCGGAGCCGCGGCAGCGGCTGTGGCGGAGACGAACAGCGCCGTCGACGCGGCGATGCGCAAGGAGGCGAAGAAGCGATCGATCATGTAAGAGATCCCTGTGGTCGCGCGACCGCCCATCGCTTCGCGAGGCGCCGACCGTACGAGATAAGTGGATGTTCGTAATGGAACGTGGACACGTGGGCGGTCACGAATAGCACTGCAAGCAGGAGCGGGCGTTTTGCATATTTCTCCAACAGATCACCGCTCCCTAGCCAAGTGTGAGCCAGCCCGAGATGGATCACATAAAGTGCATACGAGATGGTCGCGATGTACTGCAGGGTCCTCCGGCCGAGAAGCGCGCCGAGCGACGTGCTCGGGTTCGCCAAGGTCGCTCCGACCAGCAGCGCGGACAGATACGGGCGCGGGTAAGCGATCCACCGGGCATGGTCGAGATCGAACAGCGACGAAAGCGCGAGCAGCGCGAAGAGGGGCCACTGCGGCAAGGTTGGGAGTGCGCGCCGGATGACCGAACCGACAACACCCAGACGACCGTGGTGCACGAGCGCAAGTGTCGTACCCGCGAGAACCTCGTCGATGCGAAACCATGTGATGCTCGACACCGTGACGTCGTCGACGATGCGAAGCGTCGTGAATGCGAGACCCAGTACCGGAAGGATCAACAAGCCAGGCTGCTTGAAGAGCTTGAAGAGAAGAGCGACGCCGACGTAGAACTGCGCCTCTAAGCAGAGGCTCCACAGATGATCGGTCGCGAGCCGGACCTGTGGCGGTGGAAGGTTCGCGTAGAACAGGAAATGCGCCATCATCGAGTGCAGCGATTCGGACTGGAACGCGAACACGATGGCGCAGTAGAGCCACGCTAGCGGAACGATGCGAAAGAATCGCCGCAACAGAAACTCCGATGTCCGCATCTTGGACTTCAGCAGCGACGACGTGATCAGGAAGCCGGAAAGCGTAAAGAACAGCACCATGCCGAGGATGCCGATCGACGCGTTCGCGCGCGGGCCGATCGGCACCAGGTGGGTCGTGAGAACGAACAGGATGCTAAGACCGCGCCAGCCGTCCAGCACTCGCAGATGGTTCGCGAACGAGATGCCGGTATCGCCCTGCGCTCCGCTGGCGTTCATGGCGACGTCGTTTCCGCAGTCGTGGTCTTGCTTAGCACGGCGAGTGCGGCGCCGGCGCCGAGGAGGAACCACACGTACCAGTTGAATGCCAGGTATTGCATCATGTTGTCGGAGGCCGCGACGACGAGGTACTCCACGACGAGCGAGACGGTGACGAAGCCGGCGAGACGATCGGTACGGAAAAGGCCGCGGACCAAGCGGATCGAATAGAGATACAGACCGACAAATGCCGCGACGCCGATCGCGCCGAGTTCGAAGAACATCTGCACGTAGTCGTTGTGCGCGCCGTAGTGGATGTTGTTGGACTCCGCGAAGAACGTGGTCGACAAGGCGGGAAAAGCCTCGAGCCCGTAGCCGGTCAGGTAACGCGTGGGACTCATCCATGCGAGCGCGCTGGTCCAGATGGATTGGCGCCACTCGAACGAGTTCAGCGGGGTATAGCTGGATATCAGGACCGGCTTCTGGCCGATGATCTCGAGCATCCGGTCTCCGACGCCCGGAATGAAGAGGGCGAGCGCGCCGCCGCCGAGCAGGTAGATCAGATACCGTCGCTCGAAGAACAGTCCATAGACGAAGAAGATCGCGGCCACGGCGATCCATGCGCTTCGCGTCTTCGTCAGGCCTAGCATGACGATCAGCGCGACGAGATAGAGCGCGATCATCAATTTCGACCACCCGCCGAGGCGGAAGAGCGGGCTCTTGAGGACGTAGAACGTCAGCGAGATCGCTAGCGCGAGGTAGAACGCGAACACGTTCGGATGAGTGAACGTCGATTGATAGCGGATGCCTGCATCGTCGTAGAACACGCCCGATCCGGTCGCGAACTGATAAGCGCCGTACACGACCGGTACGACCGACGACCAGACGATGAGCTTGACGCAGGTCTTGAAACCGTCCGTCGATTCGACCAGATACCAGCCACCGACGAAGACTGCGAACGTCGACAGTAGCTGGAGATAGAGGCGGATCGCTGCGCCGTGGTCGGGGGAGACGATGATTCCAAAAAATGCGATCGCGAGGAACCATCCCCACCCGCGAACGAGTTCGCGCTTGAAGCGTGCGGGATGCTCCAGCACCAGCATGACCGCAATCAGTATCACGCAGCCGTTGAGGAGACCGCCGACGCCGATCTGTGCGCCTCCGACGCCGAAGCGCGTGCTTTCGAACACGACATCGCCCGATGCGCGGATGAGGATGATCAATCGGAGGAGATTCGAACGGCTGGCCAGCAGGAAGAACGTCAGGAACAGGGCAGCGGGAAGCGCGACCAGCTTCATGAGGCTGTCGCCCATCACCGAGACGTAGGGCGGCACGAGGATGCCCGCGGACACTGCCACCAGAGCGACGATCACCCAGATGACGACCGCGGTCGAATCGGCCGGCAAGCCGAAGCGCCGGGTGACGAGGCGCTCAAGCATGGAGGCGTCTCGATGCAGGCGGCCGACCAATTCGGACAAGAAGAGCCTTCTGTACGAACGTCGCGAACGGGTATGTCCGTTGCGGAATCGCCAGGTCGTGCATGAGACTCGCACCCAGCGCCTCAGCCGCGAAGAAGAATCCCGTTTCCGCGCGGATCCAGAACGTTGCCGCTAGGTTGCTCGCGATGAACCGAATCACCGGCATCCGTGGCGCGAAGGGGTTGCTTCGGTTCGTCACGACCGGATTCCCTGCTTGATATGACCGATCGCGTGTTGCCAGCGTTGCGGCAACAAGCTCGCGAGCAACCACTTCCATTTACCCAATGCGAAATCGCGCGTATGGCAGTTGATCAAGGCGCGTCGACCTTCGCTGGGAACACCCCAACGAATCTGAAAGCGCGCATAAATCAGCGAAAAGAAATTCTTGAACTCATTGATGTCGGCCAGCACTTCGCGCGACAACGGCGGTTGACCGGCGACCCACCGATCGATGGTGTCGAAGAATACGTAGCGCTCCGGTGGTGGATTCGTCGTGACCGCGCGATTGCCCGCATCGAGGAAATAGATCCCGCCAAGCCGGCGATCGAAAGCGATCGGCGCGATGAAGCAGATCCGCAGCCAGGTATCGATGTCCTCGCCGAGCCGTACACCGGCCGGAAACCCTCCCGCGCGTTCCAGGACGGCCCTGTCGACGACGACGGACGACGAGAAGACCGGACTACCGAACTTGCCGATCCGGAAGTAGGTCGCAGGATCCAGGAGGAGGGTCGGCTCCGCCGTATGGGGCACGCCGGGTCGGCCAAGGCCGGCCTGGTCGATCACTTCGTAGTTCATCGCGAAGCCGCCCGCGGCGGGGTAACGAGCGCGCAGGGTGAGGGCGTTCTCGAGGAAGTCCGGCCGATAGGCGTCGTCAGCGTCGAGAAACGCGATGAGGCTCGCGCGGGCGGCGTCTACGCCGTTGTTGCGAGCGACGGATACCCCCGCGTTGGCTTGCCGTATGAGTCGAATCCGAGGGTCGACGAAACCTTCGACGACGGTGGCACCGCCGTCGGTCGAACCATCGTCGACGACGAGGATCTCGAAGTCCTGGAAGGTCTGCGTGAGAACCGACCCCAGAGCGCGCGCCACATGCTCCGCCTTGTTGTAGAGCGGCACGACCACCGAGACGAGAGGGGGCGATGAGGACACCGTCACCACTGCTCCTTCATCAGCTTCTTTTTCCAGCCCCGCAGCTTGATATAGCGCAGCCAGTACCACAGCATGTCCACCGACATCAGGTGGCGAAAGAAGACCGTGGCCTTCTCCTTTCGCGTCTTCTCGCCCTGGGTGAAGCTGCGGCCCTGATAGTAGTAGTTGGCGATGTTCCGATCGACCTGGAACAGGCCGTGCGGATCGGCCTTGAAGGCCTTGATGTACCACTCGTAGTCCGCGACGTAGCGGAACGATCGATCGAAGGTGCCGATGCGGTCGAACAGTTCGCGGCGTGCGAACGTCGCTTGGTGGCAGAAAGGCTTGTGCAGGAGCTCGCGGATGCTGCCGTCGCGCATCGGTACTGCAGGCCCGTAAACGAGACCGTCGGGTGCATCCTGATAGACCACGTTGCCGTAGACCAGCATGCGGCGATCGTCCTGTGCGAAGACGTCAGCAATATCGGTCAGAACTGCGTCGTCGACGAACCAGTCGTCCGCGTTCAGGAAATAGATCACGTCCCCGGTCGCGAGCCCGATACCCTTGTTCATCGCGTCGTAGATGCCTTCGTCCTTTTCGGAGACGAGCGTGGTGACGCTGGACGCGTATCGCTTGACGACCTCGAGCGTCGTGTCCGTGGACGCGCCATCGACCACGATGTACTCCACGTGCGGGTAGGTCTGCGATGCCATCGAGCGCAACGTGACCTCGATTGTCGCGGCCGCGTTGAAGCAGACGGTGATCACCGACATGCAAATCGGCCGGGCGGCGACGTCGTGCTGCATCAGTGTGCCTCCGCCCGGACGCGCGACACGATTTCGTCGTAGCGCCGCGCGAAGGCCGTGCGCCGCGCGGCGTGCGCATTCGAGAGTCCGGTCCACGCACGGTCCGCTGCGTTCTCAGACACGTAGACCTGCCACTGCGCCCACATCAGGTCGGCCAGCTTCGCGGCATCGTCGATTCCGAAGAAAGCGGACTTCTGCGGCGTTTGTTCGCGGTGGACCGGGATGTCGGACAGCAGGATGAACTTGTCCATCGCCCGGGCTTCCTCGACCGTCGTGCTCCAGCCCTCGAACAGCGACGGATTGATGAGGCACACCGATTCCTTCATCAGTGCGAGAAGATCGCTGTAGGGCACGACACCCAGCCGGATGTAGCGGTCCCCGATCCCCAGCTCCGCAATGCGCTTCTCAAGGGCTGGGTAGTGATCCGGATTGCGGTAGTCGGTAGGACTGCCGGTCGATACGACCTTCACTTCACGCCCCTGCTGCTTGAGGATGCCAAGCGCCTCGATGACGACGCGGTGATTCTTGTGTGCCCAGTATTGGTTCGGCAGATAGATGAACGGTGCGCGAAAGCCGTGGCGTTGCTGCAGTTCGTCGAGCGAAGGTAGGGACTGCTGCACGTCGACGTTCGGAACGAAACGAAGGACCTCCGAGCGCGACGCCGCCTCGGGGTAGAGCCCGACGAGATCGGCCTGTGCGCATTCGCTGCTCAGGATCACCAGGTCGCTGTTCGACGCCAGGCGATGAAAAATCGCATTGCGCTCGTCGCGCTCGAGGTCGGTGAAATGCGCGGGGAGGTGCAGGTGCTGAAAGTCGGGGATCCACGCCACCACCGACGTGCGCGCATTGCGACCCACGACATCGCCGTAGTGGGACAGTACGTCGATAAGGTGCTTCGACAGCAGCCGCTGCAGCAACACGTCGCGACCGAGCAGGCGAAGAAACCGTCGCCGGAAGCGTCGCGGCAGGCCACTGCGATCAATCAGGGCGGAATGGACGATCTCGACGGGAGGAAAGCCCTTCAGCTGATTCGGATGGACCTTGTTGCCCACGATGAGCACGACGTCGACGCGGCGCTGCGGATCGTCGTAGATGGCGGTGACGAGATTGCGGTAATAGTTGATCCCGCCGAGCCAGGCCTCGTCGACGTCGATCACGAATCCCACGCGTAGCGGCTTCGTCATCGCAGCCCCCGGAACCAAGTCACGTAGTCCGCGACGCCGGACGCGAGGTCGGTCTTCGGCGACCAGCCGATCGACTCGGCGGCGCGGCTGTCGGCGATAAAGCGCGACGGATCACCGCTGCGGCCGACGCCGTTGAAGGCCAATTCGGCCCCTGGCTGCAGGTGAGAGAACACCAGGTCGAGCAGGCTGGCGATCTCGGTCCCGCTGCCGCTGCCGCCGTTGACGACCAGGCACTCTGGCGTCGCATGCGCCGCGGCCGCCATCAGCAGGGCGGCCGCATCATCGACGTGGATCCAGTCGCGCACTTCCTGGCCGGTGCCGTGGAATTTCAGTTCGCCGTCGACGGCCTTGCGGCAGGCGTCCCACAGCAACTGCTTGCGCAGGCCTTTCCCGTATATCGAAAAGAAGCGGACGATCGCCACCGAGATGCCGAAGTGCCTGGCATACGACCGGCAGAGCTCCTCGGCCATCAGCTTGTGGACGCCGTACGGCGAGACGGGCGCGAGCGGGTCCGACTCCTCGATCGGCACCTTCTGTGCGTTGCCGTACACCGCACCGCTTGACGGATAGACGACGATGCTGGCCGGCGAATGCAGGCGCACGTATTCAAGTACCGCGGCGGTGTTGGCAACGGTGCGCTGGAAGTCCTGGTGCGGCTGTTCCATCGAGTACGGCACAGAGCCGCTGCCGGCGCAGTGCACGATCACCGACGGCTTGCCCGCGTAGGTCACCAGGGCGTCGAGCGTGACGTCGGTCGTGTGCCAGAAGGTGAGCCCGAAGGCCTCGGTCTCGTTGCGGTCCCAGACGCCGTGCCCGATGCCCGTGACAAGGGAGCCCGCCGCTGCGAATTGCCGGGCGACGTGGCGGCCGAGGAAGCCGTGGGCGCCGGTGACGAGGACGGATCTATTCATGCGCGTTCAGAACATGTCGCCGAACGAACGCCCGGCGGCCTGGAGAGGGATGTGGACCTTCGGATACTGGGCGATCAGCGCCTCGAGGTAGACCGCCTCGTCGAACATCGCGTGATCGCCCAACTCGGTGTAGCGGTCCGCATCGACCCATTGGTTGCTCGAGAAGTCGTATCGCTTGTGCACCCTGCACGGGTTGCCGATCGCGATGCTGAAGGGGGGAATGTCCTTGTTCACGAGTGATCCGGCCGCGATGATGCTGCCGTGCCCGATCGACACGTTGCCCACGACGGACACGCCCGCGCCCAGTCGCGCGTTCACGCCGAGCCGGATGACTTTCTCGTTGGTCACGCCGCTGATCAGGTAGGGCACCATCGGCGATTCGAATAGGTGGTCGCCGCTCATCAACTTGCAGTCGACTCCGGTCATGCAGTAGTCGGAGACCCAGATCTGCCAGCCGGACGTGAAGAAGTTTCGCTTGCCGATGTAGCAGTTGCTGCCAATGACGATGTGCTTGTGTCCGGGTGTGCGATGGTTGACGTTGAGCCAGGTCCCCTCGCTGATCGCGGTCGAATGGCCGATCGAGATCGAACGCCAGCCGAGTACCTGTACGGTCGGATCGACGTACGTGTTGTGACCCACGTCCTTGCGAAAGAACGCCAGGCGGAAGGCCTCGGCGTCCTGCGCGAAATGCGTCCTGATCGCCGACGAATAGAACATCGACTTGATGCGCCGGAGCGCGTTCCAGAGTCGTCCCTTGTCCTCGTAGCCCATCATCAGGCACGGGATGACCCGACGACGCGGGAAGGATTGCCGACGACAACCGAATAGGGGGGGACGTCCTTCGTTACCACCGAACAGGCGCCAACGACCGCTCCCTTGCCGATTCGCACGCCCTTCAGGATCGTTGCGTTGAATCCGATCCAGGCGTCGTCTTCTATGACCACCGGCTCGCTTGCGACGTTCTCGAGGTCCTTCGGATGGCCCTTTGCGATGATGGCTTTCAAGTGAGCGTGACGATCCCGGGCGGACAGGGAGTGGGCGTTATGATCGTGGATGTTGATCGAGTGCGAAATCAGCACGCGGTCACCGATGGTGATCGAGTTCATCGACCAGATGCGGGTCTGCTCACCGAGGTAGCAGTCTTTCCCGACAACGATCCTGCCGCCGTGTGGGAATACCTGCAGGTTCGACAGGACCTGCGTGTCGTCGCCGATCTGGATCAGGCTGCGGTCGCAAAGGTCGTTGTCGATTTTGCATGAAGGGTAGAGAACGGTTCGCTCGCCGACCGTGCACTTGCTCGCAGCCACGCGCTGTTGAAGGCGATCAGATTCCCACTTGAGTCGCCTGATCACTTTCGTGGCCAGTCGATTCTTCAGGACGCGTAGATCGTTCAGTCTCGGCATTGGGTCGTCGGGCGCTCGTTTGCTGCCGTCAGGCCCAGCGAAGCAACTTGCCCACCAGGTTCTTGAGCGGGGTGCGACGCTGTGCCTTGAGATAGTTTTCGATAGCCTTCCAGATCTTGGCGTCGATTGCGATTGATGGAAATTTTTCGACCCTGGTCAGGTTGAGTCCGTCGCCGGCGAACACGGTCGGCGAATCGTGCGTACCGGTGCCATCGAAACCGATATTGCGCACGAGGGTCTTGTTCGGGAACAGCGCCAGTCCCTCCTTGAGGAATAAGCTGAGATACCAGCGGATGTCCCATGCGTCTGTCTTGCCTTCGATGTAGTTTTGCAAGATATCGAAGTAGAAATAGGCACCGTTGAGATCGAATGCCTTGCGCTTGATTTCATCGTTCTTCAAGCTTGCATACCCGGCAGCTGTCGCATCGAACTGGTCCCAGGCCCGCTTCCAAGTGGCCCAGCCCCAGCACGTCGCGTAAGGTAGAAACGAGGCTTTCGCTTCGTCGACGTCGTCCAGGGGAAACATGAACCCCCCAACCTGCATGACCCGATCGTCGTCGCGATAGTGGGAAAGCGACTCGTTCATGAAGGTCAGGAACCACGGGGATGTGACGAGATCGTCTTCAAGCACGATGACGCGACCAAAGCGCTCGCACAGTGTCGTGACCCCGTCGATGATCGAGGGGTCTACACCCCAGTTGCTCTCACGCTCGATGACAGTGACGGACTTGAAACCATCGATGTTCTTCACGAACGCGCGAACTTGGGCGACAGACGCTGCTGCTTGCGCGTTCTTCGGCGCGTCGGAAAAGACGAAGAGATCACTTTCGCGTGCGCCCTCGTTCGCGCGCAGCGCGTCCACAGTCCGCCTCGTGTGGTCGAGGCGGTTGTAGACGAAGAGGGCTATGGGCGCGGTCACGGCCGATCGAGGATCGCCGGCAAGCGTCGTCTCTGTAGTGCACCCATCATCCGGGAGTCGTCCCTGAAGAACTCGCCTGGATGCGCAGGACGTCTTCCTTCTTGACATAGGTGAGCGCGCGTCCGGCGTACCAGAACGTCGGGCAAAAGCAGTCAAGGAGGAGGTTTTGAAAGCGGATCTCGCCCCGTCGCATGCGTTCGATCGCGTCGGGAAGGTGGCGGAGCGGATACCGCGCGGCATAGTTCAGGTTGCCGAGTCGTTCCTTCAGCGTGGGCGTGTGTTCGAAAGTCTCCCAGGAGTCGCGGCCATTTGCATAGTTCGACTTGAAGATCCAGCCCAGGTGCAGCTTGTACGAATCGATGTAGTGATACACGAGAAGGTCGGACACGAAATAGACCTTGTGCCCGGCTCTTCGTATGCGGATCTGCACAAGCGTCTCTTCCCCGTACGCGGTCTTCCTCCCCCGCATGCCGATCCGATTGTTGAAGCCGCCAGATGCCAGAAGTGCCGCTCGATTGAAGACGATATTGAATCCGATGGCGAACTCGGTGGTGGGCAGGACCACCGATCGAGGCGCGTCGGCGACTCCGACGGGGAAAACGGTCGGGAATCCGGTTTGATATTCGTCGAGATACCAACTGGGTTTCGACTCGTGATAGAGGGGGACGCAGGGGCCACCGAAGCAACCGGCGTCCGGCTGCTCGTCGATGAACGACAGCATCTTCTCGATGTAATCCGGAAAGGCGCGTGCATCGTCGTCTATGTAGGCGACCCAGTCACCGGTCGCTTCGTCCATGCCGCGGTTACGCGCGAAACTGATGCCCTGGTTCGACTCGACTAGTGCGCGGAAATGGCT
>Ga0123337_10003038_pt1 | contig 18359 bp, 19 predicted proteins | sample frozenSSSSmetaG_FD_89792 | JGI IMG/M metagenome (GOLD analysis project Ga0123337, IMG submission 89792) | Glacier valley bacterial and archeal communities from Borup Fiord, Nunavut, Canada, to study Microbial Dark Matter (Phase II) -... | ecosystem: Environmental > Aquatic > Freshwater > Ice >... | reverse complement strand
TGTTTTCTGGGGTAAGGCTTAGTCTGCTGATCCATGTTGATCATATTACGTCAGTAAATACTAGCGTGAAAATAAGGTGTTTCCAGCACAGCAACGGGGCTACAACGGAGGTGCTACAACGGCCAAGGTGCTAGCACAGCATCTGTCACAGCCCAAATGGGGTAAAGCCGTTCCTGGGTAGGCACATGTGTTTTGTCACGGGCAGCGTGCCGACCCAACTGTGCTAGCACGCGAGGTGTTCTAGAGCGGGAGAAGTGCTACAAACCCCGTGCTGCCCCTAATAATCCCGTAGCACATTTGGGTCAAGCCCAGTCGTGTGCCAGACATGGTGAACACTAGAAGATCAAGAGGGGGAGCTAGCACGGGTAAAGGAACAGGTGCGGAGTCGCCCTCTCATGGGTTATATAGGTAATAAGAGAGAGTTCATAAAATAAGGATTAGTCTAACATTTAATATTTTAATTTACCAGTAGCTACTTATTATGCAATTGGTGCGTAAAAGCTAAACTTGCTCCTTGGGTCGAAATCCTCCTTTAAAGCATGTAAGCGGTTCTGGCGCCATGCTTCGCTCCCGTACCACGCCCGCGGCGTTTCATCACCGTAGGCATAGTTGACATACGTGTTTAGACTAGTCGCTCCACTGCCCTCGTAGAGGATCTGGCGAATCTGATTGCCAAGCTTGAAGGCGACCTTGTCGAGTCCCGGCCCGTTGGGCGCGTACGTGAGGAGCGGGGCGACGAGAAGATTTTCTGCACGATAGGCAAAAGCCGTCGCGTCTTTGCTGATCGCTTTTACGCCCTGCTGGGAGTAACCCTCGAACATGAAGAGCGAATTACTGAAGGGACTGGATGCATTGGTGGTAGCTTGCCTGAAAAGATCGTACACCAGTCCCTGGGCTGTGGTGTTGTAAGACTTGAGATAGATGGGGAAGCGTGGGTTGGCGTTTCCGGTCTTGTTGCAGGGTGGAGCATCAAGAGAGATGCCGGTCCATTTAGCCAAGTCGCGATAGGTTCCCGACAAAGCTTGGGTGGAGATGGGCCCAAGGTTGAGGAACGGCTTCGTGTAAGCCGCATCGACGGCATTCACTCCTTCTTGGATGAGATACATTGCGATGACGGGCTGTGAAAATGGTCAGAATATGCGAATTATCCGCGCGCTCATGGGCTCTGCACTCACCTTGTGCGGATCAGTGGCAGGATCGAAGTACCAGTACGACCAGTTGATGAGATCCACGGGCATGGCTTTGCCATTTGTAAGCCACTGCTCATTGGCGACTTTGTAGACAGCCTCGACCTGATCGCCACTGAAGATGAGCGTCTCCATGGCATAGTTGGGGTGCTTAATGTCATAGATTTTTGAAGTCATGGAAGTGACGATGCCAAAGTTGTGACCGGCGCCCTTCATGGCCCAGAAGAGTTCCGAGTGCGTATCGACTGTGATCAAGCTGCCGTTGCCCAGGACGATATTCATCGAGACGAATTGGTCCGATACGAGTCCGTAGCGACCCTGAAGCCATCCGTGACCACCTCCGAGGCCGGGACCCAGATAGCTCACACATTCGCATGTTCCCGTCACTGTCTCTCGAGATTAGCCATCGAGGCCCCGTTTACAACAACCATGGTGCAAGGAATTCAGCATATGCTCACCTGTCTGTTTTCCTGCCGCCCAAAGCGCGTCCGTGAGGTTCTTGGAGATAACCCCACCGCCAATGGCGGCCGTCTTCCCATCTTTGGCGATCGCGATGCGGTTCAGCTGGCTCATATGGATTTCAATGCCATGGGTCATTTTCCCCAGCGTGGTGATTGATCCATGCACGCCATTGGTGGTGAGAAAAGGCAGCGAGTGCTGGTTTGCGAAGTTGACCTAAGCCGCGGGAAGATAAGCAAGCTGTTACCGGAGACTGGGGGAGATGTTGGAGAGGAGCCTTACCGTCTCGACAATGTCATGTTCGGTGCTGGGAACAACCACGACGTTTGCCACGGGGGTGCTCAGGTTGGACCAGCGAGCCACAGTGGCATCGAATGCCTCGGAGCCTGGCAGGTAGATCTCGGCAGTCCTCGAGAGCTTCTTCGCCAGCTGCGTGTAGTTCACACCACCTGCTGGGCAATCCCAACTGGCCTCGTGACCGGGGGCAGAGAGGTCCTGACAGGCAACTGCTGCGGTCCACGCCAAGAGGGCAGCGAGCTTCAGCTGATGGTGATGCATCGGTGCGGCGGAGGAAAGCAACAGAAACGAGTGTCTGGATACGGAGACGTGCGTCACGTATGGGACTGGACGTGACAGCGGGAGCAGGGTGAGCTATATATGTCTTCCTGCAAGTGCTCGTGCGGTTGCACGCGGCGAGCCGATGCTACAAACGTGACCGCGGGGACCTTAGGGAAGACCCGGATGCCGTACTGTGCTGGTCTTGCAATAATTGTATCCTGTGATGGCCTTGCAATAAATGTAATTACTACGGGCCCTGTGGCGCTGGTACTGTACAATGAAGGTAATTATTGCGGGCCGTATTGCGCTAGGATGGATCAGGAAATTTTGGGCAAGACCGGGGTTGATCTGTCCTGAGGGAGCTCACTCTCCTATTCTCTGCAGGCTCATTACGTTCACTTGGGGCCTTGCGCTAGGACATTTTGCGATGTAGCAAGCCAGCTCGACTAACAAGAAGGCCGGATGGGATTCAACCCTCACTTACAATGTCGGTTTACCTTGGTTCAAGGCCCACGTTCATAAGAGCAGGGGTGGCCCACGAGTACAATCTCTGGCCAGGTCGGCAGAGAACATGCATGCGTGGAAAAGATCGCTCCTGGGGTCCTTGTGCTTCCTATTCCCCGGAGGTTTTGGTTCTTTCGGATGAAAACACCTTGGTCGGGCAAGTGCGGCGGATCAGACGGTGTGGATTCTTTTCTCGCTGGACATTTGGCCAGAGGCAGAGGAAGTAGACCGTAGTGCGGCGCAGTGCGCCCCTCAGGGATTGATGATGGGGCTGTTCTTACGTGCACGGCCTTTTCGAGTCAGTAACTTGAGGACAAGCCTTTCACACTAATGTTCCCTTGTCAGTAACGGAGAACAACGCGCTCGACGTCATCGATAATTGACCAGACCATCTCTTTCGGTAATTACTAATGAGAGATGAGAGCCTTCCCACTCCCAAGTAGCTGACAGGAAGCTATCACAATTCTAGCTTTAGGCAACGGGATGAGAGGCATCTGTCAGCCATCTGCGAGCTCGTCGATCGCGCCGACGCCTGCGCAAGGAGGCATTTGTGGCATGTGTCTCCCGATCTGAGGATTTGTTCTATGTGTGCGCTGCAGTCGAGGGGAGATGGCGACGCGATCAGCTGCATGACTGCGTTGTTGCATCGAAGGCTCAATTCCAATCCCATTGCAAAGCCAGACTCGTTCTGGTAGGTTGGGATCAGTCAAGCATCGAGACGGACGTAGTTGCTTCTGCATTGTTCTTCCTTGGGATCTGTTGGTATTCTCTAATTAACACACTCGCCAACCACTGCCCCTAAGTGTGCGAGGAAGTTTAAGGAGTTAATGTTATGTCGTTCCTCTTATAAGGAAGATAGGAAGCTAATGTTATATCTTTCCTCTTATGTGAAGAAGCTAATGTTACATCTTTCCTCGCGTAGGTACGTACCTGTAGTAGGCAGGGCAGTTGGCAGGGGTTGGCAGGGTAGTAGGCAGGCACGGCCAAACAGTTAGACACGCCGTCTTCTGTCTTCTGTCTCTCTTCCTCTACTTTTCTCCATCTTATGTAAGCCAGGCGCAAGTACCAGCAGCAGAAGGCCAAGCCCCACCAAACCCCACCAAGCCCTGTCTCAAACACCCACGTGCATCTGGCGCGGACGATGTGGTCCAGCCGTCAGACATGGTGGGCGCGATGGGGCTCGTTAGGAGATGATCGTGCATGTGCGGCTGTGGCTGTGGGAGTTGAGGAGACAACAGATCAAGACCACCGAACAAATCAGCGTTTTCAATGGCAATTTTAAATGCTTTAACCCTACCCTTTTGCATTCGAGATTAGTGCATCGGATAGAGCTTGCATCCAAGTATCTCTCTATCGTGGATTTCAAGAATGACTGTAGACGTTTCGACACTGATTATTCTGCGCTGGAGTAGTGACGAGAGACATCAAGGGGGACGGACAGAGTGCTATTTCAGCTGTGGCATTTGTCCTGGGACTGTACAAATCTGAGAACCCTTTTACATTTCTTGTGCTACGGCTTGGATCGGGATTCGGTAATACCTGCCTTGAATCAAAAGCCTCACAATCTTCAACACAGCAACCTGTTTGGCCTCTCCATATCCGCCAGTGAGCGCGATGTCTGACTCCGCCGCGCAGGCTGCCGTGGCAGCAGCAATAGCAGCAGCCCTTCGCACATTCAATACTGAGTTGTGGACGCTCTATGCGTTTGGCGTCCTCGTGACGATTCTCAGGACATATGCTCGAGTGAAGGCTGTGGGCGTCAGAGACCTTCGAGCAGACGACTATATCGTGTGGCTTGCCATTGTGCGTATCACTGGAGCCTCCGGGAGTTTCACATCAGCCTCCATTGCTAACGCAGGCCCAACTCCGCAGTTTCTCTACACCACGCAGTCGACTCTGGCATATTTCGCGGTCAATCACGGCCAAGGTCTCGCAAACAATGCCATGACGGAAGCCGAGCGAGCTGCATTATCCCCCGGTTCTACGGAATACCACCTCAGGTACGTCCCTGACTGAAAACGAAGAGCGCGCAGGACATGATGACGAACTGCTTCTTATCTAGAGTATTCGGCTCCAAGATTCAGGTGGTGGGCTGGACCACTTATGTGTGCTTGATCTTCACGCTCAAGATAGCCGTTCTTGTCTTCTACATCAGACTCATGGTATGTTCGGACGACGCTGACCCCTAGTCTGTCGAGTTAGTAATTTGTGTACTTGATAGGAAGGCCTTAGCAACCGTTTCCGCATTCGTATCTGGATCGGATTTGGGCTCGTCGTTGTGACCTTTGTCGCGTCAGTCATAACGATCTATGGATCATGCCAGCCGTTCTCCAAATACTGGCAGATCAATCCGGATCCAGGCAGTAGGTCTTCCGACTTGTCTTGTTATTGCTCCAACCGCTGCTGACAGTCTTGCTTCTAGACGCCTGCCAGGGCGCTGTGGCCCGCCCGATCGTATGGGTCACATTCGCCTCGAGTGTGGCCACCGATATCTACCTCATCATGATACCACTTCCCATGCTTTGGGGAACGAGCCTGAAACTCGCGAAGAAGCTTGCCGCCACTTTCGTGCTTGGTGCGGGCGTATTTGTCCTTGTCTGCTCGCTTCTAAAGACTGTCTTCGTTAATGTGGTAAGTCTCGGTGGTGCTATAAGATACCCTCCGTCTTTATCTCCCCTAGACAGGGCAACATTTATCTGACTTTACTTACTCCACAGGATCCCATCCACGGTGCACAGCTCGCTGGTGAATGGGGTACGCGGGAAGCATTCGTCTCAGTGGTCACTACCAGCCTCCCAATGATATTCCCCCTGCTCAAGACATGGTTGAAACCACTATTCGGCAGTGCGCTCTCTTCTACTCGGACAGCATCCAAGTATCCATCTGGCTTTCGAACCATCGGTGGCGGCGATGTTGAGTCCTCTGGGGTGGGTCAAGATCGTAAACCCACTGGTTCGAAGCAACATGTCACCGATAGCTTATCATTCAGCGAGAGTGAGGAATGTATTGTCAACAATGTGAAGATGCAGAACCTGGAGGTTTATGCCGGGCCAGCAGCGCCTACTCACCGACCGCCAAAGGGTATCATGGTCTCCAAAGAATTCCAGATCGTCGGGGATGAAATCAGCCAAAACGGCGACCAGAATGCGAAGCATGTTCACGAATCTTGGTAGCAATATGGCTAGGGAGGATGGGTACAAGGTTTTGATTTTGCTATGTCTTTGTGGTCGATTGCATAGGCAAGGGTGTTACATGTATAATCACAGTAGCACCCACTTGTGTATGTACTTCGTTAGTTGTCAGGCCTCAGATGGATGTCATCATCAGTAACGACGTTGTCAGTTGTACTACGCAACGACACTCGAGACGGTGTCGAAATCAGAGGCGGCGGCGAGGACGAAGGAGAGCTCGGAGGGGAGGAGAGAGGGGACGATAACGACGAATGAAGCGCGCTCAAAGATGGGGATGGAGGATTTAGATGGCGAAGGGACGACAGTGCTTGTGATAGTGTCCCGAATTTCGTCGTTGTCGATATTCACTGGGCTGAAAATCCATAAACAAGTTATACACATACCTAGATGAGCTATATATAGGTGGCATAACGGCTGGCCTTAAACATGGGGCTTGATGTTGCGGAAGTGGTTCGAGCACAACGGGTGCATCGACCTTGCCAAGATTACACAATACGTTCCAAAGAGCAAACGGCGATTTTAGCACCCGACACATTGAATGGCACCTAACTCACCACTCACATGGGCGAGAACTGCCGATCCTGGATCTTGCGGATGCGCGCCCGAGCCGGAAGGGCTAGTAGCGTTCTAGTTTTCTAGTTCTATGCTGAGTAGCAGAGCTAAAACCATTGAATGTTCTAGACCATTCTAAATTTGGCCTAAAGGAAACCCACTACTGCTATTGTGATGGGATGAGAAGTGTAGTGCCCGTCAAAGTGCATGACTGCTATGGAAGAGAGTTGGAACTGTTCAGGAGGCCCGTATACAAAACGAATGAATTGGCAAAGAATCTAAAACAGAGGATAGCTCTATGCGAATGTAATAGCAACCGTCAGAACTGAAGTCCGTAGCTGTCCCAGGCCTCCGATGAGAGATAATGTTGGGACAAGCCTCGTCGAGGTAGCCTCTCGTGACAATACCCAGTAAATAGCGTTGTGTGCAGTATTCTCTGCCACCACCGCCACCGCCTCCTCTGCGTTCCTCTGCCTTTCTGCTTGCTTGTACTGGAACGTAACTGTCTCATAGTCTGGAATTGTGTGGGAGGCTTGCTGGGTGTCTCCGCATCAGAGCCACCTACGTGATTTTGGCCCCTACGGATAAGTTGATAGGATTACAGGTATGACTCTTTGGATAATATCATAATTATCTAAAGATATTGTCTTATGAAGAATAAGGAAGAAAAAGGGGACGGGTTGATGCCTTATTAAGGAAGGAGAATAGCGGGGTAGGTACATATGGTGCACGGCGATCCCATATTGCTGGTTAGGGTTGCCCTGTATTGTCATGTAGATAGCAGCAATGCTCTGGTCTCGAAGTTGCAGGGAGTAAGAATTGAAATTCGGGAGATTGCGTAACTAGTAAATAGTCGCCTTCTTCCATGTGGGCGTCTAAGTAGCAATCTTGGATAGGGTGAGGTGGCTCAAGTTCCATAGGTCGGGCACTCACCGCTTGCAAGGGTTGACAGCGGTACATAGTAAGTCACGGATCCTGGTATATGTAATGCAGGCAATAGAACGCAAAGATCAAGCCACGGGGCCTCCTCAAAATTATCACCTCTAAATTACCCTACTTTTCCCTGACCTTCCTAGGCCCAATGAAATAGGAAGGTGGGCGTGCCGGTTTAAGCAGTTACAGACCTCATAGATGACGACTTATCTTACAGCTCCGGCCTACCCTCGTATAGAGAGAATGTCTGCATGTCCATATCGTATTTCTGAAGATATCAAATGTACTCCCCTCAGCATCCAGTCTGCTATTCTGCATAGGTAGTCTTTTCCTTCTCCAGCCTCACCTTTGCTGATCAATTTGATCACAATCCATTTCCACATCTGGAAGATTTCCATTCAAAGCAGCGTCAGCCACGAGTTCCCAATTAGCCGCGATTTTCTGGGTATCCACCCAAAGTTTTAAACACCTACCGAAAGTGAGCGTGCGCGCATACATCGGAAGCCAGTCGCAATACATGAAACGTTGGGTACATGGTCTGTGCAGTACACCCCGATTAGTCTGAAAACGCTTTATCTCTCTTCTCAATAGCTACAGCGAGTTGCAAAAATATTCAGACGGTCTGTGCGGGTTAGATCATTAATTATGTGATTTTTCAAGGCTGCTTTAATATAATATATTGTATACCAACCATCAGCCATTATCCCAGCATTGACTCTGTGAGGCATTGTATCCAGCATTCGTTGTAATAGTTCATCCCCAAAGTCCCTAATTTTTTAAATAGTAATAGATGAAAATATATACAGATTGTTTAAAACAGCACGAGACAAGAGCGCGATCATTGGATAATTGCCAGCCTGCACGTTCCACGCCGCCCGGACCGTCCGAATACTTTTTGCAACTCACTGTATTGCACTTAAGGCTCGGTATCAGTCCGGGGAATCCAGGGTATGAAAACTTGACCTGGCCGATAGTGCGACATCAATAGCCAGGCATGAGGAACAGTGTAATAACGGGCCGAGCATCCTTGCTAAACGCCTCATCCGTCTAGCTTCAGGGATGTCTTCAATTGAAATGATAAAATGACATCTCATTGAATGCCCCAGGACGTACGAACATGTTGCGTGAGATCTGTGGCAACTCTCGCGAACTTGTGCCAAAGGACAAACGTCAAGCTTTGGAGCCTGCTCTGCATGGCAAATTGGACAATTCCTACTAGCTCTGGGCCTTCCTTCTCGCAGCTCTTGCACTACGATCCTCCAGCAATGAATGATACCAAGGTAGTTTCGTCACTCCAATGTAACAAAAAATACAACTAACAGCACATACCGCACTGTAACCCTGCAATTTTGGTGGTTAATATCAAGTGTTGACTATCAGACGGGTTTAACTCGACCAGAAACACGTTTTCTGCAACCTCTCATGCTACGGTACCATCGAACAGCGGGTTGCTGCAGGTGTTATACTGTCGACCTATCATGAGCTAGAGATTTTAAGGGTCGTTCGTCCACGTTCTGCCACTAACCATGAGGTGTTTCGTGGCTTGAATTAACCCCACCACGCTAGGTAAGTTCGCTGAGGAAGTCTAAAATCTTGAGGATCTGAACATTGTCCTGGCCAACCAGCCAGGTATGCTGGTGCCCAATGATCCCTTTTTGTACAATCAATTTCACGTTTGTAATGGTGAGATGCTAAATCCTGGCTCTAGATCTTTATGCAAGCAAAAGGAAGCGGACCCTGAAGGAAGGCTAGCTCATAGTTGAGCAGTGTAAATATGTTTGCACCTACATTTCCAACCTCTCCCCCGAGTTTTGGAAACTGCATTCCTCAACTCATCACTGGAAAGCACACGATAACGAGAAGCAAACATATTCACTCCTTTGTATGTTCAAAATGGCTTCCGTCAATGCCAAAGACCGTGGTGTGCGACCCAGAAGGAACTCTAACATGAGAAAGAGCTGCCACTTCTGTCGTTTTCGGAAAATCCGTTGCTCTGGCCAGAGTATATGTGGAGCTTGTCATGACAGACAGATAGATTGCGTCTATGGCGTTGACGCAGCAAAGGGGCGTCCAAAAGGGTCCGGTATGGGAGGTACTTCGAGGTCGGGGGTCACAAAGCACGTGACTTCAGGAGATAAGATTGTTTCTCCCTCAGCGTTATCAGCACTTGCTGGCACCAGAAATGAGAGAAGCAGATCGCCAACTGTGAAAGACTTTGCTAGCTCTAGGTCGAAAGTATCCGTCACACACTTTGATGCCCTCATGGATCAGAGTAGGAAGAGCAGTATTTCATCCCCGCCAGGTGACCGAGTTCGACGAAGAGACACCGATGTTGATAATAACGGCATGGAATCAACTGTCGGTGTTGGCTTAGAGATCAATTTCAACGCCAACTTTGTTGATATCGATACCAAAAGCCCCAACGGCTGCGCAAGAGCATATGCGAACTTCGCTAAGAAGTCGGATAGTTATGTTAGACCCCACAGCATGGATTTTGAATCCGATTCATCTAAGGGAGGGTCTGACGACAAGCGAACCATGAAATACGATCAACTGCTTTCCCTTCTCGCTCCAGACCTTATCGAGTCGCTCGCGAACCGGATTGACAACCTCACCGATACTCCGACCGCCCAATCGAGATTTTATGCCGCCAGCCTGGAATCGGATGGAACGAGGTCAATGTTTGATCCGCCCCCCATCGATCACGAGACAGATCCCCTCGACAAATACGACTCTAATCAAACAACTCAAATGATCGAAGTTTGGTTCTCTCATCACCCCTTGTCGTCCATCATCTCGAAGACTCTCCTTCTCCGAAGCTACAGGAGTGGAACTCATGACAAAGCATTGCTCTCTGTCATCCTGGCTGATGCATGCGTGATTCTCGAGGAGCCTGGAGCAAAGCGAAGAAGTGAGCGACTCTTCAACTGGACGTGTTGCCAGATCAAAGATCGCCCATCGCTTCCAGCTGGGATTTCAACGTGTCAGACGCTCATGATTTTGGGCTGGCGAGAACTCTGTCTGGGACATGGCCGCCGAACAACATGCTTTATTAGTTACGCCAGTCGTCTCATAATCCAACTGCAGAAGGACCTTGCATCCATGGAGGCTATCTCTTTGGGTCAAATTAATGGTATTAGCATCGTGACTGTCGAGCTGGAGATCGTATGGAATATGTACTGGCTGGCGTTCGGTCTCATCGTCTGGGCCTTCATCCAGATGGATCAACCCATAACTGAGCTCCTTCCCAACAAGACCCCAACCATCTTCCCTCCTATAGATGCGAAATCCTCCACGATAATTAAGCTAGACATAGCTTCGAATAATGTTTCAACACTCCTCCCTCAACGACGAGCTATGCGAGAGCTTTGGCCACTTAGCCAGATCAGCTCGACGGTAGCATACATATACGCACTGCATCCGCAGACTCGAGCCACGACCGAGAAGAAACAGCCTGTTGAGTGGCAATCGCAACTAGCATCGAAATTCAGGGCTCTCCTGTCCCCAAAAGAAGAGGTCTTGGACATCTGTTCAAATATCCGCCAGGTGCTTGCTGAAGCACTCAAAGGTCTGGAAACCCAGGAATCTGCGCCTTCTGCCGGCGTTGTATCCATGGCATACCTCATCGTCAGCATGCATACCCTCTTCAACCATTTGCAACCAAATCAACTTACCGAAACGCCGATTGATGCCGACACGCTGGATGCTTTCTTCACAAACAGCTGCGCTCTCATTGGAATCTTCAATTCATATGTCCAGGCTCAAGACAACAGTGCCGAAGTCCAAGGCAAAGATGCACTCAAATGTTCCATTACACCCTTGCTCGTCGTCGCTGGTCTGAAAGTTTGTGGAAAGGGTTTGAAATACGTGAAACGGCGCATGCAAGTGGGTTCAATGGCTGACGCAGGCATTATTGAGAACAAACGCAATGAACTTCTCGCAATGACGACCGAGCTGCTTTATTTTGCAAGAGAAGAGTCAAGTTTGCCAGCAAAGCGACTACGGATGGTGAAAAAGGATCTGAAGCAAGTTAAGCAGTATCTTAACGAGACCTCTATGAATGCTGTTTTGCTCTCGCGGGTTAATTGCTGGTCAACCTTTGATTTCGAGGACCAGAACATGAACTCTCATTGCCCCAGGCTTCAGAGAGCGTCAACAGATGGCGGCTCAGATAGTATTTCAAGCCTGAGCTCACCAGCCATGTCGATGGCAACTCCAATGACTAGCTTCAGCACCTTCTCGAAAGGAATGAATGCATACGTCAACTCGTCCGAAGGACTTCCGGACGCTGCCATACTCAGCCCAACTAGTATCCCAGTATCTATGACCGACGTGGGAAGCATGGTCGCTGCGAGCCCAAATGCTTTCATTAACGGCGAGATGTGGATGAATCTTCACGAGCCATGGTCCAGCACAGGCTTAATTACCCCTCCAGAACCTGCCGGTAGTGGAAATTGGGATGGTGGTGACAGCAATTCCTTCAATAACTTCACATTCCCTCTCGCGGAGTTTGGAAATTTGCCCCATAGTATGCATCATTATTTCGATACAGGTGGAAACTTTGGAAGTGCTGATTTCGATGGGGGAGTTCCTGCTGCTGAGAAGAAACTCTGATGAGTTTATGAAAGATCTGGACAATTGCGTTTTGATTCCGGCGATGAATTTTGATGGAAAGGTCCGCCCCCTTCTCAAGCAAATAAGATACCACCATCCGTTTGCCCGCTTGTGCTGCATAATGTGGAGGTGTACCTAGTGAAAAATTCACAAGTTCTCCATAGGTTTGAGGATGATTCTCATATTGAATTTCATTAACAGAGGCACCTTTTCCAAGTAGCAGCTCCACAAGTTTGATAACCTCGTCCTCTGATACAGGTCGAAGAACAGCATGATGTAGAAGCTGACCTTGACTTATGTCCGCGCCACGTGCGAAGAGCATGTATATTGTGTCAAACGAAGCTCGGCGTAAAGGATAGATGGTCCGCGGCTAAAGATAGGTTCGCGAATGTTGTTGCAAGAACAGTATGTTGCTACAAGAACAGCGTGTTGTCGCAAATACCTAAACTGGTGAGGCCAGCTAAGGTATTTGGTCCTGTTCTCTACGCTAAGTGCGAGTGTGAAACACCTACATCGAAAATGCGACCTTCTTCTACCTTCGAAAGTCTTCCACCTACTAAAGTTCTTGTTAATACATAGTACATAGTCTTTCACCTCCTGCTTGCTTTTAATAAGCTTATAATCTCTAATATTGTCGTTGAGCGTTATTTAAGAAGATGCGATGCATGTTAGCAATATACTTGTACCATTCCTGGCTTAGGCTCATGTCATTTTACCTTTTTTGGATGTGATAAGTGATTCTGTTGTATATTGAGAAACACCTATAAATAAATATAAGCTTTCTATCCACTCAGATTAACACTTCTATCGTTTCTTTGCATCATGGTCCCTTGTCGTTGTGCGGGGTCTCGGCACAGTCACGTGAGTCAGATTAGGTGTTACGAATATGCGCGGTGTCGCTCTAGTCACGTGACTTGGCTTATCAATTGTCACGTGACTGCGCGCCTTCATAGAGTAGAATAGCTGTTAAGTCTCTGAACTTAACATTGTGCCTTTTGGTCAGTTCGGAGGGAGGAAAGCTATTCCCGCTCACATGACATTAGGTAGCTTCAAGCTACTAGCTTGAATTGCACGGTAAAACAACTGTAGGAATTATTCCGTAGGGCAGCGTACAGGTATCACATAGATAGAATAGAAGTATATTGAATTGCATATCCTATTTCCTACTGTCTACCTACTCTTACATGTTGTATGGATGATTACGAGTAAAGGGGTGCATTCCTGTGTCGCGACTGTCATGTGAGCGGGAATAGCTTTCCTCTCTCCGAACTGACCAAAAGGCACAATGTTAAGTTCAGAGACTTAACAGCTATTCTACTCTATGAAGGCGCGCAGTCACGTGACGATCGATAAGCCAAGTCACGTGACTAGAGCGGCACCGCGCATATTCGTAACAATGACTTGCGTTCGAGCTGCCTGTAACGAGATGAAATGGCATGTGATTCAGTCATGGTTTGTTTACCTATAAGCCACTCTGCGTGCACAAATCAAACATCTGTTGAGATTGAAAGTTGCGGTGCAACCTGCGCATTGTATAAAATTGAACTGATTGATTGAAAACTACAGAACTGTAGAATACAAGCTCGTTATATAGAATGTATTGTGCAAGGTGAGTCATATGCATGACTCACTGCACTGCCACAGCACTGCCACAACCGTCGACAGCATAGTTGACTGAAGCTGAAATTCTTAGCTCAACAGATTATTCCAGCTTCGTGACTTACAGTACTTGTACTGTATTTTTGAAGGGTGCACCGCCACCGGAAGACAAGGCTGCGGCCAGTGCGGGCTCGCGGGTCGGCACTCTCGACGGGAGCATGCATGTGGGCGGGGAGGCCGGGGGAATCCAACTGCGGTAATATCGCACGTGCCTCATTGCTTGGTGTGCGCGATACGGAGTGACATACTCCGCGTGCGACACTGGGTGGGAGACGCAGGAGGGGCAATTGGCAAATCAGAGATGGGAATGCGTACTTTTCCTCCGGATCCGGTGCGGTATTATTAGCACGGTGGTACTGTGTAGGTACTGTGTGGATACCGATCGTATCGGAATGTACTATCTGAATGCGCTACAAAAATGGACAATGGGAATGTATTGTAGCACTGACCCTGCGTACGGAGTACTTCCTGCCACTAGTGGTGTGGTGGGGAACGTGGTGGAATATTTGGTGGAGTGATCTGTCTGTTTTCCACGACGAAAGCAGGCTCTGATTAGATCTGACAGCCAGATCACTGCTGAAATCAATCAATCCCTCACGCACATGGCTGCGCAGCCAAGGCTTTACCCTCGACTCTCCATAACAACCAAAGACTTTGCAAAAATCTTTGCTCCTCGCCGCTTGCATCGCCTCAAAAGACCTGGTTCTAGCCTTGTCTCTCTCCTTGACTTTGCTTTTGACTTTGACTTTCTGAGTTCGTCTCCATTGTGCCATTGTTGTTGTTTTCGTCGTCGGCGTCATTCACTCTTCCCCTCTAACATAATATATATACTACACTGTGTCCCCGAACCCCATACATTTCTACCTCCCAAGCCTCCGACCCCACCGCGGTGTTACACCTCTGTCGTCTGTTCTACCTTCCAATCGTTCCATCGCGTGATAACACTCAGTCCCTGCATTGGGCCAGTAGACACAGTCTCTGCTCTCCACCACGTTGCCCGTGCCAACACCACGAGAGACAAGAGATCGCCTCGACTGTCACAACGCGATTGTCCGCCAACGATCTTTGCCTGTCGTAGAGGACGAGCAATTGATATTGTACCAAGTAACGTAGGATGAAATATGGGGAGGCGCTTCACGAGCGCAGTGTCCCACAATGGGCACTTCGTGAGTTTTGGCTGTTCAATGGCACGAAGCTTCGAAGGCTCAATGGCACGGGGACACTAACCTGGACCCTCCCGCTCAACAGATAACATCGACTACAACGAACTGAAGCAACTCATCAAGACTGCCACGACACAACACCAGGCCCAGGCCTTACCGATACCGGGTCAGCCCAACGACGCATTGCGCCAATTCGAGGACCTCTTCTGCCAAGAGCTGTTCAATCAACATGAACGGGTCGACCTCTTCGTTAAGAGCAAGGCCGACGAGTTCCGGCGGCGACTGCGTGAGTGCCACCAGTGGGATCGGTGGGCGTGCGACATGCTGACCATTAGATAGGGGATTACGACCAGAAGGTCACCAGGCTGATCGCAGCAGGCGATCCCGAAGTTGGCGGTACGATGACATTGAGGCGGAGGGAAAGGCTCTCGAAATTGGAGACCAGGGTAATGCGGTCAGTTGCGCAGACGCTCGAAGCACATCGTCTACACACACTAACGATCAATCAATAGTTGTGGAGAAGAGATTCGAAATCTCGATCGCTTCGTCCAGGCCCAACAGATTGGTTTCCGGAAGATCTTGAAGAAGTACAAAGTCAGCAGAATTCCATTTCACTTGCGGTGGTTACAGTAACTGATTTGTGGGTAGAGATGGACCGACTCAATGACCTTGAGTCCACGGACCGACAAATTCCTCCAGAAGCCAACGAGCTTTCTGAAACTCGACTTTGAGCCCCTATACGCGAATTACAGTGCCTCGATAGAACGAATCCGCGAACACTCTCCGTCACAAAGCGAGAGCAGCACACCCATGACTGGGTCCCGTCGAGGATCTCATTCTCGTGCCGTCACACCCACCACTAGGAAACAAGTCGCCGTGCAGACATCCTACTGGAACGAATACGACAACCCCAGCGAGGGGGAAGAAAACGAACCCTACGCCATGTACCTCGATCCCTACAAGGAATACAGCTTCTCGGGCCGTACGACCATATCCCATGCCCTTACCTACCTCAGCGACAAAGCAGCGCCTCCCATGGCGAAACTCCGGCGATGGATAAACCCCCACGCCGCCGCCGCCTCCGCCGAGCGCCGCCCCCTCCTCAGCAGCACCAATCCGTACGACACCACAACCGCCACCAGCCCGGACGCCGAGGACGACGACCTCTGCGACTTCCCCGAGGGGTACCCCACGCATTACGTGACGTTCCCCTCTGTCGCCTCGCACTCCCTCTCGCTGCGCCGCGAGGCGCTGCTTTTCTACTGTATGCTGGGGTGTTTCGTGGCGTCGACGACCCTCCTTCTGATTAGCGGGCTGCTGCTGCTCACGGAGTGCAACCGCCTGCGCAAGGAGGTCGTCGCGGGCGTCATCGCGGGGAATATCACGGGTCTGGTCTTCACGAGCTTGGGCTTCAATGTCATGCTGGACCGCTGGGCGAGGGTGGGCTGGGTGCAGAGGGTGCTGGTGGGCGGGGCGTTTGTGGGGAGTTGTCTGGTGGGGGGCGCGGAGTTGGTCATTGTTATGGGACATAGTTGACCGGGGGGAAAGGGCCAGGGGGTGTAGTAGGGGCAGTGTTTCACGAATAGTATTCAGAGTAGTATTCAGAGAAGCTCTGAATACTGAGTAGTTTTTACGCTCTAAATAGAGTAGTATTCAAGTATATTTGAATACTGAGAGTACTGATATTCACACATAAACAACTTGACGATAATGAAATTGACTATATAGACTATATAGACTATATTAATTCTCGTATTGAGCCTCGCCCTCACTCTCGTCGTCATCGTCGTCGTCGCTTGGTGATATAACACCCCAATTCCGTAGACAAATGAGATATCTAAGGGTTGATGGGGCCAATCTATCCCGTTTCTTTGTGACGATGTTACCACCTACGCTGAATACTCATTCAGACTCGGCTGATGTTGCTGGAATTGCCAAGTGATCCTTTGCTATTGCAACTAGTATTAGATATTGGTATTGCTTGCTTGCCCAATATTTGAGAATATCAGTTCGTGGGCCTATATTAGGCTCGTTCAACCACCGCTTCCATTCTGGATCTAAATCTGGCTTCTTTTGTGAAGTATATAGCTCGTTTTCAGAGTCTGGTTCCAGAATTTGCTCATCGTCTAGCCCGTCTTCTTGAGTATTATCAATATTCTTTGCATTCTTAATATCTGCAGCCTTTCGTGAATACCGATAATAAACATCTTGCCATTAGATGATGGAACGGTCTACAGTTGAATGACAGCTTCGCGAGTAAGACGGTCGCAAAAACCTTAACCGATGAGGATAGTTGGGGTACTTTGTCCTGGTCTCTGCGCCAGTGCGAGGGTGTGAAACGCCCTAAATGGGACCTTCTTTTGCCTTCTAAAGTCTTCCACCTGCCAAAGTTCTTGTCAATACATAGTCTTTCACCTTGTGCTTGCCTTTTTAAGAATATCCCATGCCTGTTGGCGATATACTCGTGCCATTTGTGGCTCGCGTCGTTCCTGTGCTCATGTCATCCTGCCCTTTTTTTTGCATGTGACAATAAGCGATTCTTCTGTTGCATATTGAGAAACAGCTATAAATATAAGCTTTCTACCCTCTAGATTATTACCTCGATCGTTTCTTTGCATCATCAATTCTACATAAGCAAGTGCTATTCATTCTGGTCACGTTTCGAACTCACAATTTCAAATGATTACTTCCTAGATATATGCTTACAGGGTAGTTGATTATAAATTAGAATAATCATTTAATTCGCCACTCGTTATATAAAATGAAAAGGCCAGTACTGAGGGTTGGTGGGGACGAGGTTCTGCAAATATAAAAAGTTAATGTTGGTCTTTAATATGTGATCCTAGCAGCTTCATGACCGCCTCCTCCCCCATCCCCGCCGCCCACCGCAGCGGCGTCCGGCCCTCGTTGTCCTTGGAGTCGGCCTCGACATCGTCCCGCTCGACGAGCAGCTTCACGACGGCCTCGACCGCCTCGTGCCAGCTCGCCGCCGCCCACGACAGTGGCGTCCGGCCGCCGTTGTCCTTGAAGTCGGCCTCGACATCGTCCCGCTCGACGAGCAGCTTCACGACGGCCTCGTACCCGCTCGCCGCCGCCCACGACAGCGGCGTCCGGCGGCCATTGTCCTTGGAGTCGGCCTCGACGTCGTCCCGCTCGACGAGCAGCTTCACGACGGCCTCGTGCCCGCTCGCCGCCGCCCACGACAGCGGCGTCCGGCCGTCGTTGCCCCAAGACGGCCGCGTCCGGCCGTACTTGTCCTTGGAGTCGGCCTCGACGTCGTCCCGCTCGACGAGCAGCTTCACGACCGCCTCGTGCCCCATCTCCGCCGCCATCGACAGTGGCGTCCGGCCGTAGTTGTCCTTGGAGTCGGGCTTGACGTCATCCCGCTCGACGAGCAGCTTCACGACCGCCTCGTGCCCGCTCGCCGCCGCCCACGACAGCGGCGTCCGGCTGTCGTTGCCCCAAGACGGCCGCGTCCGGCCGTACTTGTCCTTGGAGTCGGCCTCGACGTCGTCCCGCTCGACGAGCAGCTTCACGAC
>Ga0123337_10003033_pt1 | contig 18376 bp, 13 predicted proteins | sample frozenSSSSmetaG_FD_89792 | JGI IMG/M metagenome (GOLD analysis project Ga0123337, IMG submission 89792) | Glacier valley bacterial and archeal communities from Borup Fiord, Nunavut, Canada, to study Microbial Dark Matter (Phase II) -... | ecosystem: Environmental > Aquatic > Freshwater > Ice >... | reverse complement strand
TTCAACGAGCAGTTTCTGCTGGCGGTCGGCGAAGGCGGGCTTTTCCGCCTCCATGCGTTTCACGAGGAGCGTGAAATCATCCGAGGCGGCGTTCGCGGTCAGCACGCCGCAGGCGAACAGGAGCGCGACCGGAATCGCGGGAGTTTCAAGGATGCCGTGTTTTATTTTAGGGGCATTTAAGACGGCCCCAGAGGCGACCGAACGTTGCTGCACACAAACGACGGTGTAATTTCGGAACGAATGCATACAGGCGGAAAGACAGGATACCGCTTCAGGCCGCCGCCCACCATGGGCTGTTACCCTAATAGTCGGCAGTTCATGCAGGCGTTAAATGTGAAGTTTCAAAAGGTTGTCCACACGAGTAGGTCTTAGCCCCATAGCGAGCCAGTCTGCGACGCGGTAGCATTGGGTCTGTTCCTTGTCCGCGTTACGTGCGCCTTCCGGCCGGCGCTGGAGCGGGACTCCGCAGACAAGCGAACCCATCGACTACGCTCAATGAAAACCGTCCCCGCCGCCCTCACCCCCGAACAGCTCCATAAAATCGACGCTTACTGGCGCGCTGCGAACTACCTCTCGGTCGGTCAGATTTATCTCTACGACAACCCGCTGCTCCGGCGTCCCCTCGCGCTCGCCGACGTGAAGCACATGCTGCTCGGCCATTGGGGCACGACGCCGGGGCAAAACTTCATCTACGCGCACCTCAACCGCGTCATCAAAAAATACGACCTCAACATGATCTACGTCTCCGGGCCCGGCCACGGCGGACCGGCCGTCGTGGGCAACACCTACCTGGAGGGCACTTACAGCGAGATTTATCCCGACATCACGCAGGACGAGGCGGGCCTGCAAAAACTATTCAAGCAGTTCTCGTTTCCCGGCGGCATCCCCAGCCACGCCTCGCCCGAGTGCCCCGGCTCGATCCACGAAGGCGGAGAACTCGGGTATTCGCTCAGCCATTCGTTTGGCGCGGTGTTCGACAATCCCGAGCTGGTCGTCGCGTGCGTAGTTGGCGACGGCGAGGCCGAGACCGGTCCGCTGGCGACCTCGTGGCATTCCAACAAGTTTCTCGACCCGGTGACCGACGGAGCGGTGCTGCCGATTCTCCATTTGAACGGCTACAAGATTTCCAACCCAACCGTTCTTGCCCGCATCACCCGCGAAGAGTTGGACCAGTTGCTCCGTGGCTACGGCTGGACGCCCTACTTCGTCGAAGAAGAAGCCGTTCCGCTTATGCACGAGGCGATGGCCGAGACGCTCGATGCAGCCATGACGGAGATCAAACGCATCCAGCACGAGGCGCGCACCTATGGAAACCTCACGCGTCCCCGCTGGCCGATGATCGTCCTTAATTCCGCCAAGGGCTGGACGGGCCCCAAATGGGTGGACGGTCTCCAAATCGAAGGCACGTTTCGCGCCCATCAAGTTCCGCTCTCTGATCCAGCCACGCATCCCGAACACCTCAAGCTCCTCGAAGACTGGATGCGGAGCTACCGGCCGGAAGAACTCTTTGATAAAAACGGACGCCTCCACGCCGATCTTGCTGCGCTCGCTCCCAAAGGCGAACGCCGCATGGGTGCCAATCCCCATGCCAACGGTGGTTCGTTGCTCCGCGATTTGCGCATGCCCGACTTCCGTGCCTACGCAGCCGTCGTGCCCGCATCGGGAGTAGGCGGCATCGGTGATACTCATGTGCTCGGCCCTTTTTTACGCGATGTCGCGAAGCTGAACGACGAGCAGCGCAACTTCCGCGTCTTCGGCCCCGACGAAACGCTTTCCAACGGCCTCGAATCAGTCTTTCAGGCCACCGCCCGCCAATGGGACGCCGCGACACTGGAAAACGACGAGTTTCTCGCCCGCCAGGGTCGCGTCATGGAAATGCTCAGCGAGCACCAATGCGAAGGCTGGCTCGAAGGTTACCTCCTCACCGGACGGCACGGGCTCTTCAACTGCTACGAGGCGTTCATCCACATCATCGACTCGATGTTCAACCAGCATGCGAAGTGGTTGAAGGTCACGGCACGCATCCCTTGGCGCAGGAAAATCGCCTCGCTCAACTACCTGCTCGCCTCGCACGTCTGGCGGCAGGATCACAACGGCTTCTCGCATCAAGATCCCGGCTTCATCGACCACGTCATAAATAAAAAAGCCGAGATCGTCCGCGTCTATCTGCCGCCCGATGCAAACTGCCTCTTGTCGGTCATGGATCACTGCCTGCGCAGCCGCCACTATGTCAACGTGGTGATTGCCGGCAAACACCCTGCTCCCCAGTGGCTCTCAATGGATGCCGCCGTTGCGCACTGCACCGAGGGCATCGGCATCTGGCAATGGGCCAGCAACGACCAAGATGTTGCGCCCGATGTTGTCATGGCCTGCTGCGGCGACGTGCCTACGCTCGAGACTCTCGCAGCCGTCTCAATCCTCCGAGAACATCTGCCGACCCTGAAAATCCGCGTGATCAATGTCGTCGATCTCATGCGCCTGCAGTCCCCTTCGGCGCACCCGCATGGGTTGGATGATAGCGATTTCGACGATCTCTTCACGAAGGACAAACCGGTTATCTTCGCCTTTCATGCCTACCCGTGGACGATCCATCGCCTCACCTATCGCCGCACGAATCATAATAACATCCATGCGCGCGGCTACCAAGAGGAGGGCACCATCACCACTCCCTTCGACATGACCGTCTTGAACGAACTCGACCGATTCCACCTCGTGATCGACGTCATTAATCGCGTTCCGCAGACCGGCGAGAAAGGAGTTTATCTGAAGCAAAAACTCCGCGACAAACTGGTCGAACATAAGAGCTACATCGACAAGAACGGCGCGGATATGCCCGAGATCAGGAACTGGAGGTGGGGCGCAACTCACACAAACCCACAAAACTAGCCACCTGCGACCAGCACCTACCAGGCTTCAGGCGTGCGGAAGCCATCGGGACCGAAAACTCATATGCACGACGGCATTCAACGCTCATCTCCATGACGACCCCAGCCACCAATCAGTCGCGTGCTCTCCTCCAAGCCATCGCCCGTCGCGTAATGCTAGCCCGCGGACTCGCCCCGGAGTTTTCGCCCGCCGCCATGGTTGAACTTGCCGCCATTCGCGCACCCGCTGCGTCGCCGGTCGCTTCGGCCCGCGATTTGCGCAGACTGGTCTGGTGCTCCATCGACAACGACGACTCGCGTGACCTCGACCAGCTTTCGGTTGCCGAGGCTCTGCCGAACGGAACGACCAAAATCCTCGTGGCCATCGCCGATGTGGCTGTGCTCGTTCAGCAGGGATCGGCGCTAGATGACCATGCACGGCAAAACACGACCTCGGTTTACACAGCCGCCCAGATTTTCCCGATGTTGCCGGAAAAGCTTTCGACCGACCTCACCTCGCTTAATTTCGACGCCGACCGTCTCGCCATCGTCATCGAAATGATCTTCTTGGCGGACGGCACGCTCGCTACGTCGGACATCTATCCGGCAACCGTGCATAACCATGCGAAGCTCGCCTACGATAATGTCGCCGCATGGCTCGAAGGCACCGCGCCGGTTCCGTCGGCGATCAACGCCATCGAGGGTCTGGCCGATAATATCAGACTTCAGCATCGCATCGCTTGCCAACTTGCAGAGCTGCGCCATCAACGTGGCGCTCTCTCGCTTGAAACCCTGCAAACGCACCCGGTGTTTGCCGGTGCGGTGCTCACCGGTTTGGCCATGGACGCCCCAAATTCGGCCAAACGCCTGATTGAAGACCTGATGGTCGCGGCTAACGGCGTCACCGCTCGTTACCTCGCAGCCAAACATTTTCCGTCGATCCGGCGCGTCGTTCGCGTCCCCAAATATTGGAACCGAATCGTCACGCTCGCCGCCGAACGTGGGACAACGTTGCCAAATGATCCCGACTCGAAAGCCCTCGAAACATTTCTGCTCAAGGCAAAGACCGCCGATCCGGTTGGTTTCCCCGACCTCTCGCTCTGCGTCATCAAACTGCTGGGCGCGGGCGAATACGTGCTTGAGGTTCCCGGCGCACCGGTCGCCGGTCACTTCGGTCTCGCCGTAAAAGACTACTCTCACTCAACCGCGCCCAACAGGCGTTTCCCGGACGTGATCACCCAGCGTCTGCTCAAAGCGGCCATGACTGGACGGGCCGCACCGTATTCCAACGAAGAGCTGACCTTGCTCGCGAAGCACTGCACGGAACAGGAAGACGCCGCCAAAAAAGTGGAACGCCAGGTTGGGAAATCCGCCGCCGCCCTGTTGCTGGGTTCCAGCATCGGCCAAGAATTCAACGCCATTGTCACCGGCATGACCGACCGAGGCACCTGGGTTCGCCTTTCGCAGCCACCCGTCGAAGGCAAACTGGACAGCGGTCCCGCCAGGCTTCAGGTCGGCGACCGGCTGCGCGTGAAACTGGTGAGCACCGACGTCGAGCGCGGCTTCATCGACTTCATTAGCGCAGCCGCACGCACAACTTAACTCTTTGGCTGGCATACATACTAAACATCGTGAAAAATCTACGTCGCAGATTATCAGCGCGTTATCTTGTCGCACTTCGTTCCTCCGCGAACGTGAGGTGCTGCAACTAGTGGCCGAAGGTTTCTCCAACAAACAAAGCGCTGCGTAACTTCAGATCAGTATCAAGACAGTCGAGAAGCATCGTCAGACTCTCATGGATAAGCTCAGTATTCACAACACCGCCGGACTCACCTGTTATGCAATTTCAGCAGGGATGGTCGAAGTTGGCGCAAAACTTACGGTGACCTAGGTTGACCAAGATTGCCCCCCGATTAGGGCGGGCGGTTTGTTGGAGTTGGTAGCACAACACCCCGTATCGTTCGCCGCGCAGAAGCGTATCATCAGTCCTGAACTTCAGCGCTTCGTCCCCCATCGCAACGCGAGACCACCATGCCATCAGGAGATAAATCCAGCTACACCGACAAGCAGAAGCGTCAGGCGGAGCATATCGATAAAAGTTACAAAAATGCCGGCGTCGGCGAAAAAACGGCGGAGCAACGTGCATGGGCCACCGTCAACAAACTCTCTGGAGGCGGCAAATTAAGCGGCTCCGGTCGAAAAACAAAAACGATAAAACCAACCAAGACCCGACCATGAAAAACACTAAAGAAACCGAGTATAAGATCCGTGAAACCATCTTGAAGCTACTCTCTGACGATGAAGTCGCCACCGTTTCCACGGCGGAGGCCGCAACCAGCCTGTCGCCAGGCGACGAGTTCCTCGATCTGGAGCATCTTGATCAAGGTGTGCAGACGGCACCCCGGAAGACGACGCCTATGGGTCGCGTGCTCGCGAAAAAATCGGTGCATGAAAAAACGTGGAAAAAGATTCTCAAGAAGCTGCCGGCACCTTCAGCGGTGTAGGCCACCTCAGCGAACCCTACGAGACCTGTTCAAATCGTAGTATAATGGAAAGCCCCCGCCACATGTGTGTGGCACGGGGTTCACGGGACGAGGACGGCAGCGCCCTCGAAACGGCCGGCACGGAGGTCGGCGAGGGCTTGGTTCGCCTGGTTGAGCGGATAGCTCGTGGTCTTCGTGACGATGCCCATCTCTGGAGCCCGGCTTAGGAAATCGAGGCCGTCCTGCCGCGTGAGATTGGCCACGGAGACGAGCTGACGCTCTTCCCAGAGCAGCCGATACGGAAAGCTCGGTATGTCGCTCATGTGAATGCCTGCGCAAACAACACGCCCTCCCTTGCGCACCGCCTTAAGCGCGAGTGGCACCAGATCACCCACGGTTGCAAAGATGATCGCGGAATCCAGAGGTTCGGGAGGCATCTCGTCGGAGCCACCCGCCCAAACCGCGCCGAGACTGCGCGCGAAATTTTGGGTGTTAACATCCTTGGGGCGCGTGAAGGCATACACGGATCGTCCCTGCCACTTCAGCACCTGCGCGATGATATGGGCTGCGGCCCCGAAGCCATAGAGTCCGACTTTTTTGCCTTCGCCGGCGATCTTTAGCGAACGCCAGCCGATCAGGCCGGCGCAGAGCAAAGGCGCAAGTGAAACGTCGCTGCCGACGTCCCCAATTGGAAACGCAAAACGCGCATCGGCGATAACCGCCGTCGCAAAACCGCCGTCGCGCGTGTAGCCGGTGAAGAGTGGTCGGTCGCAGAGATTTTCTTGGTGCTCCATGCAATACGGGCAGACGCCACAGGTATGCCCGAGCCACGGGATCCCCACGCGCTCCCCCAACGCCAGCCCTTTGACTCCGGGGCCGATCAAGTCGATCCGCCCGACGATTTCATGGCCAGGAATGATCGGCACCTGAGGATCGGGCAGCTCGCCATCGACGACATGCAAGTCGGTGCGGCAGACGCCGCACGCTCCCACTTTGACGCGAATCTCGCAAGGGCCTGGCTGACGGTCGGGCAACTCGGTCCACTCAAGATCAGTCCTGATCTTCTTTAGCATCATCGCATGCATAGTGTTTTATGGTTCCCGGTTGGTAAGCGCAGCGGCGCATGGGCCGATCAGAGCGAATACCGGTCGGCGGATTTTGAGCATTCCAATAACTATTAAGGCGGCGAAATACGCCCGGCAGCAGGTCCGGCAGATCTTCCGCGATGAGTCCCGGTCCAAACATGCCGGCCGCCTCACCGTGCAACCACACCGCTGCCGCGGCAGCTGGAAAGGGCTCCATGCCTTGCGCGAGGAGACCGAGGATAATTCCACTTAGGACATCGCCCGCTCCCGCTGTTGCCAATGCGGGCGGTGCGTTGGTGTTGATGATGGCCTGTCCGTCCGGAGCCGCGATGACGGTATCGCAGCCCTTGAGGACAATGATTGCCCCGCTCCGACGCGCCGCCATGCGCGTCCGAGTGAGTTTGTCTCCGCTCGCATCGAATAAACGGCCAAACTCTCCGTCGTGCGGCGTCAACACGCAAGGTCCGGTGATCGCACGATCAAGGTCTGCGGGGTTTTCTTGGAAAGAGGTCAGCGCATCCGCGTCGAGCAGCGTCGGACGTCCCGTCGCCAGCATGGCAAGCGCACGGGCACGTGTTTCCTCGCTTACGCCGGCCCCCGGCCCGATCAGCAAAGCCGTCAGGCGGTGATCGTCCAGCAAGGCACCGAACTCTTCAGGACGCGACAGGGGTTTGACCATGATGCTGGTCAGAGCAGAGGCGTAGATAGCCAGAGCGATTTGCGGCACGGCGATTGTCGTCAATCCGGCACCTGCACGGGCGGCCGCGCGAGCAGCCATTCGGGTCGCGCCGGTGATGGGATAGCCTCCGGAGATCAGCGCGTGGCCGCGCGAGTATTTGTTGCTTATGCCATCGGGTCGAGGCAACGCCCCCATCCAAAGTTCCGGCCCATTTTCAAACGTATTTGGCGCAACTAGCTCCAGCACGGATGCAGGCGTCCCAATGTCGGCGACCACCACCTCCCCGCACAGTTTCCGACCTGGCATCAGCAGGTGACCTGGCTTCTTGCGCAGAAAAGTGACAGTCAGGACAGCGGCCTGCACCGCGCCCAAGGTTTCGCCAGAATCGCCCATCAATCCGCTCGGAACATCTATGGCGATGATAGGCAGCTTCCGACGACCGGCCTCGGCTAAAACCTCCGCGCCCGAACCCTCCAGCGGCCGATCTAGCCCGGCGCCGAAAAGCGCATCAACGACAAGTTCCGCGTCACCGAGCACGGCAGGCACTAATGGCTCAGTGGTTCCTTTCCACAGCCCGGCATGATATCGAGTGGCCCCGGAGAGTCCGTCGATGTTTCCGAGCAGCGCGACACGAACAGACCAGCCCGTCTCGGCCAGTTGTTGAGCAGTGACGAAGCCATCGCCACCGTTCCCGCCTGTTCCGCACAGCACGACGATATGACCCGGATACCAACGTCGTCGAATTTCACTTGCAACCGCCCGACCGGCGTTCGCCATCAACTCGATGGTTGGAATGCCTGCGGCGACCGTCAGTCGGTCAGCTTCCGTCATCTGTCGGACATTGAGCAACGCGGACCGGAGATTCATCGCCTCTGCCGAGTGACGGCAACAAGTCCGACCCGAATCGCGACACCCGAGTATTCAGCTCCGACGAAGCTCACGGTGTCGCAGGAGATTTTCTCAAATCAGCCTCAACCTGGATTAGAACTTCCACGCTGTTTCCGACCAAGCCTTGGTCTGCGGTAATTACAAAATCTCGCCGATCCAGAGTAACCAAAACCTCCCAGCCGGAGATAGCGGCCCCTTTCATTCCCGGTCCAAATCCCAGTGACGTAACCTTGAGAACGACTTTCTTAGGCACGCTCTTGATCGTCAGGACACCGGTCACGGCGTAGGTGTTGGCGCCGGTGCTCTTCCATGATTCGCTCTTGAAGGACATGGCAGGGAATTTGTCGGCGGAGAAGAAATTGTCCGAGCGCAGATCATCATCACGCATCCGTGTGTTCGTCGTGATGCTGGCCACGGCGATGACGGCCTCGACCGTGCTATTTTCAAGGTGCTCGCGATCAACCACCACGGTCCCTTTCACGTCACTAAAGAAGCCAGGCACTTTCGTGAAAAAATGCGAGACGGTGAAGCCGACCCAGGTATGCACCGGATCTATGTCATAGGTCTCGACGGCCGCTTGGACGGAGGAAATGGAGCCAAACGCAAGGCCGGCTATTAGAAGAGTGATGGAGTAATTTTTCATGATATAAAATTAACGGTGGTGGATTGAATTTTAAGCGGAACAGAATGCCTCCATTCACGCCGATGGTGCTAACCCGGCTGACAGGCGTAAGCGGATGCGCTGGGTCCTTTTACCCCTGCGCACGCCGATATCCCCAGTATCAAGCCGGGGCATCGATGGAAGAGACGCGGACCAGCTTTTTGTTCACAAACTCCTGGATGCCCAGACTGGAGAGTTCGCGTCCGTAGCCGGAATTTTTGATGCCGCCAAACGGCAGGTCGGGCGTCGTCCACGTCGGGTGGTTGATGAACACCATGCCGGTGTCGATGCGGGTCGCCACGCGTTTGCCGCAGGCGATGTCCTTCGTGAAGACCGAGCCGCCCAAGCCGAAGTCCGAATCGTTGGCGATGGCAACGGCCTCATCCTCATTCTTGACCCGAAAGAAGAGCGCAACCGGTCCGAAGAACTCTTCGCGAAAGGCGGGATTACCCGGTTTGATATTCGTGAGAATCGTCGGCTGCATGAAGGATCCGGGACGGTCGACTCGCTTACCGCCCATCACAACCTTGGCGCCTTTGGCGACCGCACGGTCGATCTGATCCAGTAAGGTGATCAACGCCGCTTCCGTGGACAGCGGCGCGAGCGTGGTTGCCTCGTCCATGGGGTCTCCGGGCTTGAGGGCCGAAAGGGCGGCCTTAAATTTTTCGAGAAAGCGGTCGGCAAGTTCTTCGGCGACGATGAAGCGTTTGCCTGCGACACAGCATTGACCGGTGTTGTTCATCTTGGCCCAGACCGCCCAAGCTACCGTCTTATCTAGATCGGCATCGGCCAGCACAATGAAAGCATCACTACCGCCCAGCTCCATCGTGGTCTTCTTAACGTTCTGTCCGGCCCGAGCCGCGACGCGACGGGCGGCATCGACCCCGCCGGTCAGAGCGACGCCCTTGATACGGGGATCGTCGATCACCCGGTTTACCTGATCGTGTGAGATAAGCAGGTTGGTGTAGGCACCCGCCGGTGCGCCCGCCTCGCGCCAGAGCTTCTCAAAGGCGATGGCGCATTGAGGCACGCAGCCCGCGTGCTTCACCATCACGACATTACCCGCCATGAGATTGGGCGCCGCAAAACGCGCGAGCTGGTAGTAGGGAAAATTCCACGGCTGCACGCCGAAGAGCACGCCGAACGGAGCACTTTCGATCACGGCCTCGCCGGAATCCGCCTTCAAATTTTGCGGGGCGAGGAAGCTTTCGGCATTTTTGGCGTAATAAGCGATGATGTCCGCGCTGAGCGCGACTTCGCCCTTCGCTTCCTCAAACCGCTTGCCCATTTCAAGAGTGACGGGACGCGCAAACTCATCCGCGCGCGCATGCATGAGGGCGGCGGCCTTGGCGACGATGACCGCGCGTTCGGCGAAGGTCGTTTTCTTCCAAGCTTCAAAACAGGCCGCCGCTTTTTTGATGGCGGTTTCGAGCTGCGCGTCGGTCAGCTCGTCGAACGTCTTGATCGTTTTCCCGTTGAAGGGGTTTACGCTCTGGTAGGCTTTGGGCTTTGCCTTAGAGGAAGATTTTTTAGCAGCGGACGAGCGGGATGCGAGTGATGTTGTCATGGTCGGGATTTTTAAGAGACAAGGACTGAATTCGCCGACTATACGCCGCGCCGCCGTTCGCATGATAGGGGGTCTTACCCTTATCGAATCTGCCTGAGTGAGAATGGTCTTAATCCGGGTAGGATATAGGGCTATTCGTTCATCGTGAACAGCGGCAGCGAGCTTTCGGCACTTTTAGCAAAAAACATTAGATACCGCATCGTTGGCATGGCCTGCGTCTAGAATCTGTAAGCCTGTCGGCATGGCTTACAGCGCTTGTCGGTATCACTTACGACTCATAGCGGGCTAAAATTTACAATCTGTAAACCCGTCGGCATGACTTTGCGTCAGAATCGGATCAAGTCGGGGACTTTTCTCTCCAAAACCGCGCTTTTTGCGGGAGTGAGTTTCGATTCCTTACAACGGCATTCGCTGCGTAAGAAAAATCCGGCGGCGTTTGTTTAAATAAACGCATTAGAAACTCACAGGGGAATCACTCCGATGGAGAACTTAACGGAATTACGGGCGATATTTTGCGCTCCGCCCCAAACCATCATGCCCTTTCGCATACCCCCGTTCCGAGTTTTGGCTCTCCTGCTAGCTGCCATGCTGCCGCTGTCTATCCAACCGCTGTTGGCGGACCAAGCCGCCACCGGCCCCGGCGCAACCCGCATCGCCCAATGGAAAGACGACCGCACCGCCGTCTTCATGCTCATGTTCGACGACGGCTGGCCCAGCCACTTTCAAGTGGCCGTTCCCGAGCTGGAAAAACGCGGCCTCATCGCGACGTTTTACGTCTGCCCCGCAAAAGGTGAGTTCAAAACCCAGGCGGGTTCATGGGACAAAGTGGCGAAATCCAAAATGGTTCTGGCCGACCACACCATGACCCACCAAGGAGTGAAAGACATGGCCAACGCCGAATATGAAATCGGTGATTGCGCCATTTTCATCCGCAAGCTCCAACCCGGAAAGGAAAACCGGCTGGTTTCGTTTGGCATGCCTGGAGTCGGGCCCGGCAAATGGAATATCACAGGCCCGCAGCTAAAGGAAATGCTGGAGAAATATCACCTCGTCAGCCGCCCCCCTTTTGAAGGCCACGGCGCGGTCTACCACCAAAAAACGTTCGAGGAAATGATCGCGCTGGCCGACAAGGCCATCGCCTCAAAGGGCGTCGAATATCTGGTCGTTCACGGTGTCGAACGCGTCACGCCCAACTGGGGCTATCAAGACATGTGGCCGCTCAAGCAGACCATTCTTTTCCCTCTACTTGACGGCCTCAAGCAACGGAGCGACAAGGGCGACCTCTGGGTCACCGACCACATTTCGCAGCATCAATACGCGACCGAACGTGACGGGTCCACCGTCAAGACGCTCAAGGTCATCTCCAACGGCATCCAGCTCGATCTCAAGTCCTCCGCCGATCCCAAATACTACGATCTGCCGCTGACTCTTATCACCCAGGTGCCCCCGGCCTGGCGCGATTGCAACATCTCCCAAGGCGCCGCCCCGATCCGCGTCACCGCCAAGGACGGCGTGCTCAAGTTCGACGCCGTCCCCAACGGCCCGCCCATCAGCATCTGGCCGGCCCCCGTGAACTAGCAAGACACTCCAGGCGGATGGGGCGCCCGACCCTCCTGAAATCCGTCCAGCGGGCCATCAAAGGGCGATTGTTTGAACATTGCCGTGAGCAACCCGCCCTCGCTGAGCTTTTTCACTTCTGAGGAGGCCGTATTCCGCCACTGATCATGCGAGAACAGCTGCAGGCTTTACCCCCTCCCCCGTTCCCGATTCGCCCCGTAAAACCCAAGAGACGCGACGTGTCTTTTATTCCGTCGCCTCACTCCCGCCCCCCTGCCCCGCCCCATGTATCCATCCCTGCGCCGCTCCTTCCCTCATACACGCCACGCAAGCTGGACTCTCTGCGCCCTGCTTTCTTGCACAGCCTCACTTGGATTCTCCCAAGTCTCCGGAACATCGCCCGCAACTACGGCGCCCGAAATAGCGGCACCGCTTCCGCTGCCCAAGCTGATCGGCAATAAAATAGAGTTGCTCGCCGAACAGTCGGAGGGCGGCCATGTGCTGAAAAACGACAAGGGCGAGGTGACCGGCGTCACCCTCGACAAATCGTGCGCCGCCGCCTTTAAGGAAAACCGCAAATCGCCCGGCATCGACTGGAAAACCGAATCCATTCCCGCCGGCTGGTGGCACGGTGTCGTGGAGTCCAATGAGCGCCCCGGCTATGCCAACCGCGACATCGCCATCATGCTGCTGACGAAGGCCCGGTCAGCGGTCAAAGTCGCCGCCAATTTTGACATCGACGGTCATTCCGGACGGCGCTTCGAGTTTTGGATCTACTTGGCCTCTCCGGCTGAAGGCGTGCGCATGCAACCGGACAGCGACCTGTGGAATTGGAACCAAACGTGGTCCATCAGCAAAATCACCCTGGAACAACGCATTCCCGACGTGTTGGAAGCCAAGGAACCCGTCACGCTCGAACTTCCCGTCAGTGCCGACGGCAGCATCCAGTTGCCTCCCGGTGTTCCCGGCGGCAACTGGACCATCGCAGGCATCCTGAAACGTGTCGGAACGGCGACCTTCGAGGGAACCGACGACCGCAGCGGCAAGATGTCGTTCACCATGGACCGCTGGAAAACGAACGTCTCGCGCGGCGCCAACTTCTATTTGGATGTGTCCCTGCGCAAAATCACGCTGGAGCCGAAAGATATTTTTCCCGCCGTGGTGCTGACACGGAATGCGACCCGCACCAGCAAGCCTTTCGAGGAACCCGGCAAGCTCATGGTCACCCAGGATCCCGCCAAACCCGTCTCCGAAACACTGGAGATGATCGGTTCAAACCTCACCGGGGATGCGCCGGCCTTTGCTTCTTTTCCTTACGGGAAACGAATCGCGGTGATGACGACCTGGGACGACGGCGCGCCGCAGGATCTGCGCTGCGCGGAAATCCTGAACCGGCTCGGCTACCGGCCCACCTTCTTCATCAACCACAATTCCGCAGCGGTGGAGTTCATGGACAAGTTGATCGCGATGAACATGGAGATCGGCTCGCATGGCTATAACCACCCGTTTCTTTACCGGATTCCGCCGGCGGATGCCCAGGGAGTCTGCACGGCCATGCGGCAGTTCCTTGAGAACAAGCTGGGCCATCCGGTGATCTCCTTTGCCTACCCTAATGGTTATTCGCCCTCCTATGACGTCGACGGGGATTATGTCCTGCGTGCGGTCGAGGCGGCGGGTTACTGGTCGGCCAGAACCACCGACGTCGCGCAAGAAACACCCGATTCAATCAAGAATCCCCTGCTCTGGAAAACGGACGGATTCTTCGGGAACTCAAAACCGTTGGAAGCCGTCTGGGAGAAAACCAAGACCAAGGACGGCGCCATTTTCTATTTCTGGGGACACAGCTGGCAGATCGGCAAGACGGATGCCGACTGGACAAAATTCGAGGCTTTCGCCGCGCAGTTCGCAGGCAATCCGGACGCCTGGTATGCGTCCCAAGGTTCCATGTCGGTATGGATGTGGGCGCGGAAAAACGTGAGTTTTTCCGTGCTTAAAAAAGACGCGGGCAGCGTGAGCGTTAAGATCACGCATCCATGGATTCACCCCTATCTCGCCGCCCAGTGCCCGCTGGCCTTCACGGTTCCTGCCGGCGTCACAAAAGTGCTCTGGCAGGGCAAAGAAATCCCGGTGACCGACGGCCGCGTGGAACTCACGTGGGCCAACTAAACATCTTATATCATGAAACGTTTCCTTTTCCTTTTGGGTGTTCTGTCCGCCGGGCTCGGTCTTTCACCTGCGGCGAATGCCCAGGTAAACAATCCTCCCTCGGCTCCGGGCCAGGTTCGGAATGTCGTGGTCGGAGCCGGCGGCTATGTCAGCGGGATTTTCGCCGATCCGAACGAGAAGGGATTATTTTATATCCGCACGGACATGGGCGGTGCTTACCGATGGGATTCCGTCAATTCCCGCTGGATTCCGATCCTCGAAAAACAAAGCTCCAGCGATTTCGGAATCGACAGCATCGCCGTCGATCCGAGCAACGCGCGCACGGTTTACATCCAGACGGGCAAATACCTTTACGATAAGGTCAAAATCCTGAAGTCCACGGACGCCGGCAACACCTGGACCTCGATGCCTACACCGCCAAAGCTGGCTTCAGCCGGCAACGGTCCCAACCGCATGGTTGGCGAGCGCCTCCAGGTGGATCCGAACATGCCGAGCCTCCTGTATCTCGCCTCCCGCACCATCGGCTTGTGGAAAAGCACCACTGGCGCGAGTTCGTGGGAGCAGGTCCCCCAATCCGCCCTCAAGGCCCCTTTTTCCAAAGGCGAGGACAAGCAAGGCCTGAGTTTTGTGGCCTTTGACAAGACCAGCGGAAAGCCGGGCGCGCTCACCCCGATCATTTATGTCGGCGTGTTTGAAAAAGCCGGCGCCAACGGCGGCGTCTGGAAAAGCGTCGACGCCGGAAAAAATTGGAAACTCATGCAGGGCGGCACCAAAACCCCCGCGCGCGCCGCCGTCGCCTCTGACGGAACGCTCTACGTGACCTACCTCGGCGGCAAAGAGGTTGAAGGAGGCGTCTTCAAGGCCGCGCGCAACGCGACCATCCTCGTCAATTGCAGTCCGGAACCCAAGCTCAGCTACTGCGCCTTGGCCATCGATCCGCAGAATCCGAAAAAAATCTACACTTCGCAGGCAGGCGGCGCCTATCGCCTGAAAACCTTTGCCTCCACGGATGCAGGCGCGACCTGGACTCTGGCCGGCGCCGTGCACGGCATCGGCAACCCCGCGACCCGCGATGGTTCCCAATGGTTCGGCAACATTTCCCAACTGGTCGTCAATCCCTTCGACTCAAAGGAAGTGTGGATGGGTGACTGGCTCGGTGTTCTGCGCACCAAGGATATCAGCGATGTGAAAAAATCGTGGGACTTCCTCATCGCCGGCCATGAGGAGATCGTGCCTTTGATTTTGGTCAGCGCACCCAGCGGCGCTCCGCTGCTCAGCGGCGCGGCCGATGTGAACGGCCATCGCTTCATCGACCTTACGCTTCCTCCCGTAAACCAATTCACGAACCCGTCGTGCGGCTCGACCACCGGTCTGGATTTCTGCGAGACGGACCCCAACGTGTGGGCCCGGGTTTACAAGAGCTTCATCGGCGCCCACCCCGGCGGCTACTCGACGGACAACGGCGTGAGTTGGAAACCCTTCAAGAGCGTCCCGCCCGGCGTGGAAGGCGGACGCATTGCCGTTTCGGCAACGAATCCAAAACTGTTCGTTTGGAGCACCGAGAAGGGGAAGGTTTTCTACACCACCGACCAAGGCGACCAGTGGACCCAAGCCACCAATGCCCCGAGCGTGTCGTCATGGGAATTCTCCCAAGACGCGCAGGCGCTGGCCTCCGACCGGGTGGACGGAAACACGTTCTACATCTTCAAAAACGTGCAGGCCAAACCCACTGGCCGCGGCGAGGTCTGGCGCAGCACCGATGGCGGGCAAAACTGGGCCTTGGCCGGCACCCTGCCCTACAAAGGCCACGACAACGCATTCCAATATAAAATCATCACCTCGCCCAGCGCTAAGGGAAAACTCTGGATTTCAATCGCCCACGAATACGTCGCCAAATCCTCCGATGGCGGCGAGACGTTCACCACCGTTTCCGGAGCAAACGGCATGATCGCCTTCGGTAAAGCGGCCCCCGGTCAGCCGGAACTCGCCGTCTTTATTTTTGGCGGAGCACAGGGCAAGTCCGGGCTCCTGCGCTCCGATGACGACGGCGCGACTTGGAAGAAAATCGAAATGAGCGCCCCCATCAATGACGAGCCCAAGGTGATCGGCGCGGACCGCCAGACCTTCGGCCGCGCGTATATCGGAACCGACGGACGAGGCATCTACGTCATCGATTCGAACTGATTCCTTCAAACCATCCCCGCTCCCTTTTCCTATGAAACGCTTTTTTAGTGATACGAGTTTTTGGAATCAGCCCATCGGCCCAAATCCCGCCATCGATCCTGAGTCCGCGCAGCTTGTGGAATTCATGGCCAAGGCCGACGACCGCGGCTTCTGGCTGAGCTTGGATAAGTGGACCATTCCCGTTTACGAAGTGAACCGGAACACCCCGCGCCGGAAAGTGCACCGCCGCTTCAAAGCCGACGGCAAAGGGTTCATGAAACGAAGCATTCCCTACGTTGGCCCCGATCATCCCCTCGGCCACGGAAAGGAATTCGCGGCCGACGCGGAGGCAGGACTGATTCCGATTCCGGATTACGCGGTAGCCGACCCGGAGCCGGACTCCCATATTTCCCTCGTGGATTGGGAAAGCGGCTGGATCTGGGATATGTGGGCGGCGCGACGCCGTGACGATGGCGATTGGGAAGCCTACACCGGCATGAAATACCGCGCGGATGGCAGCGGCGTGTTTGATCGGGCGGATTTTGCCGTGCACAATGGCGAGAGCATCCACCCGTATGGCCCGAGTCGCGCAGCCGGTGTGCCCGAGTTGGCTGGCCTTATCATGCACGACGAAATTCTCGCCGGCCGCATTGAGCACAAACTCTCCTTCGCCACGCAGGCCGCCGCGTTGCAGCGCTTCGTATATCCGCCCGCCTGCTGGACGGACGGAGGCTGGCTCAAAGGCGTGCCGGAGGGCGCGGTGTTACAACTCGATCCAAATTTGGATCTGGCTCCGTTCAATCTGTCGCCCAGTGCGCTCGTCGTGGCGCGGGCGCTCCAGGAATATGGCGCGGTGTGCGTCGATGTCGCTGGCGGACATCCCGTGTATGCCGAGGGCCTCTACGGCGACCCGAAAAAACGCACCTGGGACGGCCTGCTCAACGGCAACGATCTCATCGAGATTAAAATGCCGCACTACCGCGTCATGAAAATGGAAACCGTGATCCCCGAGGGCATGGGCCGCCGGGAACCCGGCACCATCTATGGCGGCAATGCCGATGAGTGATCTCAAATAAAATTCAACCCTTCATGAAGATGCACCGAATCCTTTCGCAACACCTGCGCCTGACCAAAGTTTGTCTCGCCGCACTCCTTCTCGCGCCAGTGATGCAGTCCGTCCACGCTTCCGGGCTCGCCCCGCAATGGGAGCCCTGCGGCTGGGGCGGCGGGGGCTGGTTTTGGGCGACCGTCTTTCATCCGACCAAGGATGGCGTGATTTATCTGTCGCAGGACGTGGGCGGCGTCAGCAAGTCCACCGACCACGGCCTGACCTTTCGCATGATCAACGTCGGCCTGACCAACTACGGCGTCTATTCGCTGGCCGTGGATCGCACGCATCCGGAAACCGTTTACGCGGGCACCGAGGGCGGCCTGCACAAGAGCACCGACGGCGGCGAGCATTGGACTCTTCTGCCCAACACGGGCCGAAAGGAATTGCGGATCACCGCAGAGCGAAACGTCAGCGTCCGTTCCATCGCCGTGGACCCGAAAAATGGTGCCAACCTCTACGCAGCCAGCCCTGGCGGAAAAATCTACAAGTCCACCGATGGCGGCCAGACATGGATCGTGGCCTTCGAGAAAACCGCACCGGGCTCGGCGTATGCCGTCGCCGTCTCAGCAAAAAATCCCTCACTGGTCATCGCCGCAACTGAAGGCGCCGGCTTGGTATTGAGTGAGGATGCCGGCAAATCCTGGCGCGAATTGGACACGCCGAAAAAAGCTTCGAGCGCCACGTTTACCGAGACCGATGCGAACATCATCTACGCATCGTTTTTCAAGGACGGCATCTGGAAATCCACAGACAAAGGCAAAACATGGACCCGCAGCTCGGAAGGTCTTCCCGCGAATGTGACCATCCGCGAAGTCGCGGTCAGCCCAAGCAATGCGCTCGATGTGTATGCCGTGGGATCGGGCGTTTTCCTGTCTCATGACGGCGGCAAAAGCTGGAAGGCCTCCTCGACGTTGCAGGTCGATCTGACGGGCAACCCCACGCGCCACTACAACGGCGAAAGCCCTACCTCGAACATAGTCAACCCGATGAACGTCGCCATCAATCCGTCGAACCCGAAGGAACTGTTCATCAGCTCCGATTGGCGCGCGTCGTGGAGCGGCGACAGCGGCGTCACCTGGCACGAGCGCGAGCGCGGATCGGACATCTCTTGCATCACCGACATTCGTTTCAGCGGGAGACGCGCCTATGCGA
>Ga0123337_10003032_pt1 | contig 18380 bp, 16 predicted proteins | sample frozenSSSSmetaG_FD_89792 | JGI IMG/M metagenome (GOLD analysis project Ga0123337, IMG submission 89792) | Glacier valley bacterial and archeal communities from Borup Fiord, Nunavut, Canada, to study Microbial Dark Matter (Phase II) -... | ecosystem: Environmental > Aquatic > Freshwater > Ice >... | reverse complement strand
CGGCGGCAATATCGGGCCGGTTCCCACCCTGCTGGTCTGGATGCTGGTCATCGGCGTCATCGGTCACGTTGTGCTGCGGCGCACCAAGTTCGGCCGCCAGGTGCTGGCAGTGGGCGGCAATGTGGTGGCCGCGCGCTATAGCGGCATCAATACCGGCCAGATCAAGCTCTGGGTCATCGTCATCTCCGCGGTGACCGCCTCTATCGCCGGCATGCTCTATGCCGGGCGGCTGCAGACCGGTCGCTTCCAGCTGGGCGACGGCGACGAATTGTCGGTGATCGCGGCGGTGGTCCTTGGCGGCACCAGCCTCTTCGGCGGCAAGGGCACCGTCATCGGCTCGATCATCGGCGCGCTGATGATCGGTGTGATCAATAACGGGCTGATCCTGATGGGCCTTGAATATTCCCAGCAGCTGATCGCGCGGGGCGGGATCATCATCCTCGCCGTGGCGCTCAGCCAGGCCGGCACGCGGCCCGCCTGACGACAGGGCGAACAGGGGCTATAAGCAGTATTGAAGCGGCGAATCCTGTTCCGCCGTTTCGCTCGCATAGCCCTAGTGGGAGCCAGTGTAACGTCTGCTCCGACAGTCGGGCGTTCAACCCGTTTGCCGCATTGCCTCGGTTTGAGCGGCCCGTCGGCTTTCAGGAAAATCAAAACGTGGTCTGAACGGCCGGAATGGGGCGCGTTGCTGCGGTTGTCGGTAGGACAGCGAACGGCGGCTTTCGGGGATTCGAAGTTCTGCTCCGGATGGCCGGTTTGGGGTCGAACCCCGCCATAGCAAACCTGGCCTAATAAGGACCTGACTTATGCACCGTACCAGCTATTGAGATTGCAGGGCCTCAATCTGATGCTTAGATCTTGGTTCTTGCACCACCGGAGTCAAGATCGATGCTTCCAAGAAAATCGGTAGTCCTGTTCGATGTGGGCGGGCCTCTCGATACAGAAGCGAGGTTGGCCTCGGCATTGTCGGAGGCTATTTGCGACGCCTTTAGACTGAGTGGCGTCGATATCGACAAAGCCCTTTACGAAAACGCTGTCCAAAAGGCCGTTGCCACATTCGCCCCAGAAGATTTCCAAGCAATCGTATGGTTTCTAGCGAACGCAGATGCAACGCTTAGCAGCAAAGTTTGGGGCGAGATTTCACCGCTTTTGAACTCAGGTCGCCGTGCTGCCCTGTTCACCCCCCGCGATGGCATTGAAGGCTTGCTGGCAACGTTGGTTCGCAAAGGCATAAGGTTGGGACTGGCAGCCAACCAACCGGCTTCCGCACTCGACGCACTCGATGCAGCCGGTTTTGGAAAGCACTTCACTTGGCGTGGCCTAAGCGGAACGGTGGGATTTCGGAAGCCAGATCACCGCCTGTTTTTAGCGGCCTGTGAAGGGTTGGAAATCGCCGCCAGCGACTGCGTTATGGTCGGTGATCGGATAGACTTAGATATCGGTCCCGCACGACAATTGGGCATGACAACCGTTCTGTTCCGAACCGGCTCCCACCGAGGCCAGATGTCGCGTTCTTGGCTGGAGGTGCCGCACTATGAGGTATCTACCACTGCGGAACTGGCAGAGCTATTTGCTGCATGGTGAACGCGGCAAGTGTCCGTTCCGTAATCGAAGTTATCCGACGATAGACGGCAGCTTTCGGGGATCTCCAGATGATCGATGAACGACTGATATGGGGTCGAGAGCCGCCAGGCCGAACCGCGCCCCATTTCTGCCGTTTAAGCTGGCACTTCGATTTCCTTCAAACGGCCGTCCGGTAGCGTCTCCCAATTTGAAAACTGGTGGCTGGTGGACTGCCGGTTATCGGCGCGACCACCCGGCATCTCCTTTGCCCCGCTTGCTCAGTTCATTACTCTTTTTCCATTTATTATGCCTGCTTGAAGCGACCTGTCGGCAGGATCACTGCTCAGCTCTTCTAGATTATCCTGGAGCAACCCTGAGGCACGCGCCTGGGCCTCTTCTATCCGTCGGCGGATGCTTGCGAGGAGCGGCATTGGAAGTTGTGCCAAGTCTTTAGTCCCGCCCAAGTAAATGGCGCCTGCCTTTCCGAAACCAGCTTTCATGTCCATGTCGGCGGCGATCAAGGTCGCCGTTGCTAGGTCAGACTCTGAACTACCCGCGCCGAATACAGAAACATCCCCAAACACTATTTTCTCACCGGCCCGACCGGCCATGACGATCGCCAAAATGTCGTTGCACATCTGCTCAGTTGGAAAACGAAACTGGTGAGCCGCTTTGGCGAGAAGCTCACCTAAGTCCCGATGTCGATCTGGTACCATTTCGGCCAATCCAAGCACCTGAGCTACAATTCGCTGACTATCGTGATAAACCTTGATGCGCCTTCGTACTTGCGGCGAAAGGTTGTCCAGCGGATCGGGCACTTGCTGCTGCAGATCAAGGATTGACATTGAATGCCCCGCTCTACGCGCTGTGGCTCTGGCAGCAAGCACAAGCTTTTCGATATCGGCGCCAGTTTTCCCCGTAAACCTGGATGCAAGCGTTTGTAAATCCTTGGTCGAGATAGTTGCGCCGGCATACCGCTTGAGAATAGCAAGGATCGCCTCGCTATCAGGCAAGGGTATGTGAATGATGTGGTCCAGACGGCCAGATCTCGTGAGTGCAGGATCGATCCGATGAGGATGATTGGTGGCGCCAACAATCACCACGCCTTCCTTGCCCAGAGCCTCGGTTGTCAGCTCCAGCATGCGGTTGATGATCTGTGCCCAGTATTCGGAGTAACGCCCTTCGATGGCTGAGCGGCTGGAGATTCCATCGAGCTCATCAATGAACAGGACACAGGGCGCTCTTGCGGAAGCCTCATCGAAAACTGCTTGCATGCGCCTGAGCGTCCCCGACAGGTGATCGTGAGCATTCCACCCTGCCACGCTGGTGGGAATTAGTGGAACCTGCAAGCTGGCGGCCAACACGGCGGCGAAAGAGGTTTTTCCTGTGCCGGGAGGACCTGCGAGTACGACAGCGCGGTGGTCGACCTCTGCCCAGCTGAGCTGCCCTTCCCGCCAAAGCTCAAGATCTTGAGCGAGTTCTAGTCCCCAGGTTTTAGCGTCGCCGTAACCAGCCAGATCTTCAAGCAGTACTGCATCTCGAGCCATAGAGACAGTTCTTGCCCGCGCAACTTGCTGCAGACCTTGAAGGCATTCCGTTGCCGCTCGAGCGCGTCGCACATGAGCAATCAGGTCTTCGGTCTTGAGCTTGTCTGCGGCTGAGAACTGCAAAACATTTGCCGGCACCTCGTCGTGGCAGGCAGCGAACAACAGCTCCAACATCTCAGCCGTAAAATCCGGTAACGTTAGTGCCAGGTCAGCGCCTGCTAGAACATCAGGGAGTTTTGCTGTCGGCGGGACAACGCAGAAAACAGGATAGCCTAATGTTGCAGCTGTCGCGATCGCACGCAGATCGTCGAACGAAAAGTACGCCGTAGAATCGGCGAGAACGACGAAACGGTTATACTTGTTGAGTGGGTAGCTCGGGTTGAGGGCCATGCCGCCGGCGTCGTGGGCAACGGCTTCGGCCAACACCTTACCCATGGCTTCTCCATCATCACTGTTGGCGCATGTAATTGTGACGAAAGCCTTGGTTGTGACCATACTTTGCAGCGTCGGAAAGTGGGGTGCGAGGCAGTGGGCGAGCCTAACGGCATAGCTCGCATTGTCGATTCTTAGTTTAACAGCGGGTTTCGCGGTGGGCTTTTCGAGATCAAGTTCATCGGAGGCACAGTGGCCCAAATTCAGCGTCTCCTCTGTCGATTGGAGCAGGCGCCCAAGCATCTGTCTGGCAAGTCGAGTCGCTGAGTTTACTTCCGTGGCGATGTTCAAAGGCTCTGACTTGATATTTTTAGCGAACACATTGGGGCTACCGCGCTTCGGGTAAATCGTAAGGGTTTGTGATCATGACGCCCACTTTATAAAGGCGCGATCTCGACAGAATCCAACCCTTGGCGCTCGCATCGCAAATCAATTCATCTGAGTACGTCAGTGTTTCGAAATTCTCTCCCTCATTAGTCATCGCCCCCATACAGATTGTGTGTGGCGCTCCTATAAACATGAACCGCTCAAAGGTGGGAGCTGCTGCAAGTTCGTCATGTGTTGGGAAAGTTCCTTCGGCTAAGCGGCGCAGGTACTTCGCCACTCTGTCCAAGGATAGGGCTTCCGCCCAAAATCGTTCTGCGTCCGCCGACTTACCAGTGATTCGGTACATGATAGTCTCCTCGACTAACAGACACGTACATAATCCCGCCTGATTCGGCAAATGATATGGTTTTCCGCACATTACCGTATGCCGAATTTGTATACGGATTGGTAGGACTAGATAGTCACTTCTGACCGTGCCAAATGGCTCAGATGGACATGCATCCGGAACTCCTATTGGCAGCAAGGGTGGCGCTTGGAGTGACTCGCGCCGAGCTCGCAGAGCAAGCCGGTATTGGAGAGCGCACACTGGGCGACTTAGAAGGCGGTCGCCGAAGCTCTGTCGAAACCTATCTATTGGTGCGGAGCGCCTTGGAGAAAAAGGGAGTTGCTTTTCTTCCCGCTTCGGAAAATCAGGGACCTGGACTTGCCTTACCGCACGGTTGGCACGGCAATCCCCTGGTTACCCCACGCAAGACCAGGCGAGGTGTGCGAAAAATGGCTTTGAGCTCTAGTTAACGCCAGTCCCTTCTACGATAATCCGACGCCGCCTTGGTTGAGATGTTTTCGTCGCGGCGCAAGCTAGAATGACCGCCTGCCAAGCCGGTTTTGCATCGGCTGGCCCTCAGTACAAGATTCGTGGCTTAGCTTCTAAACGCGTAGCGCTAGACGTGGCTCGGGAAAACCGGACAGCGGGATAAGTGGATTTGTGCCTGATGGCTGCCAGTATGGCCGAGAACAGGAGCGATCATGACGAGACGGCCCCGCCGCAAACACACTCCGACATTTAAGGCAAAAGTGGCACTAGGCGCCCTCAGGGGCGAGAAGACCCTAGCGGAGCTTGCCCAGCAGTTGACGTGCGTGCCAACCAGATCCGCAGTGGCGCAGCCAGCTTCTGCAAGGCATGTCTTTCGTATGTCTGTGCAGGACCGGCCTAGCTAGCTTGCTGCATGGGTAGCCGCGTCGCTAGGCCAGTCTTAACTTAGTCCTGCTGGGCTAGAGGCCATAATGTCAAAATGTGCCTATACGTCAAAAGCAGCCATTATGACCTGCCGATTGCCCTGGGCGTCATGGCCGCCATCGGCGCCATTCCCCAGGATGCGCTCGATGGCTATCTGGCGCTGGGCGAACTGGGGCTGGACGGGCGGCTGGCCCATGTCGGAGGCGTGCTGCCGGCCGCCATCGCCGCCCAGAGCCGCGATCTGGGGTTGATCTGCGCCGCGCCATCCGGGCCTGAGGCGGCCTGGGCCGGCGAGGGTCTCGACATCGTCGCCGCCGAGAGCCTGCTGGCGCTGGCCAATCACCTGACCGGCCACCAGCGCGCGCCCCGCCCGCTGCCGGCTCGGCACGTGCCCGGCGCCGCCCTGCCCGACCTCAACGAGGTGCGCGGCCAGCAGGTGGCGCGGCGGGCCCTCGAAGTCGCCGCCGCCGGCGGCCATAACCTGCTCATGCCGTGGTCGACCCTCTGCACTGGCTACAGTAGGATACGACTAGGACTAGGCGCTTTCCTGATGTGCAGGAGCGTAGCCCGTCCTACACAAACGCTATCACAAGAGCGATGTGTCAGTCGTCCTGGATCCCTAGCTGCCCGCGAATTTCTCCGCGAACCATAAGCTTGGAAAAACGCCTATAATCATTGAATGTTCGCTGCCAGCGGCCCGCCACGATTGACGGGTGCACCTTGGCATTTGCTGCGACGGACTGAAGTTCGTCTCCGGTAATGTCCAGCGAATTTGCCAATTTCCAAATGCTTGGTGGGACGAGTGCATTTTGGGCAAATTCGTCAGCCTCTTGTTCAATCTGGTCGTGCCCCTTTACCTCGAGGTCATCCACTATCACGGAGGCATCCTGTCCCAAATGCTTCGCCACGTGGCAAAACTCGTGCAGGAGCGTAAACCAGAAATTGTCCAATCGATCATGCCGGGCGGTGATAGCGATAATTGGTGTTTTGTCGGCACGGCACATCGCAGCGCCGTCGAGAAACGTTCCTGGTAAATGTGGCAGTGCCACAAATACAACTCCCCAACTCGCCAATGTCTCGGCCACCTTTGTAGGCCCGTCGATTTGACTGCTCAGGACCGCCAATTTTCGGGCTTCCGGCATTCCCAAATTAGCTTTCAAAGGCTTCACGACCACTGAGTCCGATTTAATGAGGACAGCAGCGCACCAAGCTTCTAGCGCGGCAACGTCAGTTTTGGCGTTAGTTCGTTCGGTCCGGGTCTTGCGCATCAGTGGGATCGGGGATGGACCTCGAAAAGCACGACGCACGAAGGCTCCGACATCTTCCTTTGATTTCATAACGCGGTAGGTTTGGAGTTTCCGCAATGCTGCTGGTGCAGGCACTATTTTGTCTTTGGGCAGCTGTTCTGACTCGCCTATCAAAACGTCCGCGGGGATATGTAGATGGCGGTGTAGCGCTCTAATCATGTCGATTGTTAATGAACGGGTACCCGACAAAATCTCTGACACGCGGGATTTTGAACCTAGATAGGTTTCGAGATCCCGTGGTTTCAGATCCTGTTGCTGCATGCGAAACCTGATGGCCTCGATAGGTGTGGGCGCACGCAAAACGTGGTTACGTCGTTCCCATTGCTCGGTGAGAGCCTGAATGACCTCTAATTCGTCCCGTTCCTCAGGCGTCGAGGACCGCATCAGCGCTTCCGCGCGCTTCAGCGCGTTCTCATAGTCACCGTCGCTACGAATTGGTCGCATGTTCAAGGTTTACTTCCACTTTCTCTCCGAGAGGATTCCGAAGACTGGCAGCGCCCGGCGGACTTAACGAGGACCATCTGCGAATCATAGTTGAAGATGAGGACAACGCAATGCTTCGCATCTAGATGGACGGTCACGCGTGAGTCATCGATCTCAGCATGAGGATACCGAGTCCGCACTTCTGAGCTATCGCCCCAACTGCAATGTCCCAGTTCAGCGACGAGGGCGAGAGCACCCCCACTAATCGCTGGGTCACTGGATGACACCAGGCCCATCAGCCTGCCTATCCCCATCAACTTCATAACGATTCGCATATCAGACCGAGCCATACAAGTGAAATCGTTCCCGTCGTGGGAACTATCACTTGCGCATCAGCCAGACTCATGGCAGCCTCAATCTAGTTCCCGCCATGGGAACGATATTGAGGTGATTTCGAATGACTGAGACTGAAAACAGCGCTGCGCTGGCTCGCGGCAAGACTACCATCAAGATCGCAGGCACAGATTTGCTCTTTCGCCCGGTTCAACTGGATAGTGACACGCCGACTGGCGGCAAGATTGCCAAGGCCAGCGGGTTCTCGGGCGACCAGCACCCCTATGTCCTTCAGTGGCGCGAAGATGGCGACCTCGAAGACATCCGTGCGCATGAGGAAGCCGACCTGAGCGAAGGGGTGCGTTTCATCGTCGCCGAGTCCAGCAGCGCTAATCGCATCACAATTAACGACGATCAGTATGACTGGCCAGCGGATGTAATCTCCGGCGCCGTTGTCCGCAAGCTCGGCAAGATCCCGGGCGACAACCTGGTCTTTCTCGAACGCGAGGATCAGCCCGACCGCCAGATACTCGACACCGACGTCGTTCCCATCAAGCGCGATGGTGTCGAGGAGTTCAAGAGCCGCACAGCGGTTTGGGAACTCTCGGTGCAGGGTGTGAAGGTTAAGTCCAACGTCCCGGAAATTTCAGCAGTGGACGCCTTGCTGAAGGCCGGATTTGAGGACGCAACCGCCTGGATCATCGTCCTAAAGGTCGAAGGCCATCCCAAGCGCCAGCTCACCCCTACCGACATCATCGACCTGCGCACTCCGGGCATCGAAAAGATCCGCTTGACGCCCAAGCAGGTAGACAACGGCGAGGCGCGATCCGCGCCCCGCCGTGACTTCGAGTTGTTGCAGGCTGATCAGACCTATCTCGATAACCTCGGGTTCGCCTGGGATACGGTCGTGGAAGGTCAGCACCGCTGGTTTGTCGTTACTGATTATGTGGTGGCCGTGGGCTACCAGACTGACAAGGTACAACTTGCACTTCTGGTGCCGCCGACATACCCGCAAGCAGAGATCGACATGTTCTACGTTTACCCGCCTCTGAGCAAGGTCGATGGGGGCGCGATCCCAAATCTCATGCAGCAGGTCATCGGGGGCATCACTTTTCAGACTTGGTCGCGCCACCGCGGTCAAGGGGCTGTCTGGAATCCGCGTCGCGACAACATCGTTACCCACCTGGCGCTGGTGGAATCGGCGATCGCCAAGGAAGTTGGGCAGTGAGCCCGCGCGATACGCTCGCTCTCGCGGGCAGCCATCACAATGCGCTAAAGGCACACCTCATCTGTGGCGACGGCAAAGAGGCTGCCGCCATACTCCTCTGCAAGGCGACGGCGCGTGGCCGTCGGCGGCTGTTGGTTCGAGAAGTGATTCTCGTGCCGCACACTGCATGTCCGGTGCGCACTCCCATGCGAGTCGTGTGGCCGGGGGACTATATCGAGCAGGCCATCGATCGCGCCGAGCAAGATGGCTTACTCATCATCCTGATCCATTCGCATCCGGGTGGCTGGCTCGAGTTCTCCTCGGTGGACGACGAGAGCGATCGGGCCACCATGCCGGCGCTTTTCTCTGCGTTTGGCGATCAGCACGGCTCCGCGATCATGACCCCGGACGGGGTCATCCGGGCTCGCCTGTACCACCCCAACATGAGCGTGAAGCCGGTTGACCTGGTCACCGTCGCGGGCGACGATATCCGCTACTGGTGGAACGACGCCATTCACAATGCCGAGCTGGCACCGTGGCCCCTGCCCTTCACAACAGGCATGCGCACAGAGTTCGAACGCCTCTCGATCGCCGTCATCGGCGTTTCCGGCACCGGTTCACTGTCGGCCGAGCAACTTGCCAGGATGGGTGCCCGGGTCACGCTGGTGGACTTTGACCGCATCGAGTTGAGGAACCTCAACCGCATTATTTACGCCACGCTGGCCGACGCCGAGGGTAACCGCCTCAAGGTCAATGTGTTCGCAGAGGCGGTGGAATCTTATCGCGGTCCCGGTGTGGCCGTGCCTATCGCCGAGACAATCGCTTCGCGCGACGCTGTGTTGGCCGTCAGCCAGTGCGATGTCATCTTCAGCTGTGTTGACACGCAGGAGGCTCGACAGGTCGCCGATCTCATCGCGGCGGCGTTTCTCATCCCGTTGTTCGATGTCGGAGTCGTCATCCCGACGCGGAAAGCTGGCGACGGCGTGGCTATCGCGGATGTCTGCGGTCGAGTCGACTACGTACAGCCGGGTGGCGCCACTCTAGGGGATCGTGGCGTCTATACCCCGGAGGGGCTGCGGGCAGAGTACCTGCGACGGGCAGATCCGGAAGCGTTTCAGCAGGAACTCGAGGCCGGATACATCAAGGGTCTAGTGGAACAGGCGCCGTCGGTGATCTCGCTCAACATGCGGGCGAGCTCAAGTGTAGTAATGGAGTACATCGCACGCACATTCCAGTTCCGGCACGAACCGAACCGCGGGTTTGCCAGGACGGAGTTCAGCCTGGCCGCCGCGGAGGAAGAGTACTTAAGCGAGGACGATTTCAAGCGCGGGGCCGACAATGACCTCGCCCGCGGCGATGAAGAACCCCTGTTGGGGTTGCCCGTCCTCGGAAAGCCGAAGGTGAGATCGTGATCTCGCTAACGAGATGGATTCATAGGTTATTGGATCTCGTCGGGCCAGCGCGGCGTGTTCGGGTGGTCGAAGGCGACCAACTACCGTCACGGATGCCGTTGCGAGACGTGGTCTTGACCATGGATGATGGTGAACCGTGGACCATTGGTATGGTATGTCCATGCCGATGCGGCGATGTCATCGAGATGCTCGTGATACATGGCGCTAAACCGCGCTGGAACATCGAGACCGACGCTGTGGGGCGTCCGACGGTTAGCCCGTCTGTATGGCGGAATGTCGGATGCAAATCGCACTTCTGGGTCCGAAAGGGGCGCATTCATTGGTGCTGAACTCAACACACAAGCACCGTCTGGCCGTACGTTCGGTCTCAAGCTCAATGCGATCAAGTTCACTGTCCAGGGCTGACCAACGAGGAGACAAACGCCGACCGACAGCTCCCACACGGGTCAGCAGTAGCGCAGAAGGATCGAGTTGAGATGAATAAAATGTTCTATCATTGGACTGAGGCGTCTGTATCCCAGTTCTACTCGAAAGAGGATCAGGGGCTTGGACGTTTCAAATCTCGTGTGCAGGGGCGGGCTTTCACCACAACGAAGCTGAAAAGCAGGTTTGGAACAACAAAAGCGATCAATGCAAAAACAGTACTGGTATTTGCAGGAGCTGCATCGGAGCTGTGTAAGCCGTATTCCCTCCTAAAATTCGACGGATACAAGCGCTTTCTCGGACAATTTTACAGCAGCGTGCGAGGTGACATTATTTGGCGCCCTGAGCACGCCGTTGCCGTCGGCAAGGTCGTGTTGATCACAAAGGCCGAGGTTGTGCCGATCAAGGACGCGCAAAGAAAAACCGCCCGAGCCTGGGAGCGATTCAATAGGAGTCTCCCTTACATTTTATTGGCGGCACTTGCTTTGCTGGCTCTGGCTTCGGTGGGTTTATATATGGGCCTGGAGGATTTTCCATTTCGGTCCTATCTGGACGAAAACAAGAGCAATATTTTAACTTATACTTGCTGGATTTTGGCAGTGGCCCTGGCGACGTTGATTGTCGCCAACATCCCTTTGCTTCTCTCGCACAGACCAAACGTTGACTCAGACCTGGAAGAGGCTATCGCGCGCGCGAAAAAGCTTGACCTCTATCGGTAGCCCGAAAGCGAGTGAAGCCAAAAGGGGAATGACTCCTCCATGTTTATAATACACACACGGCTGATGATCGGCCCGCCCGGCGCCGGCAAGTCCATGCTGGCGGCACGGCTGCCCTCCATCCTGCCGCCGCTCAACCCGCGCGAACTGCTCGATGTCTCGATGATCCAGTCGATTGCTGGCGACCTGGTCGGCGGGGCGATCTCGGACCGCCGGCCATTCCGCGCCCCGCATCACTCAGCCTCCATGGCGGCCCTGGTGGGCGGCGGCCTCAGGGTCCGCCCCGGCGAGGTCAGCCTGGCCCATAATGGCGTGCTGTTCCTCGACGAACTGCCCGAATTCGCGCCCGGCGTGCTCGACAGCCTGCGCCAGCCGCTCGAATCGGGGGAAACTGTGATCGCCCGCGCCAATGCCCGCATTTCCTATCCCAGCCGGGTGCAGCTGATTGCCGCGATGAACCCCTGCAAATGCGGCCTGGCCGGCACGCCCGGCCATACCTGCCGCCGCGGCACTGCCTGCGCCGACGACTATCAGGCCCGCGTCTCCGGCCCCTTCCTTGATCGCATCGACATCCGCATCGACGTGCCCGCCGTGACCGCCGCCGACATGATCGCCCCCGCTGCGGCCAGCGAAAGCTCGGCTGCCGTTGCCGCCCGCGTCGCTGCCGCGCGTGATCGCCAGCGCCAGCGTTTCCTCGAACATGGCGCCACAGGGCTGCATACCAATGCCGCCGCCGGCCCCAGCCTGATCGAGGCCATGGTCAATCCGGACCGGGAGAGCCAGGCGCTGCTGCTGCAGGCCGCCGAGCGCTTCAACCTCTCCGCCCGCGCCTATCACCGCGTGCTCAAGGTGGCGCGCACCCTGGCCGACCTGGCCGGGAGCGACCGCGTCACCCGCCCCCATATCGCCGAAGCGCTGAGCTACCGGCTCAATCTGGGCAAGGCGTGAACCGGCCGGCGCCCGGTGAGGCGACAGCCTGTGCACAAACTGTGCATAAGTGTTTCACGTGAATCCGCCTCAGCGCCGGCTGGTATAGCCGCCCACCACGCCGCGGGGCGAGAGCACCACCTGCCAGAGGCTGATCTGCCGCGCCCGGAAGGAGGCGGCAAAGACGTTGAGATAATAGCGCCACATCCGGTAGAAGCGCTGGTCATAGCGGCTTGCCAATAGCGGCCAGGCGGCCTCGAAACGCGCCAGCCAGGCCATCAGCGTGGTGTCGTAATCGGCGCCGAAATTGTGCCAGTCCTCCATCACGAACAGGCCCTCGATGGCGCGGCCGACCTGGCTCACGGACGGCAGCATGCCATTGGGGAAGATGTACTTTTCGCTCCAGGGGTCGCCATGGGTGGTGCTGGTATTGCCGCCGATCGTGTGCAGCAGCATCAGCCCGTCCGGTACCAGCAGGCTTGCCGCCTTCTCGAAATAGGCCCGGTAATTCTTGTAGCCGACATGCTCGAACATGCCGATCGAGATGATCCGGTCAAAGCTGCCATCGAGCGCCTGGTAGTCGAGCAGCCTTGTTTCCACCGGCAGATGCGCCGTCCGCGCATTGGCCAGCGCCGCCTGTTCCTTGCTGACGGTGACGCCGACGCCGGAGACGCCATAGCGCTCGGCGGCGAACTGCAAGAAGCCACCCCAGCCCGAACCGATATCGAGAATGCGCATGCCCGGCGCCAGCCCGATCTTGCGGCAGATCAGGTCGAGCTTGGCCTCCTGCGCCGCGTCCAGATCGCTGGCGTCCTTCCAGTAGCCGCACGAATAGATCATGCGCCTGTCCAGCATGGCGGCGTAGAGGTCATTGCCGATGTCATAGTGCTTCTCGGCCACCTCGGTGACGCGCAGCCGCTGCAGGTTGAGCAGCTTGCCCCGCGCCAGGCTCCACATCACCGCCAGGTCCCTGGGAAAAGCCTTCTGCACATCGGCCCTGATCAGCCGGAACAGAAACTGGTCGAGCGCTTCGGCATCCCACCAGCCATCCATATAGGCCTCGCCCAGCCCCAGCGTGCCGTCGCGCAACACCCGGCCCCAGAGGGCATCATTGTGGATCTGCGGATCGGCAGGATCGGGCCCGTTGGGGACAAGGCCGGTCCGCTCGAGCTGGCTGATGACAAACCGTTTGGCTGATTCTGACATGGCAATGACAAGAATTGGTTGAATGGCTCGGCAATTCGACGCAATGACTGGTGGCCCGCAATGGGCAAAGCCTAACGCCGGACAACAAGCGCAATCAAGCCCCCGTTCGGACCTCGATGCAGGCCCGTCGCCCGGCTTGCCGGCTGCGATGCGAAGGATGCTATGCCAAGATCTGGCGAACTGGTGCAGTGGAACAACAAGGGTGGCTTCGGCTTCGTGCGTGACGCCGCCGGCAACGACTTTTATGTCCATATTTCCAAGCTGGCCGAGGGCCAGACGCGTCCGCGCATCGGCGATCGACTGTCCTATGACGTTGCCAGTGGTCGCAATGGCCGTCCGGCGGCAATCAATGTCGCGGTGGCCGTTGCCGCGCCGCTGCCCGAGCGCAGCATGGCCGACATCAAGCGGCCATCCGGCGCGGTCTCGCGCTACAAGGTCGGGCTGCGGACGGCCGCCGCTACCATGATGACCCTGCTGATCCTGCTGGCCATCGGCACCGATCGGGTGCCGGTCTGGCTGGGCGGCACCTATGCCCTGATGGGCGCCGCCTCGGCCCTGCTCTATCGCTTCGACAAGCTTTACGCGCTCAGCGGTCGCTGGCGCGTCAGCGAACTCAACCTGCATGTCGTCGACTTCTGCTTCGGCATTATCGGCGGCCTGGCGGCCCAGGAAGTCTATCGCCACAAGACGGTCAAGCCGCGCTTTGTCGCCACCACCTGGGCCATTGCCCTGCTTCATGTCATCGGCCTGGCGGCGCTGGCCTTGGGCTGGGTCAGCGTCAGCCTGCCCTAGGCGTCTAGTGGAACTGCGCCTTTTCGGTGCTTTCGCTCATGGCGGTCGTCGCACTCTTGCCTTCGCTCACCGCCATCGAGACGGCGTCGAAATAGCTGGTGCCCACCTCGCGCTGGTGCCGCACCGCGGAAAAACCATGCTTCTCGGCGGCAAATTCGGCCTGTTGCAGCCGGCTGTAGCCAGCCATGCCCTCTGCCTTGTAGGCGCGGGCCAGCTCGAACGTGGTTAGGCTGAGATTGTGAAAGCCCGCCAGGGTGATGAATTGGTATTTGTAGCCCATCGCCGCGATCTCGCGCTGGAACGAGGCCATCGCCGCCTCGTCCATATGCTTGGCCCAGTTGAAGCTGGGCGAGCAGTTATAGGCCAGCATCTGCTCGGGATGGACCTTGCGCACCGCCTCGGCGAATTTTTTCGCCTCGGCCAGGTCCGGCTTTGAGGTCTCGCACCAGATCAGGTCGGCATAGGGCGCGTAGGCAATGCCCCGGGCAATGGCCGCATCGATGCCGCCCTTGAGCTTGTAGAAACCCTCCGGCGTCCGCTCGTCGGTGACGAAGGGCGCGTCATAGGGATCGATGTCGGAGGTGATCAGTCGGGCCGCCTCGGCATCGGTGCGCGCCATGATCAGCGTGGGCACGCCCATCACATCGGCGGCCAGCCGCGCCGCATTGAGCGTGCGGATGAACTGGCTGGTCGGCACCAGCACCTTGCCACCCAGATGGCCGCATTTCTTTTCGCTGGCCAGCTGGTCCTCGAAATGCACCGCCGCGGCGCCCGCCTCGATCATCGCCTTCATCAGCTCGAAGGCATTGAGCGCGCCGCCGAAGCCGGCCTCAGCATCGGCAATGATCGGCACGAAGAAGTCGAGATCGGTGGTGGCCACGCCCTCCGCCTGTTCCATGGTCTGGATCTGGTCGGCGCGCTGCAGCGCCTTGTTGATGCGCTTGACCACGCTGGGCACGCTGTCGACCGGATAAAGGCTCTGGTCGGGATACATATTGCCCGAGCTATTGGCATCGGCCGCCACCTGCCAGCCGCTGAGATAGATGGCCTTGAGACCCGCCTTCACCTGCTGCACCGCCTGGTTGCCGGTAAAGGTACCCAGTGTCGGCACGAAATCCTCCCTCCTGAGCAGTTCCCAGAGCCGCTGCGCGCCGTTCTCGGCCAGCGTATGCCGGATCGGCAGCGAGCCGGCCAGCCGGATCACATCGGCCGGACCATAGGTCCGCTCAATCAGCCGCCAGCGATCGGGCGCATAATCGGGGGTGGGAAAGGCGGCGGGCAGTCTTGGCTTGTCGAGCATGTCGGTTCTCCTCGGCTTGGACATGGCTCCGCCGGTCCGGTGGGCCGGCGGTGTTGCTGATTCACGTGGAACAAGGGGTTCGGTTCGACAGACTCACCAGGAGCGCTGTCGAAAGCTGGCTCCTAGCCGGCCACCCTGCGGCTGAAGGTGGCGGCGATCAGCCCCTCGCCGGAAAACAGCGTGCTGCTGCCTTCGGCGCCGACCAGCGAAAACTGGTGCCGGCCGATCTTGTTGGCAATGGCATAGCCCTGCGCGGCCAGGTCCCGCGCCTTGAACTGGGCCATGGCCGCACTGGCCGTGGGGGCAATGATGGTCAGATATTCCTCGCGTTCGCTGCTGGCTGGGCTCATCCTAAAGTCTCCTCACGCTGTTGCTGTAAATATTTGACAAGCGGCAGTGATATGCAAGAAATAAGCGCTACAGGCCCAGTAAAGCTGTAAATCGCCACACAAGATGGCAGACGGTTTTGTAAAGCTTGTAAAGAGTGGCGAGGAGGCCAGCGTGAACAACAGTCCGGACAGCCAGATTGGCGGCGCCATCAAGCGGCTGCGCCGCGCCCGTCACATGGCCCAGGCCGACCTGGCGGCGGGGCTCGGGATTTCGGCCAGCTATCTCAACCTGATCGAACACAACCGCCGCAAGGTCACCGTACCGCTGCTGTTTGCCATCGCCGGTTATTTCGGCGTCGAGCCGGGCGATCTGGTCGACAGCGATGAGGGCCGGCTGTTGGGCGACCTGATGGAGGCCTTCGGCGATGATCTCTTTGCCGACAGCGACGTGACCAATCTTGATATCCGCGACCTGGTCCAGGCCAATCCGGCCGCCGCTCGCGCCATGCTCCGGCTTTATGACCGCTACCGTCTGGTGGCCCGTACCGGCCCGGCGCCGGCGGTGGCGGGCGTCACCGAACCCTTTCATCTCGCCACCGACGCCATTTCCGATTTCCTGCAGGAAAATGCCAACCACTTCCCGGCGCTCGAGGCCGCGGCCGAGCGCATTCGCGCCGATATCGACCGCGCCGCCGACAATCTCGAGCTTGGCCTGCGCAGCTATCTGCTCAATGTCTTTGGTATCGAGCAGAGCCTGGCTTCGCTGCCCCATGGCATTGCCCGCCAGTTCGACCCGCAGCGCAACCACCTGCTGATCTCCGACATCCTGCCCGCCGAATCGGGCCTGTTCCTGACCGCCCACCATCTGGGCCAGTTGGCCGCCAGTGCCGAGATCGAGGCGATCATTGCCGCTGCCGAACTGCCCGAGGGCGATGCGCCGGCGCTGGCGCGCAATGTGCTGGCCGCCTATTTCGCCGCGGCTTTGCTGATGCCCTATGCACCCTTCCTGCGCGCCTGCCGCGACTATCGCTATGACATCGAACGCATCGGCCGTCGTTTCGGCGCCAGCTTCGAGCAGGTATGCCACCGCATGACGACGCTGCAGCGGCCCGGCGCCGCCGGCATTCCCCTGCATCTGGTGCGCACCGACATTGCCGGCAATATCTCCAAGCGCTTCTCGCTGTCAGGCATTCACATCCCGCGCCATTCGGGCGCCTGCCCGCGCTGGAACATCTATTCGGCCTTCCTCGCCCCCGAGCGCATCAACCTGCAATTGAGCCAGATGCCCGACGGCCAGCGTTATTTCTGCATTGCCCGCACCATCGTCAAAGGTGATCATCGCTACAATGCGCCGCGCCGCTACATGTCCATCGGCCTGGGCTGCGCCATCCAGCACGCCAGGGAAATGATCTATGCCGATGGCATGGACCTGGCCGGCGACAGCCAGCTGGTGCCCATCGGCGTGGGCTGCCGCATCTGCCCGCGCCTGCAATGTGGCCAGCGCGCCCATCCCCCCGCCGATCACCGCTTCGAACTCGATGCCAATATCCGGCCGGAAAGCCTCTACGGCCGCATGGCCTAGCCGTTGACAATTCGGCTAACGACGAATTATCTATTGGATACTTCGGCTCTATACGAACTATAGAGACTGCCATGGCGCAGGTTCAAAAACCTCATTCCATCAATGGCTTCGGCCATTTCGACATTGCCGGCCACGAGCTCGAACCCCTGCAGCGCTTCTACACCGCGCTGTTTGGCTGGGACGTCACGCCCCGGGGACCGGGCTATGCCATGGTGGCGACACCGGCGGGCGGCCCCGATGGCGCGCTGGTCGAAACCCCCAGCGCATCGCTGATCTTCGGCGTGGTTGTGGCCGACCTCCCGACCGCCCTTGAGCTGGCCGAGCAGCAGGGTGGGCAGGTCGTGCTGCCAGCGACCGACAATGGCTGGGTGAAAAAAGCCCGCATCGCCGATCCCGCCGGCAATGTCCTGACCCTGATCCAGGCGTGAGCGAAATCGATCTCGATGCCGTGCTCCGGGCTTTGTCGCATCCCGATCGAAGGCTGTTCCTGCGCGCCTGCCGCGACCGGCCGCGCGCCGCCGGGGAACTGGCCGACCTGTCCCGCCTGGCGGTAGCCACCGTATCCGAGCATCTGCGCGTGTTGCGCACCGCCGGCCTGCTGCTGCTCGACAAGCAGGGGCGAAACTGGTTCTACCGCACCGATCCGGCCGTGCTCAAGGCAGCCCGGCGCGCGCTCAAGGGTATCCTCGCGGATTGACCGCGGCGCTGGTCGAGGCCTAGCGCCCCTGCCCGCCATTGCTGGGCCAGTCATGCTGCCAGCTGTCGCGCCATTCCTTTTCCAGCACCGCTCGGCGCTTGCCATAGCGCGCATCGGTCACCGTCAGCGCGACGATGCGGTCGGTGCGGAAATTGCGGAAGGCCTGGCGCAGGCAGCACCAGGCGGCAATGGTCTGCTTGCCCTCGTAATAGGCCAGCTGCACCGGCCAGATCACCCGCTCGCTGGGGGTGCCGGCCTCGTCCTGATAGGATATCTGCAGCGCCTTTTCCGTGCGCATGGCCTGGCGCACCTGGCCCAGAATCGGCATCGGGCGTCGTGAATTGGCGCTCCATACCGCCACCGGCCAAAGCCCCGTATCATTGATGCGGTCGCGCAGGTCCTCGGGCGAGGCGGTGGCGATCTTGGCCAGGGCATTCTGCGCCGCCGCGCCCAATCCGTCATCGGGCTGCGCCCCCACCCAGCGCGCGCCCAGCACCAGCGCCTCAAGTTCCTCGGGGGTAAACATCAGCGGCGGCAGGAAGAATCCGGGCTTCAGCATATAGCCGACCCCCGCCTCGCCATCGATCGGCGCGCCCAGCCCGATAAGCGTCTGCACGTCG
>Ga0123337_10003031_pt1 | contig 18380 bp, 16 predicted proteins | sample frozenSSSSmetaG_FD_89792 | JGI IMG/M metagenome (GOLD analysis project Ga0123337, IMG submission 89792) | Glacier valley bacterial and archeal communities from Borup Fiord, Nunavut, Canada, to study Microbial Dark Matter (Phase II) -... | ecosystem: Environmental > Aquatic > Freshwater > Ice >... | reverse complement strand
CCTCAAAACTGCCTTTCTCGACTTCCTGTCCACCACCACCTTCAACATTGTGTCTACCCTTACTGCCGTTCCGCCTCTACTTCGCCAGCTTCTTCGATAAGTCTAATGCGTTTCTCCATGAGGTAAGAGCGTGCGCTCAACGATGAAGCGTGGACGCTTCCGTGTTTCATCCAGCGTGCGCCACATATATTCACCGAGAATGCCGATCATCATCATCTGCGCGCCGGAGACGACGAGTAGGACGACCATCAGCGATGTCCAGCCCTCGACCTCGACCCGTGTGATTAGCCGATTGATGATAATGAATGCCGCGTAAAGGATGCCGAGCGTGCTTAGTGCGAATCCCAGCAGCGACGCGACGCGCACCGGAAAATAGGAGAACGCGACGAACGAGTCAATAAAATATTTGACCTTTTTCGCGAGCGTCCACATAGACGTGCCGTACTTTTTCTCACGCGCGCGGCGCTGATAATAAAGCACGTCGGGTTTGAAGCCCATCCACAGAATGAGTCCCATCAAATAGGCGTTGTTTTCCTGTATGGTCGTGAGCAGGTCACACACCTGACGGTCGATCAGGAAAAAATCAAAGCCGCGTTTAGGCATGGTTTTGATAGCATAGCGCCGGAACAAGCCATAAAACACATCCGAAAGCACGGACGTGAAGCCGGGATCGTCGCGCCCCTCGCGAGCCGCAAGGACGACTTTGCTGCCTGCGCGCCACTTCGCAAGCATCTCATGGATGAGTTCGGGCGGGTCCTGTAGATCGGCAGAGATGGCGGCTATTGCTGCGCCGCGCGCCTGTGTGAGGCCAGCGAGTATGGCCGCATTAGAGCCGAAATTGCGCGACAGTTTGACGACGACCATGCGCGGTTCGGCTGTGGCGAGCTGTTCCAGAACGGCGAATGACTGATCTGTGGAACCATCGTCCACAAAGATATACTCAAAATCAAGATCGGTGTTACGCGCGGATAGATTCTGGAATGCTACGAGCAAGTCTGGCAGGCTGGGTGCGTTGTGATAGACAGGCACGACGAGCGAGATCAGGCGAAAATCAGGCATGGTAAGTTCTCGCTGAAAAAGGCATATTCAGATGTTTATTGCTGGGCATCGCTTCGCTGCCCTTCGCGCGCCTGTAGATAGCTCTCCCAAACCGCCATGGCTTCTGCTGGATAGCGCTTTTTCAGGTTGGGAAACCAGGGATAGACGGCCTTGCCTTCGGCATCCATTCGCTGCTCTATATCGCCCCATACTCTGGCCGGAACCCCAAAGGCGAGCTGTCGCGGAGGCACGTTGCGGTTTACCAGCGACATTGCACCAATCACTGCTTCTGCGCCGACGCGCACGCCCGGTAAAATTGTGGACATGCTCGCGACAATCGCATAATTTTCGATGTGTACACCCTTCACGCCATAACTTGGTGGATGCGGATCGTTGGTCAAAACGCAAGATGGAAAAATCCAGACGAAGGGACCAATATAACTCAACTGAGCTACAAAAACCTTGCTGTGCAGGTGAACACAATCGCCCAGTTGACATTGCCCCTGAATATCGCAGAGGGTTCCAATCGCGACATAACGCCCGATCTGTGATTGCTCGCGGACGATGACATGATGCCCGGTTTGCAAATGTTCGCCAAAAGTGGAACCCTGATAAAAAACGCTGTGCGAACGAACTAGTGAATTTGCGCCAATCGTCAAACGCGCATCCTCAAGATCGTCGCGCATGTAGCCGATTTCGCAAAACGCCTGAATAACAGTATTCGCGCCAAGCGTGACATGATCATAGATGATACTGTACGGCCCAATGCTACAATTCTCCCCGATCTCTGCTTTTGGTGAAACAATCGCGGTTGGATGGATGGTTATCGGCACGGGAATCTACTCCTTTCCAGATGATGTTACAACGTTACCAATATTTCGCTTTATGTTGACGGTAATAATCTACCGTTTGCGCCAAACCCACTTCAAGCGCACTGGTCGGCGACCAGCCGACGATACGGCGTATCTTGCTGATGTCGGAATAGAAATCACCGGGGTCCTGCGCCGCGCGTTCGGGCGTGAACGGCGCAAATTCCCAACCTCCGCTCCCGGCCACCTGCACCAGCGTTTCGGCCAGTTCGCGGAATGTCGTGGGCTGATCCACGCCGATGTTGAAAATCTCACCGTAAGCCGCGTCGCACAGCGCCGCCATGAGCATTGCCTGAATACAATCATCGATATACAGGAAATCGCGTTTGAGTTGGCCGTCTCCGAAGACCTTGATCATCTGCCCATCAATTGCCAGCCGTACAAACCAGTTGACGACGCCGTAGCGCGCGTGCAGCATTTGCGCACGGGGTCCATACACATTCGTCAGACGCAGCAAAATCGAGCGGATGCCGTGAATATCGTGGTAGACCTGCGTGATTTTTTCAGCAGCCAGCCGCGAGACTTCGTAAATTCCTTTCGGATAGGTCGGAGCCGTCTCACTGACGGGCAGCGACACAGCGGGTCCATATTGCCCGCGCGTCCCCACATGGATCACGCGCGCCTGCGGGTTGTGGTGCTTGCAGGCTTCCATCAATACGGCGGTCCCCTTGATATTGATGTCGATGTCCGGGAACGGGTTGCTCATGCTCATGATGTGATCGACCTGCCCGGCCAGATGAAAAATATAATTCTGACCGCGCACGATGTAATTCATGACATGTTCATCGCGAATATCGCAGAAGTTGATCGTCACCCGGTCGCGGATCGGCTCCACATTGAACAGGTTGCCGCCATACTCCGGGATCATCGCGTCGGTGAGCGTCACCTCTGCCCCCGCTTCGACCAGCGCTATTGCCAGATTGCTCCCGATGAAGCCGACGCCCCCCGTAATGAGGACCTTTTTGCCTTGAAACGCGGTGGACATGGAGCCTCTCCTTATCTCAGGAAGCAAAGGACAACACAGCGTCGATCACGCGGTCCACCTGTATATCGGTGAGTTCCGGGTAGAGCGGCAGCGAGAGGATTTCCTGGGTGATCTGTTCGGCAATGGGGAATTGTCCCACGTCTCCGAGGCGACCGCGATAGGCGGGTTGTAGATGATTTGGGCGAGGATATTGAATTGCGGTCCCGATTTGCTGTTCGGTCAGGTGCTGTCGCAGCGCGTCCCGTCGCGGGTGACGAACGACGTACAGGTGATACACGTGTTCGGCTCCCTCGCGAACCTGCGGCACACTCACCTTGTCCTTGAGCGCGCTAGTATAGCGGCTCGCGATCTGCTGCCGACGGCGCGTATCCACGTCGAGCGCTTCCAGCTTGCAGCGCAGGACCGCCGCCTGAACTTCAGCAAGGCGCGTATTCATGCCCGGCTCCTCGCTGATGTAGCGCTCGCGCCAACCATATTGTGCAATCGCGCGAGCGCGCCCAGCAAGCACAGGGTCGCTGCAACCGACCGCGCCGCCATCGCCCAACGCGCCCAGATTTTTCGTCGGGTAGAAACTGAAGGCGGCCATGTCGCCCAGCGTGCCGACCTGCCGCCCCGCGTCGCAGGCTCCGTGTGCCTGTGCGCAGTCCTCGATCACCTTCAAACCATGCGCCCGCGCGAGGTCTAGAATTGCGTTCATATCAGCCGGATGTCCGTACAGATGCACCGGAATAATCGCTTTGGTGCGGTGGGTGATGACCTGCGCCGCGTGCGTCGGCTGGAGCGTATATGTCAGCATGTCGCTATCGACCAGAACAGGAGTCGCGCCAACCAGTTCAATTGCCGCAATCGTTGCCGTCGCGGTGTGCGTCGGGGCGATTACCTCGTCACCGGGTCCAATCTCCAGCGCACGCAACGCCAATTCGAGCGCATCCGTGCCGTTACCGACACCAATCATGTGCGCCAGCTTGTTCCACACGGCAAATTCCGACTCGAAAGCTTTGACTTCCTGCCCTTGCAGATACCAGCCGCTCTCCAGTACGCGCTGAATAGCCGCGTCGATTTTCGATTTATGCGCTTCGTAGGATGCTTTGGGGTTGGCTTGTGGGATCATGGTGCTTCAATGCTATTTTGATCGAGTGTCCGGGATGATACCACCAGAGCGCATAATGAACTATAAGCTTGCAGGCTGCTCAGGATTGCGGTGTAGCGGTTGGGGTGAGCGCGTTGATCTGCTGAACCAGCGCCGTCAGCGTGATGACCAGCGGGTGCAGCGTCGGAGTGATGGCCGGGTCGGAACCGATATTCGACTGTGTTTGTGCGTAGACGATGCGCTTACCGCCGTCTGTTTCCGCAGCATAGAGAATAATTTCAGAGGGCTTGTTATACTCACTACCAGCGGTTTGCACAGTCAACGTTTGGGCATAGAGCTGTCCCAACTTGCCCGCAACGACAACGCCGAATTTTGGCGAAGAGGGGCTATCGGCCTGTGAATTGTTGGCCTTGATCGAGTTGAGCGCATCGACAGGCGTTTTGACCTTGCCCGCCGGATCGACTTCCTGGTAGAAAGCATCCGCGTCCAGGAGCGTGATTTGAATGTACGCCTCCGGGTCCAGCTTCTCACCGAGGAGAAAGGTGTAGCTGTACGGGTCGTATTGATCGCCAACGGGCAGCATCCAACCGGGTGGCACGCTCATTTCAATAACATCCGACGGCGCTTTATAGAGCGTCGCCTTGCTCATATCGAATGCGGAAGCGCTGATCGGGCGTGCGGTTGGCGTGCGCGGCTGCGCTGTGGCGGCGCGTGGCTGCGGGGCGGGTGGCGTTATTAGAAAATTCAGCGAAAGGCGCTGTTGCGTCGGCAGTACGGCAGCGGAGATCGTCGCGCTTGCGGCGAGTGCGAGGAAGAGGAGCGGGAGCATCAATAAAGATAAACGGCGAATGACTTTGCGCATGATGCCGGCCTCCACCTTACTCTTTTCAACTCTAGCGAAGTACACACACGGACGTTAAGCGATTGCGCAAAATGGGACGACAAGAATATCGTCCCTGCGGGGTCAGGGCTGCGGTGTGGCCGTCGAGATGGGGGTTTGTGCGTTCAAAAAAGTGAACGTATCCCAACTCATGGAGAGCGTCGTGAGCCACTCTGATCCGTCGAGAAGATCGACGTCAGATAGTTCCAGCACATAATCCGCAGAATACAGTGAGCCATTTTTGCCGTTGATCAGGACGACAACCGCGCTATACGGACTATCCGGGTCGTTGTATGAAACCAGCCAGCGGTTCACACTGTCGTTCGCGTCCGCTTGCACAGCCCTTATGGTGCTTTCGGGGTGCAGTGCCGCAACCCACGCGCGGGCGTCCGCTTCATCGGCGACTCTTTTGTCAGCCTCGACCAGTATATCGAGCGTCAGCGGTGTTGCGTCCAGCGTACCATAGATGCTCGCGTACTCACCAGGTTCAGCATCAACTTCGCTCCATGTATCTGGATACCGAATGATGTAGCCTGCGTCTGTGTCTACTGTTGCGTACCACCCCAGCGGCGCAGAGAACAGCGGCGGGGAATTGTAAAACTTGAAGTCTGCCCATATTTTCGCTTCCAGATTATCGAGTAGCCCTGGATTATTCTCCGGGACGATAACGCGCACCGTCTTGGTCCATCCATTCCCCGCCAGTTCGGTCGCCTGGCGAGCAAGATAGTGACGACCATTATGCACGAGTTCAAACAGGAGGATATAGCGCGTACTTGTGATGATACGGTCTAACTCTGTGTAGCCGCCATTATATTTCGACCAGTCGTAGTCGAGTTGCTCTTTGTCATTAACGGCGGCAAGTTCGTTAAGCTGCGTTACCGGGGCATCATTATTGCGGTCTACGAAGATATGCAGCACGCTGCTATGTTCACAACTGCTGAATGTCGTCCCGACCCGGCTAACATTCGCGCCCTTCTCGTCCGTCTCATGATCAACCACTTCTTCCGTATCCGATGAGCAATCGAAGCTGACGAAGTGCGGAACCGAAAACAACCCGGTTGTGTGAAAGTATGTGTAATCACTGGTGATCGGGGTTCCACCGGGTGAGACGGTCGGAAAGGCGGCAAGTCTGGGCGTCGCGGTTGCGGGCGGCATCGGCTGCGGCACGGGCGGCGGCGGTGTGGTCAACAGAGCGGGTGAAACAACCTTTCGGGCGGGCAGCGCGGCAGCGGAGATCGTCGCGCTGCCCGCGAGCGCCATGAGGAATATAGGGAGCATCAACAGCGATAAACGGCGAATGACTTTGCGCATGATTCGAGCCTCCACCTTATTTGTTTTTAACCAGACCAGATTATACTTGCAAATGATAATCATGGCTGATTTGCAGGAACCGCATTCATGAGCGATGCCTACCGCCCCGACCCCGACGCGCTGCTGGCGACCATTCAGAAGGAAGAAGCCAAAGACCAGCGCGGCAGCTTCAAAATTTTCTTCGGCATGGCTGCCGGGGTCGGCAAGACCTATGCCATGCTTGAAGCCGCGCAGCAGCACAAGCGCAACGGCGTCGATGTGGTGATCGGCTATCTGGAGCCGCACGGCAGGCCGGAGACCATCGCCAAAGCCGAAGGGCTGGAAGTAGTTCCGACAAAGCGGATCGAGTATAAGGGTTCGACGCTGCAAGAGGTCGATGTCGAGGCAATTATCAAACGTGCGCCGCGACTCGTCCTCGTGGATGAACTCGCACACACGAACGCGCCCGGCTCCACGCACCCGAAGCGCTACATGGATGTGCAGGACTTGCTCAACGCAGGGATTGACGTGTATACCACCGTCAACGTGCAGCACATCGAAAGCCGCGCCGACGCGGTGGCGCAAATCACAGGCGTCACGGTTCACGAGACGATCCCCGACACGCTGATCGATATGGCCGATGAGATCGAATTGATCGACCTCGAACCGGATGAACTGATCAAGCGGCTTGGTGAGGGCAAGGTCTACGCGACCGAACGCGCGCAGGTCGCAATCGATAAATTCTTCCGCAAGGGCAACCTGACCGCGCTGCGCGAGATGGCGCTGCGCCTCACCGCGGAACGGGTCGATCACCAGCTTCAGGATTACATGCAGGTCAAGCATATCGCCGGACCATGGAAGAGCGGCGAGCGGCTGATGGTCGCAGTCAGTGCCTCGCCACTGAGCGAGCGCTTGATCCGCTGGACACGGCGCATGGCCTACAACCTCGAAGCGCCCTGGATCGCCGTCTATGTCGAGTCGCCGCAACCGATGAACGACGCCGCTAAAGCGCAGTTGAACCACAACTTATCGCTGGTCCACAAGCTGGATGGCGAGATCATCACGACCAGCGGTACGAACACGGTGGATGCGCTGATGCGCGTGGCACGCCAACGCAACGTGACCCAAATCGTGATGGGCAAGCCCCAGCAGACCAAGATTCAGGAATGGATGAAGGGCGGCTCACTGGTTAATCGGCTGGTGCGGCAGAGCGGCGAAATCGATGTCTATGTCGTCTCCGGTGATGAGCAGGAGAGCGATGAGCGGCTGCTCTCCAACCTGCCTTCGCCGCATCTGCACTCCGGCCTGAATCAATATACGCTCGCGGCAGTCATCTCGATAGCGGCGGTTGCGATCTGCTTTCTGCTGGAAAACTGGCCGTTCTTCCGGGAGACGATTGGCGATTACCGCGCGATTTCACTGATTTTACTTACGGTGGTGGTTGTCCTCGGCAACTTCGTCGGGCGCGGACCGATTCTACTTGCGGCGGCGTTGAGCGCGATCCTGTGGGACCTGCTGTTCATCCCGCCAACTTTTACGCTGTTCATCACGCATCCGCAGGACTTCATGATCTTTCTGCTCTATTTCGTGGTCGCGGTGATCACAGGCAACCTGACCGCCCGCGCGCGCAACGAGGGCAAATTCGCGATCCAGCGAGAGGGGCGCATGTCCGCGCTGTACACGATGGCGAACCAGATTGCGGAAGCCAGCACCATCGACGAAGTATTGAAATCAGCGGTGCAGCAGGTCGGGGAGGTCTTCAATAGCAAAGTTGCGATTACACTCCCGCAGTCGAATGGACGGCTCGCCAACGCGCCGCACGCAGCCAGCACGCTTGCGCTCGATGAGCGCGAAATCGGGGTTGCGTCCTACGCCTTCGAGAAGGGCGAACCCGCTGGCCGCTTCACCGACACCCTCAGCGGGAGCAGTACCGCCTATCACCTGCCGCTCGTCACACCGGGCGGGGTCGCGGGCATTTTGAGCGTGGATGCAACCGACTCGGATAATTTCGCAATCGATCAGCGGACGCTTCTACAAACCTTTGCGAACCACATCGCGCTGGCGGTCGAACGTGAATTGCTCGATGTGCGGTCGCAGCAAGCCGCCGTCATCGAAGAGTCGGAGCGGATGTACGCCGCGCTGCTCGACTCGATCTCGCACGAACTGCGCACGCCACTTACCACAATCAAGGGCGCGACCAGCAGCCTTGTAGACCCTGCCACGCAGCGCAACCCGGACGCCGCCGCGCCACTCGCGCACGATATTCTGGACGCGACCGCACGCCTGGATCGCCTTGTCGAAAACCTGCTCGATATGAGCCGCATCGAATCCGGACACATCCAGCCTCGGTTGGAGTGGTGCGACGTGCGCGAACTGATCGATGTCAGCCTCAAGGAAGTTGAGCGCGAGATGCACACGCACGATGTGGTGCTGGATATTGCGCCCGATTTGCCACTCGTCCGGCTCGATTTCACGCTCATGCAGCGCGTGACCGTCAACCTGCTCTACAACGCCGCGATCTATTCGCCGCCGGAAGCGCGCATCCGCGTTATCGTCAAAGCCGAAGTGCGCGAACTGGTAATCAGCGTCGCGGATCGTGGTCCGGGGTTGCCGCCGGACTTACTCCAAAGCGTGTTCGTCAAGTTCTGGCGTGCGCCGGGCGCGCGGGCTGGCGGGACCGGACTCGGCCTCTCGATTTGCAAGGCGCTGGTCGAAGCGCATGGCGGCACAATCAGCGCCGAGAACCGCCCGACGCGCGGCGGCGCGCGCTTCACGATCCGTATCCCGATGATTGGGGAAGCGCCGAAGCTGGTCCCGGAAGCGGCAAGTCAATCACTCCGGTGACGCCGTGAATGTGGCTCGAAATCCGTGATCGTGCGTGCGCTGGTCAGCCCTGCCGCGATTGCACCCGCGATGAGCGCTGCCCGAACTGCGGAGACACCTGCCTCGCCATAGCGACCCGCGCTCAGATAAACCACCGTCTCATAGGCAGCCACGCCCGGAACCATCGTCAGTACGCCCGGAATCGTGTAAATCGAGCGCGGCGCTTCGATCACGAACGAAGCGCCGTAGCCGACCAGCCCGACGGCCAGCGCCGCCAGAAACGTCGCGAGTTCGGTAGAAGCGCCCGCGTTGATCACAAGCGAACGCAATGCAGCGCCCAGCGAGCCAACCAATCCTGTTAAAAACAGAGTCTGGCGTGGCACACTGAACAATATGCCAAAGCCCATCGTGCCGAGCAGTCCGAACAGAGCGGGCAGGAAAATCACCTGCCAAAGCTGCTCGATCATATCAGCATGAACCCGAATAGCGTCACACTCACCACCACGCCGATTCCGATCCCGATGAGTAAAAGCACAGCATAAACGCCCCGCGCCACACCCGCGACCAGATGGCCGAGCAGCAGATCAATTAACGAGGTCACGAGTGGCACGCCCGGCACGAGCAGCAGTACCGAGGCAATCACCGCGATACGCGGCTGTGGCGCGCCGACTGCCCGCGCGATCAATAGCGCGATGCTGCTTGCAACCGTCGCGCAGATGACCGTCACGGGCGAGATTTGAAGGCGCGCCCTGAGCAGCCGCACGCGCAAGAACTGTGTGAGAACGCCAGCACAAAACGCGGCGGCAAATTCGAGTGGTCCACCGTTGCGCAGTACCGCGAACGAGCCGCAGCCCAACCCGCAGCCGAGCGCGACCATCCAGATTGGGTAAGGCGGCAGACTGGCCTCGATCCGGTCCATGCCCGCAACCAGCGCCGCGATGGATGACCCGCCGTGCATTTCGCGTAGCAGCAATTCGGCATCGTAAACGCGCTGCAAATTCACTCTGATCGTCCGAATGCGCGATATTTGCGTGTGGTCTACGCTGCCGTTGTACACGCTCAGGATAATGCCAGTCGGCGTGACGTAGGCTTCCACACGGTCCGCGCCGATCAGCGACCCGGCACGGCGCATTGCCTCATCGACACGGTACGCGGACGCGCCACCATCGAGCATCAGCAGCCCAAAGCGCATCGTCGCGGCGCACACCGCAGCCAGTTCGGGGTCGGTCAGAGCAGACATGCCCTCTATTCTAGCGCCTGTAAGCCATACTTTACAGCATTCCTTACGGATGAACAGCGTTTCATGCCGCCGCGCTCTATTGCCACTTTCTGCTTCCGGGTGTATTCATACCATCTGCGCGACTGCCTTCCCCTATACGCCACGCAATTCGAGCGTCTCCGAGTAGTGACAAGCCGCACGCCGACCCATCGCAACTTCACGCAGCGGAGGCGTCTCCGTGCCACATTTTTGGGTTGCATACTTGCAGCGCGGATGAAAAGCGCATCCAGAGGGCGGGTTGATGGGGCTTGGCATCTCGCCAGATAGCACCACCTCGTCGGTGCGCTGGCGCGGGTCTGGCTTTGGAATGGAGAGCAGGAGTGCTTCGGTATAGGGGTGCATTGGCCGCGCGAACAGGTCATCGGTCGTTGCCTCTTCGACCACCTTACCGAGGTACATCACGATCACGCGGTCTGCGATATGTTGAATAACGCTCAAATCATGGCTGATGAACAGATAGGTAAGCCCAAAATCCTGTTGCAAATCGTTCAGCAAATTCAAGACCTGCGCCCGGATCGATACATCCAGTGCGCTCACTGGCTCATCCGCAACGACCAACGACGGATTGGTGATGAGCGCCCGCGCGATACCGATGCGCTGCCGTTGACCGCCGGAGAAAGCGTGCGGGTAACGGTTCAGGTGCTTTGCCTGCAATCCCACGCGGTCGATGAGCGACCTCACGCGGTCGGTGAGTTCGTCACCCCGTGCCAGACGGTTCGCGATGAGCGGCTCACTGACAATATCCATCACGCTCATACGCGGGTTGAGCGAGGATTGCGGGTCCTGAAAGATCATCTGTATTTGTGGACGGATAGCACGCAGTGCGTTTCCTTCCAGCTTCGCAAGATCAATCTGCTTTCCGTCCTTTGTGCGGAAAAGAATGTCGCCTGCGGTCGGCTTCTGCACGCGCAGAATGTTTCGTCCAAGCGTGGTTTTGCCGCAACCCGACTCACCGACCAGCCCGACTGTTTCCCCCTGCCGCACGATGATTTCCACGCCATCGACCGCGCGCAATTGAGCAGCTACCCGGCGCAGCAGCCCCTTTTTAATCGGAAAATATTTCTTGAGGCCGCGTGTGTGCAGCAGAATTTCAGCGGTCAAGTTCGACCTCCTTATGATGCAAGAAGCAGCGCACCGTGTGACCCAGCTCGACTTCGACCAGCGCGGGTTCGGCCTCAAGGCAATCGTTGAAAACGTGCTTGCAACGGTCGGCAAAGCGACAGCGTTTCGGCAGGTTGATCGGGACCGGGACATTGCCCGCGATTGCTTCCAGATGGCCGCGTGCGCGTGAACCAATATGCGGGATGGAACTCAACAGGCTCTGCGTATACGGATGCAGCGGGTTCTCGAACAGCGTGAAGACGCTCCCCGATTCGACGATTTGCCCCAGATACATGACTGCCACCGCATCCGCGATCTGCGCAACGACGCCGAGATCGTGCGTGATATACAGGATCGCCATTCCCAACTCGGCACGCAAACTCGCCATCAGCCGCAGGATTTGCCACTGTACGGTCACATCGAGCGCCGTCGTCGGCTCATCCGCAATGAGTACCGCCGGGTGGCAGGCAAGCGCCATTGCAATCATCACGCGCTGGCGCAACCCGCCGGAGAGTTCGTGCGCGTAGGCGTCGAATGTCCGTTCCGGCGTCGGCAATCCTACCCGACGCAAACTCTCAAGCGTGATGATGCGCGCTTGTTTGCGGTCCGGCGTCGTGTGCAGCAGGACCGCTTCCATAATCTGATTGCCGACCTTGTGAACGGGCGATAAACTGGTCATTGGCTCCTGAAAAACCATCGAAATCAGCTTGCCACGCACATCGCGCATCGCCTCACTATCCGCCAGGAGGTCTGTAATCTCGATGGGCGCGCTTCCCTCCGCCCGCAACAGAATGGAGGAGCCGGGTTCAATCTTGCCCGGTGGCGCGATTAGCCGCATCACTGAGCGCGCCGTAACGCTCTTGCCACTTCCGCTCTCCCCGATGATGCCGAGCGTCTGCCCCGGCATGAGGTCGAGGTCTACGCCATCGACGGCCTTGAGTATTCCCTCATCGAGATGATAATACGTGCGCAAATTGCGAATCGAGAGCAACGCTTCGGGCATCATCCAGCCTTTACTGTTTATACGGGTCAACCGAGTCGCGCAGGCCATCACCCACGAAGTTGAAGGCCAGTACGATCAGGAACAGGAAAATTCCGGGGATGAGCAACCAGGGATAGAGCGCCACCACGCGGATATTTTGCGCGTCTTCGAGCAGCGTGCCGAGGCTCACCGATGGGGCGCGTATCCCCAATCCCAGAAAACTGAGCGCGGTTTCGCCCAAAATCACCTGCGGGATAGAGAGCGTGAGCTGCACGATCAGGTAGCTTGCGAAGGCCGGGACAAGATGCCGGAAAATGATCCGGCGGTTGCTGGCTCCCGCGACGATTGCCGCCGTGACGTAATCCTCTTCGCGCAGTTCAAGGAATTTGCCGCGCACGATACGCGCAATGCCACACCAGCCGATGAGCGACAGAATAAGCGTAATCCCGAAGAACACGGTTGTCGACGGCCAATACGGAGGTAATGCGGCGCTGAGTGCTAGCCATAACGGGATCGTCGGGATCGATAGAATAAGATCGATCAAGCGTTGAATGAGAATGTCCGCCACCCCGCCGAAGTAGCCGGAAATCCCGCCTAGGACGACGCCAATGATAAAACTCAGCGCCACTCCGATTAGCCCGATGAACATCGACACGCGCAGCGCCAGAAAAATCCGGGAGAACAAGTCGCGACCGAGTTCATCCGTCCCGAAGAGAAAGATCGTTGCTTTGTTGCCAGTCGCTCCAAACAGGTGAATATCCGTCGGGAACAGCCCCAGCAGGCAATATTCGGACCCATGCACGAAGAACTGGATCGGGTAGATTTTCGAGCTATCGATCTCGTTGATCGTGCGCAACGTCTTCGGGTCGTTGACCTGCTTGTACCCGTAAACATGCGGTCCGACATACCCGGCGCTGACGAATACAAGCAGCTGTGCCTGCGCATAGCGAAAGTTCGTGCGCGCAGAAACATCGTAGGGCGCGATGAAATCCGCAAATATCGCCGATAGGTAGAGGACAATCAGCAACACGCCGGAGATAACCGCCACTTTATGCTTGCGGAACTTGCGCCAGATCAGTTCGCGCTGCGAGGCGATGTAGTAACGCTCTACCGCCATGTCATCGATTGGCAGCGCTGCCGGAGCATTTGAAATCTTTGCGGGCTGTTGTCTTCTGAGCAATCTGGTGATGTTCATCAGGACTCCTCGATCCGAATACGCGGGTCCACGACCGCGAGTAAAATATCCGAGAGGAGCGTGCCGATCAGGGTCAATAGCGCGAGAATCATGACGATACTCCCGGCAAGATAGGTGTCCTGCGCCCGCAGTGCTTCATAAAGGAGCAATCCGACGGTGGGCAGGTTCAGCACAATGGAGATGATAGTCTGACCCGAAAATACAGAAGGCAACAGCCAGCCAACCGTGCTGATTAGCGGATTGATCGCGATCCGTACCGGATAGCGATAGAGCAGGGTCCGCTCCTTCAGCCCTTTCGCGCGTGCGGTATCCACATAGGGTCTGCGGATTTCATCGAGCAGCGTCCCGCGCAGTACACGGATCAGCCCCGCCGTCCCGGATAGGCTGATGATCAACACCGGGATCGGCAGGTGGCCGAGAATATCCACGAATTTGTCCCAGCTCATCGGTTCGCCCATGTACTTCGGGGAGAACAACCCGGTCACGCTCAACCCGAAGTATTTGTAGGCGAGATACATCAGGATCAGGGCGAGTAGGAAGCCGGGCATCGACAGACCGAAAAACCCGATGAAGGTGAACAGGTAGTCGCGTGACGAATACTGGTGCGTCGCGGAGTAAATCCCAATCGGGATCGCGAGCGCGTAAGTAAGCGCGATGCTCAGGATGGAGATGAGCAGCGTCCAGGGCAGCCGCTCCGCGAGCAGTTCTCCGACCGGGCGGCCATATGAAAACGAGAAACCATAATCGCCATGCAAAACGATGTTTGTCACCCATGTAAAGTATTGTTGAACGGGTGGCTGATCGAGGCAATATTGCACCCGCAGCCCTTCAATCACCGAGTCGTTGATCTGCGCGCCCTGTGTGCGTAATGCGCTGACGTAGGACGAAAGCCAATCGCCCGGCGGCAATTGAATGATGACAAACGAGATGATCGAGACCATGACGAGGAGAATTGCAATAAAACCCACTCTTCTCAAAATAAATTGCGCCATGCGGTATGTACCTTGAATTTTTCAGGGACACCGCCCGCCTTGCGAGCAAGCGGTATCCTATTCACCAGAGCGTTACTTGACCGGGTTTTCCCAGTAGAACTGGTAATGGCGGTTGAAGGTCCCGATGCCGATGTCGGAGTTATCCGTGTACGTGTTGGTATCGACGTTGTGCAGGCCGTTGCGCACGATGCCCGGCTTCGGGACCTGCCCGATAGTCCCAATGCGCCACAGACCTTCTTTCCAGATGTCGAAGATTTCGGTGAGTGCCTTTTTCTGCTCGTCCGGGGCAAGCAGCGGAACCTGACGGTAGAGCGTGAGCATCCGCTCGACATTGGCAGGTGGCTTTTCGCCCTTTTCGCCCTGGCTGTCGAACCATGTGTTCCACTGCGGTCCCCACTGCCAGGCTTGCAGGTAGCGGTTCCCACCGATCCCGACGGCCAGTTCGCCCGCACCGTCCATCGCCCAGCCTGCGATCATGAAATCGCCGGAGGTGAACTGCTGACCCATCAGTGTGCGATCTGTCGTGCGCAGCACAGTCCGCACGCCGACAGCATCCCAGTATTCCTTCATGAGTTCGCCCATCTTGACCGGAACAGCGTCCTTCACGTCCGAGATGATGAGCGCGAACGGCTTGCCGTCCTTGCGCAGCCGGAAGTTTTCACTGTCGCGCTTGTCCATGCCCATTTGATCGAGCAGCACGTTGGCTTGTTTGGCGTCGTATTCCGTGTACGCTGTACCCCATTCCGGCTTGAAGTAGCTCGAACTGGGCGCGGCGGTCGCCTGGAAAACTTCACCCTTGCCAAGCGCGATCACCTGATTGACTTCATCGCGATTGATCGCGAACGAGAGCGCTTTGCGGAAGCGAATATCACGCAGCACGTCCGCATCAGCGGGGTCGCCTGTGTAGTTCTGGTTGACCGAATAAGCCGCGATGGATGTCCACAGGCTGGGTGCGAGGAAGACTTTGTAGTTGCCCTTCTCCGCGCCTTCCACGAACGCCGGGTAGTCGGCGACGGTGGTGGACCAATCCTGATAGTCGTATTCGCCTGCGACCATCTTGAGCGCCAGCGTCCCGGATTCGTTGAAGATAGTCGCGTTCACCTTGTCGATGTACGGGAGCTGATTGCCCGCCGTATCGACCTTGTAGTAGTAGGCGTTACGCTCCAATACAGAGCCTTCGGGAACGCTCTTGATGATACGCCAGGGTCCCATCGTCGGGACATCCGGGCGCGCGTTGTACCAGTAGTAGCGCTTCGCACCAAAATATTGAACCCACGTCTCGTAGCCAGCAGCTTTTGCATCCGCTTCGACGTTCGGGTTGTACTTCTTGTGGAACTGCTTGAGGTATTTCGACGCCTCGAAGAAGTCACCCTGGCAACCCGTGAAAACGACGCTCGACAGGTTGGGGAGGATCGCATAATACGGTGACGCAAACTCAAGCCGAACCGTATACGGATCGACCTTGACCATTGTCATCGGCTTACCGCCCGGAACGAATCGCGATGGAACGTTCGGCTGGAGGTCCTTGTTGTTGAGGACGTCTTCCCAGAAGAAGAGGATGTCATCGGCGCTGAAATCATCACCGTTGCTCCACTTCAACCCCTTGCGCAGGAAAATCGTAAACGTCTTGCCGCCGTCGCCAAATTCCCAGCCCTTCGCGATGTTCGGCACGACGGTGTTCCCATCACGCGCGAGGCTGAAAAGCGACTCGAAGGTCGTAAAGTTCGAGGCCGGGTAGCCAGTCGATGCGGAGACCTGCCCAAGCGTCAGGCTGCCGCCATACTTGCCCACCGACTCGAAGGGATTATCGACGAGCGGTTCCGCGGGGAGGCGCTTATCGACGGCGGGCAGCGTACCCGCTTTGACGCGATCCGCGAGCAGCGGTGACTCCGCAAACGCGGGGAGTTTCTTCGCGGTGGCTTTCTCATACTCCGCGACGGTTGCCCAGCCCCACAATGGCTTTTTCGCATCCTGCGCCTGGACGACCTGCGCCATGCCTGATGGGGCAGCGGAGCGTCCAAGCATCAATGAAAAAATGGTGATTGCGGCAAACACAAGGCGAACGACGTGTTTCATTAGTTTTCTCCAATCGGCAAATAAGAAGGGTAGCGGAGCAGCTTGCTCACTTTTCTGCGCGGTTCAGCTTCTACAGAGTGCAGCGCTCCTTGCTGCATACGGACTGATTTTAGATCGTTAAATGTGCAGCCATAGAGCAACGCTGCTCATTTGCACCGAATGCAGTCAACGAGCCGCAATCCAGGCTGCCATATTTTCAATTGCGGTAGCATCAGCCAGTACGCCGAGTTCGAGGTCGAGCCGTCCCGCGACGACATAATTCTGTTCGCCGAGCATTCGCCAGATGAACGGATGCGGAAGCTGTGCCTTCCTGTAACTTCGTGGGCTGTCCGGCAGGACCCAGGCCGTTGTTACGGTTCGCGCTTATGCAGATCGGATCGTAATAGTCCGGTCCATTCATGGCCGAGCGACTTTGTACGCATCATCTGGTTTGACAGCACCCCACACGCGCCCTACAATCAAATCATCATTCGATTAATCGGAATCAGGCGTCGTGGCGCGTAAACCCTCCGCTCAAACCGTGAGCCGTGAAGACATCCTCAAGGCAGCGGCGCTCGTTTTTCAACAGCGCGGCTATCACGGGACGACGATGGCCGACATCGCGGAGCGCGTTGGGTTGACGGCGGGCAGCCTCTATCATCACTTCGACGGCGGCAAGCCGAACCTGCTGGCGGCGGTCCTCAACGAAGGATTGGATGTCGTCCTCGGCAAAATCGAGCAAATCATGCAGGAACCGCTCACACCCTCGGAAATGTTACGTCGCATGATCGAAGCGCATATCGTGAGCGTGACGGAGAACGTCGCAGCGGGCGCGGCAATGGTTTTCGAGAGCCGCACCATTTTGGAACTGCCCGACGCGCGCGAGCCGTTCATCCGGCGGCGGGACACCTTCGAGCGCTGCTACCGGGAAGTGATCGAACGCGGGATTGCCTGCGAGGAGTTCCGCGCTATCGATGTCCCCGTCTTCACAAAGGCGATGCTCGGCGCGCATAATTGGGTCAGCGTCTGGTATCACCCGGCGGGGCGGCTGGATGGCGCGCAAATTTCGCGCGAAATGGCAGATGTATGGCTGGCTGCGCTCAAAAGAACAGATGTACGGTAGAATAACAATCAATTCAGAACAAGGTCGCTTGACATGCCCGAACCGCTGCCCCGTTCTTTCTATGATCAATCCGCGCTGACCGTTGCGCGTGCGCTGCTCGGCGCTATCCTCGTCCGCGCGGAACCCGGCCAACCGCGTCTCTCCGGCATCATCGTCGAGACCGAAGCTTATACCGGGCTGGATGACCTCGCCAGTCATGGACGGCACAAACCCACCCCGCGCAACAAACCAATGTGGGGACCGCCCGGCCATGCTTATGTCTATCTTTCGCGCGGGATGCACTGGATGCTTAACGTCGTCACCGAAGCGGAAGGCGCACCCGCCGCAATCCTAATCCGCGCGATCCGGCCAGTGGAAGGCGTCGAACTGATGGCCGAACGCCGCCCCGGACGCACACCGCGCGAACTCACCAGCGGACCCGCCCGCATGACGCGCGCGCTGAATGTCACACAGGCGCTCAACACCGTCGATATGACCACGCACGAGGCCGGGCTGTGGATCGAGCCGGGGCAGCCAGTCCTAGAAGAACAGGTCCGCACGGGTCCGCGTGTCGGGCTGGGCAAGACGCCCGAACCCTGGTTCTCGATTGGGTGGCGCTGGTGGGTCGCCGGGGATGAATACGTCTCGCGCTGACTTGCGCAGTGCCGCCGCTTTCTCTACAATCGGGCGTCATGATTT
>Ga0123337_10003030_pt1 | contig 18387 bp, 14 predicted proteins | sample frozenSSSSmetaG_FD_89792 | JGI IMG/M metagenome (GOLD analysis project Ga0123337, IMG submission 89792) | Glacier valley bacterial and archeal communities from Borup Fiord, Nunavut, Canada, to study Microbial Dark Matter (Phase II) -... | ecosystem: Environmental > Aquatic > Freshwater > Ice >... | reverse complement strand
TGAAGGCTATCCCAACTACTTTTTTGGCGATGATAAGCAGTTGTATCGCTTCGATTCACGCGGTCGGGTGCAACGTAATAAACGGGTGATGATCGGCTATACTCAGGGATACGTGCTGAAAAGTAAGTTTTTCAGCCTGGCTAAACTGCGTCCGCTACTAAAGAAGCATGGAACTACAGATCATCCAATGGTGATTTGAGGGTACTGATTTTGTGGGCAGTGACATGGGTATAACGCATGGTGGTCAGGATGCTTTCATGACCCAGCAGTTGCTGAATGTAGCGGATATCGGTGCCCGATTCCAGTAAGTGCGTAGCGAAGCTATGGCGCAATGTATGGATACCCCCACGTTTCTGAATGCCGGCGGCATAGGTGGCCTGGCTGTATACTAACTGGATGGCACGATTTTGTAATGGCTCGCGCTGGTCGACTTCTTCAAATACATAAAGCTGAGGTTGATACTGGCTGAGATATAGGCTCAGAATGGCATCAAGTTTTTCGGACAGCATAACCAGCCGGTCTTTTTTGCCTTTCCCGGCTCTAATGGTAATCAGCCGACGGGTGCGGTCAATATCGCTCAGGCGCAAATGAGCTACCTCGCTCAGGCGCATCCCGGTGGCATATACAAGCTGGAATAAGGTCCGATATTTCAGGCTGGTGGTGGCATTGAAAATAGCTTTTACTTCATTGGTGCTGTAAACGGCAGGTAATTTGGCGGGCATGCGTGGGTAGGCAACGTCGTACTGGGCCTTGTTACGTTCCAGAATTTTTTCCTGATAGAACTTCCAGGCGTTGATGTGCACGTTCATTGTTGAACTCGCGTATCGTTTTTTCCCGGTTAGAAATAGCAGGTATTTCTGGTAGTCAGCTTTGGTAAGTTCATCAAGTGGTTTTGCACCGGCGTAGCGGATAAGCGTGATCAGTGCCTGTTTGTAATTTTTGAGCGTTTTGTAACTGTACTGCTGCACCCGGAGCGCGTTGGTTACAGCCACGATAACCGGATGCCGGTCGTATTCGCGCATCGGCGGAGTATATCGAAACGGCTTTGGATGGGTAGCTATCGTTCGTTTACTCAGCGGGGGCCCTCCAGCCGGGGGCCATGCCGGGTTCACTGCCTGTTCTACTTCTGGAGCGGTAGCGTCTGGCTTGTAGAGTCGCACAACGGCTTCATCGAACCGGCAGTAGTCTCTACCGAAAAGCTGACCAAGCTTAATAACGCTTTCGCGGGTATTCGGTACCGTCCAGCACGTGCGGGAGTAACTCCACCGACGGCCCGGCACCTGGCGAATCAGGTCGTTGCCATCGGGATTCTGCGGGAACGAGACGGCCAGCAAGGCGGGGTCTTTCTGGTCGATGCGGATGGTAGTCACAAGGCGGGCGTGAATAGCGGTAGACTGGCCGATTCTAAACGTCAGCGGACTGGACTGCTTCCGGTGCGTTAGCTGTTGAGGTTTCCCGTAGCTGCCGGGTGGTCTGGCGGCTTCCGTCGTGACTCCAGCCCGGCGGGCCAAAGATGTAGCCAAGCGCGTTACGCACCGACCCCGCGCGGGACACGTCGCGTCCGATGGCGGCCCATTCGTGGAAGGCGATGCGGACGGGGTTATGCGAATTGATATTCGTCGTCAGGCCGTAGGTGGGGCGGTGTTTCTCCTCGATAAACGTACCGAACAGCCGATCCCAGATAATGAGTACCCCGGCGTGATTCTTATCCAGATAATCCAGGTCGGAGCCGTGATGTACGCGGTGGTGCGAGGGCGTGTTGAAGATAAACTCGATGGGTACGGGCAGTTTGTTGATGTATTCGGTATGAATCCAGAACTGATACAGCAGACTGACCGCCTGCATAGTCATGACGGCCACCGGCGAAAACCCCACCAGCGGCAGCCAGATCCAGAATACCCACGCGCCCGTCAGGTTGCCGGTCCAGGTCTGGCGCAGGGCCGTGCCGAGGTTGTACTTCTGCGACGAGTGATGCACCACGTGCGATGCCCAGAAATACCGGCTCTGATGGCTGATCCGGTGAAACCAGTAGTAGCTGAAATCGTCGGCAAAGAACAGGATTATCCACGGCCATACCTGCGCCATGTCGATGCTGAACAGCCGAAACTGATACACCAGCGTGTAGGCTCCGAATACGATGACCTTGCCTACCAGACCAATGATGACGTTGCCAATACCCATGCTCAGGCTCCCGGCGGTGTCTTTTACGTCGTAATAGTCTTTCTGTTGCTTTGCCGTTACGAGGACTTCGGCAACCAGTAAAATAATAAAACCCGGAATGGCGTATTGAATGAGGTCTGTCATGGTTGGCAGATAGCCTGATGTTGCTGGCTAAGAGGACGAAAATACACAAAAACTTCCCGCTATTTCAACACAACAGGAATTTCACCTAAAGGTGAACGGCTTTGATTGCGACATTGACCAGCTCATACACCAGATAACCGGCAGGGAGCCTCTTCCCGGTTCCGGTCAGACGGCGGCCAGTACGGGGATAGAAGCCACGCGGGCCGTTTCCTGCGTAACAGATTCGAGCAGCATCGTTCGCAGCCAGCTGTGCGGTTTGGGTAGCAGCATAATCAGGTCGGCGCGGTGATCGGCAAAGTAAGCATCCAGGGCCAGCGGCAGGTCATAACCAGGTAGAAACTGGAACGTGTGCGGATCGTTCTGTAACAGGCTGCGCACGTGCAGGGCCGCCCGCTGTAAATCAGGACCCGGCTCATCTTCTACGCAGATCATGTCGAGGGTGGCTCCAAATAGCCGGGCAAATCGCCGGGCGGTATCCAGGGCCAGCAAATTCAGGGGCTGCGCCAGGTCCAGGGCCAGCACGATGTTTCGGGGCGTCTGAAACCGGCTACCCGGTGGTATCATCAGCATGGGTACCTGCGTTCGGGGAATCAGGTCGGTGGCCAGGCTGCCTTCCTCGCGGGCCCGGCGGGGTTCGTCGCCCACCAGCCCCATCACCAGCAGGTCGGCCTGCTGATGAACGACCTCTTCTTCGATAACACCCGCCCGCGTACCCGACCGGGCCACCACCGATACCGTTACATCACCCTTTACCTGGTGAATGAGACGGCTGCGCAGGTCGCCAAGCTGCCGGATCGCCTGATCATACTGCCGTTGAGTCTCCCTGCCCAGCCAGTCCTCACCCAGCCCTATTGCTACCAGTGGATCGTAAACATGGAGCAGCACGAGCCGGGCATTGGCAAAAAGAGCCAGTTGGAGGGCATAGTCGCCGGCCCAGTGGGCACTCGGAGAAAAATCAGTTGGTAACAGAATTGTTTTCATACAGTATTCAGAAAAGTCGGGTAGCAAACGAAACGGTACGGCATCTTTACGGAACGAATTTAGTAAAGTTCAGCAGTTTAGTCAGGGACGGGTATGACAGAGGTCAGGTAAAGAACTAATTCTTTTCAGGTAGTTAGCTGAACAGGTGCATATAACGGCCACCTACCCGGCCCGACCTTTACGTCATGTCCTACGTACCCCACCACTACGCGCTCCTGCACCGAACCCTGCGGCTGTCTGCTTTCCTGCTCCTGCTGCTGACAGCCCCCAACGTCCGCGCCCAGCCTGCCAGCGACTGGTCCCGGCTTCAAAACTACGCCAGCATTATCGGTATCGACAGCCTTTGCGCGCAACCCGATTCGGTGTGCCTGACCCGTTACTTTGGCGAGATCATTTACGGACGCCCCCCGGCCCGGCTCAGCTACCGGGGCGTACCCGAAACCATAGACAGTGTCCGGCTTACCCGGCTCACCCGGCAGTTTCTGGCCGGTGCCGACTGGTGCCCGCTGCTGGATTCGCTCGAATCGCCCGACCCGGCCTACCGGGGGCTGAGAGAATACTGTACCCGATGCCTGATGGACGATTATATGGGCGACTCACTGACTATCGAACAGATTTTTGCCACCCTCAACACCTACCGCTGGCTCAACCGCTTTGCCGGTCCCCAGCGTATCGTCATCAACATTCCGTCGGCTACGCTGCGGCTTATCGATGCGCGGGGCATGACCCGACTGCACAGCCGGGTGGTGGTAGGCGCCCCCACTACCCCAACGCCCGGCATGACGGCCCTCATCCCCGGTCTGGTGCTCTACCCCTACTGGAACGTACCCCGGTCAATCACCGTCCGGGAGTTGCTGCCGAAGATCCGCCGGAACCCGGTTGCCGTGCTGAATTCGCTGAATATGCAGGTCATTGACGGGAGCGGACGGGTGGTCAACCCGGACCGGGTCAACTGGTCGGACCGTTCGTTTCCGTACCGGCTGCGGCAATCGACGGGCTGCGACAATGCCCTGGGGCTACTGAAGTTCGAGGTTAGCAGTCCGTTTGCCATCTACCTGCACGACACCAACGCCCGGCAGGTTTTTGGGCGTGACAGCCGGTTTCTAAGTCACGGCTGTATCCGGGTCGAGAAGCCCGCAGCCCTGGCCAACCTGCTCCTGGGCTACGTCCGCTTCAAGCCGGACTACCTCACTACCTGCCCCGTCAATGCCCAACCCCGCACCCTGCCGCTGCCGCATCCGGTACCCGTATTGATTACCTACAACATCATCGACGTGGACGAGCAGGGTGGCATTCAGGTCTATAAAGATGTGTACGGTTTGTGGCGCGGCAAACGCTAGAACCGCAGCGAAACCGTAGCGGGACCATAGGCGACACGGTATGTTGGTGCGTTTTCATGGGCAGACCTTTTGGGGGTGAGTGGGAATTATAACTTGACAATCCGTCTCGACGCGCTTCTGTCACCGACCCGGATGCGCAGCACGTACTGACCCGCCGGACACTGGTCGAGCGGCAGACTTGAGGTTTCGCGCTGGGTTTCCAGCTGCCAGGTCACCTGTCCCCGCACATCCAGCAAATCTATTCGGGCTGTCTGCTTACCCGACAACCCCCGTATCCGTACCGTTAACGTAGTCGTAGCCGGGATCGGATATACGTCCACGGCCTCGCTCAACAGCTGATCGTCAAGGCCAAGCGGCAGGTTCACGGTAACCACAACACGCGTTTGGGTGGGAGTGGCACTGCCGCATACATTACTGACGTTCGACAGAAAATAGGCGGTCGTTTCCCGTGGGTCAACCCGCAGCCGATGTGGGTTACTGACTGTCTGCACCAGTTGCCCGGCACCCAGGCCCGTTCCACTACTGTCGCGGTACGTAAATGTCCACGGGGCATCACCCGTAAAGGCAATGGTCAGGCTTGCCGACTCACCTTGATAGATGGCCTGATTGCCTGTCATGACAGCAGTGGGCAGTGGTCTGATACTCAGTAGCGATGGGCTACTGGTGCCGTTGACCGGAATATTGGGATTGGTGGCTACGACCCGCACCCGGTACGTACCCGGTACCGTAGTAGCCGAAACAAGGCCCGAGATCTGACCGTTAGCCGTTACGCTGGCGGGAATATCCGTGAAGTTGAGTTGGGTGGAATCGGCGGTTGACCGGGCCATTTGCAGGATAAAGACACTGCCGGGATTAAACGCGCCGGTTATTGAAAATCCGACGGATAAGCTACCGCCCACACATACCGATGTTGTGGTCAGAGCCAGTGTTTGTATGCCCGGTTGTAAAACCGTTATCGTTGCCGAGGAAGCCGGATTTGGCTGGCCTGCCCCGCATCGGTTAGTAACCTCGGCTACCTCATACGTAGTGGTGCGCGTTGGCATCACCCTGATCGTAGTGTCCTGAGTAGCCGCTCCGGCCAGGCCGTTCGAGAGACGATATTGATAGGGGCCTATTCCGGAGAATCTGAGTCTCAGCGGCACCTCCAGCCCCAGATTGGTGGTAACACTGCCGCCTACCGTAAGCGTTGGTGTTTCGCGTACAACCACCCGAATAGCCACGGGCGGGCTTTCGCAGGTGTTGGCACCCGTTTGCGTAACGTAGTACAGATCACCGGCGGTCGGCGTAGTGGTTGGCGGCACCGGTGCGGTTGACGTGACTGTGCCGGTTGGGAGTTTCCACGTCAGGTTAGTACCGACCGCTGCGAGCGGTTGCGCGGAGCTGCCCTTGCACAGCTCAACGACAGGCTGGGCAATGATAGGTGCGGGGGTAGTCAGTACGTTTACCAACAGCGTGGCCTTGGGTCCCTCGCACCCAGCCACAGTCTGCGTGACCTGATAGGTAAACGTAGCCCCCTGGTCGGTGGCGATAACCGGCGCAACAGGTAATGCGGTCCCATCCTGAGCATACCAGCGCAGGCCCACACCCGTAGCCGACACTGACGCCGGTTTGGTAAACTGACAGATTTCTCCGGAGGCAACACCCGGCGCCGGGGGCTGGGGCTTCACCGTAATACTTACTATCGACCGCAACCCCTCACAACCCTCCACCGTTTGCGTAACATAGAAATTAGTGGTTGCCAACACTGATGTATTTACACGGGGTGTTATAACCGAGCCTACGGTGTCTTGATAGCTGGTGTACCAGCGCAGATTTTGGCCCGTTACCGGCAGGTCAGGAGCGGCAGCATACTGGCATAGGGTCATAGAATGTATTCCTGATACGGGCGGTACATATTTGATAGTAATCAGATATTCGTTGCTGTGAACAACCGGTTTGCTGCTGGTAATTCTAAGTCTATACTTGTACTCTGCCGATCCCACATCAGGAACGAAGCTTGTCAGCGTTGCTCCGGTATTTCCCGTGATGGCTCTGCTGATGAATGAGTTGTTATTCTTGTCAATGACATCTAATGTGAAGGTATTATCCGGAGCGAAAGCACCAGATACGTCAAACGAGACCCGGATCGGTGCTCTTGGGCAAAAGATACTGTCACTCACATAGGTCAGCCGAATCTGGGGGGCCTCGACGGGTATCTGGATGTCCATTTGGAAAACAGAGTCACCCCCATTTTTGAAATACGCATTCTGCACCTCATACAGGGGCATCCATCGGTAAACGACCACCGAACCATACGTTGCCTTAATCAGAAAATTGCTGTATCGCATAGTCCAGGGGTAGCCACTGGTCGAGGGCTGGTAGGGGTTTTTCACAAATGAGTATTGCCCCTGCTCGTTTGTGGTAGAGCTGACTACCGGGTTTGCCAATACGGCGTAGGAAAACCACTCAACCGGGTACAGCTCCAGCGTTACATTGGCCAGAGGAAACCCCCTGCTGTCTGTCGTTTTAATGCCTATGGACTTTGGAAACGGCTTTGTGATCCACTCCTCGCCAACGATGGGACCATCCGCTGTCGAGTTCAGTAGATTTGTCGTGTATTCGTCCCAGGTAATGTTGCCGTAGGGGTAATTCATGATGGAGCTGACCGGCTCGAACGTATTGTTATTGATCGGATTTTTACTACCCTCCACCCGCATTCCATAAATATCAACGCCCCCCCGCGAGTGTCCAAACTCGTGGGTCAGCCCATCCGTGGCAGACTGTGCAAACGGTCCATCCAGGAAATCCCAGTTCCAGCTGTGATAAATGGTCTGAACATTACCGTACCACCCTCCGCCTACAGTCGGTTTGGTAAATTTACCATCAATGACAAGGTTGTAGCTGACATGCGGGTGAGCCCGAAATACCTCCGTACTGGCGGCTCCTGAAAACACATAGATCGAATCGACCTGAAAGTTATAAACACCTTTGAAGGTAAGCCCACGGTTGAAATTGGCATTGACGGTTGCAATCTGCTCCCTGACAATCTGGTCGATGGGTTTGTGATAAGCCTGTTCATAATGGGTAGCCGTTTGCTTCTCCACGGCCACCACCATACTGAACGTCCAGATCGGTTTGGCAGGAGCCGCCACACCTGTCAGGCAGGACATACCAAAGAGTGTAATCAGCAATAGACATCCCGTACACCCTGCCACCGACCATCTCCCCGGTGTCCGTATTTTTCCGGGCTTTGGCCGACGGGGTGCATCAGCAAGTTGGTCAGTCTGTATTGGCAGGGACAGTATAACGTTGAAGTGATTCATGGTGGGAGGGTATGGAAAAATGGTTGAGTAGGGCAGTTTGTGAGGGATTGATGTGCAACTGCGGCTGTGTATCAGCAGCTTCGTGATTGTACAGCCGGCTAGTAGTTGAGCGCAGTGGTCGGGAATCCGGTGGTCGTCGGTCGATACACGACCAGGACAGCGCAGTCAGCAGTCCCAAAGTGAGGCACACCAACAGGCGGATGAGCCCTTGTTTTTGCATGATGAATCGGGGATTAATGATGAGCCGTAAACTGGCCGACAGTACCGGTTGTAGGCGGTGGACAGGAGTTTTGGCTTCATGGATTCTGGCCGGTTTTGTAAGCCATAAAGTACGAAACTGCCGGGGTTCCCGGGGCTGACCGGCGTTAGCGCACACCCTGATATTTGTTAGCCTGCGGCCTGATTACCAATCAGCGTACGAGATGACCAATCCTGGCCCAGAGCAATTCACTCCTGAGCGAAAGTCCCGCGCAAAACACATCAAAAGAATATCAGACACCCGACCTTTTTGGATTTCCTGCGTTTATAACAAAAAATACCCTTGTACCATGACCTTCAACCAATTCAACGGCAGCCTGAGTCAGCCCCAGCCCCCCGCCAATTTACCGCCGGTTTTATTGGCATTATGGCACGATGCCAACAACAACTGGGGAGCTGCCCATGACGTTGCCCAAAGCCGCGAAGGCACCCCCGATTATGATCGGCTCCACGCGTATCTGCACCGTAAAGAAGGCGATACGTTCAATGCCGGGTACTGGTACCGGCGCACTGGTACGCCGGTTTTTGCCGGAAGTCTCGCCGACGAGTGGCAAACGCTGGTAAGACAGCAACTCAGCCAGATGGAGGAGTCCAGATAAAAAAAGACCGCTCCCTGTCGGAAACGGTCTTTCGGTGTATGTACAATCCGGCTGGCAGTTACGCCATCTCGGCCTCCTGCAACACCTCGCTGACGGGTGTCAGGGATAAGCCCCAGGCATCGGCCACGCCCGCGTACACAACTTTGCCATCAACTACGTTCAGGCCCAGTTGTAGGTCCATGTTGTCGCGGCAGGCCTGCTGCCAGCCTTTGTTGGCCAGTTGCAGGACGTAGGGGAGCGTAGCGTTGGTGAGGGCAAGCGTACTAGTGTAGGGTACCGCGCCGGGCATATTGGCCACGCAGTAATGCACCACGCCATCGATAATGAACGTCGGGTCTTCGTGGGTAGTGGGGCGGCAGGTTTCAATGCAACCGCCCTGATCCACCGCCACATCGACGAGGACCGTGCCGGGACGCATCATCGGCAGCATGTCGCGCGTGATGAGGTGCGGAGCTTTTGCACCGGGAATCAGTACGGCTCCCACAATCAGATCGCTGGTTGGAATCAGGTTACGGATGTTGTATTCGTTCGACATCATGGTCTGCACGTTTGGCGGCATGATGTCGGCCAGATGACGCAGACGCGGCAGGCTTACGTCCATGATCGTGACGCTGGCACCGAGTCCGGCGGCCATTTTAGCGGCCTGTGTGCCTACAATACCCCCACCCAGAATCAGAACGTGGGCGGGTTTCACGCCCGGTACGCCACCGAGCAGAATTCCCCGGCCTTTCATAGGTTTTTCGAGATATTTCGCCCCTTCCTGAATGGCCATCCGCCCGGCCACTTCCGACATCGGCACCAGCAGCGGCAGGCTGCGGTTGCTCTGCTCTACGGTTTCGTAGGCCAGACAAACCGCCTTCTGCTCAATCATGGCGTGGGTCAGATCTTCTGACGACGCAAAGTGGAAGTACGTAAAGAGCAGCTGGTTTTCTTTGATGAGTTTGTACTCAGACGCGATGGGTTCCTTAACCTTGATAATCATCTCGGCAATGCCATAGACTTCCTCAATGGTCGGCAGCATAGTGGCCCCGGCCTGAATGTATTCTTCGTCCTCGAAACCGCTGCCTTCGCCTGCGTTGACCTGTACGTAAACCGTATGGCCGGACTTGCGCAGCTCAGTCACGCCCGCAGGAGTTAGAGCTACGCGGTTTTCATTATTTTTTATCTCTTTGGGAACGCCAATAACCATGAGTTGGGAGTATTTATGAATGCTTTGGATTCGTTCAGCAAAAATAAATTGATGCGCTATATTTTCTAACTAACAACGTTTCTTTGGGAAATAGAACGTACCATTGACCATTTAGCAGGAAACTTTCCTGACAAGTCAGCCATTCATGTCCTATATCCGTAAATATGCCGTATGGACCTTTTAGACAAAACTGACCGCCACATTCTGCGGTTGCTCCAGACCGACGCTCAACTGACCATGCAGGAGATTGGTCAACAGGTAAACCTCTCCAAAACACCCGTGCACGAACGGATCAAACGGCTCGAGCGCGAAGGCATCATTACGCAGTACGTTACGCTCATTGACAAAAAACGGGTGGGTAACGGCCTGACCGTCTATTGCCAGGTCACGCTCGACAAGCAAACCCGCGATACCTTCGCCGATTTCGACCTGGCCATTCGCTACCTGCCCGAGGTGCTGGAGTGTAGCCGCGTATCGGGTACGTTCGACTACCTGCTCAAAATCGTTAGCCAGGACATGGAGACCTACAATCGGTTCTATCAGGAAAAGCTTTCGGTCATTCCGAGTGCGCTGCACATCAGCAGTTTCTTTGTCATGGCCGAAATCAAAAATACCACCGTTGTGCCGGTTTAGCGGGTTTTAGAGACACAGAGCCGCACAAAGAAAACACAGAGATTCGCCGGTACGCCGACGCGGGAGTTTTTGTAGTAGAGAAGAACCAGACTTACCTTCTTATAGGATAACGCACGAGCAGCATCTTTCCCTTTTCTTTGTGAAACTCTGTGCGTCTTTGTGTATCTCTGTGTCAAAAAGAATAATGAAAAGAAGACAATTCGTTTCCGCATCGGTAGCAGCAACCGCTTCACTTGCCGCGACCCAAACCATGGCTCATACAGCCGCCCCAGCCGCCAAACAGGCGTATGAACTGCGCACCTACGAACTCAAGTTCGGCTCGCCAGCGGGTAACATCGAGAATTATTTCAAAGAGGCCCTGATTCCGGCCCTTAACCGGCAGGGTGTCAAGACCGTGGGCGTGTTTCGGGAAGTGGGCAAAAGCGATCCGGGCAAAATCTACGTCCTGATTCCATTCGCATCCATGGATGCCTTCGCACAGTCGGCTACGCGGTTAGCCAGCGATGCCGAGTATGGCAAGGCCAGCCAGAATTATAACGCCCTGACGCCCGACAAACCACCCTACACCCGCTATTCGACCTCGCTCCTGTCGGCATTCGACGTCCTGCCGCAGATGATCGTGCCGGACACCAAGGCGAGCCGGATTTTTGAACTGCGCACCTACGAAAGCTACTCGGAAGATGCCGCCCGCCGTAAGGTCTTGATGTTCAACAAAGATGAGATGCCCGTTTTCTACAAGGTAAAACTCAACCCGGTCTTTTTCGGGCAGGTGGTAGCGGGCGAACATATGCCGTGCCTGACGTACATGCTGACGTTCAGGGACATGGCCGAGCGCGACGCCAACTGGGCCGCCTTCTCCGCCGACCCCGACTGGAAACGCATGTCTTCGTCTTCTGAATACGCCAACACCGTCTCCAACATTATCCGCATTTTTCTGGAGCCATCGCCTTATTCGCAAGTGTAGCGTCTGGTTGCAGAACTGATGGCGCTACGGTATCTGCGCACGGTCAAGTGTGCGCAGATACCGTAGCGCCATCAGTTCTGCCCGTCGTTTCGCAGGGCCAGAATCAGGTTTGTTTTCAGATCATACAACTTGTGCTCCAGCCCAACCGGGTACGTGTGTGGGTTTACAAACCGCTTCACGCCAGGATGCAGCCCGGCCAGCTGGCTCTGCACCCGCTCCCGAATAACGTGAATGTCGGGCTGGTCATACACTTGCTTCCCGTTCTGAAACACCGGCACCAGCAGTTCCTCAAAAGCCACCCCAGCCCCAAACTGGCGTCGTTTGGTGAAGTCGAGGGGGTCAATCATCGTGGCAGATTCATCTATGCCGGTCTCTTCGTCATAAATCATATCGGCCAGAAACCCGCGCCCGTCAAAAAAGCGACGTACCTGCTGAATACCCGGCGTAGAAGTCTTGATGGCCTGCTCGGAGAGTTTGATTTTATAGTCCCACCGGTCGGTGTCGGTATTTCGCAGCGCGGCCAGTTTGTAGACCCCACCCAGCGCGGGCTGATCGTAGGCCGTTACGAGTTTAGTGCCTACCCCCCAAACGGTAATCTGTGCACCCTGCTGTTTGAGGCTGTTGATAATGGTCTCGTCGAGGTCATTACTGGCCACAATGGCGGTATCGGTAAATCCGGCATCGTCGAGGAGCTTACGGGCTTCAATACTGAGGTAGGCCAGGTCGCCGGAGTCGAGCCGGATACCCGCCAGTCTGTATCCGCGCTGCCGCAGTTTTTTGCCCGTTTCAATGGCATGCCGAACGCCCTGAAGCGTGTCGTAGCTGTCCACGAGCAGGGTCACGTTGTTGGGCATCACGTTGGCGTAGGTATCAAACGCTTCCTGCTCTGTATCAAACGACATCACCCAGCTATGGGCGTGGGTTCCTTTCACCGGAATACCGTACAGTTTACCGGCCAGCACGTTGGAGGTACCATCGCAGCCACCAATATAGGCCGCGCGGCTGGCTGTCATGCCGCCGTCCACGCCCTGCGCCCGGCGCAGCCCAAACTCCAGCAGCGAATCAGTACCGGCCACCAGCCGCAGCCGGGCAGCTTTGGTGGTAATCAGTGACTCAAAGTTGATTAAGTTAAGCAAGGGTGTTTCCAGCAGCTGGCATTGTAAAATTGGACCACGTACCCGCAGTAGCGGCTCGTTCGGAAACGCTGCGGTTCCCTCGGGCATAGCATCGATAGAGCCGGTAAATTTGAGATGGGCCAGGTAATCGATAAAGGCTTCTTCAAACAGCGGCTCGTCATTGTTTCCGGTGAGCGTGCCCAGATAGCGGAGGTCTTTTTTGGAAAAGCCGAACTGCTGCATGTACCCGATCACGTTGGCCAGGCCGCTGGCAATGGTAAAGCCACCGCCGAAGGGATTCTTGCGAAAATACAGGTTGAAAACGGCTTCCTTCTCGGCCGTACCGGATTTCCAGTAGCCATAGGCCATAGTGAGCTGATAGAGGTCGGTGAGCAGGCTGAGCGAAGTATCGTAGAGTTTATTAGTCATTCTTTTTTGCTCAAAGGGTCAGGAGTCAGGGTCGGAGGGTCAAAGGTCGGCGTTCAAAGTTTGATGGCCAACAGTCCCCCAACTTATCCAGCTTCTAAATCCATTAACTTTCTCATCAATAGTCAATTAATCTTCACGAATCAAGGTATATAGCCAAATATGAAGCCCTATAGCCTGAGCATCGAACAAATTTTATAATCCAAAAAGCAATATTTCCTGTAAATTGGTGTGATAATTGAGGGGTACATGAGTCTGCAGACAGCTGATTTTCTCATGTTTCTGTCCCCTATCCCTTTGCAACACCGCTACCATGCAGAAGTTAAGTCTTTCCCAATCGCTTCAGCAGAAGCTGTCTCCACAACAAATTCAGTTTATCAAGTTATTACAAATTCCGACTGTCGAATTAGATAACCGGATTGAAGAAGAATTAGAGATAAATCCGGCTCTGGAAGAAGGAATGGACGATGAGCCTGAGCAGAAGGACGATGACTTTGATGATGACTTTGACGACGAATACAAGGACCGCTCCGACGATATTGACATTGACACCTACCTGCAAAACGAAGACTACGCGGGGTATAAAATGCAGGGCGATGGTAACTACCCCGAAGAGGAGCGCGACATGCCCCTGGCAACCGGGTCGAGCCTGACCGACTCGCTCATGCAGCAGTTTGGCTACCTGGCCCTTTCTGAACAGCAGCGCATTATTGGCCTGCAACTCATTGGCAGCATTGAAGCCGACGGCTACATTCGGCGGTCTATGCAGGCCATTGTCAACGATCTGGCTTTTTCGCAAAACGTGTTTACCGACGCCGAAGAGATTGAGGAAGTGCTCCATAAGATTCAGACCTTCGACCCTCGGGGTATTGCCGCCCGCACGCTTCAGGAATGTCTGCTGCTGCAACTCCGGCGCAAAGATTCCAATGAACCGTACAACGTACTGGCCATTCGGATCATCGAGGAGTTCTTTGAGGAATTCTCTAAAAAGCACTACGATAAAATTCAGCGTCGGCTTAACATCAGCGATGACTCGCTCAAACGGGTTATCGACATCATCATCCGGCTCAACCCCAAGCCCGGCTCGGTGGAGGGCGAAACGGGAAACATACAATACCTCACTGCCGACTTTATCCTGACCAATAACGGCGGCAAACTGGAACTGACGCTAAACTCAAAAAACGCGCCTGAACTGCGTATCAGCCGTTCCTTTGCCGACATGCTCGATACGTATGACAAGAGCAGCAAGCAAAACAAGAACCTGCGCGAAACGGTCTCGTTTGTGAAGCAAAAGCTTGACGCAGCCAAGTGGTTCATCGATGCCATCAAACAGCGACAGCAGACACTGCTCCGCACCATGAACGCTATTGTACGCTTCCAGTACGATTTCTTTCTGACCGGCGACGAGTCCAAACTGCGGCCCATGATCCTGAAAGATATTGCTACGCTGATCGATATGGACGTTTCGACGGTATCCCGGGTGGCCAACAGCAAGGCCATACAGACCGAGTTTGGCATTTATCCACTCAAATATTTTTTCTCCGAAGGCATCGCCACCGATTCGGGCGAGGATGTCAGCAGCCGCGAGGTCAAGAACATCCTGCGCGATCTGATCGACAACGAACCCAAGCTACAGCCGCTTTCGGACGATAAACTCGAGAAAGTCCTCAACGACCGGGGCTACAACATTGCCCGTCGAACCGTGGCTAAATACCGCGAGCAGCTAAACATCCCGGTAGCGCGGCTTAGAAAAGAATTATGAATGATGAATCTCGGACCGTCAGTAACTTTGCACGATTACTTAATGGCCGCGTCGGCATTCATTCATCATTCATAATTCATAATTGACTGCCTCTCTTGCCCGTTTTCTGTCGGTTGTTCTTCACCCGCTGCTGATGCCGACGCTGCTATTCGGTCTACTCCTGTTTTTGGCACCCGGCGCGGTAGGTGTAGATGCCTTTTCGCCGTCGCTGCGGCTGAGTTTACTGCTCGTAATCTTCATCGGCACGTTTGCCGTTCCGTCATTGCTCGTATTTTATCTCGCCCGGATGGGCTATATACAAAGCATGCAACTCGAAACCCTCGCCGACCGCCGGTTGCCTTATTTCCTCACCGCCCTGATTTATGGATTTCTGGCTTATCTATTTGGGTTCCGGATGCAGATGGTGTCGCTGGTGGCCCCTGAGATAGCCGTCTTACTGGGCAGTATTGCCATTTCCATCCTTCTGGTGGGTATCATCAGTCTGTCCTGGCAAATCAGTGCTCATGGGGTAGGTATTGGTGGCGTGCTGGGTGGCACTGCCGGGCTGATGCTTGAACAGGGAATTACCGAATTATTCTGGCCATTGCTTTTGCTGGTGTTACTGGCTGGCTTTGTATCGAGCGCCCGACTGCGGCTCAACGCCCACACTCCCGTTCAGATCGGAGCCGGTTTGGGACTGGGGCTTATTGTAAGTTTAGCAGCGGTTCTGGTGTTTGTTTAGGCTATTTAAACGCAAAGGCCGCAAAGAATACGCAAAGTTTGCTAACAGGTATCAGGATTTTGCGCTCCTTACGCATTCCTTGGGGCCTTTGCGTCTAAATTTATGCCCATGTACGAGAACCTCACTTCCGAAACCGTCGATGGCGTCTGTCGCATCACGCTGAACCGCCCGCAGGTCTATAATGCCCTTAGTCCCGGGCTGATTACCGACATTACCAACGCCATAGAAGCCTGCGGTACCGACGACGCCGTTCGGGTGGTGGTACTGACCGGCGCGGGCGACAAAGCATTCTGTTCCGGGGCCGATTTAAAAGAAGGATTTGCTGGCGCGGCTGCAACGGGCGGTACGGACAGAGTAAACCTTGGCGCGTCGCTACGGGCTACGTATAACCCCATGATTCTGGCCATGCGCAACCTCCCCAAACCCATTGTGGGGCGCGTAAACGGCGTAGCAGCGGGTGCAGGCTGTTCGCTTGCGCTGGCCTGTGATCTGGTTATCTGCAGCGATCAGGCCTATTTCAGTCAGATATTCGTCAACATCGGTTTGATGCCAGACGCCGGGTCTACGTTTTTTCTGCCCCGGCTGGTAGGGCCGCAGCGGGCGTTTGACTTATGCAGTACCGGCAGGCGGGTACATGGTCCCGAGGCAGCCCGAATTGGGCTGGTGAGCCGGTCGGTGTCAGCGCATGAGCTGGATACTGCCGTGGCCGAAGTAGTCGACTATTACGTGAATGCACCAACGCAGGCCATCGGTGCAATGAAAAAAGTTTTGAATCAGTCGCTGTATTCCGATCTGGAGCATCAGTTGGAGCAGGAAGCTGATAATCAGGATAGTTTAGGTCATTCAGCTGATTTTGCAGAAGGCGTTAGCTCCTTTCTGATGAAGCGACCCGCAAATTTTTCAGGTCGGTAAGATTGATAAATCTCTTTTTCTCCTTACTTTTGCACTCCCAATTCACGGGAAATGCATTTGTAGCTCAATTGGATAGAGCACCTCACTACGGATGAGGAGGTTTGGGGTTCGAATCCCTACAAGTGCACAGATACCTCTACTATCAGCCCAGAAAGGCCGCACCAGTTGCGGCCTTTCGTCGTTTATACCCGCAACGTATTGAGTAACAGATTATAAAAAACGGGCAGTTTTTGGGGTACATCATTAATACAACTGGGTACACCAGTATATTAAATAAGGTACAATTAACTGTACCTTATGGTTGTAACCTTACAATTACTTTTGCCCCCTTTTGTCCGTTTTTTAATAACCAAATCAATGCTATTACGTAAAAAATGAGGGTGCTTTTAAAATTGCGTCGTAATAAACGCAACCCAAATGCCATTGCGGTAATCTATTGCCGCATTAAGTTAGATAGCCAACACGCTACCGACTTCTCCACGTTCGTGGCCGTGATGCCATCCCAGTGGGATTCTACCAAACAGCGCATTCGGGGGAATACCCTCCAGGCCAACGATGACAACATGAAGCTGGAGCAGCTTCGGTCCGATATCACCCGGCTGTTTCTACAATTTCAGGCCGCTACCGAATCCGTCTCGGCCCAGCGACTGGCCGATCTCTACACCGGCAAGGCCAAGCGCATGTACACGTTCAGCGAATTAATCGACCTGTTCGCTCTTCATGTCGAAGCCACGTACACGAACCCCGGCACGAAGCGCAACTATAACACCCGGCTCCGTAACATCCGGCTCTTCCTCGATGCGATGAAATGGAAGGTCTTACCCGCCGATCAGTTCACGCTGGGATCAGCCGACGAGTTTGTCCGCTGGATGAAGACCGCTGGCCACGAACACCAGTCGATAGTGCGCCATACTCAGGTGCTGAAGAATATCACGGAGGATGCCGTCCGCCGGGAAATTTTGAAGGTCGATAAGCTATCGGTGTTCCGGCTCAGGAAGAAAGAGCGTGTCAACACGGCCCACCTGACCAGGGCAGAGATCGGGACACTCGAAACGCTCGACTGGAGACCCGCCATTGGCCGGATCGTGGACATATTCCTATTCTCGATCTACACTGGTTTGCACTACGATGATGCCCAAACGCTGGTACCGGATGACGTCCGGCTTGGCATCGATGGCCGGAAGTGGCTCTTCAAAGTGCGGGGCAAGTATGCAGGATCGGAGTTCTTCGTCAACGAGTCGGTGCAGGTCGTCCCACTGAGCGAGAAAGCCTTGGCCATGATCGACAAATATGACGGTATCGAAAACCTGCCGAAGATCAGTAATGCCAAGTTCAATTCTTGGCTGAAGCAAATTCAGCACATGGCCGAGATCAAAACGAAGCTGACGGTAAAGGTCGCCCGGAAGACATTTACGCACATGATGCTGAATGAACTGGGCGTATCGGAGGAGTCTGTAGCAACCATGCTTGGCCACAATACAACCCGGACCGTGCGCTACTATGGCCGCGCTGGTGAGGAGCGCGTGGCAAAGGAGGTCATCTACAAATAACCAGTGCGCAGGCTCCCGGTGTTGGGAGCCTGCGCGTTTTTAGGGCTATTACCACTGGCTGACAGAACGTTGTAAAAGTTGCACCGTTTTTCAGTGTGAATCGCCTGTCTATCTGCCGATTGACGCTCTAAAGCCCCGATTTTGGGCCGCTTTTTTGTAAGTTGACCCCGCCCTTTGGCATTTTGGAAATTTCCATTTTCACATTTGGCGAATATCTGAAAGCTCTTCCGCCCCCTCGCCATCGAGCCGACGTCGACTCAGCCGCTCGGCCCCGCGCTTCATGTCGGGCCAGTTGTCAACGCAACCAATTAACCGAAGTCAATCTCGAAGT
>Ga0123337_10003028_pt1 | contig 18393 bp, 12 predicted proteins | sample frozenSSSSmetaG_FD_89792 | JGI IMG/M metagenome (GOLD analysis project Ga0123337, IMG submission 89792) | Glacier valley bacterial and archeal communities from Borup Fiord, Nunavut, Canada, to study Microbial Dark Matter (Phase II) -... | ecosystem: Environmental > Aquatic > Freshwater > Ice >... | reverse complement strand
TCGGCATGGGCATCGACAAGCCCGATGTGCGCTTCGTCGCCCACCTCGACCTGCCGAAGAACATCGAGGGCTACTACCAGGAGACCGGCCGCGCCGGCCGCGACGGCCTGCCCGCGGATGCCTGGATGGCGTACGGCCTCGCCGACGTCGTCAACCAGCGAAGGATGATCGACGAGAGCCCGGCCGCCGAGGAGTTCAAGCGTTCGCAGCGCGGCAAGCTCGACGCGCTGCTCGTCCTCGCCGAGGCGCACGACTGCCGGCGCGTGCGCCTGCTCACCTACTTCGACGAGGCGAGCGAGCCGTGTGCGCCGTGGCAGAACGCCTGCGACAACTGCCGCACCGCGCCGGCGACGTGGGACGCGACCGAGGCCTCGCGCATGGCGCTCTCGGGCGTGTACCGATTCGCTCAAGCCGGCGGACAGCGCTTCGGTGCCGGTCACCTCATCGACGTGCTGCGCGGCAAGGCGACCGAGAAGGTCGCTCAGTACAACCACGAGCGGCTCAGCACCTTCGGCGTCGGCGCGACGGTGAGCGAGGTGCAGTGGCGCGCCGTGCTGCGCCAGCTCATCGCGCTCGGCCATCTGCGGAGCGAAAGCGAGTACAGCACGCTCGCGCTCACCGACTCGTCGCGCGAGGTGTTGAAGGGCGAGGTGACGCTGCTTCTGCGCGAGGCGGGCGCGCCCGCCGGACGCGGCAAGTCGGGCAAGTCGCGCGGCGCTAAAACGGGCAATGGCGGCGGCGCGGCCAAGCCGCCGCCGCGTCCGCTCGACGCACCGGCGCTCGAGCGCTTCGCGGCGCTGAAGGCGTGGCGCGCGGGCGTCGCGAAGGAGCACAACCTCCCCGCCTACGTCGTCTTCCACGACGCGACGCTCGCCGAGATGGCCGACTTGCGCCCCGATTCGCTCGATGCCCTGGCCGAGATCAGCGGCGTCGGCGCGCGCAAGCTCGACGCCTACGGCGAGCAGATCCTGCGCGTGCTCGCCGACGATTGAGGCCTCGTCGCGGGCCGGTTCACCCCGAACCGACCCGAGCGCCGTATCAGCATCGGATGAGGCAGACTCCCGCCGCGCCATGGCCAGCTCCGACCCCAGCGACGACACTCTGATGAAGGCCTACGCCCAAGGCGACGCGGCGGCGTTCGAGCAGCTCTACGCGCGTCACCAGGCTGCCCTCTATCGTTTCGTGCGGCGGCTGCTCGGCCCGTCGCTCTCGGCCCAGGCCGACGAGGCGTTCCAGGACACCTGGCTGCGCGTGGTCCACGCACGCGAGCGCTGGGAGCCGCAAGGCGCGGCGTTTCGGACCTGGCTCTTCACGCTCGCGCACCACCGCGTCGTCGACCTGCTGCGCCGGGGCGGCCGCGAGATCTCGGTCGACGCGTTCGAGGGCGACGACGGCGACGAACCGTGGCAGCCGGAGGCCCAGCTGTGGCAGCACTGGCCGGCGCCGGCCGGATCAGCGCCGCAGGGCGACGAGCTCGCGTTCTGGCGTCGCGCCGGCGAGCGGCTGCTGCACTGCCTCGAGCAGCTGCCGCTGCCTCAGAAAAGCGCCTTCCTGCTCCATCACGACGACGGCCTCGCGCTCGACGAGGTCGCGCGCGCTCTCGAGGTCGGCTTCGAGACCGCGAAGACGCGACTCCGCTACGCGATGAGCAAGCTGAGGACGTGCATGGGCGCGTATCTCGAGCCCTTGCAGGGCGCAGCGCCATGAGCGAGCCCGATGACGACGTCGGCGCGCGCGATGCCTGGCTGAGCCAGGCGCTGCGCCATGCGCCCGACGCGGACGCCGTGCCGCCGACCGCGGTGAGCGCGGCGATCCTCGCCGAGGCGCGTGCGGCGATCGCGCGGCCGACCTCGTCCTCGCCGCGAGGTGCGCCCGCGCGTGGAGGCACGTTCGCAGACACGCTGCGCGCGTGTTGGGATGCGCTCGCGCGACCATCTGTCGCAGCCGCGTTCGCGAGCGTGATGGCGGCGACGATCGTCGGCCTGATGTGGTGGGATCGGCCGATGGACGAAACCCAGCCTCGTCCGGCGTCGACCGCGGCGGAGCGAAAGATCGCGGCGCCGCCAGAGCCGCCGGCGCCTGCGAGCCTCGACACGCCGGCACCGGCCGCCGCGTCTGCCGATCCGCAGGGTGCGGCGACGAGCGTTCGGGTCGCTCCCGCGGAAGTCGCGCGCAAGCGCGAAGCGCCCGCGGCGTTTCCCTCGCAAGAGACGGCGCAGGCAAAGCAGCGCGAAGCGCCGCGCCCGCGCGTCGATGAAGCAAAGAAGGATGGCGCGCCGTCGTCTTTCGCCGGCCGAGGCGCTGCGACGCCCGCGCGTCAGGCGCAGAACGCGACGGCCACCGAATCGCTGAGCGCGGCCGCGCCCGCAGCAACGTCGGTGCCCGTCGAGCCCACGGCTCCCGCGTCGCCGGCACCTCCGCCCGTGGTGGCAGCGGCACCGGCGGCCCGACCTGCGCCCGCGCCAACGTCTCCGCTCGATGCCGGCCGAGCCGCGCAGCCCGTGGCCAAGAGCATCGCGCCCGGCCGCGCGACGGTGCCGTCTGCGGATCCGGCGATGCGGCGGCGCGGCGACGCCGACCGGCGCGACAGCACCGATGCCCTTGAGCGCGACAAGGCCGCAGCCGCTCCCGAAGCCTTCGCGCGACGCGACACGCCGGACCTTCGCCGCGAACGCGCAGTGGCCGCGACGTCCCCGTTGGCGCCGTTGCGTGACGCCATCGCGCGCGACCCGCAGCGATGGACGCTCCAGAGCGCGGCAGGCGCCGAGATCGCGCTCGATCCCGCGTGGCGCGACTGGCTCGCGGAGATCGACGCTGCCGCCGCAGGCCGATGGCAAGCGACAACGGCGCAGGCACTCGAAGACGAGCGCCGCGAGGGCGCGGTGCTGCGCCTCTTTGTCGACGGGCGCGCTGCGGCGGTCATTCGTCTCGACGGCCAGGCCGTGCAGCTCGACACCTTTCTCGGCGCCGTGCCCGAGCGCAGGCGCGCGACCCTCGCACCGGGTGTCGCCGCTCGCCTCACCGCCGGTCGCGCGCGCCTGCCGCCCTGACAGCGCGAGAAGGGCGGGCTCGCGTCGAAACGCGCACGCCGTTATCATGCTCGGTTAGCCTTTTAACGCCGATGCCCTCTTCTTCAGACGCCACGATCAGCCTTCCGCGCGAGGAAGAAAGCGCGACGCGCGCCCGTGCCGTGGCCGCGCCAGACGCGCCTCGGGCGGCGCGTCGCCCCCCGCCGGCGCACGACGTCGGACCGCCGATGATCCGCGTGCGCGGCGCGCGCACGCACAACCTCAAGAACATCGACCTCGACATCCCGAGGAACCGGCTCGTCGTGATCACCGGCCTCTCGGGCTCCGGCAAGTCGAGCCTCGCGTTCGACACGCTCTACGCCGAGGGGCAGCGCCGCTACGTCGAGAGTCTCTCGGCGTACGCGCGCCAGTTCCTGCAGCTGATGGACAAGCCCGACGTCGACGTGATCGAGGGCCTCTCGCCCGCGATTTCGATCGAGCAGAAGGCGACCTCGCACAACCCGCGCTCGACCGTCGGCACCGTCACCGAGATCCACGACTACCTGCGCTTGCTGTTCGCGCGCGCCGGCACGCCGTACTGCCCGAACCACCACCTCGCGCTGCAGGCGCAGAGCGTCAGCCAGATGGTCGACGCGACGCTGGCGCTGCCGCCCGACACGCGGCTGATGGTGCTCGCGCCGGTCGTGCGCGACCGCAAGGGCGAGTTCGTCGAGCTCTTCGAGCAGATGCAGGCGCAGGGCTACGTGCGCTTTCGGGTCGACGGCCACACCGTCGACGCCACCGACGTGCCCAAGCTCAAGAAGGCCGAGAAGCACGACATCGACGTCGTCATCGACCGCATCAAGGTGCAGGCGAACGAAGCTGGCGCCGCCGCCGGAGCGCCGCTTCGCCAGCGCCTGGCGGAGAGCTTCGAGGCGGCGCTGCGCATCGCCGACGGCCGTGCCCTCGCGGTCGAGATGGACAAGCCGGCGAGCCACGGCGAGCACCTCTTCTCGAGCAAGTTCGCGTGCCCGCTCTGCGACTACTCGCTACCCGAGCTCGAGCCGCGCCTGTTCTCGTTCAACTCGCCGGTCGGCGCCTGCCCGAGCTGCGACGGCCTCGGCGTCACCACCGTCTTCGACGCCGAGCGCGTCGTCGCCTTCCCGTCGCTGAGTCTCGCGAGCGGCGCGGTCAAGGGCTGGGACCGGCGCAACCCGTACACCTTTTCGCTGCTCGAAAGCGTCGCCGGCCACTACGGCTTCGACATCGACAAGCCCTTCGAGGAACTGCCTGCCGAGGCGCGCGAGGTGCTGCTGCGCGGCTCGGGCGAGGTCGAGATCGAGTTCACCTACGAAGCGAAGGCGGTGCGCGGCAAGCAGCGCATCGTCAAGCGCAGTCATCCCTTCGAAGGCATCCTGCCCAACCTCGAGCGGCGCTTCCGCGAAACCGATTCGGCAGCCGTGCGCGAAGACCTCGTGCGCTTGCAGAGCGCCAAGCCCTGCCCCGAGTGCAAGGGCGCGCGGCTGCGCGTCGAGGCGCGCAACGTCTTCCTGGTCGACGTCGCGAGCGGCGAGAAGGAGCCGATCTACCGTGTCGAGCACTTCACGTTGCGCGAGGCGCTCGGCTGGTTCGAGCGGCTCGCGCTGGCCGGCGCCAAGGCCGAGATCGCCGACAAGGTCGTGCGCGAGATCTGCTCGCGCCTCAAGTTCCTGAACGACGTCGGCCTCAACTACCTGAGCCTCGACCGCAGCGCCGAGACGCTGTCGGGCGGCGAGGCGCAGCGCATCCGGCTCGCGTCGCAGATCGGCTCCGGCCTCACCGGCGTGATGTACGTGCTCGACGAGCCCTCGATCGGCCTGCACCAGCGCGACAACGAGCGCCTCATCGGCACGCTCTTTCACCTGCGCGACATCGGCAACAGCGTCATCGTCGTCGAGCACGACGAGGAAGCGATCCTCGCTGCCGACCACGTCATCGACATGGGCCCGGGTGCCGGCGTGCACGGCGGGCAGGTCATGGCCGAAGGCCGGCCGGAAGACGTCGCGAAGTCGCCGACGTCGCTCACCGGCCGCTATCTGTCGGGCGCGCTGAAGATCGCCGTGCCGGAGCGCCGCCCGCCTCCGCCGGCGGACGGCTGGCTGCGCATCGCCGGCGCGCGCGGCAACAACCTGAAGAACGTCGACGTTGCTTTCCCCGTGGGCCTGCTGACCTGCGTCACCGGCGTGTCGGGCTCGGGCAAGTCGACGCTCGTCAACGACACGCTCTACGCGGCGATCGCCAAGCATCTTTATCACAGCCATGCCGAGCCCGAGCCGCACGACGCGATGGAAGGCATCGACGCGTTCGACAAGGTGATCAGCGTCGACCAGTCGCCGATCGGCCGGACGCCGCGCTCGAATCCGGCGACCTACACGGGCCTGTTCACGCCGATCCGCGAGCTCTTCGCCGAGGTGCCTGCCGCGCGCGAGCGCGGCTACGGCCCGGGGCGCTTCTCGTTCAACGTCGCCGGCGGCCGCTGCGAGGCGTGCCAGGGCGACGGCGTGCTCAAGGTCGAGATGCACTTCCTGCCCGATGTCTACGTGCCGTGCGACGTCTGCCACGGCCGGCGCTACAACCGCGAGACGCTCGAGATCCTCTACAAGGGCAGGAACATCACCGAGGTGCTCAACCTCACGGTGGAAGACGCGCACGGCTACTTCAACGCCGTGCCCAACATCGCGCGAAAGCTCCAGACGCTGCTCGACGTCGGCCTCGGCTACATCCGCCTCGGCCAGAGCGCGACGACGCTCTCGGGCGGCGAGGCGCAGCGCGTCAAGCTCGCGCTCGAGCTCTCGAAACGCGACACCGGCCGCACGCTCTACATCCTCGACGAGCCGACGACCGGCCTGCACTTCGCCGACATCGATCTGCTGCTCAAGGTGCTGCACGCGCTGCGCGACGCCGGCAACACGCTGGTCGTGATTGAGCACAACCTCGACGTCATCAAGACCGCCGACTGGGTCATCGACATGGGCCCCGAAGGCGGCGCCGGCGGCGGCACTGTCGTCGCGACCGGCACGCCGGAAGCCGTCGCGGCGAACGAGGCCAGCTTCACTGGACGCTATCTGCGACCGCTGCTCGCGCACTGATCCGCACCCCGCTCCGGGCGGCGGCAGCGCATGTCGCACGAGCGCACTAGACTCGCGCGAACACTGCCTCCGGAGACGCGCATGGGCATGGCCATCGACTACTTCTTCTCGCCGCAATCGCCGTGGAGCTATCTCGGCCACGAGCGCATCGCGTCCATCGCGGCACGGGCCGGCGCGACCATCAACGTGCTGCCGGTCGATCTCGGACGGGTGTTCCCGGTGTCGGGTGGGCTGCCGCTCGCCAAACGCGCGCCGCAGCGGCAGGCCTACCGCCTCGTCGAGCTGAAGCGCTTCAGCGAGACGCTGGGGCGGCCGCTCAACCTGCACCCGCGCTACTTCCCCGTCGCGAGCGACGACGCCGCCAAGCTCATCATCGCCGTCGACGTCGCCGACGGCAGCGCAGCCGCCATGACGATCGCCGGCGCGATCATGCGCAGCGTCTGGGTCGATGAAAAGAACATCGCCGACCCGGCGGTGCTTCAGTCGACGCTCGAAGCCTGCGGCCTGCCGGGCAAGCGGCTCGACGAGTCGCAGTCGCAAGCGGTCCACGAGCGCTACGAGCAGGACTCGCAGCGTGCGATCGATGGTGGCGTCTTCGGCGCGCCGACTTACGTGATCGACGGCGAGATGTTCTGGGGCCAGGACCGGCTCGACTTCGTCGAGCGCCGCCTGGCCCGGAGCTGACGCTCCCTTACATCCCGTACTTGGCCTTGGCCTGCGCGACGCAGGCGCTCTTGGCGTCGCCCGCCATCGCGTCGCACTTCTCGGCGGCGACCTTGTAGTCGGCTTCGCGCTTGTCCTTGGAGGCGTCGACGCGCGCGTCCGCGACCTTGTGCGTCGCCTTCGCGTCGGCCTCGGCCTTGACCATCACGGCCTTGGCTTCCTTGACGCAGACGTCCTTGTCGTTGCCGGCCTTGTCGTCGCAGCGCTCCTTGGCGACCTTGTAGTTGGCTTCGGCCGTCTCGTGGATCGCATGCTCGCGCGCCTTCGGCGTGTTCTTGTACGCCGCTTCCGCATCGACCTCGGTCTTGGTGCGCGCAGCCTTTGCCTCGGCGACGCAGATGTCCTTGGCGTTGCCGCTCGTGGCATCGCACGCCTTGCTCGCGGATGCGTAGGTCGCCTTGGCGGAGGTCTTGGCCTGGTCGTAGTCGGCCTTGTTGCCGGTGGCAGCGGATGCGCCGACGGTGAAGGCCAGGGTGGCCACGGACATGGCGACGGCGCGGGTCAGCGCGGTGATGCGGAACAGAGTCATGCAAGTCTCCTCGTTGTTGAGGGCTGGGACTGTGGCCGTTGTCGTCGATGCCGTCTCCCGGCGAGGACGGGAGCTTGACGTCGGATCGCGACGTGGCGACGGGTGGGCCTGGTCCTACGCGCCGCGCAGACAAGAAAAAAGCCGGTGCATGCACCGGCTTTTCACTGGCGCCGCGAGGCGCCTGGACCGAACTCAGCTCAGGTGGCTGTTGATCAGCTTGGTCATCTCGAACATCGAGACCTGGGGCTTCTTGAAGATCTCCTTCAGCTTGGCGTCGGCATTGATCATCGTGCGCTTCGCCGAGTCTTGAAGGTTGTTCTTCTTGATGTACTCCCAGACCTTCTTCGTCACTTCGGTGCGGGGCACCGGCTTGTCGCCGATGATCGCAGCGAGCGCGGCGCTCGGGGTCATGGCCTTCATGAAGGCCGCATTGGGAGTGCGCTTCTTGGCGGCGACCTTCTTGGCCGGAGCCGCCTTCTTCGCGGGAGCCGCCTTCTTGGCGACGGTCTTCTTGGCCGGAGCCTTCTTCGCAGGGGCCGCTTTCTTCGCAGCTTTCTTCGCAGTTGCCATGTTGATTCTCTCCATCAAATGATTGGTTGATGTGCTCGGAGCTGGCGAGAGTCGCATGGACTCTCTTTTCTCCGTGTTCCGCGCGAGGCGAATAGTACTGCGTGTATACGGGGGTGAGAAGCAGTTTTCACTCGAAGAACACGCAATCTTCAGAGTGAAACTGCGCTTTTGTCGCTGCAGCGCATCACTCGATGTCCGATCCTCGCGCCTCTCGCTTGTCGCCCGTCGCCATCGCGACGACGAGATTCTCGCGATGGCGAACGCTCGCGATCACGACGCCGGCAACGTGCAGGACCGCGAGCACGACCATCGACCACGCGAGCGCGAGGTGGATCCGCTCCACCGTTTCGTCGCCCCAGAACCAGTCGGTCGTGTAGAGCCAGCCGGTGAGCGCGAGGCCCGAGAGGCAGGCGATCATCGCCAGCACCATGCACGCGCCGAGCGGGTTGTGGCCGACGTGACGCGGCTCGCGCGCCGACAGCGCGAGCTTCAGATAGCGCCAGGTCGGACCGGCGCTGCGCACGAACTGCGCGAAGCGCGCGTGACGCGGACCGACGAAGCCCCAGATCAAGCGGGCGACCAGCACCGCGAGTCCGGCGTAGCCGACGGCCTTGTGCCAATCGTCGAACCACGCCGTCGTCGTCCATGCCAAGACGACGCTCGCGACGAGCGCCCAGTGCAGAACGCGCACCGGCGCGTCCCAGACGCGGACCATGCGGCGCCTACTTCGGCGCGGTCACGATGTCGAAGGTCTTCGGATGGAAGAAGGTCTCGACCTTGTTGTTCTTCTCGTCGCGGCCGTAGACCTCGTAGCAGCCGTTCGTGATCTTGACCCGGCTGATCTTCCAGCCCTGGTCGGTGAGCTTCCTCTCGAGCTCGGCCTGCGGCTTCCATTCCTCCTTCGGAATGACTTCGCATTTTTCGGCGTGCTGGGCGAAGGCGGCGCCGCTGACGGCGAACGTGGTGGCGAAGGCGACGGCCAGGGCGAGGGACTTGCGTTGCATGAGCGACCTTTCGGAAATGGAGATGTCGACGAACGGGATGATGCCGCTGGTCGGTCAGAAGCGCGTGGTCATCGACAGGAGCGCCGTCCGGCCCGCGCCCGGCACGTAGTGCGCCGTGTACAACGAGTCGGCGAACAGCTTGTTGGTCACGTTGTTGACGTTCAGCTTGAACGCGATCGAGCCGTTCAGCGTGAACTCGGCGAGCAGATCGCCCGTCGCGTAGCTCGGCGCCACGATGCCCACCGGGTTGCGGTTGGGCGTCTGCGAGCTGCGCGCGTTCAAGCCGCCGCCGACGCGCTCGCCGGTCAGCGTCGAACCGTCGGCGTTGTCATTCTCCAACTGGAAGTCGACGGGGATGTCGGTAATGCCCGTCACCGGACGGCCGTTCTCGATGGGCGGCTTGAAACGCGCCTTGCGCACGGCCGCGACGGCCGCCTCGTCGAGCCGCGCGAAGCCCGACGAGCGGCTCACCTGCACGTCGCGCGGCAAGCCGGCTTCGTCGATGAGCAGGCGGACGAACACGATGCCTTTCTCGCGCTGCCGGATCGACAGGCGCGAATAGACGATCTCGATTGGCTCCAGGTACTGGACCTGCGACGCCGGGATGACCTTCGGCTGCGGCAGCGAGACAGACGCCTCGAGCGGCCTCGGCGGCGCGATCAGGCTCGCGAACACCGGGACGACGTCGACGACGGCCTGTCGCACCTCGCGCGCCTGCATCAGCGCCCAGACCGCGGCGACGTGCGCAGCCAAGATCGCGACGACGAGCGCACGGCGCTGCCCGTCGCTGAGCGCGTCGTCGTCGGCCGTCTGGCGGCGGCCCGGGGCATCGTCTCGGTCTGCATCGAAGCCTCACTTTATACGGAAACGAGAACGATTCGCATCATTGATGACGAGAGGTCGCTGCCCTGATCAGGCGTCGCTGCGGATATTCTTCGGCCGATGAAGATCCTCGTTCGATGGCTCCTCCTCGCTGCCGCGCTGCTGCTGGTGGCCAACATCTATCCCGGCGTGCAGGTCGCGAGCTTCGGCGCGGCGATGATCGCGGCGCTGGTGCTCGGCCTCTTCAACACACTGCTGCGGCCGATCCTCGTGCTGCTCACTCTGCCGGTGACGCTGCTCACGCTCGGCCTCTTCCTCTTCGTGATCAACGCGCTGCTCTTCTATTTCGCGGCGTCGGTGATCGACGGCTTCCACGTCGCCGGCTTCGTCGCGGCGCTGATCGGCTCGGTGCTCTACAGCCTGTGCGGGCTGGTCATCGACGTCGCCATGGAGCGCCTGTTCGTCAAGCGCTGAGCGGCCGCCGCTAGCGCGCCGCGGCCTTGCCCTTGACGCCGGCGCCGCGCACCTCGAACGCGACGCCCTGCAGCGTCTGCCCGGAAACGCTCACAAGCTCGAGGCGGTGGCGCCCGGGCCACGGCTGCCAGTGCAGGCGATCGGTGACGCCGAGCACGCGGCCGTCGAGGCGCCACTCGCCGCGCTCGCCTTCGAAGGTGATGCGCTGCGCTGCCGGCGGGATGTCGGGATCGATCGCGAAGATGCTGCCGTCGCGCGGGCTCGTGATGCCGTAGCGGTCGCCGCCCGCCACCTCGGTGCTGGCACGCTGCACGGCGCGCTCGCTGCCGGCGAGGAAGAGCTCGACGCGATCGGGCTCGCGCCGCGACTCGAAGGCGATGCGCTGAGTGACGACGCCGGCCGGTGGCCGTGGCGCCTTCGACGGCGCGCCGGCATGCAGATACGCCACGACCCCGCGCCAAACCGGCGCCGCGCCGCTCACGCCGCTGACGTCGTGCATCGCTTCGCCGCTCGCGTTGCCGGCCCAGACGCCGATCGTGTAGCGGTCGGTGAAGCCGATGCACCAGTTGTCGCGCATGTCCTTGCTGGTGCCGGTCTTGACTGCCGCGAAGCCGCGCGTCGCGAGCGGGCTGGCCCAGCCGAAGGTGCGCACGCGCGCGTTGTTGTCGGCCAGGATGTCGGCGACGAGAAAGCTCGCGGCCGCGTCGGCGACGCGTGTGCGCTCGACCTTGGCGCCGGGCACGCGCTGCACCGGCGACTGCATGCCGCCGTTGGCGAGCGTGCGGTAGGCGTTGGTCAGCGCCAGCAGCGTCACGTCGGCGCTGCCGAGCGCGAGCGACGCGCCGTACCAGCCGGCGCTCTGCGGCAGCGCGAGGCCGAGCGTGTTGAGCCGCTCGTACAGCGCGTCAGTGCCGAGCATCGTGCCGACGCGGACCGCCGGCACGTTGAGGCTCGCGCCGAGCGCCGTGCGCGCGCTCACGAAGCCCTTCCACGCGTGGTCGTAGTTCTGCGGCAGGTAGAGGCCGGCGGCGGTGCCGATCTGCGCCGGCGAATCGTCGATCAGCGTCGCGGGGGTGAGCAGGCGGCGCTCGAACGCGAGCTCGTAGACGAAGGGCTTGAGCGTCGAGCCAGGCTGGCGCCGCGCGAGCACGCCGTCGACCTCGGCCGCACCCGACAGGTCACCGCTCGAGCCGACCCACGCGAGCACCTCGCCTGTCGCGTTGTCGAGGACGACGACGGCGCCGTCCTCGGCGTTCCTGCCGGCGAGCTCGGCGAGCTGGCGCCGGAGCTCGGCGGCAGCGAAGCGCTGCAGCGATGCGTCGATCGTGCTCGGCTGCACTGACGGCCCGCTCGGATCGACGACCTGGCGCGCGAAGTGCGGCGCGAGCTGCTCGCCGAGCGGCATCGCGCCGCGCCGCACGAGCGACGCTTCGGCCAGGCCGCGCACGCCCACGCAGTCGAGCCGCTGCAGGGTGAGAACGCCGCAGGCGCGATCGGCGACGTCGGCCGCCTTCGCGTTCGGACTGCGCACGAGCGCGACGGCGATTGCGGCTTCCTGCGCGTCGAGGCCGCTCGGATGCTTGGCGAAGAGAGTCTGCGCGAGCGCGTCGATGCCGACGATCTCGCCGCGGAACGGCACCTCGTTGAGATAGGCCTCGAGGATCTCGCTTTTCTTCCAGGTCGCTTCGAGGCGCGTCGCGGTCACCGCCTGGCCGAGCTTCTGGACGACGCTGCGGCCGCCGCGCGGCCGCGCCAGGCCGTCGTCGACGAGGCCGGCGAGCTGCATCGTCAGGGTCGACGCGCCGCGCGTCTTCGTGTTCCAGAGATTGGCCCACGCGCTCGTCGCCGCCGCCTGCCAGTCGACGCCGCCGTGCTCGTAGAAGCGCTTGTCCTCGCTGAGCACGATCGCGGTGAGCAGCGCGGGCGACATTTCCGCGATCGACGCCCAGGCGAGGCGGCGCACGTCCTTGTCGATGCGCATGGTCTGGATCGGCACGCCGTGGCGGTCGACGAGCGTCGTGTCGGATGGCCGATGCGCGGCCTTGACGTCGGCGAACGACGGCAGCGCGTGCGCGGCGATCGGCGCCAGCGCGCAACACGCGGCGGCGACGGTCGCGACCGCGAACCGCCGGCCGATCGCCGATCTCACGGCGCGACCTCGACGCTCGCGTTCGGCGATTCGCCGAAGGTCTCCGGCGCGTACATCGCCTCGACCCGCGTCGGCGGCAGCGCGAAGCGGCCCGGGTTGTTGAGCCGCACCGTGTATTCGACGACGTGCTTGCCGCGCGGCAGGTATTCGTAATAGCTGCGGAAGGCCTCGAAGCTGCGCTCCTCGAACGCTGTACTGGCGTTGCCCTCGCGCTTCTCGCCGCGCGTCGCGATCTGCGAGTCACGGCCGAGGCCGCTGCCGAGCAGCGTCGCGCCACCCGGTACCGGGTCGCTGACGACGACCCAGGTCATGTCGCTTTGCGCGTCGATCTCGAGCCGCACCTTCATCACGTCGCCGCGCGACCAGCGGCTCTTGTCCTTCTGCTCGACCGCCGTGACCGTGCGCACGATGCTGTAGCCGGCGCGCAGCGGCGCCTTGAGCGGTATCGCGGCAAGACTCTGCACCGTGAGCCACGGCCTGCCGCTGCCTTCCTGGACGACGTTGAGCGTCGCGTTCGATGCCGGCCAAGCAAGCTTCACCGCGCCACCGTCGGCCTGACGGCTCCAGTCGGCGACGGGCGCCGACGCCGATCCGAGCGACGCCACCGTCCGTCCCGCGACCTTCTCCGACTCGAACTTCGCCGAGAACTTGTCGAGCGCGAGCGAGCCCCAGAGGTTGGCCGTCGTCGTGAGCCACGCACCGCCGCGCTGGCGCGCGAGGCTGCCGACGACCATCCTGGGCAGGTCGTCCTTCCAGGCAGGATCGTCGAGCACGGCGAGGATCAGGCGCGCGGCGTTGGCGTCGGCGCTGTCCATCAGCCACCACCAGAAATCGCCCTCCTCGTTGCTGAACTTCATCGTCGTGCCGGCATACGTGAGCCGGCCGCGCAGGATCTGCTGGACCTCGTCGAGCCGCTTCGCGCGATCGGGGATGCCGTCGACGCGCTTGAGGATGTTGAGCCAGTCGATCACGGCCGCCGTCGGCCAGACGTTCGGCACGATGTTGATCGAGCCGAGCATCTTCGGCTGCGCCTTGCCATAGCGCGAGAGCGCCTCGATCGCTGCGATCTTGCGCACGTCGAGGTCGGGCCGCGGCGACCAGAACTTGCGCTCGATGCGGCCTTCGACGAACGCGCTGAGCCCCGCGAGCATCGCGTCGCGCGCTTCGGCGGGCAGGCGGAAGCCGGCCTCGTGCGTCGCCGCGAGCACGTAGGCGGTGAGCCGGTCGCTGCCGTGCGCGACCTCGTCGGCGCGGGGCGGGAAGTAGCTGGCGAGACCGTCGCTGTCCAGATAGGTGGGCAGCGCGCCGGCAACGTCCGCCCACATCTGCGCGTTCTTCAGGCCGACCGACTTCGACGTCTTCTGCTCGAGGCAGATGAATGGATAGGTCTCGAAGAAGCGACGCATGCCGGGCAGCGCGCCGGTCAGCTTCGGTTGCACCGCGACGTTGACGCCGCCGCGCTTCACGCCGCTCGTCGGCAGCGCATCGGCGGGCGCAGCGATCGGCAGCGCGTACGGACCATCGAGCTGGGCCAACGTTGCCTGCAGCACGCGTACCGGCACGGCCGCGGCGACGAGCTGCGTCACCTTCAACCGGTCCTTCGCGCTCGCCTCCTCGGCCGCCGCTTCCCACGTGATGCTGAACGCGTCGGCCGGCACGTCGACGGGCCACACGACTTCCTTCGCCGCACCCGCGGCGACCACGACGTCCTGCGCCGGCAATGCGATCGGCACGCGCGCGATCTCGGTCGATGTCGCGCCCGGCAGGTTCGCCGTCCCTTGCAGCGTCGCGTGCACCTTCATCTCGCGCGACGTCGTGTTGCGCAAGGTCAGCATCGCGACGAAGCGGTCGCCGTCGCGCACCAGCGGCGGCAGGCCGGCGAGCACCTGCAGATCCTGCGTCACGCGGATGCTCGCGCTGCCGGTGCCGAACCGCTGCACGCCGGCATCGGCCTGATCGGCAATTGCGACGAGGCGAAAGCTCGTCAGCGAATCGTTGAGCGGCACCTCGATTGTCGCTTCGCCGTTGGCGTCGAGGACGACATTCGGCTTCCAGAGGAGAAGCGTGTCGAACAGCTCGCGCGTCGCTCCGCGACCGCCGCCGCCGCCCGCCGCGACCGCCTTCTTGCCGTAGTGGCGCCGGCCGATGATCTCGCTCTGCGCCGTGCTCGTCTCGACGCCCCAGGCGCGCTCCTTCATCATCGCGTCGAGCAGCCGCCACGAGTCGTTGCCGCGCAGCGCGAGCAGGCCTTCGTCGACCGCAGCGAACGCAACCTCGGCGCCGGCCAGCGGCTTGCCGCCCTGCGTCACGCGCACCTTGGCGATCGCCTTCTCGCGGATCATGTACACCGGCTTGTCGGCCGTGACGCTCACCTGCAGCTCGTGCGCCGCGAGGCCGACCTTGATCGCCGCAACGCCCAGCTTGAACGCAGGCTTGGCGAGATCGATCATCGCCGTCGGCGCCTGGTAGTCCTTGCCCTCGAAGCGGAAGTTCCGCCACCAGGAGAGCGGCTCCTTCCAGCCCCAGGTGAAAAACGAGTACCACGGCGTCTCGCGGATCCGGCCGCGCAGCGCGAGCACGCTCACGTAGACGTTCGGTCCCCAGGTCGGCTCGATCTTCAGCTCGACGGTCGGATCGTCGCCGCGCAGCGTCACGACCTGCGTCGCGATCACGCCCTCGCGCTCGACCGCGACCAGTGCGGTGGCCTCGCGAAACGGCATCCGCACCTGCAGCCGCGCCGTCTCGCCCGGCTCGTAGCGCTTCTTCTCCGGCAGGATGTCGATCCGGTCGTCGTTGTCCTGCGAGAACCAGAGCTCGCCCTGCTGCGTGATCCACACGCTCGCCGCGGCTTGAGCGGGATGCCCTTGCGCGTCTTTCGCCTCGGCGATCAGCTCGACCTGGCCGGCGCTGTCGAGCGAGGCCTCGCACGCGAGGAAGCCCTTGTCGTCGGTCGTGCCGGAACAGAGCGCACCGAGGTCCTTCACCTCGGTGCGGTTGTCGTAGGCGTAGAAGCCGCCGACGAGGCGCTTCCTGGTCGTGATCACCTGGCTGACGCGGCCGCGCACGGCGACCGCCTGGCCCTTGACCGGCCTGCCGCTCGTGTCGAGCGCGACGATGGTGAACTTCGCGCGGCCGCGGTTGCTCGCCCACGAGCCCGCCTTGACGCCGAGCACGACCGCGCTCGGCCAGAGGTCGATCGTCGTCGTCACGGTCTGGGTCTCGCCGTTCGGATCGTCGAACGTCACCTCGGCGTCGATCCGGCCCGGCCGCGTGCTCTTCGGCAGGTCCTTCAGCTCGAAGCGCGCCGCGCCGTTGCGATCGGTCGTGAGCGCGAGCTTGTCGGCGATCAGCTTGCCGTCGCGCGCGCCGCCGTCGCTCTCGTTCTCGTCGCTGTCGGGCTCGGCTTCGGACTTCTTCGGATCGCGCGCGGCTTCGAAGGCGAACTCGTCGTAGCCGGCGAAGGACGGCGAGCGCGACTTCAGCAATGCCGACGCACGCAGAGGCGCGTTGGCCATGGCGCCGCCGGAGAAGTAGTTCATCTGCACTTCGAGGCCGACATTCGTTGCGGCGATCGCCGGCGTCTTCGGACCGGCGACGCGCGCATCGACGAGCGGCAGGCGGAACTCCTCGACGCGGAAATCGCCGCTCGACCAGGTGTTCGTGCGCGAGCCATCCTCGCCCTCGCCCTGCGCGACGCCGGGAACCGGGTCACGCTCGAGCACGACCTGGTAGATGCCGAGCTTGGCGGCGGGCGGGATGTTCCAGGTCGTCACGGCGCTGCGGCCGGCGCCTGTCCAGGTGAGCGGGAACGCGTACTCCTGGCCGGTGCCTTGATGAACGATCTTGGCGCGTGTCGGCAGCATCGCCGGCGCGAGCGTGGCGAGGCCCGCCGACGTCTCGACGCGCGCGAAGTGCTTCATCGACACCGTCTCGCCGGCGCGCAAGAGGGTGCGGTCGAACACCGTCGAGACGCGCACGTCGGGCAGGGCGCCGCGGCCCGTCGACACGTTGAAGCGCCACGACTCGATGCCTTTCTGCCAGCCGCTGAAGACGAAGGCGACGTCGGTCGCGCCGTTCCTGTCGTCGGCCTTGCGCGCAGTGACGAAATAGCCGTGATCGGCGACGCAATGCTCGAAGCTCGCGTCGAGCGCCTTGGCGACGACGGCCAGGCCCTTCGCGTCGGTGCGGCCGCTCCACAGCGGCTTCCCGTTGCAGTCGTTGACGACGACGTCGGCGCCCTCGGCCGGCTTGCCGCGGTCGAGCGTCGTCACCCAAACGACGCTGTTCTCGCGGCCGAGCTTGAAGTGGACGCCGAGGTTGGTGACGAGCACGCCGGTGCGCACGAACATCGGCGCGCGCTTGTCGAGCAACGATTGGCCGAGGCGCAGCGACTCGATCTCGACGACGTGGTAGCCCGGCTCCGCGAGCGGGATGCCGATGACCTCGAACGGGCGCGGATCGCCGCCCTCGATCTGCGGCAGGTCGAGCCGGCGCGCGCCGGGCTCCTTCGCCAGCAGCGAGACCTCGCGCGTGCCGACGCTGCGCTCGACGCGGCGCTTCACGACCTTGCCGTTGGCACGGGTCTCGTCCTCGAACGCGTACCACTCGCGCTCGGGCAGGCCGAGCTCCTTCGCCGTCATCGAGGTCTCGTGGTGCTTCTGCAGCTTCGCGTACCAGGCGAGGATCTCGGCATCGCTCTGAAAGCGCTTGACGCGCACCTGGCCGCTGGCCGCGCCCGAGGCCGCAGTGCCCGTCGCGGCGGCGGCTCGCAGGTCGGGCTGCACGTGGCGCAGCGTCACCGGGAGCATCGCGTCGGCCGATCGTTCGGCGAACCGCTCGACGATGCCGAACGGCGCCGCCGCGAACTTGGCGATCGGCGGCGCGCTGCCGGTCTGCACCTTGAGCGGGAACGCTGAGGCGTTGGCGAGCGGCCGGCCGGCGTTGTCCTTCAGCCCCGCCGGAATCACGACGCTGAACGCGGCGTTCTCCGGCAACGGCTTCGGGAACGCGACCTCGCCGACCTCGGTCGCCTTGTCGTCCTTGTCGAACACCGGCGCGAGCGCGTCGCCGCTCGCCGGCTTGAGGCGGATCTGCGCCGCAGCCTCGCGCGTGATCGGCGCGGTGAATCGCACGCTCATCGGACGGATCGGCAGGCAGGGCGCGTTCGCGCGCTCGCGCTCGCACGTGAATTCCGCCGTGAAGGCGGCGCGGACGATGTAGCGGAAGCGCTGCTCGATCGTCGTCACGACCTTCGGATCGGCGATAGCGGCGATGCCCTTGCCCCAGATCACGCGCATCGCCGAGCCGTTCGGCAGCGGCCGCTCGCAGCGCACGACCAGCATGCGATCGGCCTGCGCCTTGGCGATGTGGCGCGCCTTCAGGATCTGGTCACGCACATCGCCCGTGACGATGCGCAGCGCCAGCCGCTCGCCGATCCCTTCGACCTCGCACCACGCGTTGGCGATCACGCTCGCCTCGACCGCCGGGCCGCTCAGGCGCATCAGGAAATGCTGGTCTTCCTCGACCTCGCCACTGCCGGGCTGCATCGAGACGACGGCCGGGCCGCCGGTCGAGAACATGAACTGCGTGCGCCCGGTGAGCACTGCTGCGGCCGCGCTCGCGGCGCCGGCAGCGGGCTTCGGCGCCGGCTTCCAGTCGGGCCGCACGGTGACGACGCAGCGCGCGCCCGGACCGAGCGGCTCGCGGAAGTCGTAGAGCCAGACGCGGTCATCGGACCATCGGCCGCTGCCGGCGGGTGCACCGCCCTGGCACGCCACCGTTGCCGGATCGGCGAGCCGCGGATCGCCGAACGCGACCACGCTCTCGGAGAACTTCACCACCACCTGGCGCACCTGCGCGACCTCGCCCTGCGGCGTCACGGCGACGATGCTCGCGGCCGCGGCCGGTGCGGCCGAGAGCGCGCCGACGACGGCTGCCAGCGCTGCGATGCGACTCTTCATCCCGCTCCCCGGTGGTGTGGGGGCGA
>Ga0123337_10003027_pt1 | contig 18397 bp, 22 predicted proteins | sample frozenSSSSmetaG_FD_89792 | JGI IMG/M metagenome (GOLD analysis project Ga0123337, IMG submission 89792) | Glacier valley bacterial and archeal communities from Borup Fiord, Nunavut, Canada, to study Microbial Dark Matter (Phase II) -... | ecosystem: Environmental > Aquatic > Freshwater > Ice >... | reverse complement strand
CTGGCTCTTCGGGCACAGCGACGGGGGCACGATCGCGCTGCTGCATGCGGCGCGCCATCCCACGGCAGGCGTCGTCGCAGTCGCGCCGCATCTCTTCGTCGAGGACATCTCGGTCGCGGGCATCGCGAAGACGCTAGCCGCGTTTGAGTCTGGCGCGCTGCGCGAAGGCCTCGCGCGCCATCACGACGATCCCGACTCCGCCTTTCGCGGCTGGTACGACGCCTGGCTCGCACCCGAGTTCCGCGACTGGAACATCGAGCACGAGATCGAGACGATCGCCTGTCCGGTGCTCGCCGTGCAGGGCGAAGGCGACGCGTACGGCACGCTCGAGCAGATCCGCGCCATTGCACGTCGATTGCCGAAAACCCGCTTGCTCGAGATCGCCGATTGCGGACACTCGCCGCATCGCGACCAGCCCGAGATCCTCTCGCGCGAAGCTGGCCGCTTCATCCTCGAACACTCGCATCCCTGAACCCGGAGACACGATGCCTTCCACCCGACACACCCTGGCCGCGCTCGCGACGCTCTTCGTCGCTTCGGTCTCGCTCACCGCCTCCGCGCAGTCGACCGGCCCCATCAAGATCGGCCTGATGCTGCCCTACACCGGCACCTACGCGGGCCTCGGCAACGCGATCGAGAACGGCTTCAAGCTCTACGTGCAGGAGCAGGGCGGCAAGCTCGGCGGCCGCGAGGTGCAGTACTTCAAGGTCGACGACGAGTCGGAGCCGTCGAAGGCGACCGACAACGTCAACAAGCTGATCAAGCGCGACAACGTCGACGTGCTGGTCGGCACGGTGCACTCCGGCGTCGCGCTGGCGATGGCCAAGGCGGCGAAAGAGAACAACACGCTGCTCGTGATCCCGAACGCCGGCGCCGACGCGATCACCGGCCCGTTGTGCTCCGCGAACATCGTGCGCAGCTCGTTCTCGAACTGGCAGCCGGGCTACGCGATGGGCGTCGTCGCCGGCACCAAGGGCATCAAGCGTGCGATGACGATCACCTGGGCGTACGCGGCCGGCACCGAATCGACGAAGGGCTTCACCGAAGGCCTCGAGAAGGGCGGCGGCAAGGTCGTCAAGGATCTGACGCTGCCGTTCCCGAACGTCGAGTTCCAGGCGCTCCTCACCGAGATCGCGGCGCAGAAGCCCGACGCGGTCTACGCGTTCTTCGCCGGTGGCGGCGCCGTCAAGTTCGTCAAGGACTACGCGGCGGCCGGCCTCAACAAGACGATCCCGCTCTACGGCCCGGGCTTTCTCACCGACGGCACGCTCGAAGCGCAGGGCGCGTCCGCGCAGAACATGCTGACGACGCTGCACTACGCCGACAACCTCGACACGCCGCGCAACAACAACTTCAGGAAGGCCTACGCGATCGCGTTCAAGACGCAGCCCGACGTGTACGCGGTGCAGGGCTACGACGCGGCGCAGATCCTCGCCGCAGGCCTCAAGGCCGTGAACGGCGACCTGAGCAAGCGCGACGCGCTCACCGCGGCGATGCACAAGATCACGGTCGACAGCCCGCGCGGCAAGTTCACGATCTCGCCGGCCGGCAACCCCGTGCAGGATATCTATCTGCGCGAGGTCAAGGGCAACAACAACGAGTTCCGCTCGGTCGCCGTGAAGTCGCTCTCCGATCCCGCGCGCGGCTGCAAGCTCTGACGACGACAGAAGGCCGTCCGCGTTGACGTGGCGATGGATCTCGCCACCTTCCTCGTCCAGTGCCTGAACGCCGTCCAGTACGGCCTCTTGCTGTTCCTCGTCGCCAGCGGCCTGACGCTGATCTTCGGGATCATGGGCGTCATCAACCTGGCGCACGGCAGCTTCTACATGCTGGGCGCCTACCTCGCGTTCGCGCTCGCGCCGTGGTTCGGCGACTGGTTCTTCTCGCGACTGCTCGTCGGCGTCGTTCTCGCGGCGGCGTTCGGCTACCTGCTCGAGTGGATCTTCTTCAGCTTCCTCTACGAGCGCGACCATCTGCAACAGGTGCTGCTCACCTACGCGCTGATCCTGGTCTTCGAGGAGATGCGCAGCATCCTCGTCGGCAACGACGTGCACGGCGTCACCGCGCCGTCGTGGCTCGCCGGCGGCTTTCGCCTGGGAGGGCTGATGGAGTACCCGTGGTACCGCGTGTTCGCGTCGGTCGCGTGCCTGGTCGTCGCGCTCGCGCTCTACGCCGTCGTCAACCGCACGCGCCTCGGCATGATGATCCGCGCCGGCGCGAGCAACCGCGACATGGTGCGCGGTCTCGGTGTCGACATCCGCCGGCTCTACCGCATCGTCTTCGCCGGCGGCGTCGCGCTCGCCGCGCTTGCCGGGATGATCGCCGCGCCGCTCTCGTCGGTGTATCCGGGGATGGGATCGAGCGTCCTCATCGTCTGCTTCGTCGTCGTCGTCATCGGCGGCATCGGCTCGATCACCGGCGCACTCGTCGCCTCGCTCCTGGTCGGCGTTGTCGACACCTTCGGCAAGGTGTTCTTCGCCGAATGGAGCGGCGTCGGCATCTACGTGCTGATGGCGGTGATCCTCGTCTGGCGGCCCGAAGGGCTGATGAAGCGTGGCTTCTGACGCCGGCGTCTCCGATGCAGTGATCGCCGATGTCGGCGCGCTGCCCGACATCGGCCGGCGCGAGGCCGGCGGCTGGCTCGTGCCGGCTGCGGCAGCGCTGGTCGTCGCGGCGCTGCCGCTCGCGATCTCGCCCTATGGCCAAGACGTCGTCGTGCGGATCGCGATCTACGCCATCTTCGCGCTCAGCCTCGAGCTGATCGTTGGCGCTGCGGGGCTCGTGAGCCTGGGCCACGCCGCCTTTCTCGGCATCGGCGCGTACGCGACGGTCCTCGCCTCAAGCGACAGCGGCGCGTCGCTGGCGCTGCTGGTGCCGCTCGCGATCGGCGCTGCTGCCGTGTACGCGCTCGCCGTCGGCGCGCTCAGCCTGCGCACGCGCGGCGTCTACTTCATCATGGTCACGCTCGCGTTCGCGCAGATGGCGTACTTCGTCGCTCACGACACCAAGGCCGGCGGCGGCAGCGACGGGATCTTTTTGTACATCAAGCCGACACTTGTCGTCGCCGGCCTCACGCTCGTCGATCTCGGCCAGCGCCTGCATCTCTATTACGCGGTGCTTGCCGCGCTGGTCGCGACCTACGCGTTCATCGCGCTGCTGCTCGGCTCGCGCTTCGGCCACGCACTCGCCGGCATCCGCGTCAACGAGCAGCGCATGCGCGCCGCCGGTTTCGCGACGACGCCGTACAAGCTCGCCGCCTTCGTGATCGCCGGCGCGCTCGCCGGGCTCGCCGGCCTGCTGCTCGCAGTCAAGGACGGCGCCGTCAACCCCGAGCTGCTGTCGTGGCACGAGTCGGGCGCGGTGCTGCTCATGCTGATCTTCGGCGGCATCGGCAGCCTGCGCGGCGCGGTCATCGGCGCGGTCGCGTTCACGCTGCTGAAGGAGCTGTTCCAGTCGGAGGCGCTGCTCGGGCCGCTCGCGTCGCACTGGCAGCTCACGCTCGGCCTGACGATCATCGCCTTCGTCGCGGCACTGCCGCGCGGCCTGATCGGGCTCGGCGCGCGGTTGCGCGGAGCGGCGCTTGGCTGAGGTCGCATCGCCACTGCTGCGCGCGCAAGGCCTCGGCAAGCGCTTTCGCGGCCTCGCCGCCGTCGACGACGTCTCGATCGACCTGCATGTCGGCGAGATCCACGCCGTCATCGGCACCAACGGCGCGGGTAAGTCGACCCTGGTCAACATGCTCTCGGGCGAGCTCGCGCCGAGCACAGGCGAGGTGCGCTTCGCCGACCACGACGTCACGCGCTGGTCGCAGCCCAGACGCGCCCGCGCCGGACTCGGCCGCAGCTACCAGCGCACGACGATCTTCGGCGAGTTCAGCGTCCTCGAGAACTGCCGCCTCGCCGCGCAGGCGAGCGAGCCGCGCCCGTGGCTCGTGTGGGAGCGCGCGGCTCACGACGCGCGCGGCCTCGCCGTGGCCGAGCGCGTGCTCGACGCGGCGGGCCTGGCCGGTGAAGGCGGACGCATCGCGGCGACTCTGAGCCACGGCGCCAAGCGCCAGCTCGAGATCGCGATGTGCCTGGCGACTGCGCCGCGCGCCCTCCTCCTCGACGAGCCGCTCGCCGGCATGGGCGCAGAAGAGACCGGCCGCATGCTCGCGCTGCTCGCGTCGCTCAGGCCGACGCACGCGATCCTGCTCGTCGAGCACGACATGGACGCGGTCTTCAAGGTCGCCGACCGCATCACTGTGATGGTCAACGGGCGGGTGATCGCGAGCGACGTCCCGGAGCGCATCCGCATCGATCCTGCCGTGCAGCTCGCCTATCTCGGCGACGGCCACTGACCGCGATGGAGACGCTGCTCGCCGTCACCGACCTGCATGCGCGCTACGGCGACAGCCACGTGCTGCGTGGCGTCACGCTCAGGGTCTCGCCCGGCCGCTCTCTCGGCCTCCTGGGCAGGAACGGCATGGGCAAGACGACGCTGATCCGCACCGCGCTCGGCTATGTCACCGCCGCCGGCGGCAGCGTCGCCTGGCAAGGCCGTGCGATGACCGGCGCGCCGCCCGAGAAGATGGCGCGGCTCGGCATCGGTTACGTCCCCGAAGGCCGCGGCATCTTCCCGAACCTGTCGGTGCGCGAAAACCTCGTGATGACATCGCGCCCCGGCGCCGACGGCAGCCGCACCTGGACGCTCGAGCGCGTGCTCGCGACCTTCCCGCGCCTGGCCGAGCGCCTCGGGCACGGCGGCCAGCAGCTCTCGGGCGGCGAGCAGCAGATGCTCTCGATCGGCCGCGCGCTGCTCACCAATCCGCGCCTGCTGATCCTCGACGAGGCCACCGAAGGCCTGGCGCCGCTCGTCGTCGCCGAGATCTGGAAGACGATCGCCGCGATCCGCGAGACCGGCATCGCGACGCTCATCGTCGACCGCAACGCGCGCGCCGTGCTCGCCCACACCGACGATGCCGTCGTCCTCGAAAAAGGCGTAGTCGTCGCGGCCGGCGCATCGTCGGCGCTCGGTGCCGACGCCGTGTCGCTGGCGCGCTACCTCGGCGTGTCGTAGCCCCGCGCGCCGCTAGACTGATTGCCCCTCCGCCCACCGGACACGCCATGATTCTCGAAGTCGCCGACATCCGCATCCCGCCGGGCCAGAACGCCGCCTTCGAGGTCGCGATCGCGCAGGGCCTGGCCACCGTCATCGCTCGGGCCAAGGGCTACCGCTCGCACCAGGTGCACAAGGGCATCGAGTCGCCAGAGCGCTACCTGCTGATGATCCAGTGGGACACGCTCGAGAACCACACGGTCGATTTCCGCGGCGGGCCGCTCTTTGCCGAGTGGCGCGCCTTCATCGGCCCGTTCCTGGCCGTGCCGCCGCAGGTCGAGCACTTCACGCCCGCGACGGCGTCGGCCTGACCGGCGCCGGTCCGAGCGCGGGCCGCCGGGGCGTCGCCGCCCCGTTATGAGCCGGCCGCAGAAGCAAACGCCAAAACTGTTCTTCCTGGGACGCGGGAGCGTCCGTACAGTCCGCGCTCTGGCGTCTGGCGCCGACTCGAATCGGACGATGGACACGGCGAAGGCAACGACTCTCTACGCTCGGGCGGCACACGGCTTCGTCGAGCGCGTCGAACGCGCGCTCGACGTGCTGGTGCGCGCCGCCGACACGCATCGCGGCCGGATCGTCCAGGCGTCGAGCCTCGGCGCCGAAGACCAGGTCGTGACCGACCTGATCGCCCGCTACCAGCTGCCGATCGTCGTCGCGACGCTCGACACCGGCAAGCTCCACGCCGAGACGCTCGACCTGATCGGCGCCGTGCGCGATCGCTACGGCATCGCCATCGAGCGCTACCGGCCGGTGCGCGGAACGACGATCGCCTTCGTCTCGCGCAACGGCGAAGACGCGATGTACAAGAGCATCGAGTTGCGCAAGGCCTGCTGCGCGATGCGCAAGGTCGAGCCTCTCGGCCGTCTGCTCGACGGGCGCGACGCGTGGGTCACGGGCCTGCGTCGCGAGCAGTCGAACGAGCGCGGCGACGTCGCCGTCGAGGTCGTCGACGAGCATGGCCGCACCAAGCTCAGTCCGCTCGCCGACTGGAGCTGGGCCGATGTCTGGCACTACATCCAGCTGAACGACGTGCCCTACAACGCCCTGCACGACCACTTCCATCCGAGCATCGGCTGCGCGCCGTGCACCCGCGCGATCGCCGTCGGCGAAGACTTCCGCGCCGGTCGCTGGTGGTGGGAGCAGGGAGCGAAGGAATGCGGCCTGCATGTCGAACCGATCCACGCTCCCGCGAGCACCGTCACCGCATGAACGCGCCCACACCGATCGACCGCCTGCTCCTCCCGGAATTCGACGTCGCCCAGCTCGACGCGCTCGAGGAAGAGGCGATCTTCATCCTGCGCGAGACCGCCGCCGCGTTCGAGCGGCCTGCCCTGCTGTTCTCGGGCGGCAAGGACTCGTGCGTCGTTCTCCATCTCGCGCAGAAGGCGTTCAAACTCGCCGGCGCACCCGAGGCGCGGCTGCCGTTCCCGCTCCTGCACGTGGACACCGGCCACAACTTCCCCGAAGTGATCGAGTTCCGCGACCGCATCGTCGCCGAGCTCGGCGAGCAGCTCATCGTTGCCCACCTGGAAGACTCGATGGCGCGCGGCACCGTGCGCCTGGCCTCGCCCGACGAGTCACGCAACGGTCACCAGAGCGTGACGCTGATGGAGGCGGTCGACGCGCACCGCTTCGACGTCCTCATCGGTGGCGCCCGCCGCGACGAGGAGAAGGCGCGCGCAAAGGAGCGCATCCTCTCGCATCGCGACAGCTTCGGACAATGGCAGCCGAAGAATCAGCGGCCCGAGCTCTGGACGCTCTTCAACACGCGCTTGAAACCGGGCGAGCACATGCGCTCGTTCCCGATCAGCAACTGGACCGAGCTCGACGTCTGGCTCTATCTCCAGCGCGAGCGGATCGCGTTGCCGAGCTTGTACTACTCGCATTCGCGCGAAGTGGTGCGCCGTCGCGGCCTGCTCGTACCGATGACCGCGGTGACGTCGCCCGCGCCGGGCGAAACGATCGAGACCGTCGACGTGCGCTTTCGCACCGTCGGCGACATGACCTGCACCTGCCCGGTCGAGAGCCTCGCCGCGAACGCCGCCGAGGTCGTCGGCGAGACGATCTCGGTGACGGTGAGCGAGCGCGGCGCGACGCGCATGGACGACCGCACGTCCGACGCGTCGATGGAACGGCGCAAGAAAGAGGGCTACTTCTGATGAGCACGGTCTCGCTTCTCGCGACTGACGCCGCTTCCGATCTCGTGTGCGCGTCCGCACCGGCCGCCAACGACGATTCGAGTCGCGCCGCGAAGAAGCCGCTTCGCTTCCTCACCGCCGGCTCCGTCGACGACGGCAAGAGCACGCTCATCGGCCGCCTCCTGCTCGACAGCCGCGCCATCCTCGCCGACCAGCTCGACGCGCTCAAGGCGAAGGCCGGCGGCGGCCAGCCGATCGATCTCTCGCTCCTCACCGACGGCCTCGAGGCCGAACGCGAGCAGGGCATCACGATCGACGTCGCCTACCGCTACTTCGCCACGCGCGAGCGCAAGTTCATCATCGCCGACGCACCCGGCCACGAGCAGTACACGCGCAACATGGTGACGGCCGCGGCCGGCAGCGACGCCGCGGTCGTGCTCGTCGACGTCACCAAGCTCGACCTCGGCGCCAAGCCGCTCGTGCTCCTGCCGCAGACGCGCCGGCACGCCCTCCTCGCGCAACTCCTGCGCGTGCCGCACATCGTCTTCGCGGTCAACAAGCTCGACGCCGTCGCAGATCCTGGCGCCGCGTTCGCACGCGTGCGCGACGCGCTCGCCGAGTTCGCGGTGCACGCCGGTTTTGCACCCGCGGGCATCGTGCCGATCTCGGCCCTGCGCGGCGACAACGTCAGCCGCGCCGGCAACATCGAGGGCTACGACGGGCCGACGTTGTTGGCGCTGCTCGAGCAGCTGCCCGACGAGGTCGCGACCGTCGGCACGAGCCTCGTGCCGGTGCAATACATCGGCGGTGTCGGCGGCGAGGCCGGCATCGGCCATCGCTCGCGTGTGCTCTGGGGCCGGGTCGCGCGCGGCGCGGTCGCGGTCGGCGACACGCTCGCGGTGTTCCCGAGCGGCGAGCAGGCACGCGTCGCCGAGCTGCATGCAGCCGACGGCCGCGTCGAGCGTGTCGCGGCGGGTCGCTCCGCCGGCATCGTCCTCGACCGCCAGCTCGACGTCTCGCGCGGGGACTGGCTCGCGGCGCCAGGCAGCCATGCGCCGACGACGTCGTTTCGCGCGACGCTCGCCTGGCTCGACACCGAGCCGGCGATCGTCGGCCGCAGGTACTGGCTGCGCCACGGCAACCGCTGGCTGCAAGGCCGCATCGCCGCGATCGAGAGCCGCCTCGACGTCGATACGCTCGCTGCCCATGAGGCCCACGCGCTCGGCGTCAACGACATCGGCGAGGTGCTGTTCGAGACGCAGCAGCCGGTGCCGATCGAGCGCTTCGCCGACGACCGCGTCGCCGGCGCGCTGCTCGTCGTCGATCCGGCGACGAACCGCACGAGCGGCGCGTTGCTCGTGCGCGAAGCGTTGTCATCCTGATGAAGAAAGGCCGCTCACGCGGCCGTCTTCACTTCGCGCTGTAGATCTGGTCGAACACGCCGCCGTCGGCAAAGTGCGTCTTCTGCGCCTTGGCCCAGCCGCCGAAGGTGTCGTCGATCGTGAAGAGCGCGATCTTCGGGAACTGCGCCGCGTACTTCGCCGCGACCTTCTCGTCGATCGGCCGGTAGAAGTTGCGTGCCGCGATCTCCTGCCCTTCGGGCGAATAGAGATGGTCGAGATAGGCCTCGGCGACCTTTCGCGTGCCGCGTTTGTCGACGATCTTGTCGACGATGGCCACCGGCGGCTCGGCCAGGATGCTCGTCGGCGGATAGACGATGTCGAACTTGTCGGCGCCGAATTCCTTGAGCGCGAGATGGGCCTCGTTCTCCCAGGCGAGCAGGACGTCGCCGATGCCGCGGTCGGCGAAGGTCACGGTCGCGCCGCGCGCGCCCGAGTCGAGCACCGGCACCTGGCGGAAGAGCTTGCCGATGAAGTCGCGCGCCTTGGCGTCGTTGCCGCCCGGCTGGCGCAGCGCGTAGCCGTAGGCGGCGAGATAGCCCCAGCGCGCGCCGCCCGAGGTCTTCGGGTTGGCGGTGACGATCGAGACGCCAGGCTTGACCAGATCACTCCAGTCGCGAATCGCCTTCGGATTGCCCTTCCTCACGAGGAAGATGTAGGTCGACGTGTACGGCGAGCTGTTGTGGCGCAGGCGCTTCTGCCATTGCGGATCGATCACCTTGGCCTTCTCGGCGATCTCGTCGATGTCATAGGCGAGCGCGAGCGTGACGACGTCGGCGTCGAGGCCGTCGATCACCGAGCGCGCCTGCTTGCCGGAGCCGCCGTGCGACTGCTTGACCGAGACGGTGTCCCCGGTCCTGGCCTTCCAGAACGCGGCAAACGCGGCGTCGTACTGGTGGTAGAGCTCGCGCGTCGGGTCGTACGAGACGTTGAGGAGCGTGACCTCGGCGGCACCGGCCGCGAGCGAGGCGAGGAGCGCAGCGGAGATCGCAAGCGTGAGTGCGAAACGGAGTGCATTCACTGGAGGTCGTGCGGCGAGCCGCGAATCGAAAGGGAACGCATCCTAGAAAGCGTTGACCCTGTTCGGCAACGAACCATTCGTCGTGTGCTTATTCGACCGGCTCTTATGATGGCCGAATGAGCCTCTTCGACCTTCGTCGCGCCGCTTGCGCGACTCTCGCCGGCCTCGCGACCCTTGCCGTCGCGCCGACCTATGTTCTCGCCGCGCGACCGGCCAAGTCGGCCGCCGCGAGCGCCACCCTCGCCGTGACGCCGATCGTCTTTCGCGAACGCAGGCTCGCCAACGGACTGCAGGTGATCACGGTCGAGAGCCACACGAGCCCGACGGTGAGCGTGCAGGTCTGGTACCACGTCGGCAGCCGCGACGACCCGGCCGGGCGCTCGGGCTTCGCGCATCTCTTCGAGCACATGATGTTCAAGAGCACCGCGAACCTGCGCGCCGAGCAGTTCGACCGCCTGACCGAAGACGTCGGCGGCGCGAACAACGCGTCGACCGGCGACGACGTCACCGAGTACCACGAGATCGTGCCGTCGAACCACCTCGAGACGCTGCTCTGGGCCGAGGCCGAGCGGATGGCCAACCTCAAGGTCGACGACGGCAACTTCAAGTCGGAGCGCGCCGTCGTCGAAGAGGAATACCGCCAGCGCGTCCTCGCCTCGCCGTACGGTCGCCTCTTCAACGCCTTCTCGTCGGCGTCGTACCTCGAGCATCCGTACAAGCGGTCGACGATCGGCAGCATCGACGACCTGGAAGCAGCCACGCTCTTCGACGTCGTCTCTTTCCACGCACGCTACTACCGCCCCGACAACGCGACCCTCGTCGTCGCCGGCGACTTCGACCAGGCGCAACTCGATGCCTGGATCGACAAGTACTTCGCCGTCGTCGCGAAGCCTTCCACGCCGCTGCCGGTGTTCGACGCAAGGGAGCCGGCCTGGCAGAGCGACCGGACGGCGTCGGTCACCGGGCCGCAGGTGCCCTTGCCCGCGGTCGCCTACACCTGGCTCGCGCCGCCGGTGACGAGCGACGACAGCCCTGCCCTGCAGGTCGCGGCCGCCGTGCTCGCGGCGGGCGAGTCGTCGCGCCTCAATCAGTCGCTCGTCTACCGCCAGCGCATCGCGACCCAGGCCAGCTTCAACGCCGACCTGCGCGTCGGTCCCGGCCTGCTCGTCGCGTACGCGATCGCCGCCGGCGGCAAGTCGCCGGCCGACGTCGGCGCCGCGCTGATCGCCGAAGTCACCCGGCTCGCCACCGTCGCGCCGACACCGGCCGAGCTCGACAAGGTGAAGAACCAGCTCATCACCTCGGCCTTTCAATCGCGCCAGACGCCGCTCGGCCTGGCCTCCGCCGTCGCCGACGCCGCCGTGCTCGGCGGCAACGCCGCGCGCGTCAACACCGACCTCGACGACCTGCAGCGCGTCAGCGCCGCCGACGTGCAGCGCGTGATGCGCCGCTACGTGCTCGATGCACGCAAGGTCGCGATCGACTATCGCCAGGACAAGGCTGCGAAATGAGCGCTCTCCTCGACTCACCGGTGCGTGTCGCGCGCTCCTCGTGCCTGCCTGCGCACCGCGCCGCGATCTCGCTCGCGTCCGGCCTCCTGCTGGCCACGGCTGCATCCGCGCAGCCCTATCTCACGCCGCCACCGCCGGCCGCGCCGCGCCCGCTCGCCATCGCCGCGCCGAGCGAGGCGAAGCTCGCCAACGGCTTGCGCGTCATCGTCGCGCGCCGCGAAGGCATCCCGCTCGTCAGCGCCGAGCTCGTCGCGCTCTCGGGCGCGGAAGTCGATCCGCCGCGCCTCGCCGGCCTCGCGTCGCTGAGCGCGGCGCTGATGACGCAAGGCACCAAGCACCACAGCGCGCCCCAGCTCGCCGCGGCTGCCGAAGCGCTCGGCGGCTCGCTCGACAGCGGCGCGGGCTGGAACCAGGCCAGCGTCTCGATGACGGTGACGACGCCCAAGCTCGACGCCGCGCTCGCCCTCGTCGCCGAGGTCGCGCGTGAGCCGGTGTTCGCGCGCGACGAGATCGAGCGCATGCGCACGCAGACGCTCGACTCGTTGAAGGTCGCCTACGCCAGCCCCGGCACGCTCGCATCGCTGGTCGCCGAGCGGCTCGCCTACGGCGCCGGCGCCTACGGCCATCCGGCGAGCGGCACGCCGGCGTCGCTGCCTCGGATCCAGCGCGCCGATCTCGTCGCCATGCATCGCCAGACCTTCCGGCCCGACAACGCCGTGCTCATCCTCGCCGGCGACATCACGCCCGAGGCGGCCCTGGCAGCGGCGCGCCGCCACTTCGGCAGCTGGACGGTGCCGAGCGGTCCGAAGCCGGTGCCGGTCAAGGCCGAGGCAGCGTCGAGCGGGCCGACGAGCGCCATTGTCGAGATGGCTGGATCGGGCCAGGCCGCGGTCGTGCTCGCTCTGGCCTTGCCGGAGCGCAGCGGCAGCGAGCGCGCGACCGGCGCGGTCCTGAACTCGGTGTTGGGCAGCGGCTATTCGTCGCGCCTCAACCAGGAGATCCGGATCAAGCGCGGTCTGAGCTACGGTGCCAGCAGCGCGCTCGAAGCGCGGCGCGAAAGCGCGTTCTTCCGCGTCGCCGTGCAGACCAAGAACGAATCGGCCGCCGAGGTCGTCGGCCTGGTGCAGGCCGAGGTCGATCGCCTCGCAGCCCAGCCGGTCGGCGCCGACGAGCTGGCGGCGCGCAAGACGACGCTCATCGGCGGCTTCAGCCGAAGCGTCGAGACGACGGCCGGCCTCGCGACCGCGATCCGCAGCCTCGTCGTCGCCAACCGGCCGCCGGCGGAGCTGAAGACGCGGATCGAGTCGCTGCAGGCTGTGAGCGACGAGGACATCCGGCGCTATGCCGCAGCCAACTTCGGCGCGGCGAAGCGGCGACTGGCGGTCGCCGGCGAGGCGAAGACATTCGCCGCGGCGCTGAAGCCGCTGTTGCCGGGGGCGGTGACCGTCGGCCAGGACGCGCTCGACCTCGAGCGCAGCGACGGCCTCGGCCGCTGACGCCCGGCCCGGACCGCGCAACGCCAGAGCCGGCGCCGGTTGGCGCGAAGGGGCAAGGCAAACCCTTCGTGCCCAGAATCGCGTTTGCTGGGACAATGGTGCCCCTTGGCGGCTGTGCATGCAGCTTGCATCCGACCTCCGCCGAATCTCTTCAGGTACCTGCACATGGCCACCCGTCGTCCCGTTGCTTCGTCCAAAGTGCCCACCGCCGTTTCTGTTCCGGCGTCGGCCGCTGCCTCCAGCGCGTCTCTCAAGCTGCGCCAGACGCAGGCCGAGTACGTCGCCGCCCGGCCTTCCGGGGAACCGGGCGTCAAGCCGATGATGTCGAGTTCGAAGATGTACGTGTGCCGTCGCTGCCAGGCCAACTTCAAGACCGGCGACGGCAAGCCCGATTCGCGCCTCCCTGGTCTCGGCAAGTGCAACAAGTGCCTGGCCGCCCAGGCGGCGTCCGCGCTGGCGGCCTAGACCATCTTCAACGCAGCGGGGCGCGCCGGTCGCTGAGACGCCGGCCGGTGTCTGGCTCGGGCCGGCGCCGCTCCGCCAGCACCGGCTTGTCGCTCTCGCGGATATCGCCACCGCATACTGCCAGCACGGCAAGATACTCGGGTGAAAACCCGTCTTCGGCGATCCGGCCCGACTTGCGTCGTTCCACCTGACTGTTCATGGCTGCGCCTCTCGGTTGCGGGGTTGCCTCGGGGTACCCTCGCGCTGACACATCGTGAGGTCCCGTGTGCACTTTACTCCCGGCTCAGGTCCTGTCTTGTCAGACATGTCCTCGTGTCACGACGTCGAACCTGAGCCCGCTCGCGCCCTCGCCCCGGCCAGTCGTCTTGGCCGACCGATCCAGAGCGGATGCGCGAGCAGGCCCGCGTCGTCGGGCAGCTTGGCGAACGTGGCGAAAGCGTCGCCCGCCTGCGGCAGCTGCGCCGACCAGTTGCCGACCTTCTCGAGCTCGATCTTGAGCTCGGCCGCGAGCTGGAGCTTCCTGATCGGTGTCGCGACGTCCTCGCCCCGTTCCTCGTCGACGTGGAAGCTGAAGTCGGGCAGCGGCCACGGCGTGTGCACCTCGGCCTTGCCGACGATGTGCCAGTGCCCCGGGCCGAGGCCGATGATCATCTGGCCTTCGGTGACCTGCGCCGCCGGCACCGCGTTGGCCGACGGATCCTGGCCCTTGAGCAGATAGAAGAGGCGACGCGCCGGCGGCTGCGCATCGGGCCTGTCGGCATCGCCGCTCAGGATCAGCAGCAGCTTGGCGATCGAGTAGGCGCTCGGCGGCTTGCCCGGCGTCGCCGACGTGATGCGACTGATCTGCTAGACGACCTTCGACAGGTCCTGAAGACCGACGTTGCCGTTGCCGAGGCCGGCAAGGATCTCGCCGATCGTCTTCAGCGCGGCGAGCGTCTCGCCGGTGACCATCGTCGCGACCGCCAGCGACTGCGCTTCGGCGTTGCTCGCGGCGAAGTTGTTCGGATCGATCGTCGCCGCGGTCTTGTCGAGCTGGAGGCCGAGGTGCGTGGGCAGCAGCGCGGCGAGTGGCGCGGCGAGCGCGACCGGACCGGAGGCAGGGCCGTTGATGTCGGCCTCGAGCGCGCTGACCGAGGCCTGCAGCCACTTGAAGGCGCGCAGAAACACCAGGTCTGCCGTACCGGCCATCTTGTCTCCTCGCTCTCGTGCGGCGCGGGACCTGCGATATCGGCCGGGGCCGGCGGGGCGGAACAGCGTCGAAGGGGCGAAGACTCGTCGCCGACGCCGCTCGGCAACCCCTCGCGGAACGAGGACTTGTCGGAGCGCGCTAAGCAGCGGTGGGCGCCGGTATCAAGAGGCCGCGCTGCACCGCAGGGCGTGCGACGAACGCCTCGAGCACGCGCGTCACCTCGGGATACTCGCCGATGCCCACGAGATCGCCTGCGCCGTAGAAGCCGACTAGGTTGCGCACCCACGGGAAGATCGCGACGTCGGCAATGGTGATCGTGTCGCCCATGATCCAGCTGCGGCCCGAAAGGCGCCGGTTCATCACGTCGAGCAGTCGCTTCGCTTCGCCGACGTAGCGGTCGCGCGGGCGCTTGTCCTCGAAGTCCTTGCCCGCGAATTTGTGGAAGAAGCCGATCTGGCCGAACATCGGCCCGACGCCGCTAATCTGGAACATCAGCCACTGGATCGTCTCGTAGCGCCCAGCCGCGTCCATCGGCACGAAGCGCTTGGCCTTGTCGGCGAGGTAGAGCAGGATCGCGCCGGAATCGAAGAGCCCGAGCGGCTTGCCGTCCGGACCGTCGGGATCGACGATCGCCGGGATCTTGCCGTACGGATTGAGCGACATGAACTCGGGCGTCTTCTGGTCGTTGGTGTCGAACGAGACCCGGTGCGGCTCGTAGGGCAGGCCGAGCTCCTCGAGCAGGATCGACACCTTGACGCCGTTGGGTGTCGGGAGCGAATACAGCTGGATGCGATCGGGGTGGGCAGCCGGCCACTTGCGGGTGATCGGAAACGCGGACAGGTCGGTCATGCGAGGGTCTCGTCGAAGGCGTGAGGCTCGACTGTAAAGTCGCTGTCGATGACTTGGCGCGCCCTTCTTCGAGACGCGCACTTTCGCCGCGGCGCTCGCGACATGCTGGTCTTCGGTCCGGGCATCGCGGCCTGGGGCCTGGTCACCGGCGTGGCGATGACGCAGAGCGGCCTCGGCGTCGGCCTGTCGATGCTGATGTCGATCACCGTCTACGCCGGCAGCGCGCAGCTCGCCTCGCTGCCGCTGATCGCAAGCGGCGCGCCGATGTGGGTGATCTGGGCCTCGGCCCTGTGCGTGAACCTGCGCTTCGCGATCTTCAGCGCGCAGTGGCGCACGCACATCGGCCACCTGCCGCGAGCGCGACGGCTCGTGCTTGGCTTTCTGCTCGCCGACCTGAACCTGGTCGTGTTCCAGAAGGCCTGGCCGGGCGGCCGGCACGAGACCGGGCAGGCGCGCTACGCGGCCGGCGGCGCGGCCTCGGTCTGGCTGATCTGGCAGGGCACGTCGTTCGCCGGCATCCTGCTCTCGTCGCTGGTGCCGCTCGAATGGGGACTCGGCTTCGCCGGCACGCTCTCGATGCTCGGCATCGCCTACTCGCTGCTCGTCGACCGCGGCGCGTGGGTCGCGGCGGTCGTCGCCGCGGCCGCGGCGGTCGCTGCGTACGCGCTGCCGCTCAAGCTCAACATCCTCGTCGCCATCGCCGCCGCCGTGACCGTCGGCCTGGTGATGACGCAGGCCGGGCGCGCCGCGCGCCGCATGCGCCCCGGCGAAGGCTCGTCGCCATGACGACGGCGCCGCTCTACGGCATCGCGACGATCCTCGGCATGGCCGCGGTCACCGTGCTCGCGCGCAGCTTCTTCCTCTACGCCAAGCGCGAGCCGCGCATCCCCGACGCCTTGCAGCGCGCTCTGCAGGTCGCGCCGCTGGCGGCGATCGTCGCCGTTGTGGCGCCGGAGATCTTCATCAGCCACGGCCACCTGATCGACACCTGGCGCGACGCGCGCGTGCCGGCCGCCATCGCATCGACTCTGTTCTATGCGTGGCGACCCGGCGTGCTCGGGCCGCTGCTGGCCGGCCTCGCCGTGTACCTGCCCCTCAGGCTCGCGCTCGGCTGGTAGCCGAGGCCGCAAGTCAGGACGCGAGCCGGCCCGCGAGATCGCCTTTCAGCCGCGTCAGGTCGGCCTCCCGCGCATACATCATGTGGCCGGCGTCGTAGTAGTGATGCTTCACGCGCACCAGCACATCGGCCGGCGCGTTGAGCTGTGCGATCGACCAGTCGCTCGCGCTGTACGGCGTTCCCAGGTCGTAGCGGCCGCTGGCGACGAAGACCATGAGACGCGCGTTGCGACGCATCGCACGGGCGAGATCGGGGCTCGTCGTCGCGTAGCTGTTGCCCTTGTCCTCGCCGCGGTTCCAGTTCCAGTTCTTGTTGGTGTCGTGCGAGAGCACCTCGTAGCGCGTGTCGGTGTTCATGCCGAGCTGCTCGCCGAAGTAGGCCATCGCAGCCATCGTGTAGGCGGCGCGATCGCCTCGATGCCGGGATCGAACTCCATCTCGCAGCCGCCGCTCGCAGCCATCGCACCGGTCGCGCGCGCTTCGAGCCGGCCGACGATGCGCCCTTGCGGCCGATCGCTTCCATGAAGTAGCTGTGGTCGTCGCCGCCGGCGACTTCGCGAGCTCGCCTTTCAGCAGGCCGTGGTACTGCGAGACGTTGGCGAACGCCGGCAGGAAGAGTGCGTCGGGCAGGTCGTTGAGCGGCGCGAAGACGATGCTCTGCAGGTCCATCGCGCACGAGATCAGGATCAGGCCCGAGAGCGCGACGCCGGCGCTCTGCAGCTTGTCGGCCATCGCCGCGCCGCGCGTCGTGCCATCGCTCTCGCCCGCAAGATACTCCGGCGAGCCCCAGCGCTTGTGGCGCGTCAGCCAGAGCCGCACGACCTCGCTCAGCGCGGCGACGTCGCCGTCGACCGAGAGGAGCTTCTTGCGGGCATCAGCGCTCGCGGTCGTCGACCAGCCGGTGTGGGGCGGGTCGACGAAGACGAGATCGAAGTGCTCGAACCAGCTGTGCGGGTTGTCGACGACGGCATACGGCGCGACCGGCATGCTGCCGTCGTCGGGCACGAGGACGCGCTTGGGGCCAAGCGCGCCCAGGTGCAGCCAGACCGACGCCGAGCCCGCGTCGCCGCCCTTCAGCACGCAGCTCGTCGTCATCACTGCGGCGGGCGGCTCGCCGAGCGCGCCGTCGAAGCCTTCGGCGACGACCGGCAGGAAGGAGACCTGGACGGTGTAGTCGAACGCCTTGCCGCCAAGCTTCACCGAGCCGGTGCTGTCGTGCGGTGATTGCGCGACGAGCTTGTCGACGCGCTCGCGCAGCTTCTTGTCGGCGTCCTTGGCGTCGGTGCCGGGAACGTCGGGCATGCGGTCTCGGATGAGGGCGCGACCGGGGCCCGCGCCGCCGCGGGAACCCGGCAGCGGGTCAGGAGTGCGCGGTCTTGAAGTAGCGCTCTTCGAGGGTCTTCGCGTTCAGCAGCCGCAGCGTCACGAAGACGCGCTCCCAGAACGTCAGCGGCTGGACGCGGCCGCTCGGCAGGACCAGCACGGGCCCGAGGATGGGCTCGTCCTCGATCCGCGATTCCTGGTACTGGGGCTCATGCCGGATTGCACTCAATTTGGTCTCCTCGATTCGCTCGTTGCGAGCTGTTTTTCCAATGTAACAGAGTGTTCTTGTGCGACCTCGACCTTCGGTCGGGAGCGGGCCGAGGGCCTTGCGCATGCAAAGGATCGACACTGCGCGCCATGCATGCCGATCGCATCGACAGCCGCCACGTCGCCCGCCGCATCGGGCTGACCATCGTCTTCCTGTGGTTCTTCATCGGCGGGATCGCCCACTTCGTGGCGACCGATATCGAGACGAGCATCGTGCCGCCGTGGGTGCCGTGGCCGAGACTCATGGTGCTGGTCAGCGGCGTGTGCGAGCTCGTCGGCGCAGGCGGTCTGGTTTGGCCACGCACGCGCCGCGCCGCCGGCTGGGGCCTCTTCGCGCTGACGATCGCCGTCACGCCGGTCCACATCTGGATGCTGCAGCGGCCCGACCTGTTCCCCGCGATCCCGTACTGGGCGCTGGTGCTGCGCCTGCCGCTCCAGGCAACCCTCCTGGCGCTGATCGTGTGGAGCACGTACACGCCCGTTCGACTGCGCAAGACCGCGGCCTAAACTCGCCAGCCACCGTCT
>Ga0123337_10003023_pt1 | contig 18404 bp, 19 predicted proteins | sample frozenSSSSmetaG_FD_89792 | JGI IMG/M metagenome (GOLD analysis project Ga0123337, IMG submission 89792) | Glacier valley bacterial and archeal communities from Borup Fiord, Nunavut, Canada, to study Microbial Dark Matter (Phase II) -... | ecosystem: Environmental > Aquatic > Freshwater > Ice >... | reverse complement strand
GGCGAGCTGTTGTCGGTGATGTCGATGCCCTGTTCGAAGATGAAATTGGCCTTCAAACCACCGCCGAGGTCTTCGCTGCCGCGAATGCCCCAACGCGAACCGGATTCGCCACCGCTGTCGACCGACTTCAGCGTGCCGATGTTCGTGTGGTCGAAACGCAGGTCGCCGTCAGCAATACCGTAGAGCGTCACGCTCGTTTGCGCTTGTGCCGTGCCAGCAAAGGCGCCGAGTACGGCGGCTGCCATGACGAGTTTTTTCATTCCATTCTCTCCAAAAGTTATTCGTGCTGAGGCTCACGTCGCCTCTTGTGTCTTGCCGAAAACTCTTACCTGGGACTGACACCATCGGATAAGAAGTCCTGACGGATTTCATCAAACTTCCATACGCGGCGCAAACTTATGGACGTGAACGGGCGTGATTACTTTGTGTTTGTCGTCTTTGTGCAACATTAATCGCGGGATCGGGCTGATGCATCATTCGCATCGGCGAAGCGGCGCACTGCTGCTCCGAGAAAATCCTAGCTGAAAGGACGCTGTGGCTACCTCTGCTGATCGCTTCATCGAATCGTTCGACCGCGTGCTGCGCGCGCTTTTCGTTCCCCCCGCGGCGGCGCGCGAGATGCCACGCCCGTCGGCGCCGCAGCCGGTACTCGACGCCGCGCAGCGCCGCCATTCCGCCGGCCTCATGCGGGTCAACCATGTCGGCGAGGTCTGCGCGCAGGCGCTCTACTCGGGCCAGGCAGCGGCCACCCGCGACGAGACCCTGCGCGCCGAACTGCTGGAGGCGGGGAGGGAGGAGGGCGATCACCTGGCGTGGACCGCCAACCGCCTGCGCGAGCTCCACTCCCGCCCCAGCCTGCTGAACCCGGCCTGGTACGCCGGGGCCTACGCGATGGGGTGGTTGGCGGGCAAGGCGGGGGACGCCGTCAGCCTCGGCTTCGTCGTCGAGACGGAGAAACAGGTCGAGGAGCACCTCGCGAAGCACCTGGAGTCGCTGCCGGTCGAGGATCACGCGTCGCGCGCCGTGGTCGACGCGATGCGCCTGGACGAGATCCGTCATGGACAGAACGCGCGCGATGCCGGGGCCGCCGAGTTGCCGTCGATCGTCGGGACCGCGATGCGCGGCGCCGCGAGGGTGATGACGACGACGGCCTACTGGATCTGAGGCTCTAGCCTTCGCGGATCTCGAACGAGTGGGTGAGCGTCGCGGTCTTCTCGAGCATCACCGAGGCCGAGCAGAGCTTCTCGTGCGACAGCTTGATCGCGCGCTCCACGACTTCGTGCCGCAGCCCCTGTCCCACGACGACGAAGTGGAAGTGGATCGCGGTGAAGACCTTCGGGTCGGTCGTGGCGCGTTCGGCCTTGAGCGTCACGTCGCAGCGCGTCACCGCGTGCCGCCCGCGCCGCAGGATCAGCACCACGTCGTAGGCGGTGCACCCGCCGGTGCCGACGAGGACCAGTTCCATCGGACGCGGAGCCAGGTTGCGTCCGCCTAGCGGGCCGCCGCCCTCGGCCGGTGCGCCGTCCATCACCACGACGTGACCGCTGCCGGTCTTGCCCACGAACTGCATGCCGCTGCCGCTGTCCTCCAGGGCGGGGCCGCCCCAACTGACTGTCGCTTCCATGTGCACTCCCGGTTCCGGCCGGCACTATAAGGGCCTGACGGGTTTCGGGAACGCCGTGATCCCGGCATTTCCGTTCGGCACCCGGCGGAAAGGCGCTCGACCCGCGCCGCCGGCGCGTGCATTAAAGAACGTGTGCCGACGCAAGTAATTGTTTTAAAGGAAGATTTGTTCATAGAAATCGCGCGGGCGGATTTCGATGCTGGATCGCAACAAATATGTTTTGCATCGCATCATGAATCGGCTACAATCGAGGCCATCGAAGCAGCAGGTCGCTTCCGACCGCGTCTCCTCCACCCTCCTCCATAGGTGGATTACGCCCGAGCCTCACGGCTCGGGCTTTTTTTTGCCCCGGCGCCGTTAGATTGACGGTTCGGGCAGAAGTCCTTTATAGTCGCAGGCTTTTCACCGTATTCGCAGGGATAGTCCGTCACAAGAGCGGAGCATCCAGGAACCACGCGATGCGTCTTCAACGTGACCGATCGGACACCGCGCCCAGCGCAGTCGCGACCGGCAATTTCGGATCAACTCATGAAAACCTTTTCTGCCAAGCCCGCCGAGGTGACGCACGACTGGTTTGTGATCGACGCAACGGACAAGGTCCTTGGTCGTGTGGCCAGTGAAGTCGCACGCCGCCTGCGCGGAAAACACAAACCCGAATTCACCCCGCACGTCGACACCGGCGACTTCATCGTCATCGTCAACGCCGCCAAGCTGCGCGTCACCGGCGCCAAGGCGACCGACAAGAAGTATTACCGTCACTCGGGCTATCCCGGCGGTATCTACGAGACCAACTTCGAGAAGATGCAGTCACGCTTCCCGGGTCGTGCGCTGGAGAAGGCCGTCAAGGGCATGCTGCCCAAGGGTCCCCTCGGCTACGCGATGATCAAGAAGATGAAGGTCTACGCCGAAGCGACCCATCCGCACGCGGCGCAGCAACCGAAGCCCCTGGAGATCAAGGCATGATTGGCAACTACAACTACGGCACGGGCCGTCGCAAGAGTTCGGTCGCCCGCGTCTTCATGAAGACCGGCAGCGGTGCCATCGTGGTCAACGGCAAGCCCGTCGACGAGTACTTCGCCCGCGAGACCGGCCGCATGATCGTTCGTCAGCCGCTCGAACTGACCAACCACACCGCGACGTTCGACATCATGGTCAACGTGATCGGCGGGGGCGAGTCGGGCCAGGCCGGTGCGGTGCGCCACGGCATCACGCGCGCGCTGATGGACTACGACGAGACGCTCAAGCCGACGCTGTCGAAGGCCGGCCTGGTCACGCGCGATGCGCGCGAGGTCGAGCGCAAGAAGGTCGGTCTGCACAAGGCCCGACGTCGCAAGCAGTTCTCGAAGCGCTGATGGCTTGACCCCTGTGCCCGTCCCCGGGCACCGACAGAAGGGCCGCTTTCAGCGGCCCTTCTTGTTTCCGGGTCGACGGAACGATCGTGACGCTCCGCGCACTACAATCTGCGTCCACTTTTTTGCGCCGCGTGGCGAAGGAAGGAAGAGAGATCCATGATCAAGGTCGGTATCGTTGGAGGAACCGGTTACACCGGCGTCGAGCTGCTGCGCATCCTCGCGCTGCATCCGGACGCGAAGGTCACGATGATCACGTCGCGCAAGGAAGCCGGCACGCCGGTGGCCGACATGTATCCGTCGCTGCGCGGTCATCTCGACCTGCCGTTCAGCGACACGGCGACCGCCGACCTGACGCAATGCGACGTGGTCTTCTATGCAACCCCGCACGGCGTCGCGATGGCCGATGCGCCCAAGATGGTCGCGGCGGGCGTGAGGATCATCGACCTCGCAGCGGATTTCCGGCTGCAGGATCCCGCCCAGTTCGAGCAGTGGTACAAGCTCTCGCACAGCTGTCCGGACCTCCTGGCCGAAGCGGCCTACGGTCTCCCCGAGCTCAACCGGGCCGCGATCGCGAAGGCGCGCATCGTCGCCAACCCCGGGTGCTATCCGACGACGATGCAGCTCGGCTTCGCGCCGTTGCTCAGGCACGGACTGGTCGACGCGTCGCACCTGATCGCCGACTGCAAGTCGGGCGTGTCCGGCGCGGGTCGCAAGGCGGAGCTGGGCACGGCGTTCAGCGAGGCGAGCGACAACTTCAAGGCCTACGGCGTGACCGGCCATCGCCATCATCCGGAGACGGTCGAGAAGCTGCAGCTGCTGAGCAAGGAGCCGGTCGGCCTGCTGTTCACGCCGCATCTCGTGCCGATGATCCGCGGGATGCATTCGACCCTGTACGCGCGCCTCAAGCCGGAAGCGATGGCCACCGACGTGCAGGCTCTGTTCGAGGATGCCTACCGCGACGAGCCCTTCGTCGACGTGCTGCCGCCGGGCGCGCATCCGGACACCCGGTCGACGCGTGCGTCGAACATGCTGCGGATCGCTGTGCATCGTCCCGACGGTGAGGCAGGCGACACCGTCGTGCTGCTGGTCGTGCAGGACAACCTGGTCAAGGGGGCGTCGGGTCAGGCGGTGCAATGCATGAACCTGATGTTCGGTCTGCTGGAGACGGCCGGCCTGCGCCATGTCCCGGTCCTTCCCTGAACGTCCTGCGCGCTGAGCGGCCGCGATGAAGGTCCGGCTGCTTCGCCAGCGCCTGTCGGTCAGCGCACCCCGCATGACGGTGCGGTCGCACGTGCCGATGGGCGCGAAGGTGGCGATCGCGGGGGTCGCGTTCGTCGCCGCGGTCGCGCTCGGAGGATGGATCGGACGCAGCGAATTCGCGCAGGCGAGGCTCGGCGATCCGAATCCGGAACTCAAGCGGTTGCAAGACGCGAACCGCACGCTGCACGAAGAGCGCGATCGGCTGCTCGAGGCGAACAACACCGTCGACAGCAGTCGCGTGATGGAGCGGTCCACGATCAAGGAGCTGGGCGACCAGATCGCGCGCCTGGAGGCCGGCAACACGCGGTTGAAGGAGGACGTGGCGTTCTTCGAATCGGCCACTGCGGACCGGACCTCGGCCGCCGCGAGGGATGCCGGCGGCATCGCGATCCGCCGCTTCCAGGTGACGCAGGACAAGGTCGCGCACACGGCGCGTTTTCGCATCCTGCTGACGCAGGACAGCCGGGCGAACCGCGACTTCACCGGGGACCTGCAGCTGTCCGTCGCGGTGTTGCAGGGCGGCAGAACTGCTAACATCGTCCTCCCCGGCGACACGACGACGCCGGCGAAAGGCACGCAGGTTCCGGCCCCCGGCAATCCTTACGTCGTCGCCTTCCGGTCCTACAAGCGCATCGACGGTTCATTCGCCGTACCGGCCGACGCGCTCGTGAAGTCGGTCCAGGCACGCATCCTCGAGCGCGGTGCGGTGCGCGTCCAGCAGACCGTCGCGATCACCGAGCCGTGACGATGCCGTCCCGGCCACACGGAGAACGACCATGTTCAACAAGAAACCCCAGGCGACGATCGACAGCCTGATCGGTGCCACCACGCGGATGGAAGGCAACGTCGTCTTCCAGGGCGGCCTGCGGATCGACGGATACGTGCGCGGCGACGTCATCGCCGGCGAGGGATCGGCCGGGTTGCTGGTGATCGGCGAGAACGGCCGCGTCGACGGCAACATCGTCGCCGTCCACCTGATCGTCAACGGCACCGTGCAGGGATCGATCACCGTGTCGGGGATCGTCGAACTTCAACCGAAGGCGAAGGTCAGCGGCGAGGTCCGATACCGCGATGTCACGATCCATCGAGGCGCGATGGTCGAGGGGATCATGTCCCACTTCGACGGCGACCTGGTGCGGCCGGACCTGAAGCTGGGAACCGCCAGGGAAGTACCGCCCGTCGCGCTGCCGCGCGCGATCAACTAGCGGTTGCACGAACGCGCCCGCTTTCGCGTAAGCTCTTGAACTTGCATGCGCCGACCCGAACTCGGGGAGGTCCGTCGAAAGGAAATTCGTCATGAACGCCGTCACCGAAAACATCTCGCTCGCCCCCGCCCCGCTGGTCTTCACCGACTCCGCCGCCACCAAGGTCAAGGACCTGATCGAGGAAGAGGGCAATCCGGACCTGAAGCTGCGCGTGTTCGTGCAGGGCGGTGGCTGTTCGGGCTTCCAGTACGGCTTCACGTTCGACGAGATCACCAACGAAGACGACACCGCGATGGAGAAGAACGGCGTCACGCTGCTGATCGATTCGATGAGCTATCAGTATTTGGTCGGCGCCGAGATCGACTACAAGGACGACCTGGAAGGTGCACAGTTCGTGATCAAGAACCCGAACGCCACGTCGACCTGCGGCTGCGGTTCGTCGTTCTCCGCGTAGGCCGTTTCCGGCTTCGCATCGAGGGGCGCTGCGGCGCCCCTCCGCATTTCAACGCGGATGGATCGCGCCGAGGACGCGCAGCCCGCGCGCGCCGGTGACGGCCGGCAGGTTGCCCGGCAGGCGCGCCAGGCAGCGCATCGCCAGCCACGCGAACGCCAGGGCCTCGATGTGTTCCGGGGCGACGCCTTCGCCCGCCGACGTGGAGACCGCGACCGCGAGGCCGGACTCGGCCAGTCGCAGGGTCAGGCGCCTGAGCAGGTCCCCGTTGTAGGCGCCGCCACCGCAGACGATCAGCGCGTCCGGCGTGGCGACATGCCGGCTCACCGCATCGACCACGACGGCCGACGTGAACGCCGCAAGGGTCGCCTGGACGTCGACCGGTTCGATCGGGCCGACGTCGGCCAGGCGCGCGTCCAGCCACGCCAGGTCGAACAGGTCGCGGCCCGTGCTCTTCGGCGGGGGTAGCGCCAGCCACGGGTCGTCGAGCAGGCGGTCGAGCAGCGGGCCGTGCACCCGCCCGTTCGAGGCCCAGGCGCCGTCCGCATCGAGCAGTGCCCCGCGATGCCGTCCGATCCAGCCGTCGAGAAGGACGTTGCCGGGTCCGCAATCCCAGCCGCGAACCGTCGCATCGGGTCCCGGCGGCAGGTCGGTGACGTTCGACATGCCGCCGAGGTTAAGCACGACGCGATGGCTATCGCGCCGGCCGAACAGCGCGGCGTGGAAAGCCGGCACGAGCGGTGCGCCCTGGCCGCCGGCGGCGACGTCGCGGCTGCGGAAATCCGACACGACCGTGATGCCGCAGGCCTCGGCCAGCCGCGCGGGCGCGTTGAGCTGGATCGTGTAGCCGAGGTCCGGGCGATGCCGCACCGTCTGGCCGTGGGCTCCGATCGCGGTCACGGCGGAGCGGTCGATTCCGGCATCGGCGCACACCCTGCCGACCAGCGTCGCCTGGAAATCGACCAGCGCGTTCGCGGCGAGCGCCGCGCGATGCAGTTCGTCGTCGCCGCGACCCTGCAGGGCCAGCAGGTCGGCGCGCAAGGCGGCGGGAAAGGGGGCGCTGGCGACGCCGCGGATCTGCGGGCGGCCGGCGTCGTCGAATGCGGCCAGCACGACGTCCGCTCCGTCGAGGCTGGTACCCGACATGATGCCGATGAAGAGGTCGTTCATCGCCACACGGCTCGGGCGCTGCGCGCCCACTGCCTCAGGGGGCCGGCGCGGCGCTCGCGGTCCGCGTGCCGGCGCTACGCGCCAGCGCTACGGGCTCGACCAGGCCTTCGGTCGCGCGCAGCAACTCGATCTGCCGGTCGAACGCACCGGCCACCGAGCGGAACGACACCTGCTCGTTGCGCGAGATCGGCGGGGCTTCCGGCAACGCTGCCGTGAGCGGGTTGGTCGCGTGGTCGGCGATTCGGAACTCGTAGTGCAGGTGCGGCCCGGTCGCCCAGCCGGTCATGCCGACGTAGCCGATCAACGTGCCCTGCGAGATGCGCTGGCCGCGCTTCATGCCCGACGCGAAGTGCGACAGGTGACCGTACAGCGTCGAGTACACGCCCTGATGCTTGACGACGACCACGTTGCCGTAGCCGTTCTTCGCGCCGGCGAAGTCGACCACGCCATCGGCCGTGGTACGGACCGGCGTGCCGCTCGGCGCCGCGTAGTCGACGCCGGTGTGCTGGCGCCAGACGTTGGCGATCGGATGCAGACGTCCGCCGAAGCCGGAGCTGATGCGCGTGAACTCGAGCGGCGTGCGCAGGAAGGCGCGGCGCAGGCTGCGGCCGTCGAACCCGTAGTAGTGGCCCGCGATCGTCCCGTCGGTCGCGTTCGGGCCGCCGTACCACATCGCCGAGTGCGGCTTGCCCGCGTTGACGAACTCGATCGCCAGGATGCGCCCGGCGCGGACGAATTCGCCGCCCTGGTAGAAGCTCTCGTAGACGACGCGGAAGCGGTCGCCGCGCTGCAGGTCGCGGTAGAAGTCGATGTCGCCCGAGAAGATCTCGGCGATCTGCGTGGCGATGCCGTCCGGCAGGCCGGCGTCGTCGGTCGCGGCGAACAGCGACGAGCGGATCTCGCCCGAGCGCAGTTCGACGCGGCGCTCGTTGGGCAGCGCGATCTCGCGGGCGACCATCGCGTCGCCGTCGCGCTCGACCACCAGCGAGCGGCCGTTCTGCGAGGCGATGTCCTTGCCGTCGCCGCTGCTGTACGCGTAACGCAGCCACTGCAGCGCGCCTTCGTCGTCGGTGCGGACCTGGATCAGGCGGCCGGGCTTGAGCTGCTGCAGCGCGCGGGCATCGGCCGACGTGCGCAGGAAGCGCTCGGCGTCGGCGTCGCTCACGCCCAGGCGCGTGAGCAGCGATCCGATCGTGTCGCCGCGGCGGATGCGTTCCTCGGTGACGAAGACGTCGGCGCGGTCGGCCAGCGCTTCGAGCTGGGCCCGCGTGTCGGGTGCGGCGAGATCCTCGACGACCTGGTGGGTGAACGGCAGCGGACCGTCGTCGGCCACGGCGAAAGCCGCCACGGCGCCCCCTAGCCAGACTACGGACGCGGCGGCCAGCAGCGCGATGCGATGCCGGCGAAACAGCGCCAGCGCACGGGACTCGCCGGGCAGCATGGCGGCCGGATGGAGCGAAGAGGAGGAAGAGGGTGTTGCGGAGGACTGCGACTGCTGGGGGTCGGGCGGGAGCGCGGCGTCGGCCATCGGATCAAGGCGAAATCGCGACGATTTCACTCGGTTTCGGTTGCGGCGAATGAGCCGACGAATTCGGTGTCTGGCTGATAGCGCAACACGCGAGCGAGCTTGCTTTCGAGAGCGAGGAAGCTTATCACGCGACAGCCGCTACGCAAGACCGTCCATCGGTGGAAATGACGCGCTGATGACAACGTGTCCGCCTCGCAGGGGCGCTGCGGGTGGCGCGCTAGAATCGGCGCCTTTCCCGACCCGTCGGCCCCTGCGCCGCCCGCCAGTGTCCGCTACGCCGCCCCCGTCCGCCGCCCTGGCCCCGTCCGCACTCGCCGACATCGACGTCGCCGACGCGCTGGCCATCGCCCTGCGCGGTGCCGACGAACTGATCGTCGAATCCGAATTCGCGACCAAGCTCGCGCGCTCGGTGAAGACCGGGGTACCGCTGCGCATCAAGCTCGGCCTCGACCCGACGGCGCCCGACCTGCATCTCGGCCACACCGTCGTGCTCAACAAGATGCGGCAGCTGCAGGACCTCGGACACACGGTGATCTTCCTGATCGGCGACTTCACGTCGATGATCGGCGACCCGTCGGGACGCAACACCACGCGCCCGCCGCTGACGCGCGAGCAGATCGAGCAGAACGCGCGGACCTACTTCGCGCAGGCAAGCCTGGTGCTCGACGCCGCGCGCACCGAGATCCGCTACAACAGCGAGTGGAGCGACCCGCTCGGCGCCCGCGGGATGATCGAGCTTTCGGCGCGCTATACGGTCGCCCGCATCCTCGAGCGCGAGGACTTCACCAAGCGCTTCAAGAGCGGCTCGCCGATCTCTGTCCACGAGCTGCTGTACCCGCTGATGCAGGGCTACGACTCGGTCGCGCTCCGCAGCGATCTCGAGCTCGGCGGCACCGACCAGAAGTTCAACCTGCTGGTCGGTCGCGAGCTGCAGCGCGACTACGGGCAGGAACCGCAGTGCATCCTCACGATGCCGCTGCTGGTGGGCCTCGACGGCGTCGAGAAGATGTCGAAGTCGAAGAACAACTACATCGCGATCACCGATCGCCCGAACGACATGTTCGGCAAGGTGATGTCGATCTCCGACGTCCTGATGTGGCGCTGGTTCGAGCTGCTGTCGTTCCGCTCGCTCGCCGAGATCGCGGCGCTGCACGCGCAGACCGCGGCCGGGCGCAACCCGCGCGACGCGAAGGTCCTGCTCGCACAGGAGATCGTGACGCGCTTCCACGACGCCGCGGCGGCCGACGCGGCGCTGACGGACTTCGAACTGCGCTCGCGCGGCGGCGTGCCCGACGAGATCCCCGAGATCGCGCTCGGCGGTGCGCCGCTCGGCATCGCGCAGCTGCTCAAGCAGGCCGGCCTCGTGCCGTCGACCTCCGAAGCGATGCGCAACGTCGAGCAGGGCGGCGTGAAGATCGACGGCAGCGTGGTCGGCGACCGTGCGCTTCGGCTCGACGCCGGGGTGTACGTGCTGCAGGTCGGCAAGCGCCGCTTCGCGCGCGTGACGCTGGCGTGACGGGAGAACGGACTTGATCCGCATCGTCGGCCTCGACCACCTGGTCCTCACCGTGGCCGACATCGCGCAAACGCTGTCGTTCTATTCGCGCGTGCTCGGCATGACGCCGCAGCGCTTCGTCAGCGGCGGCGCCGAACGGCACGCGCTGGCCTTCGGTTCGCAGAAGTTCAACCTGCATCAGAGCGACCACGTGCTCGACTCAAACGTGCGCCACGCCACGCCTGGATCGGCCGACCTGTGCCTGCTCACCGACACGCCGATCACCGAGGTCGCGGAACACCTGGCCGCCTGCGAGGTCGACGTCATCCTCGGGCCGGTGCGACGGACCGGTGCTGTGCATCCGCTGCTGTCGGTCTACTTCTACGACCCCGACGAGAACCTCGTCGAGGTCTCCAACGCGCTGAAGAACTGACCCCCTGTTCAGGAAGGATCGACGACGATGAAGTTGTGGAGCGATTCGTTTGCCGACGGGAGCGACATCCCCGTCGAGTTCGCGTTCGGCAAGCCGCAGGCCAGCACGCACGTGGCGCTGTCCGACAACCGCAACCCGCATCTCGCGTGGGATGCGGTGCCCGAAGGGACGGCCTCGTTCGCGCTGATCGTCCACGACTACGACGTGCCCAGTCGTCCGGACGACGTCAACCAGGACGGGCGCACGATCCCGGCCGACCTGCCGCGCGTCGACTTCTTCCACTGGGTGCTGTTCGACCTGCCGGCGGACCTGCGCTCGATCGCCGCCGGCGCGTACTCGCACGCCATCACGCCGCACGGCAAGCACGGTCCGATGATCGTGCACGGTCCGGTCGAGGGCGCGCTGCACGGACTCAACGGCTACACCGACTGGTTCGCCGGCGATCCGGACATGGCGGGCGACTACTACGGCTACGACGGCCCGTGCCCGCCGTGGAACGACAGCCTCGTCCATCACTACGTGTTCACGCTCTACGCGCTGTCGGTCGATCGGCTCGTCGTCACCGGTCGCGTCACCGGCGAGGCCGTGCGCGAGGCGATGGAAGGCAACATCGTTGCGCAGGCAACGATCACCGGCATGTACTCGCTCAATGTCGATCTCTTCCCGCACGGCGCACGCGCGGCATCGTGATCGAGCTGATCGTCGTGCGCCACGGCGAGACCGACTGGAATCGCATCCGGCGCCTGCAGGGACACACCGACATCGCGCTGAACGCGACCGGCGTCGAGCAGGCCGGGCGCCTGTGCGAGGCGCTGGCCGCGGAGCCGATCGCGGCGATCCACGCGAGCGACCTGTCGCGCGCGCTCGAGACCGCGCGGCCGATCGCCGACCGGCTGGAGCTGCCGATCCGCACCAGTCCGCTGCTGCGCGAGCGGAACTACGGGATCCTCGAAGGCAAGACCTTCCCGGAGATCCAGGAGCGCGATCCGGATGAAGCGGAGCAACTGAGGCTGCGCTCGGCCGACCACACCATCCCCGGGGGAGAGAGCCAGCGCACGTTCTTCCATCGGGTGGTCGACGCGGTCTGTGCGATCGCACGCGCCGCCGACGCCGGACCGCTGCTGATCGTCACCCACGGCGGCGTGCTCGACATGCTTCAACGATCGGCCACCGGCCTCGCGCTCGACGCTGAACGGTCCTGCCCGATCCCGAACGCGGTCATCAACCGGATCGGCTACGAGCACGGCCACTTCGTCGTGCGCGCATGGGCCGAGGAGCCTTGAGACCTCAGGACGGCGGCGGGACAACCGGGGCGGCCGGTGCTTGCGGGTCGACGAAGACCGTCGCGTAGGTCGGGTACACCGAGCAGTACATACAGGTCACCATCGACAGCAGCAGCGGGATCGCCACGATGGCCGCGAGACTGCCGATGCCGATCAGCGTGAACAGGCCGAGCACGATGCTGAACGCGATCGACAGGCCCATCCACACCGACAGCCATCCGGCGATGTAGACCGCGAAGGCGCTGCGGTTGCGCCACACGGCCACCACGCTGAAGAAGATCGCCTTGCCCGGCGGCAGGCCGTGCCATGCGACCAGCATCGGCGCGTACCACATGATCGCGGCCACCGGCACGAAGGTCAGCGCCTGCTTGAAGAGGGCGAGCGTCTGCTTGCGGATCGCGTCCTGCTGCTCGGCGGTCAGGCCGCCTTCGCCCGGCGCGGCGCCGGGCACGGGCGCAGCAGGGGCGCTCGCGGCAGGCTTGCCGTCGACCGGGGGCGGGTCCGAGCGGAACGCCGACGGGCCGATCGTGATGAAGACGATGACGACCAGCGCGACGGCCTGGATCACGCCGAGGACGAGCAGCCGCCGAAGCGTCGGACGGCCGGAACGAAACGGCGCGAACAGCAGGATCGGATGGATCGGCAGGCCGCTGCCCGACAGCCGGCACGCCTGCTGGAAGCCGACGCTCAGCGCCGGCGTGACCACGGCCACGACCAGGCCGCCGACCAGCGCGACGAGATCCGCCAGCAGCGGCGGCAGGACGGATCCGACGCCGCGCGCGAACGATTCGATCAGCGGGCTCGCGCCGAACAGCAGCAGCGCGTAGAAGAACAGCAGCGACGCGAACGCCAACGGTTGCTTGCGGAAGATCCGCCAGCCGCCGGCCACCCATCGCCAGCCGGCCAGAGCGTCGAGTTTCAGTGCCTGCATCAGTGTCCCGGGGCCGGTGCGCGTGCGTCGTGACGACGCTCGCGCAGCAGGCGTTCGAAGTGGGTGGGGTCGTGGGGGACCAGCATCGCGGCCGGTCGCGGCCGATGGAAGTCGTCGAGCCGCGACAGCCAGAAGCGCAGTGCGGCGGCGCGCAGCACCAGCGGCAACGCGTCGCGCTCGGCCGGCCGCAGCGGCCGCTCGCGTTCGTAGGCCGCGAGGAAGGCATCGCGGCGAACCGCGTCGAGCGCGCCGCTGTCGAGCACGACGCACCAGTCGTTGATGCAGATCGCGATGTCGAGCAGCCAGACGTCGTTGCCGGCGAAATAGAAGTCGATGACGCCCCCGAGCACGGGTGGCCGTCCATCCGGCGCGTCGACGAAGAGCGCGTTGTCGCGAAACAGGTCGCCGTGGATCGGGCCGCGCGGCAGCGTGGCGGTCGTCGCGGCCCACGACGCGGCCTGCAGCGCGGCCTCGCTGTCGAGCAGCGCCCGCTGCGCGTCGTCGAGGAAATCGCGGACCGCCGCGGCGGTGCGGACCCACCAGTCGATGCCGCGCAGGTTCGGCTGCCGGATGGTGAAGTCCTCGCCGGCCAGATGCATTCGGGCGAGCAGCGTGCCCAGTGCCGTGCAGTGCGCCGCGTCCGGTACGAGCACGGATCGGCCGGCCAGCTTCGTGACCAGTGCGGCGGGCTTGCCGGCCAGCATCGCGAACAGCGCGCCCGAGCGATCCGGTTGCGGTGCGGGGCAGGGGATGCCCCGTGCCGACAGGTGTTCCATCAGCGACAGGTAGTACGGCAGTTGCTCGGGACCGAGCCGCTCGAACAGCGTGAGCACGAAGTACCGTTCGGTGCCGGCGTCACGGGTCGTCACGAAGTAGTTGGTGTTCTCGATGCCCGACTGGATGCCGCTCCACGAGAGCAGCGCCCCGACCGCGTGGCCATCGAGCCAGCCGAGCAGCGCGTCCTGCTCGAGCGCCGTGTAGACCGCCATGGCGACGCCTCAGCGCCGGCGCACGCGTGCAGGACGGACGCCGCCGAACGACACCGTGCTGTCTGCTGCCCGCTCGCCGATCCCGTTCACCGGCTCAGAACTCGAAGATCGTCCACTGCGGCGGCTTGACACCGCCGTTGATCTCGCCGGCGTTCGTCATCGTGCCCTTGCCGTCCGGATCGATCAGCAGGTAGGGCTTGCCGATGCGCGGGGTGACGCGGACCGCGTAGAGCCTGCCGCCCTTGGTGCGGAACTCCTCGACCTTGCTGTCGGCTTCCTGGCGGATCGTCACCTGCGGCGCTTCGTCGTCGGGCGCCGTGCTGTCGGTGATCTTCGGCGGCGGCGGGATGTCCGGCAGCGGCTGCAGCGACTTGCCCTGCGCGAAGGCGTTGCCGCCCAGCGCCGAGGCCGACAGCGCGACGATCGCCAGCACGCTGGGGAAGGGGAGAGGTCTCGACATGATCGCGTCCTTGCCGGTGTTCACAGGTACAGCATCTGCTCGAATTCCGACGACGTCGGCGCGATGCTGCGACGCTCGTAGAACTCGAAGATGGTGTCGACCACCGACTGCGCGTCGTCGACCACCGTCATCAGGTCCATGTCGTCGGGCCGGATCAGTCCGCGCGACACCAGCTGGTCGCGGAACCAGTCGAGCAGGCCCGACCAGAAATCGCTGCCCACGAGCACGATCGGCATCACGCGGGTCTTGCCGGTCTGGATCAGCGTCAGGGCCTCGCTCAGCTCGTCGATGGTGCCGAAACCGCCGGGCATGACGACATACGCCGACGCGTATTTCACGAACGCGACCTTGCGCGAGAAGAAGTGGCGAAAGCGCAGCACGACGTCCTGGTAGTCGTTGCCCTTCTGTTCGTGCGGCAGTTCGATGTTGAGACCGACCGAAGGGGCCTTGCCTTCGAACGCGCCCTTGTTGGCCGCCTCCATCAGGCCGGGACCACCGCCCGAGATCACGGCGAAGCCGGAATCCGCGAGCAGGCGCGCGATCTGTTCGGTGAGGATGTACTCGGGCGTGCCGGCCGGAATGCGGGCGGATCCGAAGATGCTGACCGCGGGCCGGATGTCCGCGAGGCGTTCGGCCGCCTCGATGAACTCTGACATAATTCCCAAGACGTGCCACGACTCGCGGGCCTTCGTCGCTGGTGCCTTCCCGGTCGCAAATTCATTCCGCTTGCCGCGGTTCCACGTGCCACGCCGCGTCCCGTCGAGTTCGCGCAGGGTTGGCACGACTTTCGGATCTTTCATATGGATTTGCTGTTGTTGGTGGACGGCTCGAGCTATCTCTATCGCGCCTTCCATGCGTTGCCCGATCTGCGCAACAAGGCGGGGGAGCCGACGGGCGCGATCTACGGCATGGTGTCCATGCTGCGCCGCTTGAGACAGGATGTCGCCGCGCAGTATAGCGCCGTGATCTTCGACGCCCCGGGAAAGACCTTCCGCGACGAGTGGTATCCGGACTACAAGGCCACGCGTTCGGCGATGCCCGAAGACCTGGCGCGCCAGATCGTGCCGATCCACGCGGTCGTCGCCGCCCTCGGGTGGCCCATCCTGATGATCGACGGCATCGAGGCCGACGACGTCATCGGCACGCTGGCCAAGCGCGCCACCGCCGCGGGATTGAAGACGCTCGTGTCCACCGGCGACAAGGACCTGGCCCAGCTCGTCGACGCGCAGGTCACGCTGGTCAACACGATGAACCGGCCACCCGTCTCGGGGCCCGCGTCCGGCTGGAACGGCGCCGGCGAAGTGCTCGACATCGAAGGCGTGAAGGCCAAGTTCGGCGTCGCGCCGGACCGCATCGTCGACTACCTGACGCTGGTCGGCGACACCGTCGACAACGTGCCCGGCGTCGACAAGGTCGGACCCAAGACCGCGGCCAAGTGGCTCGCGCAGTACGGCTCGCTCGACGAGATCGTCGCGCGCAACGCGGAGATCAAGGGGGCGGTGGGCGACAACCTGCGCCGCGCGCTCGACTGGCTGCCGATGGGCCGCCGGCTGGTGACCGTCAAGACCGACTGCCCGCTCGACGAGGTGCCCGACATCGCGACCGCGCTGGTGCCGCGCGACGAGGACCGCAACGCCTTGCTCGAACTGTTCGACCGCTACGGCTTCAAGACCTGGCTGAAGGAGGTCGCGCAGGAAGACGCCGCGTCCGACGCGGCCGGCGAGACCGTTGCCGGGAAGGCGACCGGCGTCATCGACGAGTCGCTGCCCGCGGTCAGGCCGGGCGCCGACATCCCCAAGCACTACGAGGCCATCCTCACGACCGAAGCGCTCGACGCGTGGCTCGCGCGCATCGATGCGGCCGAGCTCACGGCCTTCGACACCGAGACCACGTCGCTCGACCCGATGAAGGCGCGGCTCGTCGGGATGTCGTTCTCGGTCGAGCCCGGACACGCGGCCTACCTGCCGCTGACGCACCGGACGATGGACGCCGGCGCGCCGCAGCAACTGCCGTTCGACGAGACGCTCGCGAGGCTCAAGCCCTGGCTCGAGGACGCGTCGAAGAAGAAGGTGGGGCAGAACCTCAAGTACGACACGCACGTCCTTGCGAACCACGGCATCCGTCTGGCCGGCATCGCGCACGACACGCTGCTGCAGTCGTACGTGTTCGAGTCGCATCGCAACCACGGGCTCGAGGACCTCGCGCGCCGCCACGTCGGCGTCGAGGACCTGGTCTCGTACGAGGACATCTGCGGCAAGGGCGCGAAGCAGATCGGCTTCGACGAGGTGGCGATCGATGTCGCCACGACCTACGCGGCCGAGGACGCCGACCTGACGCTGCGCGTGCATCGCGCGCTGTATCCGTCGGTGTCGGCGAACCCGTCGCTCGACAGCGTCTATCGCACCATCGAGCTGCCCACGTCGATCGTGCTGCAGAAGGTCGAGCGCAACGGCGTGCTGATCGATGCCGACCTGCTCAACCGGCAGGGCGCCGAACTGGGCGCCAGGATGGCCGAGCTCGAGGCGAAGGCCTACGAGCTCGCGGGCCAGCCGTTCAACCTCGGCTCGCCGAAGCAGATCGGCGAGCTGCTGTTCGACAAGCTCAAGCTGCCGGTCGCGCGGCGCACCGCGAGCGGCGCACCGTCGACCGACGAGGACGTGCTGGCCAAGCTGGCCAACGACTTCCCGCTGCCAAAGGTCCTGCTCGACCATCGTGGGCTGTCGAAGCTCAAGAGCACCTACACCGACAAGCTGCCGAAGATGGTCCACCCGGTCACGGGCCGCGTGCACACCAACTACGCGCAGGCCGTCGCGGTCACCGGCCGCCTCGCGTCGAACGATCCCAACCTGCAGAACATCCCGGTCCGCACCGCGGAGGGCCGGCGCATCCGCGAAGCGTTCATCGCGCCGGAAGGATCGACCATCGTGTCGTCCGACTACTCGCAGATCGAACTGCGGATCATGGCGCACATCTCGGGCGACGAAGGGCTGATCGAGGCGTTCGCGAACAACGAGGACGTGCATCGGCGCACGGCCGCCGAAGTCTTCAACACGACCGCCGACGAAGTCACGAGCGAGCAGCGGCGCTACGCGAAGGTCATCAACTTCGGCCTGATCTACGGCATGGGCGTGTTCGGACTGGCGAGCAACCTCGGCATCGAGCGCGATGCGGCGAAGCTCTACATCGATCGCTATTTCATGCGCTATCCGGGTGTCGCCGCCTACATGCAGGAGACGCGGGAGAGTGCCAAGGCGAAGGGGTTCGTGGAGACCGTGTTCGGGCGTCGACTGTGGCTGTCGGAGATCAACAGTCCGAACGGGCCGCGCCGCGCCGGCGCCGAGCGCGCGGCCATCAACGCGCCGATGCAGGGGACCGCGGCCGACCTGATCAAGCTGTCGATGATCGCGGTGCAGGACTGGATCGAGCGCGACGGCCTCGCGACGCGCATGGTGATGCAGGTGCACGACGAACTGGTGCTCGAGGTACCCGACGCGGAACTCGCGCAGGTCCGCGAGCAGCTGCCGAAGCTGATGGCGTCGGTCGCCGACCTGAAGGTGCCGCTCGAGGTCGAGCTCGGCGCGGGGCCCAACTGGGACCAGGCGCATTGATGCGGAGCGACGGCCGATGACGATCGCAGACCAGACACGCGTCGCGGCGCCGACCTTCGCGCCGCCGTATCGCGCGGCCGCGGACACGGTGGACCTGCTGCGTTCGCGCGGATTCGCCGTGCTCGACGCGCGAGCGACCTCCGCGCTCGTCGGCGTGCCGCTCGCCGACCTGGACGCGTTGCAGTCGTCGTGGAACGACCTGCCACCCGACGGCTACCTGAAGGACGGCGGGCGCTATCGCAAGCGTCGCCATGCGTGCTTCGTCGCCGACGGCACCCACCTCGAACAGACGGCGCATCGCGCGCACTGGCAGCCGGTCGAGTACAACGCGCTGCACGGCGGCATGCAGCGCTGGTTCGAGCCGGTCGCGCCGCGTGTCGTGGCGACCGATGCCTGGACGGGCCTGCTCCGTGGTCTCGCCGCGGTGTGCTCGCAGGTGCGCGCGGTCGACCGGTGGTCGATCGAGGCGCACCAGTTCCGCATCGACACCGCCGACGGCATCGGCCGGCCGACGCCGGAAGGCGCGCATCGCGACGGCGTCGACTTCGTCGCGGTGCTGCTGGTCGCGCGGCGCGGCGTGAAGGGCGGAGAGACCCGCGTCTTCGAGGCCGACGG
>Ga0123337_10003020_pt1 | contig 18439 bp, 24 predicted proteins | sample frozenSSSSmetaG_FD_89792 | JGI IMG/M metagenome (GOLD analysis project Ga0123337, IMG submission 89792) | Glacier valley bacterial and archeal communities from Borup Fiord, Nunavut, Canada, to study Microbial Dark Matter (Phase II) -... | ecosystem: Environmental > Aquatic > Freshwater > Ice >... | reverse complement strand
GACGCGGTGTACGTGCCGCTGGTCACGCCGCTCCTTGCCGATGCCCGATCGCTCGGGCTGCGTACCGTCGATGGCCTCGGTATGCTGCTGCACCAGGCGGTCCCCGGTTTCGAGGCGTGGTTCGGCGTGCGGCCAGCCGTGACCGCGGAACTGCGCGAAAAAATTGAGGCGACGCTCTGATGTTCAGGCTCGGCCTCACCGGCTCGATCGCCACCGGCAAGTCGACGGCGCTCCAGGCCTTCGCCGATCTCGGCGTGCCGGTATTCTCGTCCGACGACGCTGTACACGAGCTCTATCGCGGCGCCGCGATCGCTTCGGTCGAAGCGCTTTTCCCCGGAGTTACCACTGACGGACAGATCGACCGCACGCGGCTCAGCGCCCGGCTCATCGGCCATCCCGAGCGGCTGCAGGCGCTCGAGGCCATCGTCCACCCGCTGGTCCGCGCCCGCATCGCACAGTTCCTAGCTGATGCCGAGGCGGCGGGCGCAAGCCTTGCCGTCGTCGATATCCCGCTGCTCTACGAGCGGGGCGTCGACTGGGGCCTCGACGCCGTCGCCGTGACGGTGGTCGACGAGGCCGAGCAGCGCCGGCGGGCGCTGGCCCGGCCCGGCATGACGGTGGAAAAGCTTGACGCCATCCTCGCCCGGCAGATGCCGCAGGCTGAAAAGCGGGCGCGGGCGGACTATGTGCTCGATACGTCGCGGGGCATCGATTCGACCCGCGAGGATATCGCCAAGCTGGTTGCCGCCCTGATCGGCAAGGAAAGCCCGAAAGCCCAATGAACCGCGAAGTCGTGCTCGATACCGAAACCACCGGCCTGTCGCCGGTGACGGGCGACCGGGTCGTCGAGATCGGCGCGGTCGAGTTGCTCAACCACATCCCGACCGGACGGCACATCCACATCTACCTCAACCCCGAGCGCGACATGCCAGAGGAGGCGTTTCGCGTTCACGGGCTGAGCGCGGAGTTCCTGTCCGACAAGCCGAAATTCGCCGAGAAGGCCGACGAGTTCCTGGCGTTCATCGAGGACGCGACGCTGGTTATCCACAACGCGCCCTTCGACATGGGGTTCTTGAACCACGAGCTTGAAAAGATCGGGCGGCCAAGTCTTTGCAACGAGGTCATCGACACCGTGCTGGTGGCGCGCAGTCGCCACCCCGGCGCCCGCGTCAGCCTCGATGCGCTGTGCAAGCACTACGGCGTCGATAATTCGCGACGCGTACTGCACGGCGCACTGCTCGACAGCGAGATCCTGGCCGACGTCTATCTGGAGCTGATCGGCGGCAAGCAGGTCAGCCTGGCGCTGGTCGCCGAGTCGCAGTTTCAGAGCGGCATGGACGTTAAGCGCGCGCCGGCGCGGCAACGCCCCATCCCGCTGGTTCGCCACATCAGCGCGGCCGAGATCGACGCGCACTTCAAGTTCATCGCCGGTTTCGGCGACGAAGCGCTGTGGAAATACTACGAAGCCAGGGTCGAGGCGGCGGAGTAGGGCGGCGGCCAGGGTCGCCACCCCGAAAGTCCAAGGGGCAGATGCCCCGTCAGTTGGCGACGGGCCGGGCCTGCAGGTTGGACAGGTTCTGCACGTAGAGCTGCTGGAAATCCACCGGCTCCATCATCAGCGGCGGGAAGCCGCCCAGCTGGACGGTATTGGCGAGCACGTGCCGGGCGAACGGGAACAGGATGCGCGGCGCCTCGATCATCAGCAGCGGCGGCAGTTGCGCCTCCGGGATATTGCGCAGCCGGAACACGCCGCCATAGGCGAGCTCGACGTTGAACAGCACTGTGGTATCGCGCTCGGCCTTGGCGGTGAGGTTGAGCTCGACCGCATAAAGGTCGTCGGCCTGCTTCTTGACGCCCACATTGATGGTGACGTTGAAGTTGGGGTTCGGCCCGCCCAGCAGCACCGAGCCGGGCGCACCCGGGTTCTCGAAGCTCAGGTCGCGGATATACTGGCCCACCAGGCTGTAGCCGGGAGCGTTGGCGGCATTGGCGGGCGCGGCGCCGGCCGGAGTTTCGTCAGCCATGTTCGGCAGTCCTCAAAGGAGAAAGAATTCCGGGCGGCTGGCTAGCATCTTTGTCGCACCCCGACAAGGAATGCCCTCGGAATGGAGGCAGACTTTTCGGGCTCGAAGGCCTAGCGGGGGCGGTATTCGTCATCGCCGAGCTCGATCGTATCGTCCTCGACCCGGCGCGGCCCGAAGCTGTAGCCCGCGCTTGCCGTCGTCGCCACCACCTGCACGCGCGACGCGAGCAATCGGTAGATCAGCGTCCGCACCGGCGGGATCAGCAGCAGGATGCCGATGAGGTCGGAGAAATAGCCCGGCGTCAGCAGCAATATGCCGGCCATCGCCACCATCATGGCGTCGGCCAGCGCCCGGGCCGGCAACTGCCCGGCGCCCATGCTGGTGCGGATTTCGTTGATGAGCTGCAGCCCCTGCCAGCGCAGGATCAGCGAGCCGAGCACTGCCGTCAGCAGCACGCCAGCCAGCGTCGGCCACAGCCCGATGGCATTGCCGATCAGCACGAAGAACGCGATCTCGACCAGCGGCACGAGGAGGAAGACGGCGAACAGGATGCGGCCGGGGGTTATCGTCACTGGGGTCTTCCTTTACCAAGCATGCATGCGACAAAGCCTCAGCCAAACGTGAACTGGTTTCCGGCTGAGCCATTGCCTATATATAGGAAACACTTTGCGGCTATCGAGCCACATGCCCGCTTTTGGGCGCGTCAAGCGAGCACAGCGACTTATGGAAGAGTTCTTCGACATCCCCACCCTGATCGTCATCGGGCTCGCCATCGTGGTGCTGTTCCGGCTGCGCCAGGTGCTTGGCACGAGAACCGGTCGCGAGCGCACCCCGCTGCAGCGCCAGAACGAGGCCGCGGCCAAGGCGCCAGTCAAGCCCGGCGAGGAGAACGTCGTGCAGATGCGTCCCCGCCCCGCCGAGCCGCTGACCGACGAGGACGCCGAGCGCGCCAAGCGCAAGCTCGAGACCGAGATCGCCCAGCTCGCGCACGGCGACGAAAAGGTAGCCTCGGGCCTTAGGGAGATCGCCGAGGCCGATTCGACCTTCACGCCCAAGATTTTCATGGAAGGCGCCAAGGCCGCCTACGAGATGGTGGTCACCGCCTTCGCGCAGGGCGACCGGCAAACGCTGAAGAACCTCCTCGAAAAGGAGGTCTATGACGGCTTCGAGCGCGCCATCAAGGATCGCGAGGCGGCTGGCCGCAAGATCGACTTCACCTTCGTCGGCCTGCCCAAGGTCGAGATCGCCGAGGCCGAGCTCGACAAGCGCAATGCCAACGTCACCGTCCGCTTCCACGCCGAGGTGGTTTCCGCCACCCTCGACAAGGACGGCACGCTGATCGAGGGCAACGCTACCGAGATCACCAACATCGCCGACGAATGGACGTTCGCGCGCAGCCCGAAGTCGCGCGATCCCAACTGGAAGCTCGTCGCCACCAGCCAGCTCGAATAGCGGCGGGTCGCGCGGGGCGCCCGGAAATGTCGAAGCGCCGCGACGGTAAGCCAGGGTTGCCCGACTGGCACCTGTGGTTCGAAGTGTCGAAGACCGTGTCGCCGCTGCGGCCGCTCCGCCACTCGCTCATCGACCTCGAGGGCGAGCCCCTGCCGTTGCCGGCAAGCCCGGTACCGAAGGGGCTCGGCGCCGCAAGGCCGCACCGTATTGTCCCTGCTATGCCGCCATACCAGTCCGACGGCCGGCCCGGCAAGAAGCCGCGCGCCGGCATCGAGCCCAACCTCAAGCAGCGCCTGGTGCGCGGCCGCGAGGAAATCGATGGCACCATCGACCTCCACGGCATGCGGCAGGTCGAGGCCCACGCGGCGCTGACGCGCTTCATTCACGCCCGCTACAGCCGTGGCGATCGAACCCTGCTGGTGATCACCGGCAAGGGGCTGAAGAAGCTCTCCGACGATGCGGCGGTGATCATCGAGCGCGGCGTACTGCGCCAGATGCTGCCGATCTGGCTGACCGAGCCGAACCTCGCGCCGCTCGTCGCCGGCTGGGACGCCGCGGCGCAGGGCCATGGCGGCGACGGCGCCTTCTACGTCCGCCTCCGTCGCGACAGGGATTCCCGATGACCCCGCTCGGCCACAAGCTCCGCCAGTTGCGCGAGGAGCGCGGCGTGTCGCTCAAGGACATGGCCAAGGCCCTGCACGTGTCGAGCGCCTATCTGAGCGCCCTCGAGCATGGCCGCCGCGGCAAGCCAACCTGGATGCTGCTGCAGCGCATCATCGCCTATTTCAACGTCATCTGGGACGAGGCCGAGGATCTGCAGCGGCTCGCCGAAATGAGCGACCCCAAGGTCACCGTCGACACCGCCGGCATGACCCCCGAGGCCACCGAACTCGCCAATCGCCTCGCCCGCGATATCGGCAAGCTCGACCCCGAAGACCTGAGGTTCCTGAGCGCCGAACTCACCCGCCGCCTGCGCTAGCGGTTCTGGCGTGTTTCCTTCCGGATGCGCACTTGTTACTGCTGCCCCGATCGCGGGGGTGAATCCAGGGAGCCGGCCGGTATTGACCAACTCTTTCGTGCCTCTCGTCGACCACATACCGCCCACCGCCCGGCTTATCAGCGTTCGCGGCGGGCGCGAGCTGTCTGCGGCGGCGCTCATCGACGCGGTTGCCGCTGAAGCGGCGGAGCTGGCCGGCCTTGCCCTCGCACACGGCGACCGCGTGGTGATCGGCCATGCCGATCCGCTCGATTTCCTCGTATCGCTGTTCGCCGCCTGGCAGGCCGGGCTGGTTGCCGTCGGGGTAAACCCGAAACTCGCCGCGCTGGAGCAGGACAACGTGATCGCCGCCGCCGGCGCCCGGGCCTGGCTCGGCGAACTGCGGACCACGCTGCCGGCTTTCGCGCCGGTCGGGGGCGAGGCTATCCCGCTCGAACCCGACGAACCGGCGCTGATCCTCATGACTTCGGGCACCACCGGCCGCCCCAAGGGCATCGCGCTGTCGCAGGCGGCGCTGCTGGCTCGCATAACGCACAACCTCGCCGCCATGCCTGAGCTGCCGCTGCCGACGCTGAGCGTCCTGCCGGTGTTTTTTTGGCCACGGCCTGATCGGCAACGTGCTGACCCCGCTGCTCGCCGGCAGCACCGTGCACCTGTGGCCCGCGCCCGACACGGTGGAACTGCGCGGTTTCGGCGACTACCTGGACCGCAACGGCATCGGCTTCATGAGCTCGGTGCCGTCGTTCTGGAAGCTGGCGCTGCGCTTCGCCGCGCCGCCGGCCCGGCGACTCGCCCGCGTCCATGTCGGCTCCGCCCCGCTGGCGCGGTCGCATTGGGAGGACATCGCCGGCTTTGCCGGCACGCGCAACGTGTTCAACATGCTCGGCATGACCGAGACCGCCAACTGGATCGCCGGTGGCGCCCTCGATGATCGCGGCGCCGCCGACGGCTACGTCGGCAAACCCTGGGGCGGCGAGCTTGCCGTGCTGCGCAACGACGGCGTCATCGCGCCGGAGGGCCGCGGTGAGGTGCTGGTCCGCTCGCCCTCGATCATGCTCGGCTACTGGCAGCGCCCCGATCTCGACGCCGACGCCTTCATCGGAGGCTGGTTCCGCACCGGCGATATCGGCGAACTCGCCAGCGACGGCCGGCTCACCCTCGTCGGTCGCATCAAGACCGAGATCAACCGCGGCGGCATCAAGGTGCAGGCCGAGGAGATCGACCTGCTGCTCGAACGCCACCCCGACATCGTCGAGGCGTGCGCCTTCGGGATGCCCGACCCGATCGCCGGCGAACTGGTCGCCGCCGCCGTGGTGCTGAAGCCGGGCGCTGCCTTCGACCCCGAGGCGATCAAGGCCTGGTGCCGGACCATGGCCCGCCCGGACGCCGTGCCGTCGCGGCTGTTCGCGCTGGACGCCATCCCACGCAACGAGCGGGGCAAGCTGGTTCGCGCCGATATCCACCGCCTGGTCGAGGCCGTGCCATGAGGTTTTCGTTGAAGCCGCCCAACCGGGTGCTGATGCGCCAACTGGAGACCGAGCGCTTCATCCTGCGGCCTGCCGGCAGGCTGGAGCTCGTGCGCGACCCGGGGGATTGGCGTCACAACCGCCACATCTACCGCCATCTGTATTTCGAGCAGCAGCCGATGAGCTTTGTCCGCTGGCTGAAGCTCGGGCCCTTTCCGGATGGCCAGCGGCAATTCACCTTCGCCATCATTCCGAAGGGCGCGAGCACACCGGTGGGCTACCACATGATCCGGCTGACGGGGTGGCAGAGCGCGACCAACGCCGTCGGTGTCCATGACGAAGCGTGGCTTGGCAAGAATGTCGCCGTCGAGTCACGGGCGAGCCTGATGAACCACTTTTTCCGCCACGCCGACGTGCAACGTTTCAGCGCGCGCATCGCGGCGGACAACCCCGCTTCGCTCTTCACCTACCGCAGGCTCGGTTTCGCGCATGTCGGTACCGTCCATCGCGAGCGCCCCAGTCCGGATACCGGCGAGCCGATCGATTTCGTGCTGTTTGAAATGCTGAAGGAGCACTGGATGCGCGGACCCTACGCGGAGCCCGGGCTATGAATGCCGAGACTCGCGCCGCCGCCATCATCGCCCGCGCCCTTAACATCCAGGGCGAGGTGCCCCTCGATGCCGACATGAGCACGCTGCCCGCCTGGGACAGCATGAACCATGTGGCGCTGCTGCTCGAAATCGAAGCGGAACTCGGCCGCCCGCTGCGCGCCGAGGAACTCGGCGGCATCGACTCGGTCAGGTCCATCGCCCGGCTGTTCGCGGCGGAGACCAGCCGCTGAGGCGCGGCAGCGATTCACGTGGAACAGCCACGGTAGACAGCGCCGCGCTTCCGGCCTATGCGTCCGGTCATAATATGACCCCGACCGGTTAGTTTAGCGATGCTGCGCCGTTTCTTCGCCTATTACGCGCCCTACAAGCACCTGTTCTTCCTCGATTTCGGCTGTGCCGTGCTGGCCGGCCTGCTCGAGCTCGCCTTCCCACTGGCCGTGCAACTGTTCGTCGACAAGCTGCTGCCGGGGCAGAACTGGGGCCTCATCGCGGCAGCGGCAGCGGCGCTGCTCGGCGTCTACATCCTCAATACCGGCCTGCAGGCGGTGGTGAACTACTGGGGCCACGCGCTCGGCATCTCGATCGAGACCGAGATGCGCCGCCAGGCCTTCGACCACATCCAGAAGCTGAGCTTCCGCTACTTCGACGACAACAAGACCGGCCAGCTCGTCACCCACGTCACCAAGGACCTCGAGGAAGTGGGGGAGGTCGCCCACCACGGCCCCGAAGACCTGTTCATCGCCATCATGACCTTCATCGGCGCCTTCCTGCTGATGTTTACGGTGAACTGGCAGTTGGCGCTGATGACCACGGTGATCGTGCCGTTCATGACCTGGCTGGTGTCGCGCTACGGCGCCAGGATGACGCTGAACTGGCAAAGCCTGTTCCGCCGCGTCGGTGACTTCAACGTGCGCGTGCAGGAGAGCGTCGGCGGCATCCGCGTGGTGAAAGCCTTCGCCAACGAGGACTACGAGCGCGGGCTGTTTGCCGCCAACAACGAGAGCTACAAGGCGACCAAGCTGAACGCCTACGCCTACATGACCGCCTCGATCGCGCTGAGCTACCTCAGCACCCGTCTCGTGCAGCTGATCGTGCTGGTCGCCGGCACCTGGTTCGTGGTCAGGGGCGAGATGAGCTATGGCGGCTTCGTCGGCTTCCTGCTGCTGGTCAACGTCTTCTTCCGTCCCATCGACAAGATCACCTCGGTGCTCGAGAGCTACCCCAAGGGCATTGCCGGCTTCCGCCGCTTCACCACCCTGATCGACACCGAGCCCGACATCGCCGACCGGCCGGGCGCCGTCGAGGTGTCGGCCCTCAGGGGCGACATCGAATACCGCGACGTGAGCTTTTCCTACTCGGCCCACGGCAAGGTGCTCGATAGACTGAACCTCAGCATCAAGGCGGGCGAGACCGTCGCCTTTGTCGGCCCCTCCGGCGCCGGCAAGACCACCATCTGCTCCCTGCTGCCGCGCTTTTACGACGTCACCGACGGTGCCATCACCATCGACGGCATCGACATCCGCGACATGACGCAGGCCTCGCTGCGCGGCCAGATCGGCATCGTGCAGCAGGACGTGTTCCTGTTCGGCACCACCATCCGCGAGAACGTCGCCTATGGCCGCCTCGGCGCCACCGACGAGGAGATCATCGAGGCGCTGCGCCGCGCCTCGCTCGATACCTTCGTGCTGTCGCTGCCGGACGGCCTCTCCACCTCGGTCGGCGAGCGCGGCCTGAAACTCTCGGGCGGCCAGAAGCAGCGTCTCGCCATTGCCCGCATCTTCCTAAAGAACCCGCCGATCCTGATCCTCGACGAGGCGACCTCGGCGCTGGACACCGCGACGGAGTACGCCATCCAGCAAGCGCTGGCCGCGCTCAGCGAAGGCCGCACCACCCTGGTCGTCGCCCACCGCCTCGCCACCATCCGCAACGCCGACCGCATTGTGGTGGTGGGCACCGAGGGCATCCTCGAACAGGGCAGCCACGACGCCCTGCTGAAGCAGAACGGCGCCTACGCCCGGCTGCACGGCGCGCAGTTCCGCGGCTTCGCGGCGGAGTAGGGGGCACGGTCCGCCTCAAGGCCTTGCCCCGCAGGGCGGGGCACTTCGACGAATCGACGAAGTTTCGTATAAGGGGGCCCATGGCAGATACACCCGAGACCATACGGAAGAAATTGGAGGAGTTGGCCAATATTCAAAAAGCCAACTCGGAGCCTGTCCACCTTACCCAGGATGAGGACACTGGCGACCGGTTCTTAATCTACAGCACCGACCGAGGTATCCGGGTTCAGCTTCGATACGAGCGCGAGGGCCTGTGGATGACTCAGGCGCAGATGGCTGATCTGTTTGGCGTTGATCGCACTGTTATCACGAAACACCTGCGAAACGTGTACGACGAGAGCGAACTCGACGAGCAGGCAACTAGTGCAAAAATTGCACAGGTTCGAATCGAAGGGGAGCGGAGGGTTACCCGAGAGATTCAGTGCTACGATCTCAACGCGGTTATCTCGGTCGGCTATCGCGTTTCGTCCAAGCAGGCCACCATGCTGCGCGTATGGGCGACCGAAAAGCTTGTGCAGTTTGCCACTAAGGGCTTCGTCGTTGATGTCGAGAGACTGAAGGCACCCGGTGAGCATGACCACTTCCGGGAGCTTCGCGAGCTTATTCGCGAAATTCGAGCTTCGGAAGCGAACGTCTATCAGGAGCTCAAGCGAATAATGTCGCTTTGCAGTGACTACGCGTCGATGGACGAAGCGCGCAAGAATGCCTTCTTCGCAACGGCGCAAAACAAGCTCCTCTACGCGATTTCAAGCATGACGGCTGCGGAACTCCGCCTAAGCCGCGCTTCGGCGTCGAAGGAAAATATGGGACTGACTGCGTGGAAGGGGCGACAAGTCAGCAAGTCCGACATTGGTATCGCCAAAAACTACCTAGGTGAGCCCGAAATCAAGGACCTCAACCGCTTCACCAACATGCTCCTCGACTACTTCGAGCAGGAGACTGAGCTACGGCGACTTGTGAAGACCAGTGATGCAGAAGCCGCATTGGAAAGGTTTATCCGCAACAATGACCGACACGTCCTGCGGGGCGCTGGATTGGTGTCCAAGCGGGATGCAGACGCATACTGCGAAGCAGAGTACGACAAGTTCAACGACCTGCGCAAACTACGCTATCTGCGATCGGACGAGGAAGAGTAATTCAGCGGCCTCACCGCCCCAAAAACCCTGTCAACCGCGACACCCCTTCGCGCAACTTCTCGGCACCGGTCGCGTGGCACCAGCGCAGCCAGCCATCGCCTTCCGGGCCGAAGGCGCCGCCGGGGGCGAGGCCCAGCCCCGCCTCCTCCACCAGCCGCTTGGCCAGCGTCAGCGTGTCGTCCTGCCCGGCGATGCGGAAGAACACATACATCGCCCCGCCGGCCTCCGGCACCACCACGCCCGGCAGCGCCCGCAGCTCGCCGACCAGCAGCTCGCGCGTCGCCGTGAGGCTGGCGCGCAGCTTCGCGACTTCCGCCTCGCCCTGCTGCAGCGCCACGGTCGCGGCCCGCTGCACCGGCTCGAGGATGCACGAGGTATTGTACTCGATGATCTTGCCCAGGTCGTTCGACAGCGCCTCGGGCACCACTAGCCACCCGGCGCGCCAGCCGGTCATGGTCCAGGCCTTGGAGAAGGTATTGGCCGAAATGATGCGGTCGCCCGGCTGGTAGCGGCTGAGGAATGACGGGGCCACCTGGCGTTGCGGATCGTGGATCAGCCGCTCGTAGGCGTCATCGCTCAGCACCCAGATGCCATGCCTGCGGCAATGCGCCAGCACTGCGTCGACCTCGTCCTCCTCGATCGTCCAGCCCGTCGGGTTGTTCGGCGAGTTGATGATCACCATCCGTGTATCCGGCGTCAGCGCCGCGAGCAGCCGGTCGAGGTCCAGCGACCATCTGCCGTTCGCCACTGTCAGCGGCACGCGCTCGACACTGGCGCCGAGAATCTTCGGGATTTCGGTGATGTTGGGCCACAGCGGCGTCACCGCCACCACCCGGTCACCCGGCGAGATCAAGGTCTGCGCCGCCAGCATCAGCCCGTTGACGCCCGAACTCACCGCCGCGATCCGCCCCGGCGAAACCTCCGTGCCGTGCAGGTCACCCAGGTACCGGGATATTGCCTCGCGGAGATATGGCCGCCCGAAATTCTGCGAGTAGAACGTCTCGCCACGCGACAGCGACGCGATCGCCGCCTCGCGGATGAACTGTGCTGTCGGCTGGTCGCTCTCGCCGAACCAGAACGGCAGCACATCGTCCCGCCCCATCCCCGCATTCGCCACCTCACGGATCAGCGAGCTTTGCAGCGCCTGGACGGCAGGACGGGCGGAGGCGGGGAGATCGAGGGACATGCTGGGCTCGGAAGCGGGAGGGCTGGAAACTACCTAGAGCAGTGCGACGAAAACCGGAAGCTCAGCACGTCCATCTCCCCCGCAGGCAGGAGAGGACCCCTAGGGCAGGATCGTGCCACAGCCAACCTCTCCCGTTTACGGGGGAGGGGGACAACGCAAAGCGTGGTGGAGGGGGGAGCCCCACGCACCCGCCCCTACGACACCGACACCACGCACCAAAAGCAAAGGCCGGGATCGCTCCCGGCCCTCTCATCCCCACTCCAGCCCGCGCCTACAGCACGAACCGGCTCAGATCCGTATCGTGCGCCATCTTGCCGATGCGCTCCTCGACATAGGCTGCGTCGATGCGGATCGTCTCGCCCGACTTGTCGGGGGCGTCGAACGAGATGTCCTCGACCAGCCGTTCCATGATCGTCGATAGGCGCCGGGCGCCGATATTCTCGATCGTCGAGTTGACGTGCACCGCCGCGTCGGCGATCGCCTCGATGGCGTCGGGGGTGAAGTCGAGGGTCAGCCCCTCGGTCTGCATCAGCGCCACATACTGCTTGATCAGGCTCGCATCGGTCGAATTGAGGATGTTGATCAGGTCCTCGCGCGTCAGCGGCTTCAGCTCGACGCGGATCGGCAGCCGGCCCTGCAGCTCCGGCAAGAGGTCCGAGGGCTTGCTCACGTGGAACGCGCCCGAGGCGATGAACAGGATGTGGTCGGTCTTCACCGGCCCGTACTTGGTCGAGACCGTGGTGCCTTCGATCAAGGGCAGCAGGTCGCGCTGCACGCCTTCGCGGCTCGGCCCCTGGCCGTGGCCTTCGCGGTTGGCCACCTTGTCGATCTCGTCGATGAAGGCGATGCCGTGGTTTTCCACCAGCTCGACGGCTTCCTTGTGCAGCGCGTCCTGGTCGAGCAGCTTGTCGGCTTCCTCGGCCAGAAGCGGCGCGTGCGCGTCCTTCACCTTCACCTTGCGCTTCACGCCCCGGCCGCCAAACGCCTTGCCCAGCATGTCCTGGATGTTGATGACGCTGGCGCCCGGCATGCCGGGAATCTCGAAGCCACCCTGCGGCGCCTGCGAGGTCACCTCGATCTCGATTTCCTTGTCGTCGAGCTCGTTGGTCCTGAGCTTCTGGCGGAAACTGTCGCGCGTCGATGGCGTGGCCGAGGTGCCGACCAGCGCGTCGAGCACGCGCTCCTCGGCATTATGGTGGGCCTGCGCCTCCACCTCGTTCCGCTTCTTGTCGCGCAACAGCGCGATGCCGGCCTCGACCAGGTCGCGGATGATCTGCTCGACGTCGCGCCCGACATAGCCGACCTCGGTGAACTTCGTCGCCTCGACCTTGATGAACGGGGCCTGGGCCAGCTTGGCGAGACGTCGGCTGATCTCGGTCTTGCCGACGCCCGTCGGCCCGATCATCAGGATGTTCTTCGGTGTCACCTCCTGGCGCAGCTCGTCGCTGAGCTGCTGCCGGCGCCAGCGGTTACGCAGCGCCACGGCGACGGCGCGCTTGGCGTCATGCTGGCCGACGATGTTGCGGTCGAGTTCGGCGACGATCTCGCGCGGGGAGAAATTGGTATCGGTCATTCACTCATCACTTTCCGGACGCCTGTTGCAGCACGTCCTATGGCGCCATACGGCCGCCGGATGCCGTCAGCCCTCGATGGTTTCGAGGGTGACGTTCTCATTGGTATAGATGCAGATTTCGGCCGCGATCTTCATCGCCCGGCGGGCGATGTCCTCAGCGTCGAGCTCGGTGTTCTCGCTTAGCGCCAGCGCCGCCGAATAGGCGTAGTTGCCGCCCGAGCCGATCGCGATGGTGGCGTGATCGGGCGTCAGCACGTCGCCGGTACCGGTCAGCACCAGCGTGACATCCTTGTCGGCGACGATCATCATCGCCTCGAGCCGGCGCAGGTAGCGGTCGGTGCGCCAGTCCTTGGCGAGCTCGACCGAGGCGCGCATCAGCTGATCCGGGTACTGCTCGAGTTTCGACTCGAGCCGCTCAAAGAGCGTGAACGCATCGGCGGTGGCGCCGGCGAAGCCGCCGATCACCTTGCCGCCGGCGAGGCGCCGCACTTTCTTTGCCGTGTGCTTCATCACGGTATTGCCGACGGACACCTGTCCATCGCCGGCCACCACGACCTTGTTGCCCTTCCTGACGGCAACAATCGTCGTCCCGTGCCAGCCGGGGAAATCACTGTCTTTCGACATGGGGGAGAACTCCAGAACTGTTGCGCCTTATTTAGGCGCCGTGGCGGCGAATGCAAACGGGCCTAGCCGAAGGGGGAGGTGGGCGAGCCTTCCCTCGAACCTAACCCATCTTTATCGAGTTCGGGCTTAGTGCTAGGTCCGCCGCGCCAACCGGAACCTGTGCCCCATGCGTACCGCCGAAATCGCCCGCAAGACCAACGAGACCGACATCGCCGTGTCGGTGAACCTCGACGGCACCGGCAAGCACGATATCGAGACCGGCATCGGCTTTCTCGACCACATGCTCGACCAGCTGAGCAAACACTCGCTGATCGACATCTCCGTCCGCGCCAGGGGCGACCTGCACATCGACTTCCACCACACGGCGGAGGATGTCGGCATCGCGCTCGGCGAGGCGGTGAAGCAGGCCCTCGGCGACAAGCGGGGCATCCGCCGCTACGCCAGCTCCGACCTGCCAATGGACGGGACGCTCACCCGCGTCGCGCTCGACGTCTCGGGCCGGCCGTTTCTCGTCTGGAAGGTCGAGTTCACCCGCGACAAGGTCGGAGAGATGGATACCGAACTGTTCCGCGAGTGGTTCCAGGCCTTCGCCATGAACGCCGGCATCACACTCCACGTCGAGACGTTCTACGGCGACAACAACCACCACGTCGCCGAAAGCGCCTTCAAGGCGCTGGCGCTGGCCCTCCGCGATGCGGTGGAAATCGACACCCGGGCGAAAGACGTCATCCCCTCGACCAAAGGCACGCTCTGATCGGGCGTTTCAGGCTCAGCTGAAGCCGGCGGCGATCAGCACGAGGGTGAACACCGCCATCAGGGCCAGGAGCCCGATAGCCAGCCAGCCGATGAACACGCCCTGGCTGGGCGTGGAGCCCATGGTGCCGTCGCCATGCGGGTCGGTGGAATCGTGGGTCATCGGTCACTCCTCGGTGGTCGCCGGATAATGGCGCCCGACCGCGCCCGGTTGCAAGTCTTCCAACGGTGCAAGTCTTCCAACGGTGCAAGTCTTCCAACGAGCGGGGTTTTGCTCTAAGGCGAACCGGAGGCCGACCATCCTCAGCCAACAGGGACAACCCGTGACCCTCTATTCCGTCTACCAGCGACAAGACCGGGCGCCAGCCGCTGTGGCCGACCGCTTCAGCTGGTTCGCAGCCATCCTGCCGCCGGTCTACGCCCTCGTCCACGGGCTCTGGCTGATGCTGCTTGGCTGGATCGTCGCCGTGATCGCGGTCGGGGTGCTCGGCTGGTATGGCGGTGGCGAAGCGGCGTTCTGGACCTATATCCTCTGCGCCATCCTCATCGGCCTCGAGGCGGGCACTTTTCATCGGCGCGCCCTGCTACACCGTGGCTGGCAGCACGCGGGCGATTATTTCGCCGCCGAACAGGACCTGGCCATCGTCGAGGCGCTGAAGCGCAAATGAGTACCGTCACCATCATCGATTACGGCTCGGGCAATCTCCGCTCGGCCGCGAAGGCCTTCGAACGCGCCGCCCGCGAGGCCGGCACCGACCACGACATCCTCGTCACTGACGACGTCGAGGCCGTCCGCCGGGCCGACCGCATCGTGCTGCCCGGCGTCGGCGCCTTCGCCGATTGCCGCGCCGGCCTCGATGCGGTGACCGGCATGGTCGAGGCGCTCGAGGAACGGGTGATCCGGGGCGGCGTACCGTTCCTCGGCATCTGCGTCGGCATGCAGCTGATGGCCACCGAGGGCCGCGAGAAGGCGATCACCCAGGGCCTCGGCTGGATCCCCGGCGCGGTCGTCCGCATCGAGCCGCAGGGCACCGCGGAGACCGGCGAGCTGAAGATCCCGCACATGGGCTGGAACACCCTGAACTTCGACCGGCCCCACCCGCTCCTCGCCGGCATCCCCGACGGCGAGCACGGCCTGCACGCCTATTTCGTCCACTCCTACCACCTCGCGACCGACCGTCCCGAGACGCTGGTGGCGAGCACCGGCTACGGCCAGAAGCTCACCGCCATCGTCGGCCGCGACAATCTGCTGGGTACCCAGTTCCACCCCGAAAAGAGCCAGACGCTGGGGTTGACGCTGATTGGCAATTTCCTGAGGTGGAAGCCGTGATCCTCTTCCCCGCCATCGACCTCAAGGACGGCCAGTGCGTCCGCCTGAAGCTCGGCGACATGGCGCAGGCCACCGTCTTCAACGACGACCCAGCCGCGCAGGCGAAGTCCTTCGAGGACCAGGGTTTTGAGTACCTGCACGTCGTCGACCTCAACGGCGCCTTCGCCGGCGAGAGCGTCAACGGCGCGGCGGTCGAGGCCATTCTCAAGTCGGTGAAGTTCCCGGTGCAGCTCGGCGGCGGTATCCGCACCATCGCGCACATCGAAAGCTGGCTCGCCCGCGGCCTTTCCCGCGTCATCCTCGGCACCGTCGCCGTCCGTGACCCGGCGCTGGTCCGCGAAGCCGCGGCGAAATACCCCGGCAAGGTCGCCGTCGGCATCGATGCCCGCGGCGGTAAGGTCGCGGTCGAGGGCTGGGCCGAAACGTCCGAACTCACGGCCATCGAGCTCGGCCAGCGCTTCGAAGGCGCCGGCGTCGCCGCCATCATCTACACCGACATCGACCGCGACGGCATCCTCAAGGGCATCAACTGGCCGTCGACGCTGGAACTGGCGCAAGCCGTGTCGATACCGGTCATTGCCTCCGGCGGCCTCGCGTCCATGGACGACATCCGCACCATGACCGAGCCGCAATATGCGATCCTCGAAGGCGCCATCTCCGGCCGCGCCCTCTACGATGGCCGCATTGATTCACGTGAAGCGCTGGCGCTGCTGAAGGCAGCGAAGACGCGCTGATGCCCAAGCAGCTCGAACGGTCCGCCAATCGCCCGCTCCTCGTGACCCGCGTCAACCTCTGGTGGTACGCGGCGGCGCTGGTACTGATCCTCGGGCTGGGCTGGCTCGCCGCAATGAACCTCGTGCCGGGGATGTTCCTGCCGCTCGTCCTCTTAGTCTTCATCTTCTGGCTCAGCAGCTTCATCATGGCCGTCATCACCAGGCTGCGCGCGCCCCGTCCGGAGTCCCGGAAATGACCCTGAAAACCCGCATCATCCCCTGTCTCGACGTCAAGGACGGCCGCGTGGTGAAGGGCGTGCAGTTCGTCGATCTCCGCGATGCCGGCGACCCGGTCGAAGCCGCCATCGCCTATGACGCGGCTGGCGCCGACGAACTCTGCTTCCTCGATATCACCGCCAGCCACGAGGATCGCGACACCATTTTCGACGTCGTCGCCCGCACCGCCGAACACTGCTTCATGCCGGTCACCGTCGGCGGCGGCGTCCGCCGCATCGAGGATATCCGCAAGCTGCTGCTGGCCGGCGCCGACAAGGTGGCGATCAATTCGGCCGCCGTGAGTGACCCCGATTTCATCGCGCGGGCCGCCGACAAATTCGGCGACCAGTGCATCGTCGTCTCGGTTGATGCCCGCAAACGCCTGACCCAGGCTCCCGGCCTCGACAACCGCGACGAATGGGAAATCTTCACCCATGGCGGCCGCAACGCCACGGGCCTCGACGCCGTCGAGTTCGCCGCCCGCATGGTCGAGCGCGGCGCCGGTGAGCTGCTCGTCACCTCGATGGATCGCGACGGCACGAAATCCGGCTTCGACCTGAAGCTGACCCGCGCCGTCGCCGACGCCGTGCATGTGCCGGTCATCGCCTCGGGCGGCGTCGGCTCGCTCGACGATCTGGTCGATGGCGTCAAACTGGGCCACGCTTCGGCAGTGCTCGCCGCCTCGATCTTCCACTTTGGCACCTATACGGTGCCACAAGCCAAGGCCTACATGCAGGCCCACGGAATCGCCATGCGCAATGATGGCAGTTTTGGAGGCGGCCAATGAGCTTCTCCCTGGAAACCCTCGACGAGCGGATCGCGTTGCGCGCCGCCGCCTCGCCCGATGAGAGCTACACCGCAAAACTCCTCGCCGCCGGCATCCAGCGCGTCGCCAAAAAGCTCGGCGAGGAGGCGACCGAAACCGTGATCGCCGCTGTCGCCGACGACAAGCCGGGCCTCACCGGCGAGGCCGCCGACCTGCTCTACCACCTGCTCGTGCTGCTGCGCGCCGCCGAAGTGCCGCTTGCCGACGTCATGGCCGAGCTCGAGACCCGCACCGCGCAATCCGGCATCGCCGAAAAGGCCTCACGCCCGAAAGGCACCGTCTGATGGCCAAATCGAAGCTCGAGCTGCAGCCCTACCACCACTTCACCAGGGCCGAGTGGGCCAATTTCCGCGCCGACGAGCCGATGACGCTCGACGCTGCCGACATCCAGCGCCTCCGCGCTCTCACCGACCCGATTTCGCTGGAAGAAGCCGAGGAAATCTACCTGCCGCTGAGCCGCCTTATCTCGCTCTATGTCGAGGCGACGCAGCAGCTTCACCGCGCCTCCACTCGCTTCCTCGGCGCCGATGACCGCAAGGTGCCCTACATCATCGGCGTTGCTGGCTCGGTGGCCTCGGGCAAATCGACCACCTCGCGCATCCTGCAGGCGCTGCTCCGCCGCTGGCCGAGCTCCCCCAAGGTCGATCTCGTCACCACCGATGGTTTTCTCCACTCCAACGCGAAGCTAGAAGAGTTGAAGCTCGCCGACCGCAAGGGGTTTCCCGAAAGCTACGACCGCGCCGCGTTCATCAAGTTCCTGTCCGACATCAAGTCCGGAAAACCTGACGTGCCGGTGCCGGTCTACTCGCACCTGTTCTACGACATCGTGGAAGGCGAGCAGATCCTGATCGACCGCCCCGACATCCTGATCGTCGAAGGCCTCAACATCCTGCAGCCGGGCGAATTGCCGAGATCCGGCCGCCCGATCCTCTTTGCCTCGGATTTCCTGGATTTTTCGGTGTTCATCGACGCCAGCGAAGCCGACCTCACCGAGTGGTTCATGGCCCGTTTCCGCACCCTGCGCACCACCGCCTTCGCCGACCCCACCAGCTTCTTCCACCGCTTCAGCCAGATGAGCGCCAAGGAAGCCGAGGATTTCGGCCTCTGGGCCTGGACCGCCATCAACCTCCCCAACCTCCGCGACAACATCCTGCCGACGCGCAGCAGGGCGGACCTGGTGCTGACCAAGGGCTCGAGCCACGGCATAGAGCGGGTGGATTTGCGGAAGGTGTGAGGAGGAGGCACGATCTTCCCCTGATCCTCACCCGCAACGCGGGGGAGGGGGATCAGCGAAGCTGGTGTAGGGGGCGGCTATCAATCTGCGCTGGCCGGTCTAGGTAGTGGACTCATAAGCGCGCATGTGGATGCGGACTGAAGCGAGCATGACGGCTGCGAGGAAGTTTCGCGCGAGCTTG
>Ga0123337_10003019_pt1 | contig 18444 bp, 17 predicted proteins | sample frozenSSSSmetaG_FD_89792 | JGI IMG/M metagenome (GOLD analysis project Ga0123337, IMG submission 89792) | Glacier valley bacterial and archeal communities from Borup Fiord, Nunavut, Canada, to study Microbial Dark Matter (Phase II) -... | ecosystem: Environmental > Aquatic > Freshwater > Ice >... | reverse complement strand
GCTCACCGGACGGCTTTGCGCCCAGCAGCGCAGAGATCGCACCGTGCGAACCCCAGGCGTAGGCGAGAGGGGTATTGGTGATTCCGACGAACAACAATGCCTCCACGACTCGGTACGCCAAAGCTACCAACCTTGCCTGCCGTACTCGGGCAGGTTCCGTGGTCTTTCCGCGGATTAGCGGAGGCACGGCCGGTACAACACCATTCGTATAGCTTTAGCAGCATGATGGAGCGCCGCTGGTTCCGGGTCGGATACCCGGCACTCATGCTGTTCACGGTGCTCGCGGGCGACGCCTGGCGGTACACAATCGGCTGGTTTGGCTGGGCCGGCCTGGCGCTGATTCTCACTGGTTTCGCCGCCGCGTTGCTCGTGCACCACCGCTCGCGGTGGGCGTTCGGGCGACTGCCGTACCCGCTCATCGCGTTCGTCACTCTGGCCCTTCTCTCGACACTGTGGTCGTACTATCCATCCTTCACGCTCCTTGGATTCGCGGGCCTTCTTGCAACAGTGGTCAGCGGCATCGGGCTCGCTGTCGCATTCTCCTGGGATGAGCTTCTCTCTGCGCTCGGGACTGCGGTTCGGTGGATACTCGGCCTCTCGTTTGTTTTCGAGCTATACGTCTCGCTTATCCACCGCGGGCCGATCCTTCCGCTTATCCCACAACCAGGCATCGACTATTCGACCCTCACCGACATCCCGAAGATGCTGTATTGGTCGCGCAATGAGCTGTTCCAAGTCCTCAACGGTGGCAAGATCCAGGGGATTGTCGGCAACTCGGTGCTTCTGTCATTCGTCGCGTTGATCGGGATCATTGTCTTCGCGCTCGAGTTCGCCGGCGGGACAGCGAAACGCCGGTGGTCTTTGCCGTGGCTCGGTATAGCCGTCTTAGCACTCGCGTTCTCACGCTCCGCAACCATCGTCGTCGCGCTGGCTGTCGTGATCGTGGTCGCATTGGCCGTCGTGCTTGTCCGCAGGGCTCACACAACGCGCGCGAAAACGGTGACCTATTCGGCGATACTCGGCGTCGTCGTTGTCACCGCAGTCTCCGCAGTTATGCTGCAGAAACAGCTTCTCGCGGCGCTCGGCAAGAGCGAGGACTTCACGGGGCGCTTCGACATCTGGGTGACCGTCATCCATCTCGCCCAACAGCGCCCGGTTCTTGGCTGGGGTTGGATTAGCCAGTGGGTGCCCTGGGTCGCCCCGTTCGACAACCTGGTCTTCCGCAACGGCGTGCGCCAGCTGCACGCCCACAACGCCTGGATCGATCTGTGGTTCCAGCTCGGGGTCATCGGTCTCATCATTTTCGGTGTGCTCGTGCTGTCCACGTTCGCGCGCAGTTGGCAACTGGCCGTCGACCGGCCCCAGCACCGGGCGAATGTGGTGCTGCCGTATACCGTCGAGACGCTGTTGCCGCTGCTCGTGATTGCGGCCCTGCTCGTGCAAGGCGTCGCTGAGAGCAAACTTCTCGTGGAGTTCGGGATGCTCTTCCTGGTGATCGCTGCCGTGAAGACCAAGGGTCGCGAAAGCGTCCAGCCCCTTCTGTAACTAGGGGCGGCATCGAAACCCCTCACGTTGTGGCCGGTTGGAAGCTTTTAGCCACGATTCGTTCGCAGTGCACCAATGATTGTGCGTGCCCCGGGGTTGCAGGCACCGCTAGCTCGTAGTCAGCGTCGCGATCCAATACGCTAGCGGTGATGGGCCAACACTGGCCGCGCCGCTTTCGGCCTGTGCGCTGCAAATCCGCCACAGATGATGCACCAAAGCGGACACTTGCGAGGATGACGCCCGCGGACTATTCCCGCGATTCGCGAACCCTTCGGGCGCGGGTTAGCCGAGCCGGTAAACGCGCGCCCATTCTGACATGTAGATCAATTCGCCGAACCGATCTATGTCGCGTGACCATGGGAGGCGAGTATCTACATATACAAAGCGGACCCCCACGTCCTTTAGCTCAGCGACCTGGGAAGTGGTTGGCGCGGTAATAAAACCATCGCTCAGCACCAACTGATCGTGCACCCAATCCCGTGAGGGTCCATTCTGGGTATAACTCCAGCCCTCGACGAGTACACGTCGCTGCGATACCGCTGAGAGGATGAAATGTCGTGGGTCGCAGTCTTGGGCCAGGGAACCCGCGCGGCAATGGGCATTGGTCGCGATAATGTCGTTCGCAGACGAGTTCTGCCTAATGTACTCGAACGCGGCGAGTTGTGAGCTCTCTATCGCAGATGGGTCTGTTGCGGCTGAAACCGATCCACCAACCTGGCCGACAGGAAGTGTTGTCAACTGCGCAGCTTGTGTGAGGAGCAGGACGATCAGCGCGACCTGTCGCCAATCGATGGACCCCCCTCGCTCGCTGACCACCCGTACGATAACCGCGGCGCCGATGAGCGCAAGCACGACTATCGCCAACGCAACGACAACACCATCTAGTGCTGACTGGGCCGCGATCTGGGCGCCAAGGCATACGCCGATGGCCGCGATAATGGTCACCCTGCCGAAGCGCCGAATTGCGAGATAGCCGCTCCATACCAACGCGATCGCCACGATTGGCTCGACCGCCTGCCAGAAGTAATTCTGGCTCCCTCCGGACTGATTGAGCAAAGCGAGTCCGAGCACGCCAGCCAACATTGAACCGACGAACAGGCTCGGGATGACCCGTGCGCCCGGCCTGGCGAGCGTAAACCAGAACGCCACAATTGCACCAAGCAGGAGTGCAATGATCGCCGCCGACAGCAGCTCCCGGTGTGGGGTACCCTCACCGAGGAAAGTGAAGGGTCCCCAGCCGAACTGGCGCGCCGTGGCCGTGTCGGGAATGGCAATCATGAAGCCCACCATCCCTGCTGCACCAAAAACCGCGGTGGCTAAGAGGTCGGACAGCGCGGCACGGCGCGTCACCACGAGCACAAAAAGCGTCGCCATCACTCCGCCGAGCATGACTGGCAACTCTGATCCTTTTGCTGCTGTAGCTACGAAGGTTGCAAGGAACAGAGCCGCGAGCCATGCGGGACTTAGCGCCCTGAGCGATCCGCGTCCGAGAAGTTTCGCCAACAGCATGATCACCAGCAACATGAACAGATGACCGAAGTCTCTTGTCGGGCTCAGCGGCATCAGGGGCAATTGCTGGAACGCCAGCGGAGCGAGCGCCAACCCGTGCGCCAAGGTGTAGACAACTGGGGCGACCGCCGCAACCAAAGTGATCCTTGTCAGTTCCCATGCCACGATGGCGATCAAGCCGGGAATGAGGATGGCGAAAATCACAGGCCACGCCTGAAAGACCAGATCGATGGCGGGGACTGTCGACGTCGACGACCACACGCCCATCGCCGAATGGAAGGCCCACGTGTAGCTGAGCGGGGTGCCCGCCACCCATGGGACATCCTGCGCGACGCGGGCCGCCCCTTCACTCGCAATCGCTGCCTGAAATGGAAGATCGGGATAGAACGAATACCATCCCGTCCACGACGTGGGCTGAGTTGCCAGCGCGACACGGACCGGCGGAATCAAAGTGAGCACGGCAACAACGGCACCTCCCACAGCCAGCAAGGGAGTCCGCCGGTTCCCATGGGGGTCCCTCCGCCTCCTGACCAACCAAAGGCAGATTGCCGCCCCACTGGGAACCCAGCGGATCACATAAAGGCCGGTGAGATGGGAGACGAAGCCGCCGATGGACCATAGGCCGAGTCCCACGACCATACCCAGAATCATAAGGTGAAACAGCCCAGACCTTGGTAACAGCAAACGAACAACCGCCGCCCCTGGGGCCATCGCCGCCACTAGCAGAGTTGCGCCGGCCAGCGCGGCTTCGAGCGGACCGAGACTCTTTGCCAGCAGCGCGAACAATGCGATGCCCACAAACACGTATGCTCCAATCGCCGCCAAGTTCGGCCTGGAAACGAGGCGCGAAAACAGCTCGGCGGGCGGAAGGAGCTGTCGGGGAGAATTCATGCGGGCTCGTCCCTGTCGGTCAGTGATGGTCGAGCGCGAGAGCTCGACCGTAAGACGGTAACAGAGAGGGTCGCTCGGAAAGTGCTACTGAAGTGCCGCCTCAGTCGCCGCAGTAGGCTTGACGCGGCCGACTGGCCAGAGCGGCTCCAGAGAGGCGATCGAAGGTGACCAAGCGGCTGCGCGTGGTTCTTCGTGCGGATGCGGGACTTCTGACTGGTACGGGACATGTCATGAGATGTCTCAGCCTCGCCGAAGAGCTCATGTCACGCGGGCACGAGATCTTTCTCGTCACTGCTCCTTTTGATGTCTCATGGCTCGAACAGCTGGTGGTCGAATCTGGCGTGTCCGTCAAATCTTGCACCGCTGGGGACCTCGCTCGCGAGACTATCCTCGGGCTGGTGCCGGATTGGGTAGTCGTCGACTCGTACAGCATCGCCGCGGAGGAGATCACAGCCCTCGATACCTTCGTACCCGTGCTCGCGGTGGTCGACGGTGAGACGCGAGGCGTAGTAGCGACGATTCTGCTCGATCAAAACCTTGGTGCTGAGGAGCGCGTGAACGGGCCGGCCTGGCTGGCGGGCTCCCAATTCGCGCTCGTCCGTGATGCTGTTTTGGATCAACGGCGGACGGACCCCTGGCGGCTGCGTGGCACAAGCCGCTCGGTTCTGAGTTTCATGGGCGGGACCGATCCACACGCGGCCAGTATCGGAGTCGCCCATGCTCTCGCCGAAAGCGTCGGATTCGACCTGCTGCTCATTGCCCCTGAGCCGATGCATGATCGTCTCGCGCGGGCCGGTCGAATTGGCACCAAGGTCATCGCACCGACCGCCGGACTGCCAGCTCTGCTCGGGGCGGCAGACCTAGTCATCACGGCCGCGGGAACGAGTGCTTGGGACGTTTGTGCGCTTGGAATCCCTTCGATCATGGTTGCGGTAGTCGACAACCAGCAGCAGTCGCTCGTGAAGGTGATAGCGGGCGGTCTGGCTCTGGGCGTAGATGCCGTGAGGGATCCCAACTCCCTGTCCGCGTTGGGCGGCATGGTGGACCAGCTTCTGACCGACGAGGATCTTCGCCGCTCCGTCTCTATCGCCAGTGCAAATGCGTTCGACGGATTCGGCAAGAGTCGAGTAGCCGATCGGATGGAGGCTCAATGATTGTCGCCGTGCTTCAGGCACGAATGAGTTCGACGCGTCTGCCAGGAAAAGTGCTCGCCGAGGTGCTGGGGATGCCGATGATCCTGAGGCAGATCGAACGGCTTCGGCGATGCTCAGAGCTCGACGAGATCGTCGTTGCAACATCAGTCGATCGAAGTGATGATGGGCTCGCTGCCGAGCTCAGCAATGCTGGAGTCGCCGTGCAGCGAGGACCACTCACCGATGTCGCTGCCCGCTTTGCCTTGGCAATCGGCGCACACCCTGCAGATTCACTCGTGCGGCTGACCGCAGATTGTCCGCTCGCCGACCATGAGGTGATTGATCGGGTAATTCGCGAGCACCTCGAATGCGGCGCGGACTACTCCTCGAACACTCTTGAGAGAACCTACCCGCAAGGACTGGATGTCGAGTGCGTCCGAAGCGACGCTTTCGTGAGAATGCTGGCGCTGCCTCTGGACGCGGACGAGCGAGAGCACGTGACAATGGCGATCTATCGGCGCCCGAAGGAATTCACAGTGCACTCGGTGAAGCAGGAGGATGACCATTCCCTGTTGCGCTGGACGGTCGACCGTCCAGATGACCTCGATTTCGTCCGCACCGTCTACGGCCGCCTTCACAACACCCTGCCAGATTTCGCTCAGGCCGACATCCTTGCGCTGCTCGAGCGCGAGCCCGGCCTAAATCACACCAACTAAACTGTCGGCTGAACATATGGAGGCCCCGTGCTCTTGACCTATTGTACCCGCTGCGTCCTGCCGAACTCGAAGCCAGACCTCCATTTCGACGCCGAGGGTGTCTGCGCAGCATGCCAGGCCTATGAAAATCGGACGACAGTCGACTGGGACGCCCGCCGAGACGAATTCATGGCGATAGTTGATGAGTACCGCGACACGACCAACCGAAGTTGGGATTGCATCGTGCCGGTATCTGGCGGAAAAGACAGCACTTTCCAAGTGCTAAAGATGCTTGAGCTGGGCCTGCGCCCACTCGCGGTCACGGCCACTACGTGTGACCTAAGCGAAGTCGGTCTCGCCAATATAGAGAACATCAAAAACCTTGGGGTCGACCACGTGACGTTCAGTCCGAACCCTGTCGTGCGGCGCAAGCTCAACAGAATCGGATTAGAAGAGGTTGGCGACATCTCCTGGCCTGAGCACGTCGGCATTTTCACGATCCCAGTCCGCGTTGCGGTCCAATTCAATATCCCTCTGATCATCTGGGGTGAGAACAGTCAAAACGAGTACGGAGGCCCCGAAGCCGCCACAAGCAGCCGCACGCTTGACCGCCGCTGGCTCGAGGAGTTCGGCGGCCTGTTGGGTATGCGCGTCTCCGACCTTGCCGATGCCCAGGGCATCCCCCTCGGCGATCTCGCACCGTACACCTACCCGGACGCGACCGACCTCGAGCGCGTCGGAGTCACGGGACTCTTCCTCGGCCAATTCTTCCCATGGGATGGAATGACTAACGCCCTCATCTCACAGGCGAACGGTTTCCGCACAACCGGCCGCGTCGTCGAGGGGTCCATGGTCGACTACGAGAACATCGACAACTACCAGGTCGGCATCCACGACTACTTCAAGTTCCTGAAGTTCGGGTTTGGGCGTGCTACCGACATCGCGAGCCTGCATGTGCGGCGCGGGCGGCTGACCCGGGCACAGGCGCTCGATATCGTCAAGGCTCGCGACGGCAGGTTCCCCTGGACCTACCTCGAGAGGCCGCTTGAGCAGATTCTCGAGCCCCTCGGCCTCTCCGTCGACGAGTTCATAGCGGTCTGTGATCGGTTCACTAACGGTTCATTGTTCGAGAAGGACCGCGAAGGATCGCTCGCGCGCGGCAAGGATCAGCACCTAACCAAGCTGAGCTACGACAACGTCTGATCTGCAATGGCCATCCGCGTAGAGATCCTCGACCTGGGCATCAACAACCTTGCATCCCTTCGCCGGGGTCTTGCGGATGCCGGTGCGTCTAACCTCGGAATCATTGCCTCATCCGAGGAGTCCCGCGGAGCCGACCTACTCGTGCTCCCGGGCGTTGGGGCATTCGGTGCCGCGACGGCAGAACTGGAATCACGTGGTTTGGGTGAACTCGCGCAGGCGCATGTGGCCCGTGGCGGATACCTATTCGGTGTGTGTCTCGGGATGCAGCTCTTATCATCGTCCAGCGAAGAATCTCCGGGTGCGACGGGGCTGAGCCTCATTTCCGGGTCGGTGCAAAAACTGGAGTCGAGCGGCGGAGCGCGCGTGCCGAACATGGGATGGAGCCCGCTGCACGCCCGACAAGATAACCCCAGGTTCCCTTCTCTGGAGCAAGACCTCGATTTCTACTTCGTGCACTCTTACGCGTTGATCCCGGAAGCGGAGGGCGACATCTTCTCGACCTCGCCTTTCGGTGATCACGAGTTCGTCTCAAGCGTGCTGCGCGACAATGTGCTGGGAACGCAATTCCATCCAGAGAAGAGCTCGAAGCCTGGCAAGCAACTTCTGTCGAACGTGCTGGAGTGGGCACGTGGCTAAGCGTCGCGTCGTGCCTGTCCTGCTTACAGACGGGGTGAGCCTGGTCAAGGGCGAACAATTCAAGAGCTGGCGCACGGTCGGCTCGGTCGTCGCCGCGGCGCGCGTGTTCTCGATGCGAGATGTGGATGAGCTTGCGCTCCTTGACGTCACGGCGAGCAAGGAAGGGCGATGCATCTCCCCCGAGATGGTCAAGAGCGTCGCGGACTGTCTCTCCGTTCCCCTCACTGCCGGCGGGGGGGTGCGCACCCTTGCTGAGTTCGAGGCGACCCTGCGAGCCGGCGCGGACAAGGTGGTCCTCGGATCATCCGCCGTGCGTGACCCGGGATTCATCTCGGCCGCAGCCCAGCGCTTCGGCACGCAGGCCGTCGTTGTGGCCGTCGACGCGCTGGATGATGGCGTAGCCGCGATCGCCATCGACGGTGGCTCTACCCGTGTGGAGGGCGACCCCGTCCTGTTCGCCCGTGCGGCGGTGGACGCGGGCGCCGGCGAGATCCTCCTCCAGTCGGTTCGTCGCGACGGCCTGCTCATGGGCATGGACCTCGAGCTCATCGCGCGCGTCTCGGCGGCGGTACTCGTGCCTGTTGTCGCGTCGAGCGGCGCCGGTGAGTACGCGCATTTCCTGTCGGCATTTGAGGCCGGCGCCGACGCTGTTGCCGCGGGAGCCATGTTTCAGTTCACGGAACAGACCCCGAGGGGAGCGCGAAATTTCCTGCAAGAGCACGGTGTGCCAGTGCGAATGGCGGGATAGGTGACGAGCCACCTTGCAGTGTTCTACGGCAACAGCCCCCAATATTTGGCAATCGTCGCAGAAGTCCTTGACCTCGCAGCGACTGGCGGAGTTCATCCCGTAGCTCTCGGAGTCTCGCCCGTGATGCTGGGTCTCGGCGACGAGTACAACCGTGGCGCACTGCGTGCGAGTCGGCGTCAATCGCCGGACGCCGACTACTCGCGCATCCTGAGCGACCGCGGGGTCGAGGTACTCGGCGTCAACGACTTCCCCGTGGCGGGGGTGATCGACGCCGACATCCTTGAACGACTACGCGAAACCACCCGTGGCGCGCTCATCTCCTACGCACGCGACCCGCTGCCGAAGACCACGCGCGGCCACTATGCGAGAATTGATAAACGAATGCTCGCTGCTTCGCTTGCCGTATTCCACGCAGTTTCGGGCCTGCTCGCGCAACGCACTGACATTTCGAGGGTGTACGTACTCAACGGCAGATTCCCTTACCAGCGGGCGGTGATCGAGGCCGCAGAACAGTTTGGACGTGAAGTCTGGCACTACGAGAAGGGCGAGAAACCGGACACGTACTGGCTCGCCGACCACTCGACCCTCGATCGTACCGCCACGCAGAGCAGTGTCGACGCGGTGCTTGCGAGCCACACTTCTGTCGACGCGCTGAAGTTGGGGACAGCATGGATGAACCGACGTTCGTCCCGGGGGAGCTCGACAAATATCTACTCCCGGTTCTTCGCGGATAACGAACAGAGCGAGAGCGCGGATCGAAAGCGTAAGCTCGTGGGAATCTTCACGTCTTCACAAGATGAGTTCGCGGCCCTTGGTCCTGAATGGCATGTCGAAGAGTGGGCCGACCAATGGGCAGCCTACGAGCATGTCCTGTCACGCCTTGCCGACTCCGACTATGATTTCTATCTGCGCGTTCATCCCAACTTCGCTACGAAGTCACATGCGAGCTTTGTCCGCGAGGGGGCGAATCTCCGTGCCCTCCAGGCTCGGCATCCCTCGCTGCGAATCTACTGGCACGACGAGGTCGTGAACTCCTATGCGCTTGTCGCCGAAAGCGATGCCGTGATCGTCTGGGATTCCACCATCGGCCTAGAGGCGAGCGGGCGGGGTATCCCCGTGTGGGAACTAGCTGCGTCGTACTATGACCTATACACCGATGTGCATTCGTGGTTTGGCCCTTCCAGCGGACCAGAGTTTGACTCCCTTGAATTCAAGGTCGACCCTGAACGCGCTCAACGCTTCATGGCGTACCTCGACGTGCGCGAGCCAGACCTCTCCGCGGCCAGTGTGGCCCTCCGTGAGAGTCTCAGTCCGTCGCCGGGAATAGGTCTCACGCTCACCAACCTTGCCAGCAGCGGTGGTGCTCCGACGGTGATCGTAGCCATGCGGTCTATTGCGGATGCAACACGGCACCGCCGATCGGCGATAAATCGGATTGCCGTGAGATCGTTTCTTTCTCGCGTGGCGGAGAGCCACCACCGTAGCCCGTGAGCGCAACGCGAGGTGCGCGCACTCGGTATCCTCGTAGAGGCGCCTGACACGGGCGTTCAATGGGTACCTGCCGGAGGTTGTGACTTGTCAATTCTCGAAGGATCGTCGATCCTCATCACGGGAGGCACGGGCTCCTTTGGCAAGGCTTTCATCCGCTACGCCCTCGACAACCTCAATCCTCAGCGCATTGTCGTGTTCTCGCGCGACGAGCTCAAGCAGTACGAGGCCCGACTCCTTTTCGACAATGACGAGCGACTGCGCTGGTTCATCGGTGACATTCGCGACCAGCATCGCCTTACCCGCGCGATGCACAACGTTGACTATGTCGTGCATGCTGCGGCTCTCAAACAGGTCGACACTGCGGAGTACAACCCGTTCGAGTATGTGCAGACGAACATCATCGGCTCGCAGAACGTAGTCGAGGCGGCGATCGACACAGGTGTCAAGCGCATAGTGGCACTGTCAACCGACAAGGCCTCGAGCCCGTTGAACCTGTATGGCGCGACTAAGCTCGCCGCTGACAAGTTATTCCAGTCCGCCAATCACTACGCTGCGGGCTACGACACGCGATTCAGCGTCGTGCGCTACGGAAATGTGATGGGTAGCCGCGGATCCGTGGTTCCCTTCTTCCGCAAACTGGCCGCAGAGGGCAAGTCCCTGCCGATCACCGATACGCGCATGACCCGGTTCTGGATCACTCTTCCGCAGGCCGTTCGGTTCGTAGTGGACTCCTTCGACCAGATGAAGGGCGGCGAACTGTACGTGCCCCGCATCCCGAGTATGAAGATCGTGGACCTGGTAGAGGCCGTGGCCCCCGGCTCCGAAACCCATGAAGTCGGCATTCGCCCGGGTGAAAAGCTCCACGAGGAGATGATCTCTGAGGATGACAGTCGCCGCACGCTCCTACTCACGGACCGTTACGTAGTGCTTCCGACGATCGCGGACTGGGGCGACTTTGTGGCGCCTGAGGGTGAATCGCTGCCCGACGGATTTGCATACCGATCGAACACCAACGACCTCTGGCTGTCGTCAACCCAGATCCGACAGATCCTAGAAGAACTCGACTAGATGGCAATCCCGTATGGTCGGCAATCAGTCAACGATGACGACATCGCGGCCGTGCTTCGCACGCTGGGCACTGAGTGGCTCACCATGGGCCCGGCGGTATCCGAGTTTGAAAGCGCCATCGCGGCGCGGGTCGACGTGCAAGGCGCCGTCGCTGTCTCGTCGGGAACAGCTGCCCTGCATGCCGCGTATGACGCAATGGCCGTCGGACCGCATGACGAGGTCATCACGAGCCCGATGACATTCGTCGCCACCGCTGCTACCGCGGCGCTTCAAGGTGCGACGATCGTCTTCGCAGATATTCAGCGGGACACAGCGAACATCGATCCCACTATCGTCGAAACGCTGATCACTGGCAACACTCGTGCCATTGCGGCGGTGGACTTCGCCGGACATCCCGCAGACCTAGACGAACTCCTTTCCATGACTAGGCCGCGCGGTATTACGCTTCTCGAGGATGCGGCACACTCGATCGGTTCACGCTACCGCGGACGCCCGGTCGGTGCGATCGCAGACGTCACGACCTTTTCCTTCTTCCCGACGAAGAACCTCACAACGGCCGAGGGCGGGGCAGTGGTCTCTACAAATAGCCAACTACTCGAGCGAGCCCGAAGGTTCAGCAGGCAGGGGCTCGTGCGCGATCCGGCGCGGCAGCGGTACCCGGATGAGGGGCCTTGGCACCAAGAGGTGTTCGAATTCGGACTCAACTACCGGCTCCCAGATGTTCTCAGCGCTCTAGGTTCATCCCAACTGCTTCGGCTGGATGTGTTCAAACGCCGACGCACCGAAATCTTCGAGCGCTACCAGGTTGAGCTCGCCGATCTGCCAGGCATCGTGCTTCCGACCCGACGTGACTACGTCGACCCGATGTGGCACCTCTTCCCGATTCGAGTTCTCGAGGGACAACGTCGCCGGGTCTTCGATGAGCTGCGATCGAATGAGGTGTTCGTGCAGGTCAACTACATCCCGGCCTACTGGCACCCCGTTTTCGAAGATCTCGGATATCGCCGCGGAATGTGCCCGGTTGCCGAACAGTTTTACTCGGAAGAAATTTCCCTGCCAATGTTCGCGGGCCTCAGCGATGATGACCAGTCATTCGTCATCGACGCACTTCGCACGATTCTCGCCTGACAAGGAAGCAGTCAAATGATAGCTGGCCCTGTGCGCCCCGCCGGACCCATGATCGTGGCCGAGATCAGCGGGAATCACAATGGATCGCTCGAGCGCGCATTGGCAATAGTTCGCGCTGCAGCCAGCGCCGGTGCACACGCCGTCAAGATTCAGACCTACACCGCTGACACCATCACGCTCGACGTAGATAGCCCGGCATTCCGAATCAGCGACGGACATGAGCTGTGGGCATCGCGCAAGCTTTACGACATATATCAAGAGGCCCACACGCCGTGGGAATGGCACCAGCCGATCTTTGAACTCGCCAAAAATCTAGGGCTCACCGCCTTCAGCACGCCCTTCGATGAGACAGCAGTCGAGTTCCTCGAGTCTCTGAATGTACCGTTATACAAGATCGCATCGCTCGAGATTGTCGATCTCCCTTTGATCAAACAGGTCGCCGAGACGGGGAAGCCGTTAATCATCTCGGTCGGCACCGCATCAGTTGGAGAGGTCGCAGCTGCCGTGGAAACCGCGCGAGCGGGCGGTGCGACCGACATAACGCTCCTTGCTTGCACGAGCTCATACCCTGCTGTTCCCGACGACGCAAACCTTCTTCGAATGCCCACCATGGCTCAAATGTTCGATGTGAAAGTAGGGCTATCTGACCACACAATGGGAATCGGCGTGGCAGTCGCTGCAGCCGCACTCGGTGCAACCGTAATCGAGAAGCATGTCACGCTGCGCCGCGCCGACGGGGGAATTGATAGCGCCTTTTCGCTCGAGCCGGAAGAACTCGCGCAGCTCGTCGTCGAGGCCGATGCGGCCGTGCGCTCCCTTGGTTCTGCCAGTCGCTGGGCGACCAGTGCTGAGAACGAGTCGCTTCGACTTCGCCCCTCCCTATATGTATCGTCGGCGGTTCGCGCCGGTGACATCGCGACGAGTGAGAATGTGCGCTCGGTTCGGCCTTCTGGCGGTTTGGCCCCGGTCGAGATCGACCGCGTGCTGGGTCGTCGATTCGCCATCGATACCAAGTTGGGTACACCCGTGGACTGGGCTCTCTTCGACAGCTAACACCTCAGGTTTGGGAAATGTTGGTCCGCCGCGTAGACCGCCCGGTCAGGTCGAGGTTGTTCTCGTTTCGAATGCCTGAGTCCGCGCCGGGCGCGAAGGCATGCGGGCAGCCGCGCGCTAACCAGAATCACTGCCTCCCACCGGTCAAGCCAGACTGGGTATCGACCGATCGATCTGGGCTCGTGCGGGATCGAACCATGAGTTTGCCACCGCGGCGTCGGGTCCGAGTTTCCTTCGATGTGCACGCCAAGTACTCCCAGTTGCAGGTGCCGTTGCCGTTGCCGTTGCCGTTGCCGTTGCCGTTGCCGTTGCCGTTGCCGTTGCCGAATAACTCGGCTCTACCAGTTGGTCACACCGCAACGTCGAAGAGCGATCAATGTCGATGGTTCAATTGCGATTAGTTGGCGTGCCTCAAGCGCGGCCCGGATGGCGGCGGCGAGCTCACGGGGAGTTGCGACTCACAGCGCACCTTCGCGCACCGCATGCGCTAGATCGACGCAGTTGGCGAGCTGGTGCGAGTTAGCAGACACATATATGACCGCTTGCAATGGGCCCGGAAGACGGGCGGTCGTTTGACAGAGAATCAAACTCACATGACGCGCACGACCAACCCTTGCACTCTTGCGACCAAGGTGGGGCGAATCTAGTCGGATTTCACGGCATGGAATGTGTCAAGCGACGCGACCGGGAGAAAACCGATTCGTGCCCTTTTAACGCCGCCTGAAACCGCCTGGCGTTACTGGCCCTATTTTCGGTCGGCGTTAACAGTGCCCATGCCCGTTGAACGCTTAGGTTTTGACTCTGCGTTGATATCGCAATTCGCGACACGCCAAGAGCCAGGCCTTCCCGTGTAACCCCATCAATCAATGCGCGGTAGAGCCCCTCCCCCTGACGACTACTCACTATGCCTGCGAGTTCGATCTCAAGAACATCTTTGTCACGCCAATTTCGCGCAGTCGCAATACCAACCGGCACGCCCCCGTCTTCAAGCACGAGTCCGATCGCGTCGGGCGAGGACATCGAACGCTCGGCCCACTCGCGGTAGCCCGCCGCGACCAGGTGAGAGTCGAGTAACCGATTGTAGGAATAGTGATTGACGTACCCGGCAAACGATTCATCTATCACTGTCTTCACCGCAGCGTCGGCCGATCCAGGTGAAAGCGCCCGCACGTTAAGTTCGCGTCGGGAATCTGCGTTCTTGCGCCCCGAAAGCGTCAGCTCCCAGTAAAGCAGGGTACCCGCAGGAATGACTATCCGACCGGAGGCCTGGATTGAGTTTGACATGCGAACCAGGTCTGACGGTGCGCGGATGATCACCACGCACACGACCGAGTCGCGAAGCACTTCGATTACGTGGCCATACAGCTGAGTCTCGCTCGAAAACTGTGCCCGCCATGACCCGCCAACTCTTAATCGCGAAATTTCGACACCAAACCGCAGGGATCCGCAATGCCGGCGTCAAGAGTCGAAACTCCGCCGACGACCTCAGGCCAGCTTAACAATCACAATTTCGCGCGATAGCACTGCACTCCCGCAATGACACGTTCGATATCCATGTCTGACATTCCTGCCCACAGAGGCAAGCGAACTAACCTCGAAGAAAAGTCCGCGCTAACCACGCAAGGCTCGGGCGCGCTGCCATACCGAAGACCTGCGGGGCTGGAATCTAAGGGCACGTAGTGAAATACCGCGACGATGCCCAGACTCCGAAGGTGTGCGATAACGCGGGACTGTTCGCTGTGCGAGTGCATCAACATGTAGAAGACATGCGCCGGATGAGCGCGGTCACCGGGGACTGACATCAAATCGACGCCGTTTTGTTCGGCCCACGGCGGCAATTCCCGGGCGTATGCGTCCCAGACTCTATGGCGCAACATCTGAATCGAAGCAAACTCGTCTAACTGAGAGTCGAGGACGGCCGCATTCAACTCACTCGGAAGATAGCTCGAACCGATATCCGCCCATGTGTACTTGTCAACTTGTCCTCGGAGGAAGCGAGATCGATCCGTACCCTTTTCTCTAATCATCTCGGCTCGCGCGACCATCGAATCGTCGTTCATGAGGATGGCACCACCTTCACCGCTGTGGATGTTTTTGGTGTCGTGGAAGCTCTGGATTGCAAGCGCTCCGAACGTTCCCAATTCTTTGCCTCGGTATGTCGCACCAAGTCCGTGCGCATTGTCCTCGATAACGGGGAGACCAAACGAGAGGATGGAATCCAAGTCGACGCCGACGCCTCCGTAGTGCATGACCGAAATGGCACGTGTCCTTGGAGTGATATGACGAGCGACCTTTTCAGGATCCACGTTGCCTGTCGTGGGATCGATATCGACGAACACGATTCGAGCACCGCTGAGCGCGATCGCATTGGCGGCCGAAGAAAAAGTGAAACTTGGCAGAATTACCTCATCCCCAGCGCCGAGCTCGAGCAACAAACTCGCCATTTCGAGCGCATGGCTGCCTGACGACGTCAATAGAGCCGCGGGCGAAGGAATTATGCTGAGCAACTTCTCGGTCGCGGACGCTGTGAAGCGGCCATCCCCGTGCGCGTGTCCGGAGTGGAGGACAATAGAAAGGTTGTCAAGTTCCTTCGCTGACAGGTATGGCCGACTGAAAAGAACCGGGGGGTTGGTCGGGGAATCTATGCTCACGAGGGTGGACCATCCTGTAGCTGCGCGCTCCGATGAGAGCGCCGCTGTGCGCAGGCGTGGCGAACCGAGCAAGGCACGCCCATCGGTCCAAGATATGACCCCCGCGGATCAAGTGACGATTCGGTCTTCCAGTCCATCTGGGACTCAACTCCCGTGTCGGGTGATGGTCCGGATGAAGTACGCGGGCTTCTTCATGCTGCGAAAGTGGGCACGCCCGACGTATTCACCGATTATGCCGATCGTTATTAGTTGTACGCCGGAGAATAGAGCGATCAAAGCAACCGTTGTCGTGAACCCTGGCTGTGTCGTTATTCCGGCAATGTAGGTAATCAGCGCGTAAGCGAGCGCGAGAAAGCCCACAGCCCCAAAGCAGAAGCCGAGCCAAGTGGCTAAACGAAGGGGCAGAGTTCCGTATCCGGTCACCATGTTGACGGCGTGCCCGACCAACTTTCCGAACGTGTAGCCACTTCGTCCGACGGTGCGCTTCTCCATTCGCACCGCCGCTGGTTGAACACTTGACGTAGCCCACGAAAGCAGGACGTCAATGTTTGGGGAAGGATCCGTAGTATCCGCGAAAGCTCCACGTAACTGGGTGCGGAAGGCGCGGAACGCACCAACCCACTGGGCGTTCGCAACACCCGTAGCCGACAGGGCAGCCTTGACTAGCCGCGATGCTCCGCTCCGCAGCACCCCGTGCTCTTCCACCAAAGGGACCCCATACACGAGATCGACGTGCGCGTCGGTGAGCGGCTCGAGTAGCACACCAATTTCCTCCGGCGGGTGCTGCAGATCGTCATCCATAGTGACTGTCACATCGTTTGTTGCGAGCCGGATTCCCGCGAGCAAAGCACTGTGCTGGCCGTAATTCCTATGAAGCTCCGCGGCGAGGACACCCTGGTGTGACTGAGCAAGGGAGGCCGCGATCGTGCCGGTCTCGTCTAGGTTGCCATCAACGACGAGGATAACTTCCCACCCGTCGATTACTTTGTCCCTTACGAGCAGCTCCAGTGCGGCTTCAGTGCGGGAAACGAGTTCCGGGAGGACTGCGGCGGATCGGTAGCACGGCACCACGACCGAGACCTTCACGACGGCGTCTTCATGTGGTCGTTGGCCGCATCGGTGTTGACTCCCCGCCGGCGGGCGAACGTGAAAAATCTGTGTGCGAGAAATGATCCGACGCTGACAACCACTATGGCGAAGACCTGCGCCCAGAAAGGGTCGACCCGAAACAACTCAACCAGGATTGGCGTGGCCACGAGACCCGCCAGAGCACCCCCGGTCCACACTCCGAGAAACCGAATGAGATCAGATCGGAGTGACCCCGTCGATGCGAAGACGAACGCGCGGTAAAGCGGGAACGCGACGCTAATGGCGATGACCTGCGCGACCAGTATCGCTACGAAGTAGTGCAAGCCCAAGCGCAATCCGACCCAGTAAACGAACACGTAAAGAAGGGCTACTGATCCGGCGCAGATGCCGTAACGGAACACCTGCGCGATATCGACCCGAAACACCGAGTCAGTCTAACCGCAACCTTCCGCTACGCTTTCCGCATGGCTGCGACGCATATGGTCATTCCCCACCGAAAGACCCCCGGATTTACTCGATGAGCACACCCAAAATCGCCGTGTTTGCTGCGGGAGAAAAGGGGCGCGCCTTCCTTGCGGCAATACTGCGTGAAGTGACGGCTGAAGTTTTAGAGGTGCGCACCTACAAGCAGCCAAGAACTCTGGACGACGCCGATTCGGCGATCGCGGAACTGTGCAATTCACGCAACATTCCCGTGTTCATCGGAGCTCGCAATCCCACCGAGATCGGCGTCAACATCGACATCGTCTTCATTGTCGGGTGGCAATACCTCCTGCCCCGTGATCCGCGATTGGTCGTCTTTCATGATGGGCTGCTCCCTCGCTTCCGGGGGTTCGCCCCAACCGTGTCAGCGTTGATTGCCGGCGAGGCGGAGATTGGAGTGACGGCGCTGCAGCCGATCGATGAACCCGATGCGGGGCCGATCCTTACAACCCACGCGCAGCAGGTGACGTACCCGATCAAGATTCGCGACGCGCTCGAAAGGCTGACTGAGTCATACATCATTTGCGCGAACGATGTGATCCGGAACTTCTCGGACGGATCGTTCTCGGGTACCCCGCAGGATCACTCAGCCGCAACGTACAGTGTTTGGCGGGACGACGAGGACTTCCGAATCAACTGGTCAGACGACGCACTTCGCATCTGTCGCACAGTCGATGCCTTGGGCTGGCCATATCAAGGAGCCCGAACTCAAGTGGGGTCTACCCCGCTCACCATCTTGGATGCAATCCCTGGCCCCGACCTAAGGTTCGAGCTAAACCAGCCGGGCAAGTTGTGGTCAATCTCCGAAGGTATCGGTACGGTGATTTGTGGTCGCGGGACCGTTGTACTCCGAGATGTGCGCGACGCAGACGGCAACCCCTACCGCTTCGAGCGTCTCCGCGTTCGGCTCAACTAGAGGTCTCGAGCGAGTCGTAGAAATTCTTCCGTTCTACCAGTCTCGGCGAACCCGACGGATTCGAAAATACGCAGGCTCGCGGCGTTGTCGGGGCGAATCGTAGCTGTGAGTACAGCTGGCGTTAACCCGTCCGAACGGAAGCTCTCAATACAGGCAGCAAGCAGCGGACGGCCCAGGCCGATCCCACGCTGATCGGGAGCGAGGT
>Ga0123337_10003017_pt1 | contig 18453 bp, 26 predicted proteins | sample frozenSSSSmetaG_FD_89792 | JGI IMG/M metagenome (GOLD analysis project Ga0123337, IMG submission 89792) | Glacier valley bacterial and archeal communities from Borup Fiord, Nunavut, Canada, to study Microbial Dark Matter (Phase II) -... | ecosystem: Environmental > Aquatic > Freshwater > Ice >... | reverse complement strand
GGTGGCATTTCATTATCGGGAAGTTATATGTTTGATGGCTCGGTTGATATTGGTTCGGTTCAAACATCACGATTAACAGCAACTTTAGATAGTTACGGTTATGACGCTTTAGATTTGCTTTCTGAAAGACCTTTACTGTCAACATGGGACAGCTTGGTTGGTGACCTAATAGGTGATGTCGATGTAAAGCTTTATGTCAGAACATCAACAGATGCCATAACTTACGGTGATTGGCAACCGTTCGTGGTCGGCGATTACACGACAAGGGCGTTTCAATTTAAAGCAGTGCTTACGGGCAATGGTGATACGCATAACGTAGCGGTGAGGGGACTATCCGTTCAAGTTGATATGCCGGATAAAATCATAAGTGCTGACGATATTGTTAGCTCAGGATTGACGACGATCAGCTTTGTCGATGAATTTATGGTTTCCCCAGCCATTGGCATTACCGCTCAAAACATGGCAACGGGTGATTTTTATGAGGTTACAGATAAAACAGTGAACGGTTTCAAAATTCAATTTAAAAACGCTTCGGGTTCTGCAATAAGCAGGACATTTGATTACATAGCAAGGGCATACTAATAATGAGCCAGCATGATTACAATATAGCAGACCAAAACGGGTTATCGCTTCAATCAGATTTAAACTCAGTTTTTTCAGCAATACTAAGCAATAACAGCGGCGCAACAGAGCCAACCGTAAAAGTGGCGTATCAGTTTTGGGCCGATACTACTACGGGAATTTTAAAGCAGCGTAACGCAGCCAATACGGCATGGATTAATAAGTCACCATTAACATCAGGCGGTGATGCTGCATACATAACCAACACCCCAGCAAACAACATAACATCAACTAACCAGCAAGCGGTGAATAATGAGCTTGATACTTTAAAAGTAAATGCCTCAGACACTTCCTACTACCAAAGATCAAACATCCTAGGCACTGCCTCACAAACAGCGGGTGTTCCTACTGGCGCAATTATTGAGCGAGGCACTAATGCTAATGGAGAGTATGTTAGATATGCAGATGGCACTCAGGTTTGCACCATTAAGGTAGACGCTACTGGTCAAGCTGTAACATCGGCTACAGGGTCTTTATTCCAAGCCGGATCGGAATTAACGTGGACATACCCAGCTGTTTTCATAGCAGCCCCTTCCCCTAGCTCAGTAGTCGTCCGTAATGATGCCTCCCTTGTGATGGGTGTATACCACAGAACAGTAGGCACTACGACTACTACATGGCGGATCTGGTCGAGCGTCTCTATTGCCGCAGGTGACGTAAAAGATGTCTATCTTACAGCAACAGGAAGGTGGTTCTAATGATTACAATTAACTTAAGCCCAGTACGTTCAAATGAAGTGCTGGTAATTACAAAACTAGGTGAAGTATTAACTATAAATGGTGTAGCTTATGATTTGTCAGTAATCCCTAATGGTGGGTCTATAGTTGATCAAGGACTGCCATTCATTGGAGATATTGATAAGGATATAAACGGTAATGCCACCTTAACTTTACTATACCCGCATGGGGCTAGTCCTACACAAGAGCAGGCTTTTCCATTACCTATCGTAAACCCTAAAGACGGAAAGGTGTTATTGCCATGAGTTTTGATATTACTAAATTAAAGACAAAAGAAGACAAGCAAGCTGAACTAGACCAGCAAGTTATTGATGACGCTAAACAGGCCAAAGTAGAAGCCCTTGCTACGCTAGTAATTACAACAAGTTTTGGTAACACCTTTGATGGCAATGAAACAGCACGTAATAATATGCTATCAGCTATTCAAGCATCCACTTTCACAGGAACCACTACAGCAAATTGGCGCATGGCTAATAACACTGTAGTGAGTGTTACTTTAGATGAACTAAAAGAAGCGTTAACTCTAGCTATTCAGGCAGTTGGTGTGATCGTCGTCGGAACGCCATGACAATAAACACAAACAAACACAGACCGCTTAGGCGGTTTTTTTATGCGTGAGGGGAAAATATGAATTTAGGATTTAATTTGTTGTTTGGGATGATGTTTAAAATAATTAGTGACGTGGTAATGGACTTTACACCGCCATGGATAACTAATTTTAATTTCCCAGAACAAGACGCGAACGGAGATACAGTACTAAGTTCCGTTCTATCAACCGGAGCTAGAGTCATGTATGTTTCCGATAGCGGAGACGATACTATCGCTAATGCAGGGGGCGCGGGATTTTATGCCTACAACTCTTTTGCTGATATACAAAACCCAGCTACAACACCTGTTGCATTCAAGACGCTGAGAGCCGCATGTGCTAATACAAGAGTATCACAAGCTGACGTTGTGCTTTTAGAGCGCGGAAGCGTGTTCACAGACACAGGGGCGGCTATTCAGACTCGAGGGGGCATTAACATTAATGAGAGGGCTATCATTAGCGGGTATGGTGTTGGTGCAAATCCTATTATAGACAAGGTTGGAGAAGGCGATGTGTTTTCCATAGGTGTACCTGTAATCAGTGATTATATGGTAATAAAAGATATTGACTTCACACATAATGATAGAGATCCAAATCACCTTAATTTTGTCGGTTGGGCTAGTCTCAATTTTGGCGGTATGTGTATCTCTATCTCTAAGACATTTCGCAGTGTTAGAAGTATATTAATAGAAGGTTGCAACCAAAAACATTACACGCAAGGCATAGGTGTATCCGGTGTAACTATACCTTATTTTACAAGTGATATAATAATTCGAAGAAATGTCATAAGCAATATGTATAAAGAGACGGGCGGGGCGCATCCTCAAGGTATAAGTATTTCTGGTGGACATGATGAAATACTAGTTGAAGAGAACATACTAGACAGCAACGGTTTTTATAACGCAGTCGGCACAACCTCCCCTGCTACACTTTACTCACATAATATTTACACACTTTCTGTTGTAAACAGTATCTATAGAAACAACATATCTTTCAATCCCAGCTCTATACACCTTAAATTTACCGCTGTTGTTGAGTTAGATTTAAGCATATCACTTACAGGTAGCGTTAGTCAGATCACTGTTAACAGCATACTTCCCAATACACCTCCATCTGGCTATATCTCCGTTAAACCAGAGGATGCAATCAGTACAAAAGACCTAATCACCATACCTTATACCAGCTATACAGGCAACGTTTTTACTATACCTACAACCGATTTTACAGCACGAAATGTATTAAGCGGGTCTAGCAAAGCTGCTGTTAACTTTCCAAAATCTGAAAATGTATCAATTTATGGTAATTTATTATTTGATGGAGAAGTCGGAATATCATATGGCGGCAATGAAAACACGACAAACTACAGTGGCGCAGCCAGGTTTGGCAACTTTCAAGTTCAAAGCAACATGTTTATCGAAATAGGAAGAAGTCAAAACACAGGTAGGACATTGGGGTGGGGGGCAGATGCTAATGATAATGCAGATGGAATATTTGCTCACAATATCGCACTGGGAACATCAAATATAAATGTTAGGAATAAGTACGCATTTGATATTGTTGGGTATGCAGGTAATTTGGCTATATTTAACAACAAAAGTACGAATGGTGCAGGACGTATTTCTGGTAGATACGATAATGGGAATTCATATTACCGAAATCAAATAGAGTTAACTAATGCAGCTTATACCAATGCTCCTACGGCGTTCGCTGACTATCTTACAGCTAATCCAAGTATGGGAAGCACATTAGAAGGGTTCATTGACGCCCTTAAATTATCAAACAAATCGCTAATAAAAGCAAAATCGTCAGAAGTATATGGTTACTTTTCAGCACGATATACACTTGTCGCTCCTATAATATCTAGAAATATTTATGACCTTGAGGTTTTCTCTGAAGAAGTAGCAACATTTATTTTAGACGTGGCAACGAATGTACCATTTACTTTTCAATGGTATAAAAAGGCACCTGCTTCCGGCTCTTTCGAAGCCATGGTTAGTGAGACATCAAATATACTCTATTTCACTGCGTTAATAGCAGACCAAGGGGCACAGTATCAATGTAAAGCACTAGATGGAGCTGGTAATCTATTAGAGTCATCTATAGCTACACTATCAGTGTCTGTACACTCTCAATTTCTAAGGATGGGTCCAGACGACAATGTACCTTTAACCGGTACAGGTCGTGATTTATCCTCTGGAAAAGGTGTTAGATTTAAGTACAGAAGTATTATAAATACAGCATCTATTCCAATTCTTAAATCAAGCAGTGGTGTTGAAAAACTTGTCATACTTACTACATCAAAGACAATATCGATTAAGAATAATAAAAATAATTATACTATTGATATTCCCAATATGGATGAAGTACTCACTGACGGTAATAGACATACAGTTACATACATCGTGGAAAATACAGGAGAGAATCAACGAATAAACATAGACGGTGTTGATTATTTTGGAGATATTACTACAGCAAGTACGGACATAATTTTCTACCCGCAACAGATAGTCAATAACGCTACAGGATCTACATATGCAGGCTGCTACTATGAAATAACTGACTTAGAGTTCTTAGATGTCAGTGGTAATGCTGTATTGAAATTTAAACTAGATTCTGGCGAGATCAGTGGTGGAGTAGAAAACTCTACCGTCGGCACTGGTACGGCGACTATGAATGTTGACTCCGGAAGCTGGATACCAGCTTAATGTTATATGCGATCAAGAATGCTTGATGTAACCAAAAAGCCCCGAAAGGGGTTTTTTTATGCCTGGAGAAAAATATGGATTGGTTAAAAAAACTAAAAGACTACGCGCCCGACATAGCGATGGCTGTTATATCTGGTGGGGCTACCTTGCCACAATTAGCAATGAAGGCGGTTGCTGATGCTATCGGTAAATCTGAGATAAAAAGCCAAGGCGAACTGGTCGATATTATCAGCGGCGCATCACCTGAAACAATGCTGGCTATTAAAAAAGCAAATAACGATTTTGCTATCGAAATGAAGCGACTTGAACTTGATTGGCAGAAAGCTAAATTAACTGACAATCAGCAAGAGCATCATACTACACAAGAAACTATCCGAAATGGTGACAATTCCACTGATGCAGCTGTTCGCATGATACGCCCTGAAATGGCAAAAATAAGCTGGACAGCTACGGTCGCTTATTGTATCGGCTGTTTTGGTGTTAGAGCGATAACGGGCGTTGATATGTTTGATATTGCCATAGCCACAATACTTTCATCACCAGCGTGGGCTTATCTAGGCTTACGAACTAGTGACAAGATATGGGGGAAATCTAAATGAACGTACTTGAATTCACAGAAAAGAAAGAGGGTTGTGTTGGGACTGTATATAAAGACCACCTAGGATTTGATACTATCGGTATTGGTACAAAACTACCTATAACACGCGACGAAGCCAAGCTATTACTTAATCACCGTATGCAAGCATATAGAAATCAGTTAGTAAGCAACCTGCACGACCTTACGGCGCCACAAGAAGTCTGGGATATACTGCTGGCTATGTCGTATCAACTAGGAGTAAACGGCGTGCTAGGCTTTAAAAAGATGATACTAGCTATTCGCCGTAAAGACTATAATGAAGCCGCTAATCAGATGCTAGATAGTTTATGGGCATCTGAAAAGCAAACTCCAAAACGGGCGGGAGAGCTAGCTGACATGATGCGTAAGGTTAAATAGTAGAAGCTAAAACGCGAGCCGATATATCCCTCTTGGGATAACCGCGCTAGCCAAGTAAACGCCTGCCGCTGATATTAAGAATGATAGCACTGGCAAAGCTACGCCGACGATATGCAGATATTGCAGGACATAAATAACAAGCACATGAACAAGATAGATGCCAAAAGTTAAGCCTGATATTTTTATTATAATATCGTTATGCTTGATAAGGCTTACACCTCTCACCAATATCAACGAAAGAGCAAATCCCACAAGGTACGTGACACTTACACCATCCAAATTCATAAAGTAAGTAGCGACGATGGCGGTCGCCATAATGCTCGTTAAAATCACTTTATGTTGCTTATTTAATTCAGCAAAACACCCAAAAAATATGCCAATGAACACGGCCGGCAATGCATGAGTGTATTGCCCAAATGGTGATATAAAATCAAGCTCACGCCAGATAGGCGCGGACATCAGAATAGCGCTTGCAGTCAGCACTGATAATGCAGCCATTGCTGACTTTGATACGCGAGACTTTAAAGTATCAATACCAACCAAACAAAAGAACAGGAACGGTAAAAACCACAAATGGATAGACGGCGTTGCTAATACCCTGCTTAACAGCCCGTTATCTTCCTTATATACCTCCCACCCAAGAGAAAGTTTAACGCCAGCATAAATTACCGACCATACCAAGCAGGGTATAATTATTCTTTTCACTCGATGCATGATAGTGTGATTTTTACTTGAAGCAATAGCAAAGTAAGCTGAAAAGACTAAAAAAACAATCAACCCAGCATAAGCTGTTTCCCGGAAAACTGGAACGCCAGAATGAAACCAGACAATACCGAAAGCGGCGATTATCCTTATTAACTCGATATCAGTTCTCATTACAATCTCCTTACAAATCCAGCTTACCATTCCTGCTATATCATCATTTTTCTAAAAATCAGCTAAATACCCGCTTAAGTGGTAAAACAATCTCAGTTAATATTCCAATCACTATCTTGTCGAGTAAATGCAATGCATCATGATCCTGGTGATTCTCGTACCATTCGTCAAACTGCTTGCCTTCCATCTTTACGCCATAATTTTTATTGTTTGTTTTGTCCTTCATGATCTCACTATCCTTTAAATAATCCATTACAATCTCCTTATAAAATCTGATTCTGACGGCATTGGTGCATTATATCTTAGTATTGATCTTTCCAGTCCCTGCTTATACTTTTCGTAGCTAACCGATTTCCAACCATTACACCCATCTTCACTGCAATCACATTCAGCAGTATAAAATAGCTTATTATATTCATCTACACTAATCCACTCGCTCATATCTTCCCCTCCATAAGTTTCTTTATATACATCAATAAATCCCCTTAAGCATTTCCACAACTTCATCGTCATCGTCACTCAAATATCGAATAACTTCCTTTCTCATTACCGCCTGAATATTGCGTGGAACTGGCTTACTTCCTGCTATCCATGCATTAAAGTGAGGTATACTGTAGCCTCTACCCGCTTCAACATTTAATGCGTCTAAAGCTCTCTGTTTGTTTACCGTAATAGATGATTTATTATCGAACTTAATTAGCATAAACATTTCAATTAATGACTTTCCTGCCATCTTCCTGCATAGCGCTAACGTGTAATCATCCATCATTTACCACCAATTTTCGTATGTAAAGCTCTGCAATAAACGCATCAAGCGCTGAGCGAGGCATTTCACGATAACCCGCTTTTATGCCACCACTTTTAGTTGACCATGATTTTATTTTTGAATTGCTGATCTCAATATTCTGCTCTTCAAACATTTCAATTATTAACGCTTTATCTTGTGCTAGCCTGAGTAAGTTTATTAAATGATGAAAAACATCGTTAGTCGGTATAGATTGCATAAATACTGTACCTTTGTTATTATTTTTACGTCGCTGAATAAGCGCCATGTTCACTGCTGAACAAGCAGAAGAAAGCCCCGCCATTACTGGTAGGGCTTTTTTGTTAGCTGTACATTTCGCTGAAGTCTTTATCAGCAATAAACTGCTTTAGCGATCTACCGTTTAACTTGCCGATAAAATAATTTGCATCCGCTTTGCGCTCATAAACCGAACCGCAAGCATCTGTTGTATATAGGTCATCTATCGATGGGTACATAGCTACATTAGATTTATTAGTAAACGCTGCGATATGCCCGCGCTGAAAACTACCGACTAGACCATCAATCTCTATCAGTTTGCGTGAGTCATGAATTGATTTTACTTTACGATATCCAGCTTCACCAGCAACGCGAACCAATGTGTCGTTAGTGAACAATTTATTGAATTTTTTCATTTTAGTATTCCTATTTAGAATTAATTTATTTTAAAACCTGCTTATTCAGCAGTGAGGGTTAAAAACTTATTTCCTAACCTTGAAACCTATTATAGCCCTAATCTGGGCTATGTCAACAACTTATTTTAACTAAATAAATCTTTCGGAAAACGATCACCTAACTCATTGATTCAATTGACACAGAAACGACTAAAAACGACCTAAAAAGACAGGGCTAAAAAGGTCTATTTGTTAGCAATATCAAATAGTTACGCGAATAAAGTCACCATCTTGAGGGCGTGGCGTGTCTAGCGATGTATTGATGTAGGCTTAATTTATAGCTAATTATTAATGATCTGCATTTGCGGGTGGTGTGGGGATTTTGTAACATCACTAGCTAAAAGTGTGGGGAATAATGCGGGGGTTAATGGCATAAGTTTAAGGCGGGAAGCGATACAACTTATTGATTTAATTGCTAAATACCCTTGCGCCGTTCCGTCTGGGGGACAAGGGGTCGCAGGTTCAAATCCTGCTGTTCCGACCAATAAAATCAATAGCTTAGATATTGTTAAGTTGTGAAAATCAAGGTTTTCATAAAACCTTTCATAAAACAACGTGCTTTTTGGCTTAGCGAGTAGGCTTAACTTTATTTTTCTTCCTGTCATATACCTTAAGCATTTTGGCATCATGGTGACCTGATGCTTTAAGTTTGTCTCCAGTGGTGTCACTGACGCCTGCTGCTTTAAGATCATGAAAGTTAAAAGGTTCAATTCCTGCTTCAATCATTAATTTTTTGAGTCTAGTCCACGCAGATTTAAATGCACTCTCCGTAATACGCTGGCCTTGTTTATCATGAATAACATATATACCTGTTACTTTAGCGTCAGCCTTAACTGCTTTACGTAGTCTAGTTGACCACAAGGTTATTGCGTCGCGACTACCTTTCGCACGAAGAGTATCAAAACCCTCTGATAAGATCTGTTTTCGTGTCGCTCCTAGGATTTCACACCTACGCATACGACATAGATATGCAAGCTCCATTGCTGGTTGGAGATAAGGATATTTTTCGGCTAACCTATACGCTATTTGATACTCTTCTTCTGTAACGTAGCGTGTACGTGCCTTTTCTTTATTTCTCTTCACTAGTGCGCACGGGTTGCTATATTTTATTATGTCACGCTCTAATGCCCAGTTCCAAGCAGCAGAAATCAATGATACTTCACGATTAGCAGAAACAGCGGCAATCTTAGCTCTTGAATCAGAATATGTACGCAATACACCGGGGGTAATATTTTTTAGCCCAGCTGTACCGAATATATTGCCCTTCCCCCGCGGGTAATTAATTATTCTCTCTATCATTTCAGATTGGTATTTGATAGTTCTTGTTGCATTTTTATGGAATAGAACACTTTTCTGGTACTCCATAAGTAACCAGCCAAGATTCATTATATTTTGAGAATGGAAAAGTTCATAAGCACGCCATATTTCTGACATTGGTGTATCAATGTCACACAATCTAATAACTTGTCTTGGTAATCCTTTACCATTGTAGATATGAAGATCATAAGCAGAACGACCACGGTACACATACGGGGGGAGACCATTAGTTCTTTTCCTTGGCATAATAATTCCTTACTCAAATATAAATTCGTCTGTTATTAATTCCTTGAAACCGTTATTGACAGCTTCTAATGTTGTTATCGGAGTACCGCTAGCTGAAATCCAATAGTTAATTCTATTGGCCTTGAGCCAACGTTCTAACCTTACTTTTTGTCTACAGCCACACCATTTATAAAGTGTTTCAGTATCTAGTAATCCATTCATATATTGACTCCCATTTCAGCAAGTCGATGTGAGTAGGTTATACAGGGCGGCGGCCAGATCAAACTGGGTATTGAGTACTTATTATCAAACAACCCAGAACCTATCAAGTTGCAATATTGTTGAAATAAACTGTGCAAGGCCTGTGTGAGAAAATCTGTTGCACATAGTCTTAAACTTTTTACCGTCATCAATAAACTATACATATTAAAACCTCATTAAAAAATAAATACTTGCGTGAATACTATTTTTATACTACACTTTGAATTTACTACTTGTCAACTACTTTTACAATATTTACTTACACTAATTATGGGAAGTCAACATGACCTTCATACAAAGCTTGTCAAAAGCGCTTATTAACTTAAAGAAAATAAAGCAAACAGAACTTGCAATATTATCGGGCGTTAACAAAGGGAATCTGTCTATTTGGTTACAGGGGAAACGTAAATTAAGTGATGAGGCTGAACAGAATATTCTTAAGGCGTTAGGTGTGGTAAATGGTCAACTGGACGAGACCATGGTTCATGTCTGGACTTTGGGGCGGGATTTATCCGATCTGAACTTTGTTTTAAAAGGACTATGCCCTCAACCAGAATTATAACATTTAATGTCGACTGAATTGTTGAAAAAAGTGACTCACTACCCACTCACAGCTATCAAAAACAGGGCAGGGATTAAAATTCTCGTCAAACAAAAACCGACCATGGCAGAAAGTCTTAACTCAACAGGTAAAGAAATTACCGTTACCAAGTCGACTATTGATGGTAGTAAATGGATGATTGATAGACAACCAGAGCCAGTAGAGGCAAAAGTTTATGGCAACTGGCAAAAAGGTATCGCGACCATAGCTGAGTTTGATGAGTTCGTCACCAGTGATGATATCGCATGGACTTGGTCTGATGTAATCGACAGGGTACATAATCAGGATATCAATATTAGCCCTTCAGAAGTAATGAATGCAATCGACATTTTGGTCAACAATAAAAAGAAATAAGTCTAATCATGAAAAATAAACTGACGGCCTTTTAAGTTGAAGTAGTGCGTAGTAGTGAAATCACTACTACGCACTACTCCAGATTTGAAGGCACTTACTAGGGAGTAGGACAATGGGAGATACAACAGAAACTAAAGAACGCGGCGCAGCCATTACTGAGCAACAAGTATTTGCAACCTGTGATAGCTACTTTGAAGAGCATAATAAAGCACCATCACAACAATACATCAGAGATCTCATTGGCGGTTCAGCGAGCACTATCGGTCGATTCCTAAGACAGTGGAAAGAAAACAAGACTAATGAAGCTCAGGTGACATTGTCGATGCCGGACCACATTCGAGATAGTGGTCTAACCTTTATTGGTAACTTGTGGCAAAGTATTCAGCCGACGATTAACGACATGATTAGTACTGCTCAAGAATTGGCCGATCAAAAAGTCAGTGCTGCTGAGCAAGAAGTTAATGATGCCATCGCCAATCAAGTTTGGTTAGAACAAGAAAATGCCCGCTTAGAAACACTCGTCCAAACTACAGCGGATAAACATCAACAACTGTTTGATGATTTACTGATGAAACTCAACCAAAGCCAGCTTGAAAGGACACAAGCAAATCAACAGGCTCATACCGAAAGAGAAATTATGATCGCTAAATTAGCCAGGATCACCGGTGAGCGTGATGCCCTCAAGTTACAAATTTCTCAGCATAATACTGCGATAAATAATGTACAAGAAAGCTGTAAAAAACAGCTTGAACAAGCCGGTAAGGAAGAAACCAGACTATCTTCTGAACTGAGTAAGCTTAAAGATAGTAAGAGCGATTTGGCTAAAGACAACAAAATCATTGTAAACAAACTATCAGATCTAAAATCAGCTACCGCTAAAATAGAAGGTGAATTAAGTTCAACTCAACAACACCTAAAAATGCTGAATACCGACATTAAAGCTGAGCGTATAGAGCTTAAAAACGAGCTGGCTCTTGCTCAAAAAGATAAGACGAAGGCCGAAGAAAAATTAAAAGCTCAGATTGAACTCTGGCAGTTAACAGCAAGTAGCACAGTAACTGAAAAAAGTGGAGGCGAGTAATGGTCGCCAAAAAACTCAGCCAACAACAGGTCTTTGCCAGTGCTGATAAATTAAGCGAGCAGGGGATTGCCCCCACCGCGAAAAAACTCTTAGCCGACATTGGTATGGGTAGCCTCACGACCCATACCAACTACCTAAAGCAATGGCAACAGCTTCATGATAACGATGATAACCAACCAGCGAGGTTATCATCCACCGTAACCCCATTATCATCAGACATTACGAACTTGTTTGAAGGCGCCATCACGCAATGCTGTCAGCAAGGTTTTCAGGCAGGCCAACACGCGATGGCAAGTGAGCTTCATACCCTCAAGACCACTCTTGCAGAAAAAACGGCAGCATTAGAAAAAGCTGAGAAGGCACTGCATAAGCAGCAGAAAAAACTTAAGTTAACACCACAAAAAGCGGACTTTAAGAAGAAGATCACTATTGTTCATTACCTTAATCAACAAGGTGACTAAGCTGTTTATCAAGATAACTTTCTATACTTTATTGGCTTCGCAACTATGCGACCGATAAAGTTAGAGGGAAGTTTATTTGAGAGAAATCAGTGAGGATTTTTCACTCAATAAACGCAGCCTTTGAACAACGTGAAAGGGCTTCCCGACTAAGTTATCTTCTTATAGATTATAGCCACCTATGAATCGTCTTACTCAAGACAACTATCTTAAAAAAGCAGAACGCTTCTTTGAAACGTTTGACCTGCCAGAAGATATAAGAACACCCACTAATATTAGTGCCGCCTTACAACGTGCTGCTCGTGATAAAGAAGACAATCACCGAGCAGATGGTGACATCAAAGATAAAAAAGTTATCCAGAATATCAAGCAATACGGCTATGCCAAAAGCAGTTGGCAACAACTCAAAACAGCGCTGCGTTACTATTGCAAATATCATGGTGATGATAACAGCGTACGTGCCATAGAAAACACCATGCTTGATGTTAAGCCTGCTCTATTACATAAGCCGACGAAGAAAATAAAAAAGATATCTGAGCAACAAATAGTAGACTTAGCCACTGCACTTCATCAGCAAGCCATCGCCCATAGCACACATCCCGCTAACTGGAGCCAGCTGAATGACCGTGCAAAAGCAGCTATTACTAACAAGAAAGATAACCACATCAATACGATAAGAGGGCTACTTTCTGTTATCAATATTTTAAGTATCACTGGCTGTCGTCCAATTGAAATTGCCACCATGCAATGTAGAGATAATCACTCTGTCTTTATCCTGGGGGCAAAAAAATCAACCAGCATGAACAATGGACAAGATGGCATTGAAGATAGCGATCGAGGCGCCGATCGCGTGTTGCAATTTTCAGCGGCGGAGCACGAAAAATTGAATGAAGCATTAACGACCTTACGACAGGTAGCTTGGTTACCAGAACATAAAGCGTCGACCAACCAGCAAACGGACATAACGACAGAATCAGACTATCAAACGTTCAATCTTACGCACGATGAGCTGGTCCAATTTCAAGGCTACTTGAATCTCAGTAGAAAACGACTGGCTAGATTATCAGTCAAAGTACTCAACCTAAAAAAAGGGATCTGTCTTTATACCTTTCGGCATCAGCTAAGTTCTGACTTGAAAGGAGATGGTGACCATTACACCCGTCAGCAAATGGCCTATATCCTAGGCCATCTTGCTACCAAATCATTGGATGCGTATGGGTATAAGAAATCAGCCAATACTAAACGACAGATTGGAATTACTGATCCGAAAGCGCTGAACAAAGTACGGATTACGCATACAACCGTTGAGTTTGATCATGAGGGGAATGTGGATCAAAGCAGTCGGCGTGAAGCTAACAAACGGCTTGGTCAATCTGTAATAAGCGCCAAGGTGTAGCTGAGACCATTACCACTATTAGCATGGCGAATGGGTTGTGACTTCACCTTGTTTTAGTTAATTCAAGTAGTAAACATGTATCCCTGAATGCAAGGCATTACCCTAAAGTGTGGTCGAGTCAATCGGTCACACTTTTTTTGCGTAAAAATAACGATTGCCTCATTCAAATATTTTAATGAGTTCCACTAATAAGTGATCGATATATGACGCACTCCAATAAATTATCTTAGTTGTTTTTTTCTTAAATACTCATGTAGTTGATTAGAAGTATTAAAATTAAATAATGTTTGATATACTTTACTCAAATATTAGTTTATGTATGGTATATCAATCATGAGCAGCAAAAATGAACGCGGAAAGTCTCCGACTCTCTTTCCAGTAAGGGCGCGCATTCTAAAGCAGATGGGCGAAAATATTATGCTTGCACGTAAGCGACGTAATCTCACTATGGAAATGGTGGCTGAGCGAGCCGATACAACACGTCTTACCGTGTCCAATATCGAGAAGGGTAGCCCTTCTGTGGCAATGGGTCATTACCTTAATGTTCTGACTGTACTTCATCAGGAGGCAGACTTTCTCAAGATTGCCGCTGATGATGAGCTTGGAAGGAAGCTTGTTGATCTTGAGCTAAAAAACAAAAAGGTCTCCACTAAATGAAAATGCTAAAGATATATGCTGACTGGCTGGGCCTGCCCAATAGGATTTTAGTGGGAGAACTTACTGTTGACGTTGTTCGCGGCAAAGAGGTTTACAGATTCAGTTATGAAAATGACTGGCTTCAATCTCCCTATCGCTTAGAAATAGACCCAGAGTTATCGCTCTACAAGGGTGATCTCTTTCCCAGATCTGGCAATGACAACTTCCGAGCCTTCCTTGATTCCGCACCGGACAGGTGGGGAAAGCTACTCATGAAGCGACGAGAAGCAATTGACGCAAAGCTTGAGGGAAGAAAAGAGCGCACACTGCTTGAGTCTGACTATTTGCTTGGTGTACATGATAGCTACAGGATGGGAGGCCTACGTTATAAGTTAGATATTGACGGCCCGTTTTTAAGTGACAGCGATGAGCTTTCAGCGCCTCATGTTACAAGCTTAAGAGAGTTAGAGCATGCAGCAAGAGTAGTTGAAGAGAACAAATCCATTCCCTCTGATGAATTTCTTGCAGAATACAGGAAGTGGCTAAATATGCTGATTGCACCAGGCTCTTCTTTGGGTGGTGCAAGACCTAAAGCCTGCGTTCAAGATGATGAAGGTTTTTTGATTGCCAAGTTTCCAAGCAAGCTTGATGAATATGATGTTGGCGCATGGGAGCACGTTACTGGTCTGATGGCTTCTGATGCTGGCATCAATATGAGTGAAGGTCATATCGCTAAGTTTAACAGCGAGTATTCAACCTATCTCTCAAGGCGGTTTGACCGTCGCTTAACGGGTGATGTGGTGAGCCGTATTCACTTCACATCAGCAATGACCCAGCTTGGTTATTACGACGGCAAGGCTGACATGGGTGGCGGTTATTTTCAATCAGCAGCTATAGGGGAGCACCATCCTGCAAGCTATCTTGAGCTGGCCACCTTCATTAGCAGCGCTGGGGCAAATATTAAGTCTGATCTGATTGAGCTCTTTCGACGCATCGTGTTTAATGTGGCGGTTAAGAACACGGACGATCACCTAAGAAATCATGGGTTCCTTTTTTATGGAGATGGCTGGCAATTGTCTCCAGCATTTGATGTTAACCCTAACCCAGACGGAACGGGTTTGAGCCTTAACATCAGTGAGACGAGTAACGCGTTGGATCTGGGGCTCGCTCTCCAGCAAGCCAAATTCTTCAGGCTATCTGATGATGACGCACTGAAAGTCATCAACGATGTGATGTCAGTAGTGGTAAGATTTGAAGATTTTGCCACAAAATCTGGCATAAAGGGTCATGATATTAAACTCATGCAACGGGCATTTATGACTCAGGATGAGGCCGAAGAACAGTTGATTGATTATGGGTACGAGGTTAAGCCAGATGATTTCACCCAATAAAAAAATGTGACCGATTTACTCGGTCACATTTTAGTTTAATGGATTGTCGCAACAACTCAGGACTTTTGTTATCTATAAATATTTACAGACGTTAGACAGTCTTAAGGTGGCGCACCAAGGGGCATTCTTTCAAAAGTGCCACACTTTAGGGTAATGCCTTGCCCTGAATGCGGGTTCATTGGATGAATGGTGTTACAAAAGGAAGAGTTAGGATAATTTGTTTGCGCATTATCGTGCTTCGATGAGATTTAATGAATATTTGTTACTAAGCACTATTAGAATATATTACTGTATATATATGTAATTGTCAATAAAATCAATCGGTTGATTCGGTTATGGTTGGGTAGCGATGTTAAGCATTTGAAAGGTATGCGTTTAATTTATTATGTCATATGATTTTGATTATTAAATAATATGGCCTTATCGGTGCTTTAAAGTGTTAACTATATTTACCGTGTATATAATACAAGTAAATCAATGTGTTAGGATTTTCTTGTAATGCTTTACATTGCATTTGAAATCCATTAGCTTCCCCCCGTTAACACTAAAAGGGGGGAAGCTTATGGACAAATCAAAATCAGGAAAATTATTTATAAGGTGTCCGACCATTTATCGATATCGCACGGAAAGAACTGAACGGGGCTTAATATGGTTTGGTTTCGAGTGTAATTCAGGCTGGTTTGAAATTATTTATCAGCTTTCCATCCGGATTGAAGATATTGCTCAAAAATTAAAAAATGCGGATGAAGAAGACGACAAATTACCATTAGTTATTCAAGTAAAAGAAAAGTTTAACACGCTCCGATTTTATGTTCGAAATACATCTCCTAATATACAAAATCTGATTAGCGAAGCTGAGGCCCAATCATCACAAACATGTGAAAAGTGTGGTCAAAAAGGTGCGTTAAAATGCAGGAATGGTTACTATGCCACTTTGTGCTCTGCGTGTGAGATCTGTCATGATGATTAGAGCTACTCAACCAACTCAGGCAGTGCTTGCTTTAGATTTAGAAGGCACCCTGATCAGCAATGCCATGAGTCAGTTTCCACGAACAGGTTTGCATGCGTTTCTTGTGTCAAGCGCCGAGCTTTTTGGGAAAAATAACATCGTTATTTACACTACCGTCAGCCAGACATTATTTAGAGATATAGCTAATAGACTATATGATGAAGGTCATGTACCAGAATGGTTTACGACAATTCGTTATATAGAATGGGCAGGGCAGATAAAAGATTTACGGTGTGTTAGTGCTGATATAGAAAAGGTGTTATTGGTTGATGATTTTGAGGGCTACATTGAACCACAGCAGAAACATCGATGGGTCGAGATGACTCCGTATATTCACCCTTACCATGATGATGACGCACTAGACAAATTGACAAAGACATTAATCGAAAGACGATTTACTGATTTTTGACCTAAAAAATGCTACGACTGTTCTAAATTTTGAAACAACTGTGAATAGTTATGACCAACTATTTATCAAGGAGAAGTCATGACACATATCATTCGAACAAATGAACGAACGTGGTTCATGTTAGACGCCGAAGAACAAGATGAGCATGGGAGGGAGCCATTACGACTTACTTTACAAGTAGACACACTCTTGGATTTACTCTGCTTATATCAGGAACCGACAGCGATGACGATTAAAGCCGCCTATGTCATATCACCAGATGACTTCAATGAGTCAGGCGGCTGGGGAATGAAAATGGACAAAATGTCGGCAATTTGGACGGGAATTGATCGTAGATATAAACAAACTATCTACCTTTATTCTCTGACGGATGATGAATCTCCCTCGATGGTGGAAAATGCATTAGTAGGAATTAAAAGTGAGCATATTATTTATAGCCGTAAATTATGTACTTTTCTCTCGGGAGATAAGTAATGGTCATGCTAAGACAGGAGGCATCATGATTAGTAGTTTACCAGCAGGAGAGGTCATATTGTCAGACTGGAACATCATCGAAATTACGGGGACAGGTGAGCAACATTTTGTCGGGTACAGTGAGCTTGACCGGCTAGGCCGTGTGAGTACACAGATTAAGCACTTTGATGAAGAAACTGGCCGGGGTGAAACAAGATCAGGTTCTCAGTACAAAGTGATAGGCAAAGCAGGACGGATCCATCGAGATGCCCGTTATGTTTTAGAACGCGTTTGTCCAACTGAATTGATTGCGTATCGTTTTCGCTATCCCATTGCCCCGTAGCGAGCTAACGCACTTTTGAAGTTATCTCGTGTTAACTACCTTGTCCATTTGAGTGATACCACGTTAAGTACCTTTTAAGATGAAGTAGTGCCAAGTAGTGAAATCACTACTTGGCACTACTTCATCAAACACCTTGGTGCATTTCATTGTTGTTCATCAGCACAAAGGAGTTGCCCGTTTCAGCATCGCACTTTCCAGTTGTAATAATTAATGGCTAATAAATACAATGGATAGCAATTTTTTCCGGTGCTGGTAGTTGGAAACAATTGGATGCAGATTAACAGCCGTTACTAACTGTGCCGACATTTTAGCCAAGTTACAGTGTCTAAGAGTAATGATTGGTAGTAATTAAAACTTTGCAGTTAAATGTGCTTTAACGACGGTTAATTTCGTTATGTCTTTGTAATGGTCTAATAAAAGTGAAGTAATTTATAGCCTATAATTTGAAAAAATATTAGGAATTATTATGACCCGAAAAGCACGCTTAACATTTACAGCAGAACAAAAGCTTGAATATGCCAAAT
>Ga0123337_10003016_pt1 | contig 18454 bp, 14 predicted proteins | sample frozenSSSSmetaG_FD_89792 | JGI IMG/M metagenome (GOLD analysis project Ga0123337, IMG submission 89792) | Glacier valley bacterial and archeal communities from Borup Fiord, Nunavut, Canada, to study Microbial Dark Matter (Phase II) -... | ecosystem: Environmental > Aquatic > Freshwater > Ice >... | reverse complement strand
GATTCGCAACGTTGCCGCGCTGCCCTTCAATCATCTCTGAGTAGATCTGGTAATCGGGATCGCTCTGGTCAAAACAGGTGTTCATTTTTGCGGGTCTCCGAGCATTATAGAGGGTTCCTTAGCGAACGCCCATAGGACGGCCCAACGAGTCGCACATGATATCGTATGACTAAGTCTTAAGTCTATGAAAATTCTGGCAATATTACTTGTTCTGGCATCCCCCACCGCCGTCATCGCGGCCAGCGCCATAGTGTCGAACGAAACGCAGTTGATTAACGCTCTCAACGCTTCTGCGAACGGTGATGTAATCACCTTAAACGCGGGTACTTATACGCTGTCCAATGCTCTGCACTACGGTGGGGATCCGAATATCTGCATCGACTTGGGAACAAGTATCACGATGAAGGCCGCCGCCGGTGCCAGCCCGGTGATTTCATGCAGCGACTATATCGGGATTCGCATCCGCGTGTCGAACGTGACGATCGATGGCCTGACCATTACAGGCACGCACGGGTTTGGCATTCAGGCTCAGGATGACGCCGGGCATACCCAGTTATCCGGGATTGTAATTCGACGTGTTGCGGTTATGTCAGCACTAGACATAGGCAGCCAGGGCATCGCCGCCGGCACCATTGTCGATTCCATCATCGAATATTGCACCGTCTCTTCTGCTGATGCGGTCGGGATCGCATTGAGTTTAGTGCCTGGCGCTTCCGGCGGCTCCCTGCGTAATTTGATCATCAACAATACGATCCAGAATTCCGGGCGTGGGCACGGTGTGGGCCTCATTCTGAGTGATTATAATATCGTCGCCGGTAACACCATATCTAATCTTGTAGCTGATGGCGTAATCGTCAATGGAGGCCAACACAATTACATCGCCCAGAATACTATTACGAACCCGGCCAATGGCGTCACCCTCACCAAAGACGTCTCCTCACTCCGGCAAAGCCTCCGTAATTTTGTCGGAAACAACAGCCTTTCCCTGAATGCGAAACCGGGCTCCGACTCGGTCTGGTTCAACTTCGATTCCAACTACAACATGGCGTTCCTGAACGAGGGGAGCGGCGCTTCCGAAAATGGCATGGCCCTGTTCAATTCCGTTGGAAACTATGTCAGGGGAAATAACTTTCATAACAATGCCCAGGGCGGCGTCTTCGTTTCGAAGGACCCGAACGCTGCGGTCAGCGGCAACACGGTTCCCACATTCAACTCCATCCAGCAGAACTACCTGCACGATCACACGGCCAACGGCGGCATCAATACCTCGACGGAAACACAAAATGACTTCGGGTTTAACTATATTTCCGGTAACCCCGCTCTCATCGGAACTGCAATCGCCGGCATTCTGGCGCAACACACGACAAATTCCAACTTCTACTCCAATGTGATTCGCGATTTGCGGCAAGCCGAACAAATCCAGAGCGTTACCACGGGCGCGGCTTTTTACCTGAACCGCCACATCAATACGGTTGCGCACCTTCTGAACACGGATAGCTCCGCGCTTTTTGATTCCGGTTCCACCACCCTGGGCGGTAATTACTACTCCGATTTCACTGGCTTTGCCGGTAACCCCAGCACGGGCGCTTCCCAGTACACGAATATCACCGATCAGAATAGCGGGCATCCGGTCAATGACCGCTATCCCTATTCTTCCGAAAATCTGGGCAAAAATTACAACATCGCCATACGCCTGCCCAGCGCCGGATCCTATCTGGCAACCTCTACTCAGAGAACTATTGCTTGGTCTTCACAAGGCTGCGTCAGTGTCGATCTTTATCTTGTCGACGGTTCGAACAACATCGTCAGCACCATCGCTTCGAACACCGTCGATTATGGTTACTACCGGTGGGCCGTGCCGGGCGTCGCTTTAGGGACTTACAAAGTGCGAGCCGATTGCAAAACTTCCGGGGGAACCTCCACCGGCCGCTCTAGCATCGGCCCCGCTTTCCAGATCACCCCTCCCGACCTGGTCCTCCTCTCGCCGCAATCCAACCTAGTCATCGATTCCACCATTCCCATCAAAGTCTCCTGGAAAAAAACTGCAAACATCCTCTCGGTTGACGTATATGTCCGTTATTCCGATTCTCAACCCTTCACCGCTGTAGCCACAGGCGTTACGGCCGATTCCTACACAATGCCGACCCCCGTTACCAGTTCCAACCGGGCCTCGGTGCGCATTGCCTACGGCGGCTATGGCGATTCCACCGATGGCTGGTTCACTGTCCGGACCTCCCCGAACGGGCAGCTTACCTCCCCGGCCTCGGCCGACAGTCTTTACATCGGTACGCCCATGCTGGTCGAGTGGATCTCGCCCCAAAATACCGACTACGTCGCCATTGATTTAGTCAGCAGCGGCACCACGAAGAATATCGTTCCCCGTGTGGCGGATTTCAGCAGCTACCTGATGCTGGTGCCTGATCTTCCTGGGCCTGGCGCTCAACTGCGCCTCAGTTTCTATAACTCGGCTGATGTGCTGATCCAACAAATTTCGAGCCCCTCGCAGAACGTGCAGAACTCCTCCGCTCAGCCTGATGCTATCGGTATCAGCGCCGGGAATGCACAATCCGCCGTGGTGAATACATCCTTTGCCACACCTCTTCAGGTTTTGGTTACCAACAGCGTCGGTACCCCTCTTGCCGGAGTGCCTGTCCTGTTCACCGCGCCCGGTTCCGGTGCAAGCGGATCGTTTGGGGGCGTCACCACGGTAGTTACGAATGGAAACGGCATCGCCCCGGCACCGGCCTTCACCGCGAACGGCGTCGCAGGCACTTACAACGTAACCGCAACAGCAGGTCCTTTGTCTGCCACGTTTACGCTCACCAACACGGCTTCGTCTGCTTCCGCGCAGACCAACGTCGGCTATTTCTTCAACAGCACCTTTGTTCTGGATGCGAACGGCAGCGGCGCTTATGAAAACCCGCCCGCCGATAAGTTCTTCTTCTACGTTAGCCAGCAGCCGGGCGATATCGCGGTAGTCGGCGATTGGAACGGGAACGGCAAAACCAAAGTCGGCATTTATCGCAATGGCTTTTGGATACTGGATTACAACGGCAACGGCGTCTACGATTACGATGGAACCGCCGCGAACGATAAATTCTACGGCTTTGGAGGTGCAACTGCGAGCGGATACGTACCCATAGTCGGCGATTGGAATGGAGACGGGCGCACCAAGATCGGGTTTTATAAAGGCGGCTCCTGGGCGCTCGATTACAACGGCAACGGCACCTTCGACGGTACCGGCCCCGGGCTGGACCGCTTCTACGGGTTCGGCGGTAATGCCAATGAGTTCCCTATCTTAGGCGATTGGAACCACGATGGCCGCACCAAGGTCGGCGTGTTTTACAACGGCAACTTCGTGCTCGATTATAACGGCGATGGCGCTTTTACAGCAGCAGATAAGTTCTTTCCCTATATCAGCTACACCGCCGCGGACCGTCCCGTAGTCGGCGATTGGAGCGGCAACGGCTTCACCAAGATCGGCATTTACCGCAACGGCTTCTGGGTCCTCGATTACAATGGCAACGGAGTCTACGACGGAGTAGGCGTGGGTGGCGATAAGTTTTACGGCTTCGGTGGTAACACCGGTGAAGTTCCGATCGTAGGTGACTGGAACGGCGATGGTAAATCCAAAGTCGGTTTCTACCTGCACGGCTTCTGGGCGCTCGATTTCAACGGCAACGGAAGCTTCGACGGTGCCGGCCCCGGGCAGGACCGCTTTATCGGATACGGCGGCAACGCCGGCGAACAGCCGCTTATCGGAAAGTGGTAGCGTTCCACTTGCCTGCTCGCCTTCAGTAAATCTCTTTAACCAAGGGCAGTAATTGCTACGCGAATCGCCCCGGTCGGACAGCTATCCACGGCATCTCGAATGCGCTTTGCGGCTTCCGTGTTGGCAAAAATCGGGTTCGCCACCTTGGTCACTGCAATATTGTCTTCGTCCAGTTCGAAATACTCCGGCGCGGCGGCAAGACAAGCGGCGGCTCCAATGCAAACGTTCCGGTCGATTGTTACGGTGATAGATGAATTTTCCATGGCTCTCTTATTCGTACCGTAGCGCTTCCACCGGGTCAAGCCGCGAAGCTTTCACGGCGGGCCAGGTACCAAAAAATAAGCCCACCGCAACCGAACTGGTGAACCCCGCAATTACAGCCCAACCGGGAACTTCCGAAGGCAGCGACGGCACCAGCGCACTTACCAGCATGGTCACCAGCACGGCAATCAAAATCCCCAGCAAGCCACCGATACCGGTCAGCGTCATAGCTTCCAGAAGAAACTGGCCCACAATGTCGCGGCGCCTCGCCCCTATTGCTTTGCGCACGCCGATCTCGCGCGTGCGCTCTGTAACGCTGACAAGCATTATGTTCATCACGCCAATGCCGCCCACCAGAAGCCCCAGAGCTGATATCGCAATGGCTACCAACCCGATGATCCCGGTGATATTGTCGAACTGCTGAATGATTTGGTCCGGGGTCTGCAGATTGAAATCGTCTGGCGTGTTTCCCGGCAATCGCCGGATGCGCCGCATAATGCCCTGTACTTCTGAATAAGCCTCCTTCCGGAGCCCAGGCTTCGCCTTGCAGGTAATTTGGATTTTATCCACCTGCGGGTAACGGCTCTCACCCGTGTGGAACGGCATCGTGATCACGGTGTCCTGCGGCGATTGTCCGAAGAAACCGCCTTTCGCTTTCGCAAATACGCCAATGATTGTGTACTCCGCGCCATCGAGCATCATCGGGTGGCCCACCGCCCGCCCGTCTGGATAAAGCGCAGCCGCCAGATCGTGACCCACCACCACCACGTGCGCCGCGCGGCTGTCCTCTTCCTTGGTGAAATACCGGCCGGCTTCATAATCCCGCGGTGCCAGGGAGGAAAAATTCGGAGTGGAAGCGTTGATATTCAGCGAATCGGTTTCGAATCCCGGCACTTTGGCTGTGACGGGCCTGCCTTTCGATTCGTTCGGAATGAACATTGTGATTCCGACATCCGCCAGCGTCGATGCCTGAGCGCTGAGCGTACCGGCATATTCCACAAGAATCGGTCTGCGCTTGCGTTCTTTTAGACTTCCGCCTCCATCAGGCGGGCCAGCGGCTCGCGCAATGAAGATATTGTCCGGCCCGAGTTCTTCAAAAAACATCACAATGCCTTTTCGCAAACCCGTCAGAAGGCTTGCCACGGAGACTACCGTCGTAATGCCGATTACAATGCCGATAATTGTCAATAATGACCGGAATCGATTCGTCCAGACGGCCGAGAGAGCCATCTTGGTGTTCTGAAAGGGGCTGATATTCACCGCGCTTACTCAGACCTCAATGCGGTAATCGGGTCGAGTTTCGAAGCGCGTGAAGCAGGGTACCAACCGGACGCGATTCCTACAGCGCTCGATACGAAAAGCGAAAGCAGAACGTACGGCAATGTAATGCGCAGGTTCAAATCGAAGGCCTTCGCCATCACTTCAGTAATCCCTGCCCCCAGCGCCACACCCAGCAGCCCTCCCATCACCGACATCACCACGCTCTCCATCAGAACCTGCATCATCACATCGCTCCGGCGCGCACCCAGGGCTTTGCGAATCCCAATTTCGCGCGTCCGCTCCGTAACACTCACCAGCATGATGTTCATGATGACAATGCCGCCCACAACTAGAGAAATACAAGTAACTGGAATCACCACCACTGTAACCAACCCCAGCAATTGGTCAATGAAAGCGCGCACCGCATCCGGGGTAAGTACGTCGAATTTATCTGGTTGCCCGGGCTTCTGGTGGAAGCGGGTGCGCAATGCCACACGGGTCAGATCGAGAGACTGTTCAATTTTCAATCCTGTTTCCACACGCGCCCGTCCAAAAATCGGGAGGCCCGTTCCAGCCCCATATAGCCGGGCGAACGTGGTTACAGGAATGTAGACGGAATTGTCCTGGCTGCGGCCGAATGCCGAACCCAGTTTTTCCTGCAGCCCGATTACCGTGAACTCAATTCCGCTGATCTTGATCGTCTTGCCCAGAGGCGAACCGCCATCCGGAAACAGCGTTGCCTTGGTTTCATCGCCGATGACGGCAACGGCGGACCGCGTCAACTCTTCCTGTTCCGTGAAGAAACGGCCTTCCACTACCTTGATGTTCCGTATCTCGGCCAGAGTGGAAGAGACACCAAGGATGCTGGTGCCCTCGCTGATATTGCTATCCCGTTTGATATCGGCAGGGCGCTGACGGTAGGGACTGTACAGGTTGGTATCGCCGTTTACAGAGCGCAAATACCGTTCATCTTCAAGCTGAAGTTGCTTGTTGTATCGCATCTTCTCGAAAGCCTCTTTCCGGCTTCGAGCGGTGATGATCTGCGCCACCATGTACGAATCGCTGCCGAACGCTTTCGCTGTGCTCGCTTCCGCATAAGCACCCAGGCCCTCAATCGCGGACCCCACAATAATCACAGAGCCGACCCCGATAATAATGCCCAGCAAAGTCAGAAAGCTGCGCAGCTTATGAGCCCGGATGGAACTCCATGCCAACCCGAGCGCATTCCTCAGATCGTACCCGAGACGCCGCGCACTCCCCTGTTCCATGTCTTTGCCCATTAGATTGATAAACGCCGCCCCGTAGCTATTTGTTCCCTGCTTGCCACCAGTGAGATTAGCGTAACATTGAGTAACCGACCTAATGGCCCTGCGACTCCTGCGCGTGCTTTACGCGATCGAATTTCTGGTGGCATTGGTTGCCGGGCTTGAAGTCTGGCGCGAAGTGGGCGGCCAGGCGCATCTCGATCTGATGCCCTGGTTTTTCAAGTTTGTTCTTGCCTTTGGACTTGCCGCCGCGGTCGTCAAACTGACAGCGGTTTCAGTTACAGAGGGTAGCCGGCGAATCCTGATTTGGAGCACGATCGTTGCTCTGTTTCTGCTGGCGGCGGGTTTGATCACTTACTATTACCATTTGAATGAGCCGCTCGACGGCGACGAAGAAACCGCCAGTTTAACCGCCTGATTCGAAAAGCGCGACAATCGTCAGCATGGGATGGCTTTTTAGTGACCCGCTCGCCGTGGGAAGTGAAGCACCGGATTTTACGCTATCTGACGAATCCGGAAAACCGGTCCACCTGAAAGCGTTGCGACCGCACAACGTGGTGCTGGTGTTTTACCCAGGCGACAATACGCCGGTTTGCCGCGCCCAATTATGCGAATTCCGCGACAGGTGGGAACAGGCCAGAATGCGTAACACCGTTGTGTTCGGCATCAATCCCGGCAATGGAGCCAGTCACGCCGGCTTCCGCGAAAAGAATAAGTTGCCGTTTCCCCTGCTGGTCGATTCCGGACAGAAGGTGGGCTCCCTCTATCATGCAGGCGGACTCATTGTGAAGCGAACGGTCTATCTGATCGGCCCAAACGGATTGATCCGGTACGCGCAGCGCGGTAAACCTTCTGTCGAAGATGTGCTGGCGCAGGCGGTGTAGTCTTTGGCCCGCGTCCTCGCGTTCCTCAGCACGTCCTGCCTTCTCATCCTTCTGGCCGGCTCACGGTTCTGCGGGCCGGGTGCGTCTCTTTTTCATCGAACCCTAAACGCTTCCGCCGTTCTGCGCGAAGTGCGCCAACTGAATGAGTTAGTCACCATAAAATACACGGTTCAGAAGGTTGTTGGGCTCAACCAGAAGCATGAGCCCTTCGGATCGGAGTCCATTCTCTTGCTGGTTGAAGCGCGCGTTCTCGCGGGCGTCAACTTAGGCGAATTGAACTCGAATGACATTACAATGCCGTCTCGCAAGGAAGCGCGCATCCGGCTGCATCCGGCGCGGATTACAGAGACTTTCATCGAAGAAAAGAACACCAAGGTATGGGACCGCCGTATCACCTGGTGGACCCCGTGGGTCGCGCCCGATCTTGACCTGGAACATAGAGCGCGTTTACAAGCCTTGGAACAGGTGCGCGCCGCCGCTCTCCAAATGGGAATCCTGCCCGATGCCCAGCACAGCGCTGAGCGCGACATCCGCGCCATCCTGCAAGCCTTCGGGATAGAAAAAGTAACTTTCATTCCTTTTTCAACTTAGTATCTCAACCCAAAACTAAGCTCAGTTTTGGCACGAATTCTTCTGAAAACCGGGTTATGATTGCTGTGCTACTATGCGCATCAGGTTTGCCCGCGTTGTCCTCTCGCTAAGCATCCTCGCAGTCCGGGTCCACGCGCAGGAACCGGATCCGCACTGTCCTGCTTATCCGGAAGCGCTCCGCGCCCAGTGGGGCGCAGCCCTCGAACGCGATAACAGCCTGCAGAGGTTTTCCCGCATGCTGAAATCGACGCACCCCGCCGCGGTCTCTATCGCCTTGCCCCGCGCAAATTTCATCGACACGATATTGTTCGGGCGCATGATTGCCGATGGTGTCAATCCCGCGCCACCTACGACCGATGCCGAGTTTCTCCGCCGCGCCTCCATTGACCTGACCGGACGCATTCCCCAACCGGACAAAGTCACGGCGTTTCTGAATGACAAGACACCCGACAAACGCGCCAGTCTGATTGAGGAACTTCTCGCTTCTGACGCTTACGTTTCACAGTTCACGCTCTATTACAACAACCGATTCAAAGTCGGCCGCGGCTACCCCTCAAGCGTCCGCCTGGTAGGCCGCAACCTGTTTCATAACTTCCTCCGCGATGCCGTCGCGCGCGACCGCCCGCTGAATGAGTTCGCGCAGGAAATGTTATCGGCAAGCGGTGATCCCGATACCGTTCCCGGCGTCAACTATTTCGTCCGTTACTTCAGCCAGATGCAGGGCAACCCGCCTCAGGATTTTTGGGATGACATGACCGACTATGTCACCACCCAATTCCTCGGCTTCCGCACTGCCTGCATCAGTTGCCACAACGGCCGAGGCCACCTGGAAAAGATCAATCTTTACCTCACTCCCAAGAAGCGCTCGCAATTCTGGGAAACATCCGCTTTCTTCGCGCGCACCAGCTTTTTTATGCAAGGGGAGCAGGATTTTGGCAGCTACCGCTACCTTCTGCAAGACCGTTCTTACGGCAACTATACCGGTGCCGTCCCGCTCTCAAACCCAGGCAACCGTCCCCAACGGATGGGAGCCAACGTGACCAACCCCGTTTTCCTGCTCACCGGCGAACAGCCGGCAAGTTCCAACTGGCGTTCGGAATTCATCAAATTGACTACCGCCCACCGGCAGTTTGCCCGCGCCCAAGTCAACTATATGTGGGCCTACTTCTTCGGAACCGGCATTGTCGACCCGCCTGACGGCTGGGATCTGAAGCGTACCGATCCCGCCAATCCCCCTCCTGCGGATTGGCCAATGCAAAACTCACAACCTGAGTTGCTCGAAGCACTTACCGATGCATTCATCAACAGTAACTACAGCACCAGGGCCCTGGCCCGCCTGATTGTGAACTCAAGCGTATATCAACTCTCCAGCCGCTACCCCACTGGTCAGTGGAATAATGCCTTTGCCAGCGATTTCGCCCGGCACAGCCCTCGCCGTCTCTCTGCGGAAGAAATGTGGGATTCCATCGCCATCGCCACCCAAACGGAGCAGCCCATGAACGTGGCCGGCTTCCCCGCCCCGCTGATGTACGCGAATCAGCTGCCCGATACCTACGAGCCTTGGGAAAATGGCAACGTCACCCAATTCCTCAGCACCATGGGCCGCGGCAATTGGAACACCGTGGATCGCGATTCCAATCCAACTCTACTCGGGTTGCTGTTTCTGATGAATCAATGGGATGTCTACCAGCGAACCGCTGAACCCACTGGCTCAGCCACCCCTATCAATCGCGCCGCGCGCCTCGCTCTTCAACCCATCTCCGATGACGAAGCAGTCCGTCAGATCTTTCTGGCTACCCTTACCCGCTTTCCCACCGATGCCGAACTCGCCGCTGTCTTGGCGCAGCGCGGCACGAATCAGCGTTTCATCTGGCTGCCGCGCGTCCAATGGGCACTGGTGAACAAACTCGATTTCATCTTCGATAACTAAATGGCACACAATCCAAATGCCTGCGGAACTCACGCCCGGTCCACGCGCCGGCACTTTCTCTTCGGTTCGCTCGCGGCAGCCTCCACCGCTCTGCTGCAGGCTCATCCCGATGCCGAAATTGCTTCCGGCAACAGTGCGCTGCTGCAGAACACCGCTAAAAATTGCATCTTTATTTCGCTTGCCGGTGCCGCCAGCCATCTGGATCTTTTCGATCCCAAAGACGGTCCCTGGAATCCCCCCGATGCCGACCTGCAAGGCTATTCCGGCGGCCTGGTACTTTCACGCAAGTATTTCCCCAACCTCTCGAAAATTACCAATGATCTGCTCGTCCTTCGCTCCCTCACCTCCTGGGAAGCGGCGCACGATCGCGGCCAGTATTACATCCAGACCATGCACCCGTTCAACCCCGCGTTTGCGGCGGAAATTCCGCATGTCGGTGCCGTGATCGCAAAGGAAATCAGCGGAACCGGCAAATTCCCGCCCTTCCTCGGCCTGAACAGCTCTCCCATGCGCGGATCCACGTTCCTCGGCGGCCGGTATACACCCTTGCAGCCTTACCCGAACCCGAACGGGCTCAACACGCTGCAGCATAACTTCTACGGAACGCAAAGCCAGCAGGTCTTCGAAAGCAAGTTTTCGCTACTCCAAACTCTGGATGCCGAGCTTCGCAAAGCTCCCTACAACCAGGCTATGGCCGACTACTCCGATTTCTACGGTCTTTCGAAATCGATGATGTATCAGCCCGATATCGACGCGGTGTTCAAATTCTCCACCGCCGACCAGGGCCGCTATGGCTCATCTCAATTCGGCAATGCTCTGTGTGTCGCGCGCAACGCCGTACGTGCCAAGAATGGCATGAAGTTTACTTATGTCACCCACAACAACTGGGATAATCACGCCAACCTTTTCGACCGCGCGGCCAACGCATTCAATCACTACCGGCAAACCAACGAAATCGATGTCGCCATCTACAATCTGGTCCAGGATCTGAAAAATTCCGGCGATCTTGCTACCACTCTCATCGTTGTCATGAGCGAATTCGGCCGCACCCCGGGGGAACTCAACAGCCGTGGCGGCCGCGATCACTATAAAGACATCATGTCCGCTCTCTTAATCGGCGGCGGCGTCCATGGTGGCCGCGCCATCGGCACAACAGATTCGACCAGCGCCGCCGTGACCGACCCCGGCTGGCAAGGCAATCGCGTTATGCAGGTGGAAGACGTCATGGCCACCATTTATTCCGCCCTGGGCGTCGATTACACAAAGTCCATTGCCGATACGCCCTCCGGCCGCAAGTTTTACTACGTGGAAGGCGCAACCGAGGGGCTGTACCAACCCATCACCGAGGTGTTCGCCTGAAACAGTTGCTCGCAGCCGCGCTCCTCTGTGTCGCCTCCGCATCCGCCCAGCAGGCAACCACGCTCCAGATTTCCGCGCCCTCCGTTCGCCTCAGCGCGGGCGATTCCATGGCGTTGACCGGTGTCCCGCTCACCTCTTCTGGAGCCATCACCCAGCAGCCCGTCGCCTGGAAAGTGGATCAGCCATCCATCGCAACCGTGGATTCTTCCGGAAAACTCACGGGAGTCTCCCTCGGCATCGTACTCGTCACCGCCACCTCCGGAAATCTCAGTCACGCCACTACCTTCCAGGTCACGCCCGATCACGTTGAGCTTCTTCCCAAATCCGCGGATCTGCTGATCGGCGAGCGCGTACAATTCATCGCCACCGCTTTCGATATTAACGGCAAGCCGCTGCCCAATGTGAAGTTCACGTGGGCCGTTACACAAGCTCTGGACGACGGCACCGCACAAGTGGGCTACGGCACCATCACGCCTACCGGCATGCTGACTGGCGCCTACGAAGGCTTTTCCTACGTACGCGCTCTCTATACCTACACCTCTCCAACCGGCACCGTGGACGCGGGAATGGATTCTCGCATCCCCATCTACGCGCCTTTCTCCGCAGCCGCACCCCGCGCCTACACGCTGAAGCGCCTCCTGAATGCCACCCGGAAATTGCGCACCAACGGACAACTGCGCGCCAAACCCACCTTGCTCTACGCGACCCCGAACGGCGAGATCTTATTCAACGCGTCGCTGGACGGCTTGGGGACGGCGCTGGTCTCCTACGATGGAACTGGCTTCAAGACGATCCTCGCAGCAGGCACGCCTAGTAATTCCGCCGGATCCATCGTCACGGATATGGGCCGCCATTCGCTCAGCGCCAGCGGCACCCTTCTTGCCCAGGAATCCACCTCCGATGGAGGCATCGTTCGGATCGGTCCTCCCGACGCACTGCAGCCCTTGCTGGTCAATAATATCTCCGGCGCGGGAGCGGAGAACCTGAATGGTTTCAATCTCACCAGAAACTCGCTTACCTCCGGCAATCACTTCGTTTTCACCGCCGGCTACAAGATCCCCGGCAAGAGTGTCTATGTAAACGGACTCTTTCGCGGATACAACACAGCCGTGAATGAAATTCTGTTCACCCAAGCGGAAACAGCGCCAGAGCTTGGCGTGACATTCGTCAACGTCGGCGATTTCGGAGTCGACGATTCCGGCGTTGCCTGGTATACCGCGAACGTCCCCGGTAAGCAAGCTCTCTTCCGGCACGACTTAGACCACCGCACCAAGTTCTTGCAAGTTGGCGATACACTAATGGGCCAGGTAGTCCGTGGATTCTTTGGCGGTCGCAACTCCACTCCCGGCTTCCTTTTCGCGGAAAACGGCGATGTTCTTTTCGGCGTCACTCTGGCCGACGGTTCCAACTACCTGCTGCGCTATACCGGAACGGCGCCGGACGTCCAACAGCCGGCGGAAAAGCTGCGCGTCGATAACGGAGCCGTCGTGCTCTCGTACCAGCCCGGTCGCGGCGTCCTGATTTGGGGCAATCCGCGTCCCAATATGGGCGATGGCGTTTGGCTCTGGAACGGCACTTCGCTTCAACCCGTTGCCCTGATTGGCAAGGCACAAGCGGCGGGACAAGCCATCACCGCCATCGAAAGCGGTGTGATGGATTCCTCCGGAAACATCACGCTCATGGTCTCCACCGCAACCAATCTCATGCTCGTGGTTCGCGGTTCCACCTCGGCACCGCCGCAGGTTCTCTTCCAGGCAGGCGATTCCGCGTCCCTTTCCATCCCCACTGTCCTCAACAACTTCGTCAGCGGTGGGCGCACCGGCAACCCCGTATTTCTGACCGGAAGTACCACCGGCGCATCCCTTGCGGAATTCCGCGATGGCGACCTGCAACCCCTGCTCACCTTAGGTGATCGCGTACTCACCGGATCTCCCTTCAACGGATTCAACCCCTACGGCAACGTGCTTCGAATCGCAAATGGCGATATTTACGGGTTGATCAATAATCTCGGTATTGCACGCCTCAGCGGCGGCAAGTGGGATGTCGCCAAGGCTTTCAATGCCAAGCTTCCAGACGGCGTAACCGCGTATCAGCCCTACCGGATCGCTGTGAACAACAACGGTGACATGGCTTGGCTGGGGAGTACTGATAAAAACGATACGCGCCTTTACCTGGCACGCGGCTCAAAAGTCGATTTGATCTGCAACAACGGCCAATCCGCCGATCAAGCGGGCGCAGTAATTGACGGCTTGCCTGTATTCAGTTGTGATGACTTCTTTCTCGATGACGACGGCCGGATGTTGCTTCGCCTTCACTTCCAGGGCGAGGCGACCCAACGCACTTACGGTTGGTCCGAAGGAACTTTCCAGTTGGCCGCCCAACTGAACAAGACCCAGATCAACGGGCGAACGCTTCTCAGTGTCAATCAGATCCGGGTCGCGGGAACTCATCTCTACGGGTCGCTCAATTCCGATGCCGGAACCACCCTCGCCGAATGGGTTGGCCAAGCCTGGCAACCGCTCTACACCCCGGCTTCGAAATTGCCCACCGGGTTCTATGTCGCTAACGTAAATTACCTCGAAGGCAATCGTAACGGCGACATTATCTTCCAAAGCCAGTCCTACCCGAGCAACGGCGTGTACATCCAGCGCGCAGGCCAACTGGCGACCATCTTCACGACCAGCAAACGCACGCCGGACGGCGATTTCCTGGTGAATCTGCAGGCTCTCGACATCCGGGACGATGGCACGGTCTACCTGTTGGCTTTGAATGAGTTCGACGAAATGGTGTTCTACCAGGCCACGCCGAACTAACTCACTTCATAGGTGAAAAGTCGGCGGGGTCCATGAACACGCTCTCCACCTTGCTGACAATTTTCCCGTTCGTTTCCGATTCCGCCGCCACCTTCTTCCATTCGGCATCGTTCCGGAAATCGTCCCAGTTTTTCTTGGCGGCATCGCGGCTCTCGTGCGCAATCACATAGATCAACGTGTTCTGCGCTTTCGGTGCGTCCTGCGGCACCCAGTAGGCAATGTTGGTCATCCCATGATGCCCAAAAATCCTCATCGTATGATCGCGGAACCGCTTCTCTAAATCAGGAAGCTTTCCTTCATTTGTCGTGTAAGTGCGCATCTCGAAAACGCGCGTCTTGGGCTGGGCCTGGGCAGAGTGTGACATGCCCATCCAGTATGCGGCGGGAAGCAGGGCCAGTGCGATGGTGGGTAAGAATTTGCGAACCATGCCCACTAATCTATCGCAAGGATCTCTTCGATGGTGCCACTGTCCATTAAACGATCCAGGAAGTTGTCCAAATCCCGGTACCGGTTACCCGCGATTCGCGCTTCAGCCTAATCTGGTATGAGCCCGAACCGCTTACGGATTACCTTGCGGACAATCCGGCGATCCTCCTCTTAAAGCGGAGGCCCGATAATCCGGTGCTCACGAATACCTATATCGATTGGCATGCGATTCACTTCTTTTTCAATATTGTCTTCTAAAGTTTGAAGCCCCGCCAGCGTAAGGAGCGCCGCCCGTCAGTTCACGCAAAACCAACCCGCGCGTGTTTCTTAGCAGAATCTTCAGCGCGGTGTCGGAGCTTTGCATCTTTCCTCCACGTACGTGCGCCTCTCTTCGTCTTTCTCTCGCACGTACACTGAAGGATTGCGCCAAATTACCTGGACCGAACAAGCCCGCTGCCCTGTCACCGGAGCCCGCGCCGGCACCCTCCACACCGCTCACGGCGATATCCCTACCCCCGTCTTCATGCCCGTCGGCACGCAAGCCACCGTCAAAGGCCTATCCCGTAAAAATCTGCTAGACGACTTGGCCGTCCCCATCCTGCTAGGCAACACCTATCACCTCTTCCTCCGCCCCGGCCACAAGCTGATCGAAAGTTTCGGCGGCCTTCACGGCTTCATGAATTGGCCCAACGCAATCCTGACCGATTCCGGCGGGTTCCAGGTCTTCAGCCTCAGCGATATCCGCACCATCACCGAAGAAGGCGTGCGCTTCCAAAGCCACCTGAACGGCGATACGCACCTCTTCACCCCAGCTTCCACCGTCGACGTCCAACTGGCGCTTGGCAGCGATATCCTCATGATGCTCGATGAGTGCCCGCCCTACCCCGTTACTTACGACCAGGCCCGCGCCTCCATGGAACGTACCGTCCGCTGGGCCCGGACCGGCTACCGGCACTACCTGAATCGCCAAGACGAATCTCCCAAGCGCCAGGCCCTCTTCCCCATCGTGCAGGGCTCCATGTTCCGCGATCTCCGCCGCGAATGTACCGAACAGTTACTCGAACTCGACGCCGATGGCTACGCGGTCGGCGGTCTCTCCGTGGGCGAGCCAAGGCCCATAAGCCTCGAAATGGTGGAGGCTTCCCAGGACTTACTCCCCCCTGATCGTCCCCGCTACGCCATGGGCGTCGGCATGCCCGAAGAGTTGCCCCAATATGTGGCACGCGGCATCGATATGATGGATTGCGTTCTGCCCACCCGAAACGCCCGCAACGGCTCGCTTTTCACCAGTGCCGGGCGCATCAGCATCAAAAATGCGCGCTTTCGCGATGACCCAAGGCCGATTGATGAACTTTGCTCCTGTTACACCTGCCGTACCCACTCCCGCGCTTACCTGCGTCACCTATTCCAGGCGGGTGAAATTCTGTTCTCCACCCTTGCCACCCTGCACAATATCAAGCGTTACCTTGACATCATGAGGGAGATCAGGCAGTCTATCATCTTGGGCAACTTCCCGGCTTACCTCCGCGCTTCACAAAGCACTCCGCCAGAAATCTCGTAAATGCCGCATTACCTACCTCTACCAGCCGTTCTCCTCCAAAGCAGTTCAAGCCCGCTTGGACCCTTCGTACAAGCCTTGCCGATCGTAGTCATCTTCGGCATTTTCTATTTTCTTCTGTTCCTGCCCATGCAAAAGCAGAAGAAGAATCAGAAAAACATGCTGGAAGGCCTGAAGACTGGTGACGCGGTTGTCACCACCGGCGGCCTCATTGGCAACATCACTTCTATCGATGGTGATACGCTGATTCTTCGCGTGAAACCGGACAACATCAAACTTCAATTTTCCCGCGCCTCCGTGTCCTCCCTGGTCACCCCGCTGGACGTGATCCCGAAAGCGTAATTTCACAACCCGAATCTTTTCAAAAATCAGAACTTTGCTCCCATGCAGAAGAACCTAACCCTCAAAACAATCGTTATCGTCGCCACCATCCTGCTCTGTATTTTCGGCATCATCGGCTTCCCCCGCTCCGGCACGGAACTGAAGCAGAATATCGAAAAAAACATCCGCCTCGGTCTCGATCTGCGCGGCGGAAGCCAGCTTGTCCTTCAGGTTCAGGTTCAGGACGCCATCAAAGGCATCGCCCAGCAAGTGGTCGATTCCCTCGGCGAAGAGCGCCGCAAAGGCAATGTAGATTTCACGGCGGCCGATCGCAACGACCCCACCACCATCGCAACAGCCGATACCACGCAAGTGAATGTGCACGCCGTCAACGCCAATCGCATCGCGCAGTTCCGTACCTTCGTAGCCGAGCACTATCCGCTGTGGATTCTCACCTCGATCGCCAATAACGATTTCCGCATGAACCTGAAGCCCAGCGAGCTGATTGAAATTAAACGCCGGGCCGTCGAGCAATCCATTGAAACCATCAAAACCCGCGTCGATGCAATCGGGTTAGCGGAACCATCGGTTCAGCAGCAGGGGCGCGCGGATAGTGAATTCGAAGTTCTGGTGCAGTTGCCGGGGGTGGACGATCCGGCGCGCGTGAAAGACATTATCGGTCAGGTGGCGCAGCTTTCCATCGTGCAGGTGGAAGAGGGCCCCTTCCAAAGTAAGGAAGCAGCGCTCGCGCAAAAAGGCGGCATCCTTCCCCTCAATACTGAGCTGTTAAACTATCCCCGCGGCGGCGGCCAGGGCGGCGAATGGTATCTCTGCTCCCGCTCACCTGTCGTTACCGGTCAGGATCTTCGCAACGCGCGCCCTTCCCGCGACGAAGTTGGCAAATGGGAAGCCGGTTTCACCCTGTCGCAGGATGGTGGACGCCGTTTTGAGCAGTTCACCGGCTCGAACATCGGCAAGAAACTCGGTGTCGTACTCGATCGAACCTTGCGCAGCGTCGCCACCATTAACTCAGCCATCAGCGATTCCGGCCGCATCACTGGCCTCGCAAGCGAACAGGAAGCGGGCGATCTGGCGCTTGTCATGCGATCTGGTTCCCTCCCCGCGGGTATCCAATATCTCGAAGAACGCACCGTCGGACCGTCCCTCGGTGCCGATTCAATCCATCAGGGGCTCATCGCGGGCCTGGTCGGTCTCGCCGCCGTCATCATCGTCATGCTGGCCTATTACAAGTTAAGCGGCATCAATGCGGTTCTGGCGCTCCTGTTGAACACGGTCATTCTCATTGCGGCCCTGTCTTACTTCCATGCCACGCTTACGCTGCCCGGCATCGCCGGAATTATCCTCACCATCGGTATGGCGGTCGATAGTAACGTCCTCATATTCGAAAGAATTCGTGAGGAATTGCGCTCCGGCAAGAATGTCGTCACCGCCGTGGATTCCGGCTTTGGAAAGGCGTGGTGGACCATCGTCGATACGCACATCACCACCATCGTCTCCTGCTTGTTCCTCTTCCTGTTTGGAACTGGCCCCGTAAAAGGTTTTGCGGTCACGCTGGTGATTGGCCTCGTTGCCAATGTCTTCACCGCGGTTTTTGTTTCAAAGGTAATCTTCGAGTACGAACTTTCACGCAAGCAGCAGGTAACCGCACTCAGCATTTAAGAGCGCATTGTGATAGCGTTTTAGGGCTGATATGACGGACGGGCAACTCTATCTGGCGATTGGAATCCCAGGGGGCATCGCGCTTATGGGCTTCCTGGTGAACAAGTCGCTATTCATTCACCTCTCGACACGCGATTGGCCTTCTGGATGGACCACCTTGAACGTTGTTGAACAATGTGGCACCGGCCATAACCGGTGGTTTTATCCCGGCACTTATGCGGGAACAAGAAGCGGGGGAACGGTGTCAGTAAATTTAGACGCAAGAGTCCGCCCGTTGGAACGTACAGGCAGGCACAAGTAACGAATGGAATTATTCAGAAATACGAATTTCGAT
>Ga0123337_10003011_pt1 | contig 18475 bp, 20 predicted proteins | sample frozenSSSSmetaG_FD_89792 | JGI IMG/M metagenome (GOLD analysis project Ga0123337, IMG submission 89792) | Glacier valley bacterial and archeal communities from Borup Fiord, Nunavut, Canada, to study Microbial Dark Matter (Phase II) -... | ecosystem: Environmental > Aquatic > Freshwater > Ice >... | reverse complement strand
GAAAGCTGAAAGGCGAGGTTCGGGTAGCCGTACTGCCGGGTGGCGTACAGCGTCAGGATACGTTCGGCACATGCGTAGTAGCTGTGCCATACGGCAGCGTCGTCGGGCGGTGGTTCGCCATCCAGTCCTGCGGCGTGTGAGCCGTCGGGCATGTACCACGCGCCGCGTTTGGAGGGAATGAGATAGCCGTCCTCGTCCCGCATCGTGCCAAACGGCGGTCGTCCACTGGTCTTGCCCTGCTTACGCCGATGCCGCGCCACATCCTTGTTGCGGCGCGACGAGTCGCTGACGTACATCTCGTTGAACAAGCTCTCCAGCATGACCCAACTGCTGACCGTCGAGTCCTTGATGTTCATGCTTTCTTTGGAGACCGCCTTGCACATTTCGATGTCGTGTTCGCGGCAGAAGTCCATGAGTTCACCCATGCGGTACATCTTGCGATGCAGGCGGGAGAAGTCGTTGGCGACGACCGCCACAATAGCGGGACTGTCCAGCCGCTTCTTGAGAGCCAGCCAGCCGGGGCGGTTGTTCTCTAATGCGCCAGACTTGTGATCTTCGGCATCCTGATACCATTCCATGACCCAGCCGCGTTCGGCACAGTATTCTTCGATGTTCGCGCGCTGGCGTTCGGGGCTGTCGGTGTCGTTTTCGTCGCGGGTGATGGACTGGCGAACATAACAGAGGGCGGTGTTCCGGGGAACATGCAGAGCGGGGATGAGTTTTTTGACCATCGGTAGACTTTCTTATCGAAGGGGTAGCACAAGCACCCACGACAAGCTAGAGTCTGTCGAAGGTCGCTGCGCTAGGACAAGTAGTGCATCGGCCAGAGTAGCGGGGTGCGGCAAACACTCCGTTACTCGCTTCTGCACAAGATTATCCGCTGTTCAGCGGTGCTGTCAAGCAACAAGCAACAAGCAACCGCTCTGTTATTTACCTGATCTGGAATCTTGGGCAGCATTCCCCTTTTGTGTTTTCACTTTCTTTGCGGCTAACGCTGATACTGTGGGTTCTTCCGGCTTGCATTCAGGTTGTATTCCTCCTGCCGACGCATTCATCTTTTGTGCTTTCGCTTTCTTTGCAGCTAAATCTGACGCTGTAGGTTCATCCACCTTGCCTTCAGGCTGTGTTGCCTCAGCAGTCGCATTCATTTTCTGTGTAGCCACTTTCGCCAACAATTTGAGATAGCTGCTCAAACCGCTGCGCACCTCGAAGTCGCGGTAGGCGGGGTCCTGCTGCTGGTGATGCTCGGCTTCCTCTGGCAGTTGCAAAGCCCGGTATTGGCCGCGACTACACACCAGCAGCCGACCTTCAAGGAGCTTTATGACAAAGCACTCGCCTTCGCGAACAGGAGCTGAGAAACCTATCTGAAAGCACTCGAAGTAGCACTCGAACAGGGACTCGTCGGCAGCAATAAGGAGAAGCCATGAACCACACGGAGCGTATTGCGCACATCTCGCGGCAGGTACGCGGTCTCACCCGCGAACAGGCACGACGAGCAGTCGAGTTGCACCTCGCCAGCGTTGCAGAAGAGGCAGCACTCGGCGGCTGGGTCGCGCTGCCGGGTCTTGGACGGCTGCGCATCGGCTGCTACAAGAACGGCGGCAAACTCAAGAACCGCATCTTGGACAGCGCCCTCCCGATCCATGATGCAGGCTTCCGCATTCAAGCACGACTGCACCTCAACGACGAGTTCAAGGTTGCGTGCCGCGAACACCTGCTACCGTTAGCAAAGGTGAATGCGGCCATCGCCCGCTACCCGTCTTCAACCCGGAGAGCCGAACATTAACCGGATTGAACCCGGTCCGAAGCAACAGAAATAGTTGGCACAGAGTAGAACGGGCGGTACAACAGCATGGCCTCGAACTACATCCCCAATAGCTTTCAGACGCCGAACGTGTTGGTCGATGAGATCATGCCGCTGCTGACACCGCAGGAGTGGCTGGTCCTCTCGTTTGCGACCCGGCACATCCTCGGCTGGCATGACCGTATCCACGAGCGCCGCGCCCCCATCAGCCTCAGTCGCAACACGGGATGCACAGCCCAAAGCCGACCGAGCGGGGAAAGAAGCGGCTTGGCACGTTTGTGAGCAATTCGCAAGTGGGCAGCTCGTCATCGATGGTGTGGAGCGTTACAAGCTGGTGCTATCCGGGGGCATGGGGCGTGGCAAGACCGGGCTTGCATCCTGTGTCCTGATGGAACGTGCCAGACGTGGTGAGAATGTGCTGTGGGTGGACTTTTCGAAGTTCATTCGCCGGATACGCAGCACCTATCGCGAAGACAGCATCCTGAGCTATGAAGAGGTGGTTGGTGCAGCCGCCAGCGTGCCATTCCTGCTCATCGACGACATGGGCGACATAGATGCGGCGAAGACCATTTTCGACGACCTGCGCCGCAACGTCTACGATGTGATTTCCGAACGCTACAACGAACTCCGTCTGACGCTTATCACGACCAACCTCACCGCCGCGCAGTTCCGCACTACCTTCGGTGACCGCATTGCAGACCGCGTGCTGCACCTCTACTACTGGCTAGATGTACCGGGACAAATCTGTGCTTCAATGACCAACTTGCAAAATCAGCACAAATAGAGGTTCTTGTGTACACCACCGATGCTTGACTCACCGCCACTTCAACTGCCACACTACGCACCATCGACGCCACCCCACCGGTTCTGAAAGGTTTGTCTCAGGTTGCTTGACTTGCATAGCACTTGTGTTCCATAATTGTAATTTATAGATTATAGGTGAACTATGCCGCAGCGCGACTCGTCAACCACAACGCCATACCATATCATTCGAGTGCCGCACTTGTCCTGCCCGGAAGATTGGGTTGACTCCCTGACCAGGCACGAACAACGGCTTGTCGAAAGCTACCGTTGTATCGATAGGGTGACACGGCTGGCGATCCGCTGCTACTTGTTTTCAGGAGATATTCGACTCGTCGGGTACATCTTCGATCAGTGTTTCCTTGGCATTCTGCCTGTTGAGTCTGAGCAGAAGTTGCTGGATGCTGGTCGGCAGTTGTCCGGCCCGGTAGAGTTCGATGAGCCGCCGCTCGTCGGGTGAGAGCGCACTTCCAGTCAGCCGCGTCTCGCCCTCCCCGGCCACTCCGAGCAGCCAATCGGTGGTGCATCCCAGGGCACGCGCGAGCGCCACAATTTGCCCTCGCGACGGCGTATACACGCCACCTTCCCAACGCGCAATCTGGTCCTGACCCACACTAATCGTTTTGGCGAGCGTGGTTTGGGTCAACCCCATTGCTTTTCTGCGCTGTTTTAGGCGTTGCCCGACGGTCATTTTATCAATTCCAGAACGTTTGTAAACTCGAGCGCACAAAGTCCTTGACAATATGTAACTACAAACATATAATAGCTCATGTGTTCAACAGCAAGCCGGATGGCAGAAGTAACATACCGCAAGCAGAGTATAGCGTAAACACGAAAGGAGCGCAGAAGCATCGATACCCATTTCTGTAGTCACAAACCAAACACAGCAAAGGAATAAGAAAACATGGCCTGGAACACACCTGTTTCATGGGTGACCAATCAACTCGTCACCGCAGACAATCTCAACAAGCAGATCTACGACAACATGCTGTTTGTGCACAGCGGCAAAGCAATCACGCCCATCAAGCGCATTGGGTCGGCATACTCCACGACGAGTACCACGCTGGTCGACATCGACACCACGAACCTGGTGGCGACCGGAACACTCAGCACCGGGCGCGTGCTACTGACCCTGACTGGTTCCTTCTACGCAGATAGCAACGCGGGTCGCCTGCTCATTCTGGCTTTCCTGGTGGACGGCGTACTGGTGGGCGGCGTGAACATGATGAGAGAGGCGCTGGATGGCAATGGCTTTGTACGCTGCATCTCGATTGCGACGGTGGTGACCGGCTTATCTGTCGGCAGCCACACTTTCAAAATCCAGTGGTCCATCGCCAATGGGACGGCCTACCTGGTCGCGGACGCCACTGCACCGGTCAACTTCAACGTGGTTGAATTGTAGATCACCGAATAAGTGGCAGCGACAATGTACGCTTCCGCCAGGTTGAATGGAAGATGATCAACGATGGCGCAACAAGGCTCCGCTTATCCTTGCTGTGTCGCGAAATAGACAGCCACCAGCCCGTGATCATGACCAGCCTCGAATACTGACCCCCTGACCGTACCACCAAGGAGAAAACTGATGGAGATAGAAGTCATCCGCGATGACGTGAATAGCGCTTTGCTCGATGCCGACCTGCGCGCCGCGCTCAAGGAGAAAGTTTACGGCATCAGCGTCACCAATGGGAGGGTGCGCGTCCACCTCGACCCGGCTGCATCGAAGGCAGAGCAGGCGCAGGCCGAAGCGCTGGTGAAGAACCACAAAGCGACCGATAAGACGCCCGCGCAGGTCGCGGAGCAAGCGCAGGCGCAAAAGCTCGACCAGATGCGCAAGGATTACGGCAGCGGCGACCTCGCGCTGGCGTCGTTCGATGCACAAACGCCCGTCCTCAAGCAGCTTGCGCAGAAGATCGCGTGGCTGGAAGCGGAAGTCCGCGCGCTGCGTGGAAGGTAGGCGCAGGATGGATTACGACCACAGCCCCAACTACAAGAAGCGCAAACTGAGTGCCAGCAGCGACGGACGCGGCATCAAGGTCGCGGCGACCGCCACACCGGGGACGCTCATTCATAGCGCGCTATCGAACGTGGCGGGCAACGAATGGGATGAGGTCTGGCTGCGCGCGGTGAATAGCTCGGCCTCTGCGGTCAAGTTGACTATCGAGTGGGGTGGCACGGCCAACCCGGACGACCAGATCGAAGTCACGCTCCCACCCGAAGGCGGCTTCACCGAGGTGGTTCCCGGCCACCTGCTGCAAAATGGCGCAGCCGTGCGCGCCTTTGCCGCCACCGCGAACGTCGTCATCCTGCACGGCTTCGTCAACCGCTACGAGAACGTGCAGTAGAAAGGAGACCCTATGGCACTCGCAGGCAATTTCATCCAGGTGCTGGTCGATGGCTACGAGCTGACGGGCGACAGCAACCGCGTGACCATCGACGACAAGCGCGACACCTACGACGTCACGGCGTTCGGCGACCTCGCGCACAACTTTCTACCCGGCGTGCGGACCCTCGCGCTGGACCATGCGGGCTACCTGAACGCCAACGCCGCGCAGTCGCACCCGGTCCTCAAGGGCGCGACGGTGAAGGGGATCGTCTCGCTGCTGCTCGGCAGCAACGCCGCGCCCGCCGCGGGCAACCCGGTCTACAGCCTGCTCGCGCAGCAGGGCAAGTACACGACGCTGCCCGAAATCGCGAAGGTCGTCCCGTTCAGCGCGGCATTCGCGACTTCCAGCGGTCTCGGCGGGTGGGGTGTCGCGCTGGTCGTCCCGACGAGCATCACCAACGCCGCGAACGGCGGCGCTATCAACAACGGCGCGGCCACCACGCGCGGCGGGGCAGCCTTCGTCCACATCCTCGGCGCGACCGCGAGCGATACCTACCTCGTCACCGTCGAAGGCTCCACAACAGGCGCGTTCGGCGGCGAGCAAACCACCCTCGCCACCTTCACCCTGAACGGCACGGCGCTCGGCTCGCAGGTGCAGTTCATCGCCGGGACGGTCCCGCAGTACACCCGCTACAAGGCCGTCCGCAGTGGCTCCGCCGGGAATACCTTCCGGCTGGCCGTCAGTCTGGTTCGCTACTAATCCGGTTCAAGAGAAAAAAGGAAAACATCCATGGCAGTCGCAGGCGAATACGTAGTGGTTCGGATGACCGATGCAGGCGGCACGCAGCGCCAGTTCAACAATGGCGATGTGACCAGCGTGGACCTCGGCACGACCTTCGACCAGTTCGATGTGGCCGGGTTCGGCGACCTGGCACACAAGTTCATCAACGGCCAACTCAAGGCTCCAATCACCGTCAAGGGCTTCATGACCACCGACCTGCTGGTCGGCACGCACACCATCATGCAACCCGTCTTCGCGCAGGGCAAGACCGTCACGCTGCGCGTCGCGATTGGCAACAACGCCACGCCCGTCCCCGGTACTTCCCAGGAGTTCTCCGGCAGCTTCATCGTCGAGACCTACAAACTGATGCTCGACACGGGCAAGGCCGTCACCTTTGAGGCCAGCCTCAAGCCCGCGACGGGTGCGGGACCGGCCTGGGGTCTGATGGCGTAAGCGCAGAAAACAAACCAATCGTTAATACGGGTGCTGGCTACAAGTCAGCACCCAATTGAGGGCAACATGAGCGACATCACAATCACCGTAGGCAGCATCGGATACTTGGTTCAAGCCAGGGATACATGGGACTTCATCCTTGAAAAGTTCAGGATTGAAGCTAAAGCCAATTTCCTTTCTGAGATAAAACAAGCCAACTCCTACAAAATCGATATGGTTAGTGGTCAACCTATTGTTGATAAAGTCGTGTTGTTGCCCGATTTGTCCTCTGTGCCAAACACGTCTGTCGTCACATCTATAACTGTTGGCAGTATGGGTGGCTGGGACATCAATTATCGGGAAAATATTGTCTTTTCTGAAACTATTGATCCTCAGAAGTACACAAATACGTTTCTTCAAGATGGGGGATTCAAAAATCCTGTACGCAGTTTCAGAGACCTGATCATTGAGCAAACTGAATATCTGCTGTCCTTCTTGCCTTCGGATGAGGCTGACGAGATTCGGCAATTGTTGCGGGAGGCTAAGACAGATGAAGAGGCTGCACGGCTTATCAATGCGCTGCATTCCTATATCTTTCAGCGTGTCGATGAGGAACTTGATAAGCACGCTATCGTAACTGCGCCTACGGCCAAAAGCGGTAGCGAAATCAAAATCATAAATCGTGACTACACAATTATTGATCCTTACTCGAAGGAGAACGTAGGCCGCTATTTTTTGGATGAAGATGCAGTACCTCCAGTCTTATGGTTCACCACCGCAGACGGACGTGTGATCAAAGTTCGTGCGCTTACCGCCCTTGAATACGCGAGCTATCTTGCCATAAAAAGCAACAATTCCAACATCGTCGATTACGTGCTGACCGCCGATAAGCAGGGGAACGTTCAGGACATCGTCTTTGGTGCGAAGAAATACGATAAATCTGAAGGTGTCGCCGTTCAGGGCGTTCAGCAAACAATGGTCACAAATATCCTCGGATATGTGGCTCAGAGTGATTTCGACCACATGCGTGAACTGGTTTTCGCATGGGATGGGAACAAGGAAAACGTTCTTTTTGCAAAACTCGATGCCGAAATTGCAAAGATGCCAGATTCTGTTCTCGGTCTATCCACACTCCAAGTGAAACTTGCCTTCCAGAAACATAGAGCAGAAGCACAAACCGTACATGATTGGTTCGCCCGTGCCAAACGAAATATACAAGACGAGGAGTCGAAGCGCGATTTGGGTTTTGAGCGGAAACGCCTTCCTCATGCCATTGAATTGCTTCTGTCATTCATTCCCGGTGTCGGCGAATTGTACGCGTTGCGCGATCTGCTGCGCTACCACGACCCGTTAGCGCTACTTGTTCTAATACCATCAGCCATCCGTACTGCGCGTTCAATCTATTCGCTATTAAATAAGGCAGAGAAGGAGGCTATCAAGGTTGCTGAGGATTCAGCGCTCTTCGCACCATATAGAGAAATTGACCATCTGGACGATTTTAGCCAAGCTGGTATAGATGTCGCAGAAAGAGCGAGACAGGTACAAGCTGCTAAAGATGATATTTTAGCGGCTGGTGCGACTATCGTTGAAGCTACTAGCCAACAGGATATTCAGATTTTAGATAATCTTAAAGCATCTATCGCGGCCATTCAACGCGCTGATGGTACTAGAGTGGTTTTAGTCGATCCCAACTCACCTATCTTTCGACAAATCTTTGAGAGTCCTAGAGCCTTACGGGAGGAATTTCTTCACGTTCTACAAATGAAAACAGTCGACTGGGGACTCGCACGACAACAACTAACCAATGAAATTTTGCGCTTTCGTCCAGACATTTCTCTTGAAGAAGCAAAGGGTCAGGCAGGATTAATATGGAGTGCAACTGTGGAACTGGACGCATCGGAACAGCTTTTTGAACACGCCGCAGAGTGGGGATTGACGCTTAAGGAGAAACAAAGTGTGTTAGCTTTGATGTACGTGTATGCTAGTGAACTGAAAGCTGCAACGGCGAATTATCTTCGTTACCAACCTAGCTTTCCTCGACCTTAGAGGAGGGTATTTAGTGAGTGGTTTCAACAAGGGAGACTGAACAATGAGCCTTGATAAGAATAGTGCAGAAGCCCAAAGTGCCGTAAACGAAGCGGTACTTAAGGCTCTCAGGCAATACCGCAAAACCGGGAAAACTGATGTGAAGTGCCCAATCTGTGGCGGAGACATTTTCATCATCGAAAATGCTGCACGCATATCAGTAACCTGTGATAATAACTGCTTCTATATCACGGGGCGGAAGTCGAACGCATCAACAGGTGAACATCCTAAGAAATGATGGAGGTTTGTACATTTGGAGAGAAGCACGTATGGCCTACCAAACGAAACTAACTTTGGAGCAGCAAGAAGAACTCGACCATAGAGTGAGACTGCTTCTTGTAGTTAGGGAAGAGTACGAAGCAAACGGAGTTACGACTACGCGATGTCCGTACTGTGATGGCGAGATAATAGTCGCAACTGAATACGGAGCTATAGCATGTGTGAATTTCTGCTTTGACAGTGGTTTCACACTGCGAAGCCAGAAGAAAAGCACAGACCAACGCCAAGAATGAGAGAAAGGACATAGGACAAGCCACGTATGGAAGGCGGGACCAGTGATCGCAAGGATGCAATCACACAAGCGCCCGGCGCTCAGGACAGCCTCAAGGCGGCACTGGATGCAGCAACGACATTCAATAACGACATGGTGAAGCGGATCGCCGAGTTCGACACGCTCATCGGTCAAATGGACAGTTCCAGACAACTTCTGGATGACCTCGTGAAGAGAGGCAAAAGCGACGTGATCAGTACGCTTCAAGACGCGCTCGACAAAATCACGAGTGCGCAATATGCAGCCGTGAGTGATGTCCTCGATGCTGCCGGGGAACCTGTCTAGGGAGGTGAAATGGCAAAGAAAACAGATGCGGCAGAGGGCGGGGGAAGGCTCACCCTCGTGGAAGCGATAGCAATTGTGAACGCTGCAATCGCAAGCGCTGAAATGCCAATCAATGAGTGCAGCGCGTTGTTGCTGACCGCACCCGCTGCTGTCAAAAAGGCCGGGAATGATGCGCTGACGGCAATCTCCAAAGCGAAAAAGAAAGCACTTGGTATGGTCCACGATCAGGCACGGCAGCGAAAAAGCAAGGGCTACGGCGCAGTAAACACGAGCAAACCACCAGAACCAGATAAGAAGGAGAGGAACAGATGACAACCACATGGACAATCGCCATCGATTGGGACCGTAACAACCAGTACACCGACAGCTACGACGACGTGACCAGCCGAACGATCATGGTCGATTGGTTTCTCGGCACGCGCTCGGTCTATCAGGAGACTGCTGACGACGCGCTGCTGCGCTTGTACCTGAATAATGCCGATGGGCGCTACTCCCCCGAAAACACCACCAGCCCACTCTACGGCAAGGTCGCGCCGTTCCGCACAGTGCGCGTGCAATCCAACGACGGCACGACCACGCGCACGCACTGGATCGGCTGGATCGAGAGCGTGCAGCCCTCGGTCGGCGTCTCCGGCGAGCGCCTGCTGCGCATCACGGCGGCGGGTCCGATGCAATTCCTGAAAGCGGCAGAGACACAAATCGCGCTGCAAGAGAACCAGCGCACCGACGCGATCATCAGCAAACTGGTCGATGAGGTGGTCATCCCGCCGGCGCTGAGTGCGGGGTGGTTCGTCGGGCTGGCGGGCTACGGCGAAGTCGGCGTCTCGACCTGGCTGGCGAACGTGACGGCGTACAAACTGCTTGAAGCGGGCATCGTGACGCTGGCGGTTGCCGCCGACAACTGGGTGGACCGGGGCAGCGCGGCCAACAACGGACGCAACACCTTCAACGTCTACCGCGCGATTGCCGATGTTGCCGTCGCCGAGCGTGGGCGCTTCTACTTCGACCGCGATGGCCGCGCGGTGTTCTGGAACCGCCTGCACACGCAGGACGCGCTCCCCTCGCAGGCGACCTTCACCGACACGATGCAGGGGCTGGAGTATGAATTCGCCGGGCTGGAGAACTTCCAGAACGAGGTTTCGGTAACGTGTCACCCGCGCACCATCGGCGCGAACGCCAACGATGTACTGTGGCAGCTTACCGACGCGATCACGGTCCCGGCAGGTAAGAGCTACACCATCAATGTGCAATATCAGGACCCCACCAACCAGAACGCACGCATTGGCGCGAAGGATGTCACGCTCGCCGACTTGACGTTCAGCGAGGGCGTGGCAATCGTCAGCATCGACCCGAAGGCGAACAGCGCAACCCTCAAGATCAGTAACACCGGGACACTGCAAGCGACGCTTGCAACTGCCAGCGTGAAGGGGCGCAAGATCACTGATTACGGGCAGATGGACACACAAGCCGTAGACGGCATGAGCATCGCCTTCTACGGACGCCGCCGCCTCAAGCTGAACATGACCTCGGTAGATGATTACGAGTATGCCCGCCGCATCGCCGACTACGAAGTGAAGCGTCGTGGACAGCCGCGTGGCATGGTCAGGCAGATGACCCTCAGCAGTCATGGAATCGACGGCGGCAACCAGCACCCGCAGCAGGTGGAGCGCACCATCGGCGACGTGATCACCCTCACCGAGAGCCAGACCGCGCATACCGGACGCCGCTACTTGATCATCGGCGAGTCGCACCGCCTGACGCAAGGATCGCGCCTCTTCGAGACGACCTGGTATCTCGAACCCGCCGCCGAAGCGCCGTTCCCCTGGAAGCTCGGTGTGGCCGGGCGTGGTGAGGTCGATGCCGCGACGCTGCTCGCGTTCTGAAGCTTTTCTTGTCGGAAACGATGCTCACTACTCACAGCTCAATGATGTCGTCGGTGAATAATTTGGCCGATGCGCTGCGATGTCAAACCAAATGCCTTCGCCAACTCCGAGTACGACTCACCCGCCCCGTGTCGCTGACGGATTTGCTCGTTGCGTTCGGCGCTCGTGAGCTGGCGCAGTTTGGGTGCGTACAAGTACCAGAGGACGACTTGCTCGGCTTCGCGCAACCGCACAAGGGTAGAACCCGATTGCGCCTCTGCGACCCGATAGGGGCAAAGCCTGCTCCATGCCTTTACGGTGTGGAGCATTTTTGTTTTCTCCGTCAACCATCGGGTTTTCTTCATCTTTGCGACTTTCAACCCCGTATAGGTTTGCGCGTAGCACGAGGAACTGGTCTGCCCAGGGTTTTAGTTTGAAGTCGACGATGCGGCGTGTGTCCAGGTCGTAGGTGATAGACGTGAACAACACACGAACAAATTCCTGTTTGGCTTTTTCGTTGCTGCCATCCCAGACCCGCACAATCTGGTTGACCGCGTTCACCAACAGCGCCAAATCCAGTGCGGCTTTCTGAGTGTCTGTCGTGCGCGACTCCCAGCGTGCGATCTCGCGTTCGTTCTTGTCTACGCGCCGCAGATATTCCTCACGGCTGATGCGTCCATCACCGTAGAGGTTGATGGCGGATGCGGTTCAGCGCGTACTCGCGTGCTGCCCGGACTACCCCATTATCGGGAGCGTCGAAGGCCCGTTCCTTGAGCATGTTACCGACCCTGATCAGCAGCTTGATGGGCATCACTGCCCGTGCCGGGTTAAAGTAAATGCCTTCTGTACCCAAACGGGTGGAGCGGTCCTTGCTGCGCGTTTTGGCTTTTTTCTCCAGCATTGCACCACCGAACTCCGGCCAATTGGCGACGACACGACGTACATCGTCGCTGGTAATCAATCGTGGGATGCCCTTGCGGTCGCAGAACAGCCAGCCAGTCTCGTTCAGCCGATAGGCGACCTTCTCGTAGCCGATGTTGCCGTGAGCATACAGGATGAGCATTCGTTTGGCACAACGATAGTACGAGCGGAAGTCGGTCGCACCTTCAGGCGGCTCTGCGAGTATACCTGTCACCCATGTGCCATCCGGCAGTGTCCATGTGCCTTCCACATCCGCAGTCAGGTAGCCTTCCGCATCGCGCATCGTGCCGAACGGCACTTGACCGTTGACCTTGCCCAGCTTGCGACGATAAATCGCCAGGTCGGTTGAACGCACAGAGATATCGATGGAGTACGCCTCATCCTGCAACGCGATGAACTGCGCGATAGTGCGACCAATCGGCGTGGAGGTGTCCAGTTCCCGACCGGGTGCGGCCAACATCAACTCCATCTTGTGTTCATCCACGAGGTCAAGCAGGTTACTCAGGCGAGAGAGTTTGCGATGCAGCCGCGAGAGGTCGTTGGCAATAATGGCAATCACATCCGGGTCGCCGATGCGGTCCTTGAGTGCCAGCCAGCCGGGGCGGTTCTTCTCGTAGCGTCCGGACTTATGGCCTTCGGTGTACCACTCGACGGTGTAGCCCTTGCGAGCAGCTACAGCCTCGATGTTGGCACACTGGCGGTCCGGGCTGTCGGTGTCGGGCTTGTTGCGGGTGAAGGAATTGCGGATGTAGCCGAGCGCGACCTTGCGCTCTGGTTGAGGGGAGATGCGGCGGGGCATGGGTCAGACTCCTGTTCAGGTCGTGTGTACGGGTAGCACAAGGCCGCCCGACCTGTTAGAGTCTGAGCAGTCGTTGCGCTAGTCTAAGTAGTGCAGCGATCAGAGCGCCGTCGGTGTTGTCAGCACCTGCGGCGTTCGCTTCTTATGAGATTATTGCCGATACGTAGTTTCTCGTCAAATACGAAAGTAGCAGGTCTATGGAACATCAATGAGACGATTCTTGGGTAATCGCACCGACTGTCCCACAAAAGTACCCGCGCGCCCACAAGGGCTGTCCCCAATAGCGTTTCTTGAATGACGGAAACTCATCTCGCAGCTTACGCGAGGATAAGAAACTACGGTGAAATTCTTCATTACGGGACCCTTCCTGAAATGTTCGCCTCCGCTTCCGAAACTTCCCACGCATTCAGCCGTTGCCCGGTGATGCCAGACGCATCTTGCAGCGCCAGTCGCAAAAATGCCGGAGTGAGGCGTAGTGGGTCGATCCACTGCGCTTTCAGGTCGTCAGTATAATTGCGCTCGCTCATCGGCGTGTGCATTGGCTTCCCTGGCGTGATGGTATTTACCGCAATATTTACATGGTGGCCTTCCAGTGCGAGCGTTTTCATCAGCCCTTCAAGGCCGTGTTTGGCTGGACAATAGGCGCTCTCACCCTCAAAGCCTTCAATCCCGGAGCGCGATGACACATAAACAATGCTCCCACCACCCGCTTCGGCCATCCCCGGCCAAACCGCGCGAGAGAGCAAAAATCCAGCTTGCAACGCGACATTCATCGCGCGCGACCACGACTCAAACGATGTTTCCATAATGGGCTGAACATCGAGCAGTGCCGCGTTGTGGACAAGGACGCGCGGCATCCCGTAAAGCTGCATTGCCTGCTCGATAGCACGGCGCGTATCCTCCGCGCTCGACAGATCGACTTGGATGGGCAGGATTTCGCCTTGCACATTCTTCAACGAGGCGGCGAGTGTGTCCAGCTTCGCCGCCTGCACATCCATCGCGACGACGCGCAGCCCCGCATGGGCATAGGCCACGACGATTGCCGCGCCGAGTCCCTGCGCTGCCCCCGTGACGACGGCAACTGCCCCGCGCAATGCCGCGAATTCGTTCACGCGCGCAGCCCTTCCATGAACTCTTTGAAGCGCTGCAATCCTTCCTCGAATTTTGGCGAGGGCGTCGTCACTGCACCGCGAATGAAGCCTTCACCCGCACCGCCGCCGATGGTCCCCGGCTGGAAGGTGAGCCGTGCTTCCTCGCGTGCCTTCTTCACGAACGCGGCGCTTGTCATACCCGTTGAGCGAATATCGATGAATATGTAATAGCTACCCTGTGGCCGCGTGTAGCTCAGGCCGAGACCCTCCAGCGTATTCATCCACAGATGGCGGCGGCGGCCATATTCCGCGAGGATCGGCACGAACCAGTCACGCGAGGCATTAAGCGCGGCCACCCCGCCAAGTTGCGTGATGATGGGCGCACAGATCATCAATGCGTGGTGAAACGGCATCATCGCCTCGATAAATGCGGGCGGCGCAACGATGAAGCCGAGCCGCAGCCCGGTCATACCGAAACTCTTGGACAGACTGTTGATCGTGATCGTGCGCTCACGCATCCCCGGCAAGCTTGCCATGCTGACGTGCTTATTCTCATCGAAAACGTAATATTCGTATATTTCATCGGCAATCACCATCAGGTCGCGGCGCTGCGCAAGGTCTGCAATATCGCGCAGAGTCGCTTCCGGCAGGACGGTTCCGGTCGGGTTGTTCGGGGTGACGATCACGAGCGCTTTGGTCTGCGGCGTAATCGCGGCTTCCAACTGCGCGGCGCTGACGGTGAAGCCGCTTTCCGGCGTGGTCGCGACCGCGATCAACTGCCCGCCCAGGATATTCGTATCGCGCGTGTATTCGTCATAATGCGGTGACGGCGTGAGCGCGTGATCTCCCGGATCGAGCAGCGTCATGAGCGCAACCATCAGCGCTTCCTGCGCTCCGCTGGTGACGATAATTTCTGTCGCGGGGTCGGCTTCTATAGCGTTGTCGCGGCGCAGCTTGTGCGCGACGGCCTGCCGCAATTCAGGCAGCCCCGCCCATGCGGTATATTGCGATTTACGCGCGGTGATCGCGGCCTGCATCGCATCGAAAACGAAATCCGGCGGCGCGAAATCCGGCGTGCCGCTGCCGAGGTTGATCAGGCCTTCTAGAGTGATCGAAGTCTGCCGTCCGAGCGAACCGCGCACCCGTTTGGCGCGGTCGGAAAGGTGCTTTTCGAGGTTGAAGGGGTGTGCTGGTGCTGTCATTTAGATTCCTACAGGATAATCCATTCACGCGCTGCCCACGAACGGCGTACCGCATCCATCGCACGTTGTGTCTGCAAACCGTCGTTGAAGGTCGCACCCTCGTGCGGCTGGCGGCCTTCACGAATCGCGGCGGTTGCTTCTGCCACTAGTCCCGCGAACGAGATATTCCAGATGCCACGCCCGACGCCCGGTTTGCCGGCGTTCGGGTCGTGTTCACTCACGTTCTCGAAGTCTTCCCCCGCACGGGCGACATGCAGGATTTCATCGCTATCATTCAGCCGGATCATGCCTTCGGAGCCGTAGATCGCGGTTGTGTTGCCGACACCGTGCCGCGCGACGCCGCTCAGGAACACTGAGGCAATCGCGCCGGATTTCATCTCCGCGATCCAGCTCACCTGATCATCGGCGGTGGCGGTCCATGTTTCGCCTGTCGTCTTGTCGGTCCGGTCGGGAACCATTGTCGCGACCTGTCCGCTCACTGCGCCAACATCACCGAGCCAGAAGCGCAGCAGGTCGAATTGATGGGAGCCATTCGCGCCGAGCCGCCCGCCGCCCATTGCGGCATCGCTCCACCAATCGCCCTTCGCACGCGAGGCTGGGTCGCCCCACGCCGCGCTGATGTTCACGATATTGATATGCCGCACGCTGCCAATCGCGCCCGAATCGATCAATTGCTTGACCTTGCGACGGTTCGGATTGAAGCGCAGTTCATGGCCGATCAGGTGGACACGGCCTTTCGCCTGCGCTGCGTCGAGCATCGCGTGGGCTTCGTTTTCATTCATCGCCATCGGCTTTTCGCAGATGATGTGCGCGCCTGCATCCAATGCGGCAAGCGTCATGGGCGCGTGGTAGACTGTCGGCGTGACGACACAGACCAGATCGACCGGATGTTTTTCGAGCAGTTCCCGCCAATCCATATACGCTGCCGGGATGCCGAACTCCGCCGCGACTGCTTGCGCGCTTTCAAGACGGTTGCTGGCAATCGCCACGACTTCGACATCTGGGACGAGGCGTAGCGCGGGCAGGTATGCTGCTTTCGCGAAACTCGCCCCAAAAATAGCGGTGCGGATCGTCATGACTTCAGTCCCCGTTCAGTCAGCGCTTGCCCAACCGCGTCCATACACTCCAGATCGGCTTCCGAATAATTGCGTGAGATCAGGACGCCGCTCGCGCCACCCTCGAATGCCGCGTGAATGCCCTCGCGTACTTCCTGCGGCGTGATTTGCTTCGTCGTCCCGCCGTCCCCGACACCCACACCAATTCCAGAATAGACCTTACATTTGCCGCCCGTCGCGTCCACGAGGTCGCGCGTCCACTGCTTCACATAGTCCGGCTTGAACCCGGCCAGCGCCGCCTCGCCGTAGGGCGCGATGAACGGCGATAGTTCAAGGATCGTCGCAAGCGCATTGTATGCGCCTTCGGGTGTCGCATCAGCGAGCAATCCTTTTTGCCAGCTATCGGAAAAGTTCGCGAACCGCGCGCCCGCCGGGGTATGATACAACACGGGCTTGAGCCAATCCGCGTATTGCGCATAGGTCGCCGGATCGTACTGCGCCTTCGCATATGGATTGTAGGTGTTGATGATCTGCCAGATTCCATAGCCGACTTCGTGCTTCGGGTTGAAATATCGCACAACCCCCGCAATTTCGTGGTAAAAAGCCTGATGCGCGTCCAGCCACAGCTTTTCCCACATCAATACTTCCGGGTGATGCAATACCAGCCGCATGAACGAGACGAACACGCCATCACGCGGGCGCTCGCCCTTGCGCACGCCTTGCAGGAACAGGTCGATCTTCTGGTAGCCTTCGATGGCGCGTTCGATGTTGATCCCACGCACCCGCGCTTCAGCCTTGAAATGGTCGTCGAAACCCGTGCTGCTGTCGCCACGCATGATGTCCATGAGCGGGCTGTGCCGCTCGATACCCCACAATAGACCATCGAGATCGTGGCTGCGAAACCAATCCTCGATGACCGAGTTCCACCACGTTTTATACGCCGGATTGAGCAGCGAAGGCCGCGTCGCGACTTTGCCCCAATGATCACGGTCCAGAAAGTGAACCGATCCGGGTTGCCAGAAGTGCCGGATTGCGGATGACGATGTTTCGCAATAGTACGGGTAGACCTTCATGCCGCGCTTCTTCGCCGCCGGGATCACCTCCGCAAGCGTATCGAAACCTGCATAGAGTGGGTCCGGCGCGATAAATTCTTTGTGGAAGGTATTTTGATAATATTGCGGGTTCGGTTTGAAGAACGCGCCACCTTCGAGGTTGTCCGGCTCCTGTACGCCATGGTCGGGGAAGCCATAGGCCGCGCGTCCGGCATTGCCCCGGCTCCATGACAGAGCGGAGATGAGCAGCGCGTTTACACCCGCGCGTTCCTGTAGAATATCGAGGACCGCTTCGACACCTTCATCGATGAAGCTGATTGCGCCGATTTGTATCCCTACCCATGTTTGCGTCATACGAGTTCGTCATCCTTTGTGAATTTTGAGTTTTAGGGGCGGGTCAAAGTCCCTACAAAGATAGGCGGTATTGTGTAGGGGTCGGGCTTGACCGACCCGTGAAGTGGACAGCCGGGGCTGACCGACCCATTCCCACAGTCTTCACGACCGCCCACGCAGCCGCGGATCGAGAAAGTCACGCGCCCAATCACCCAGAATATTCATCGCGAGGACCGTCAGCATGATCGCAAGGCCGGGGAAGATTGCCAGCCACCAGCTCCCGCTCAGAAGGTTATCGCGGCTCTCCGCGATCATCGCGCCCCAGGTTGGCACGTTCGGCGGCACACCAAGGCCGAGGAACGAGAGCGAGGCTTCCGTAAGGATCGCGCTTGCGACGTTGAATGAGGCAATCACAATCAGCGGCGCAATGATATTAGGCAGCACGGTTCGGAACATGATCGCAATATTTCGCGCACCAATCGACCGCGCCGCTTCGACATATTCTTTCTCCCGCTGCGAGATGGTCTGGCCGCGTGCCAGCCGCGCGTAGGTCACCCATTGGCCGATCCCCAGCACAATCACGAGGTTGATCACGCCCGGTCCCAGAATGACGAGGAACATGATCGCGAGCAGAATAAACGGGAAGGCGAGTTCAATTTCCGCTAATCGCATGATCACGTCGTCCACGAACCCGCCGACATACCCGGCGAGCAGGCCAAGCAGCGTCCCAAGCGTGCCGCCAATCGCAACGGCGGTCAAGCCAATCACAGTTGAGACACGCGCCCCATAGAGCAGCCGTGACAGTACATCGCGCCCCAATGTATCCGTGCCGAGCGGGAACTCGACGACACCCGCCGCGTTCGCCACGAACGGCTCCTTGAGGCGCTTCACAAGTACCTGTCGATTGGGGTCTTTCGGCGCAAGCTGGGGTGCAAAGGCCGCGCAGAACGCGACGACGATCAGAATCAGGATTGCGAGCAGCGGCCACTTCGCGCGGACGAGGCTGCGTGACGCGCGCCGCCAGACCGACGGCTCGCGAAATTCGCGCACGCGCGCCGCAAGCGACGGGATAGCAGGAGTCAGAAGGGGTTCGGTTTGT
>Ga0123337_10003009_pt1 | contig 18478 bp, 19 predicted proteins | sample frozenSSSSmetaG_FD_89792 | JGI IMG/M metagenome (GOLD analysis project Ga0123337, IMG submission 89792) | Glacier valley bacterial and archeal communities from Borup Fiord, Nunavut, Canada, to study Microbial Dark Matter (Phase II) -... | ecosystem: Environmental > Aquatic > Freshwater > Ice >... | reverse complement strand
CTCGTCGGCACGGACGGTGAAGCGCTCCCAGCCGACGGGGCGCAGAAGCAACGACGAGACGACGAGCCCGGTCTCCTCGGTGAGCTCGCGTACGGCGGCGTGTGCCGGTGGCTCTCCGGCCTCGACTCCGCCGCCGGGTGGGCCCCAGGCGTTGCGGCCCGGGGTGTGCACCAGGGCCATGGCACCGTGGCCGTCGTCGACGACCACCGCGACCGCGACGACGTGGCCGCGGTCGAGGGCGGTGTCGGCCTCGACGAGGTCGACGTCCATGAGGCCGCCACCGGGTGCCGGCACATCCTTCACCCGGGCGACGGGCACGTCACCGCGGCGTTTGCGCAACCGCAGCCCGGAGGCGAGCAGCCGTCGGACGAGGTCGGCTCCGGTCGTGGGGGTCGCGCCGGCGACGACGACTGCGGCATACCGCTGGGTGGAGACGTCGTAGTGGTCGCCCTCGAAGCTGCGCGGGTGCAGACCGGCGCGGTCGGCGACGGCGTGCAGCTCCTCGAGTGAGGTGTCGCTGACGAGGTGGGCGAAGGTCGTGCCGTGCCGGGCCCAGATGGGCAGGTCGATCCAGGTGGTCATCGACAGCCACGGTAGACGCTGGCCTCATCCGAACGGCTGAACCCCACCGCCGAACACTGATCGTGACCGGTTTTTCCTATTGCTGCGGATCTGTCAGTTCTAGAGTCAGGGATGTCGGAACCCCCGCACCTCCCCCGGCTCCCTAAGGAACCTTCTCCATGAGCGCTCTGCACCTCCCGGCGGTCGACGTCCCCACCGTCGCCGCCCGCCGTACCCTTGCCAGTGTCGATGCCCGCACCACCGTGCGCGGCCGGGCCCGCCAGCACGTCACCGATGTGCTGCGCCTCGTCGCCCTGTCGATCGACGCGAACGCCTCCTCCGGTGCTGCCCGCGCCGCCAAGTACGCCCGCCTGCACGTCCTGGTCGCCGAGGTCTCCGCCACGGCCGCCACCGCGGTCTCCGCCGAGGTCGCCGCCGAGCTGCGTGGGCTCGACGCCGATGCGGGCCTCACCCCGTCGGCCGACCGCATCGTCGCCCTCCTGGGTCTCGCCCTGGCGCCCCAGGATGTCGCCATCATCCTGCGCGAGGTCGTGACGACCCGTTGGGCCGACGGCCAGCGGATGCAGAGCGACCCCGCCGTCGCCCTCGGTTACGCCGCCCGCCTGCTCAGTCCCTCGACCACGACGCAGGAGCTCACTGACCTGCGCCGCCCCGGTTTCGTCCGCCGCCTGTTTCCCCACCGCGCGCCGGCCACCACCACCCGCGACCTGCACTCCGTCGCCCCCGTGCGCGTGTCGGAGCCGACCTGGCGCGAGCCCGGCGAGCCCGTCGTCCCGGGCGTGCTCTTCCTTCCGCTCGCCGCCCAGGCCGCCGCCCGGGTCGAGGCCGGCCGCCGCCCGTTGGTCGTCGTCCCCTCAGACGGCTTCAGCGCTGCCTGATCTCGACCCCCGTCGTCGGGGTTGCAACACGTGCGGGCGGTCACCTCTGGGGGCCGCCCGTCCTCGTGTAGGCAGCGGGCGGACTCGACTCAGCGTCGACGGACTCGACGCCCCGCTGGCCCGGAGTCAGGTGGGTCGACGCTGAGTCGGGTACGGGGTGCCGCTGGACTCGACTCAGCGTCGACGGACTCGACGCCCCGCTGGCCCGGAGTCAGGTGGGTCGACGCTGAGTCGGGTCCGGGCCCATTGACGCGCCCCGTACAAGGGGACGCGGCCTCGCCGTTGCTCGCGGACGAGGCGCGTACGACGAAGGGCGGCTCCCTTTTCGGGGAACCGCCCTCCAGTCGTGCTGGTCGTGCTGGCGCTACGTGGTGCCGGGGCTCAGAAGCCCATGCCACCCATGTCGTCGCCGCCGCCGCCGGGCATGCCCGCGGAGGCCTTCTCGGGCTTGTCCGCGATGACGGCCTCGGTCGTGAGGAAGAGCGCGGCGATGCTGGCAGCGTTCTGCAGCGCGGACCGGGTCACCTTGACCGGGTCGTTGATGCCGGCAGCCAGCATGTCGACGTACTCGCCGGTTGCTGCGTTGAGGCCCCAACCCTTGTCGAGGTTGCGGACCTTCTCGGCCACGACCCCGCCCTCGAGCCCGGCGTTGATGGCGATCTGCTTCAGCGGAGCCTCGGCCGCGACGCGCACGATGTTGGCACCGGTCGCCTCGTCACCCTCGAGCTCGAGCTTCTCGAAGACGTTCTTGACGGCCTGGATGAGGGCGACGCCACCACCGGCGACGATCCCCTCCTCGACGGCAGCCTTGGCGTTGCGTACGGCGTCCTCGATGCGGTGCTTGCGCTCCTTGAGCTCGACCTCAGTGGCCGCGCCCGCCTTGATGACGGCGACGCCACCGGCGAGCTTGGCCAGGCGCTCCTGGAGCTTCTCGCGGTCGTAGTCGGAGTCCGACTTCTCGATCTCCGCCTTGATCTGGTTGATGCGGCCCTCGACCTGGCTGCGGTCAGCGAGGTCCTCGACGATGGTCGTGTCGTCCTTGGTGACGACGACCTTGCGAGCCCGACCGAGCAGGTCGAGCTCGGCGGTCTCGAGCTTGAGGCCGACCTCCTCCGAGATGACCTGGCCACCGGTGAGGATGGCGATGTCGCCGAGCATGGCCTTGCGGCGGTCACCGAAGCCCGGGGCCTTGACGGCGACGGACTTGAAGGTGCCCTTGATCTTGTTGACGACCAAGGTGGCCAGGGCCTCACCGTCGATGTCCTCCGCGATGATCAGCAGCGGCTTGCCCGACTGCATGACCTTCTCCAACAGGGGCAGGACGTCCTTGACGCTGCTGATCTTGGAGTTGACCACGAGCACGTAGGCGTCGTCGAGGACGGTCTCCATGCGCTCGGTATCGGTCACGAAGTAGTGGCTGACGTAGCCCTTGTCGAAACGCATCCCCTCGGTGAGCTCGAGCTCGAGACCCATGGTGTTGGAGTCCTCGACGGTGATGACGCCTTCCTTGCCGACCTTGTCCATCGCTTCGGCGATCAGCTCGCCGATCTGGTCGTCCGCGGCGGAGATCGACGCGGTAGCGGCGATCTGCTCCTTGGTCTCGACCTCGACGGCGGAGCTGAGCAACTCGGCGGCAACAGCCTCGACGGCCTTTTCGATGCCGCGCTTGAGCGCCATCGGGTTGGCGCCGGCGGCGACGTTGCGCAGGCCCTCGCGGACCATGGCCTGGGCGATCACGGTGGCCGTCGTCGTGCCGTCTCCGGCGACGTCGTCGGTCTTCTTCGCGACCTCCTTGACCAGCTCGGCGCCGATCTTCTCGTACGGTTCGTCGAGCTCGATCTCCTTGGCGATGGAGACGCCGTCGTTGGTGATCGTCGGCGCTCCCCACTTCTTCTCGAGGACGACGTTGCGGCCCTTCGGACCGAGGGTCACCTTGACGGCGTCGGCGAGGATGTTCATTCCTCGCTCGAGTCCGCGGCGCGCCTCTTCATCGAAAGCGATGATCTTGGCCATTCGGGTGGTTCCTCCCACGCGAATCGTGTGTGGAGACCACCACGGTGCCCGCGACGGACGGCTCGGGTGCCACACGCTCACGTCGCGTGCGCTCCCCGGACCTCACCAGCAGTGGTCGGAATCTGTCACTCTCATGATGAGAGTGCTAACCCATTATTGGCCCTCTCCCCCCGAGAGTGCAAACGCCGGGCCCCCGGACGACGCGCACCCCCCTTCCCGTGGGCCCGCCCGGAGCGCCCGTCGGGTCAAGGTGCTCCTCCTGACACCCCACTGTCCGGTTCGCCCCTCGCAGGGGGTGCACAGAACGGACAGCGGGGTGTCCGGGAGACCACGGTCCCGCCCTCAGGCGGAAGGCGACGGGAGGGCGGACGCCAGCCTCGCGCCATACGCGGAGGCCTCGTCGTCGTCGTAGCGGGTGCGCGGCCAGAAGAAGCCCCGCAGGCCGTCACCCTTGGTGCGGGGCACGACGTGCACGTGCAGGTGCGGCACCGACTGGCTGACCGTGTTGTTGATCGCCACGAAGGAGCCCTGCGCCCCGAGACCGTCGACGGAGGCCTGCGCGAGGCGTCGGGCCGCGTCGAGCAGGGGTGCGTGGAGGGCAGGCGGCAGGTCGAGCAGGGTGTCGACGTGGACGCGCGGTACGAGGAGCATGTGCCCCTTGAACACGGGACGGACGTCGAGGAAGCCCAGCAGGTCGGGCTCGTCGAGGACGACGGTGGCCCGCTCGGTGCCGGCGACGATGGCGCAGAAGAGGCAGGCCTGGGGCCGAGGTGACGGCGGGGGCACCGTACGACGCGTCCTGGTCGGCCGGTCAGTCGGCGAGCTGCGTGCGCAGGTCGGCCTCGGCGTCGGAGGTGACCGGGTGGCCGAGGTCGCCGACGAAGACGGCGATCATGGTGCGGGCGGGATTCGACTGGTGCTCCGACAGCACGCGACGCCACGCGATCACGTTGGGGTGCTCCACCCCCGCGGCGGTCTCGGCGGGCTCCAGGGCGGTGAGGGCGTGCTGGAGCTCGGTCGCCGAGAGGGCGCGGGTGAGCGAGCCGTGCGCGTAGCCGATGGTCTTGGCGAGCACGAGAGCGGCCAACCGGTGTTCGCCCGCTTGACCGGCGCGGTTGACGACCGGGAAGTCGTAGCCCGCGTCAGAGGTGGCGCTGCTCATCCCGACAGCGAAGAGCGCCGGCTCGTGCCAACCCTCGATCGAGGCTGCGATCGTCTCGGCGGCCGCGGCCAGGTGCTCGGGGGTGCGCCACGTCGTCATCCGGACAGCCTCGCACAGGCGGGACCCCCCCTGGCGTCGGCGCCGGACAGGAGTGCCTCCGGACAGAGGTCGACTCCGAGTCGGTGCACTCGGCTGATGTTCGTTCCCCAGTCGAGCGCACCGACTCCGAGTCAACTCCTGCGGGTGGCCTCTGCGGGGTGGCGGGCGGGAGACCTCGAGGACGAGCTGATCTGCGCCCTGTGGGTGTCAAGGGGTGCTCGCTGTCGGCGAGTGTGAGCGAGACCGGGGGCGTTCCTCACGCTCCAGACCCAGCCGGCCCGCATTCGCAGGTTGGCCAGGGCCACCTCGCCAGCCGGGGGGTGCGGCCGGTCAGCCCTAGGGGTTAGCGTCGCTCCATGGTCACCACAGCAACGAACAAGGAAGCCCTCACCGCCGCGCAGGGTCCGCTCAAGGAGCGCTACCGCGCGGATGCCGGATCGGCCGTCATCACCCTCAACGCCAGTGGCCGGCTGGGCGAGGGGGTGAGCTGCTCGCTCGACACCGGGCGGGCGATGGCGCAGGCCGGGCTCCACCCGATGGCCGGGGGAGACGGCACCCAGCTCTGCTCCGGCGACATGCTGCTCGAGGCCCTCGTCGCGTGCGCCGGCGTCACCCTCAAGGCCGTCGCCACCTCGCTCGGGCTCGACGTGCGCGAGGGTACGGTGCGCGCCGAGGGCGACCTCGACTTCCGGGGCACGCTGGGCGTCGACAAGCAGGCTGCGGTCGGCTTCACGGCGATCCGGCTCGCCTTCGAGGTCGAGACCGACGCGAGCGCGGAGCAGCTCGCCACGCTCGAGAAGCTCACCGAGCGCTACTGCGTGGTCTGGCAGTCGCTGCAGCACCCGCCCGAGGGGACGGTGACGATCACGGCCGCCTGAGCAGCGGCGAGGGCGGCCGGCCCCCGGCCCCGGCGAGGCTTCATACGGGCTGGTCGCGTGTGGCGCGTCAGGCGCGGGCGAGCACCTCGCCGTTGAGCACGGTGAACCAGCCGTCCGGCTGGGCCGCCCACTCGAGCCACGCGTCGGCGACCTCGTCGATGCCGTCGCGGGTGATCAGGCCCCGCTCCAGGGCCTGCTCACCGAAGGTCGAGTGGCGCGTGCGGTCGGCCCACAGGCCACCCCACCAGGCCCGCTCCTCGGCGGTGGCGAAGCACCAGGTGCTGGCCGTGCAGGTGACGTCGGTGAAGCCTGCGGCGTGCACCCAGGAGAGCAGGTGGCGGGCCGCGTCGGGCTCGGCACCGTTGCTGCGGGCGACCGCCTCGTAGATCTCGAGCCAGTCGTCGAGCCGGTCGTCGCGCGGCGACCAGACCATCGCGTCGTAGTCGGCGTCGCGCACCGCCAAGATGCCGCCCGGCTTGGTGACACGGCGCATCTCGCGCAGCGCCGCGACGGGGTCGGTGAGGTGCTGGAGCACCTGGTGGGCGTGCACGACGTCGTACGTGTCGTCGGGTGCCTCGAGGGCGTAGACGTCACCGATGACGAACTGCGTGCTCGCGTCACCGCGGTCGTCGGCGTGCCGCCGAGCCGTCTCGAGGGGCGCGTCGACCGGCTCGAGACCGACGACCACGCCCGGGGCCACCCGCTGGGCGAGGTCGAGCGTGATCGTGCCGGGGCCGCAGCCCACGTCGAGGACGGTGAGGCCGGGCCGCAGGTGTGGTAGCAGGTAGGTCGCAGAGTTCTCCGCCGTGCGCCACGTGTGCGAGCGCAGGACCGACTCGTGGTGCCCGTGCGTGTAGGTGTCCGTCGCCACAGCTGATTCCGTTCCGTGAGACGAGAGTCCCGGTCAGCGGACGGTATCTCGACCGGGCTGCCAGGTCACCCACCCATCCGTCCAGCGGACAGCGACGGGCCACCGTCCGCCTCCTCGTGCAGGCGAAGAGCCGCGAGGGCCCGCGACCGCACGGCGGCCAGCAGCTCGACAGGCGCGAGCAGCCGCACCTCGCCGCCGAAGCCGAGCACGAGGGCCACCGCCGACTCGCGGGCGCGCACGGTGAGACGCAGGAGCGGCCAGGCGTCGGGGTCGGAGGGCGGGCTCGGCGGGACGGTCTCGAGCGAGGTGCCCGTCGCGGTCTGCGACGACGCGACGAGCCTGAAGCGCTGCATCGCCTGCGGAGACACGGCGACGGTCACGACCACCCCCTCGTGGCCCGACTCGAAGGCCGCCCGCACCCGCCGCCACTCAGCGGCAAGGTCGAGGTCGTCGGGCACTCGGGCCGGCTCCGCGAGCACCTCGGCCGAGCGGATCCGCGCCACCCGGAAGCTCTTCACCACCCCGCGGTGGGCCGCCAGGAGGTACCACCGCCCGGCGTTCTCGACCAGCCCGTAGGGGTCGACGGTGCGCGTGCCGGGCGACTCGTCGCCCCGTGACGCGTAGCCGAGCCGCACCCGGCGGCCGGCCATCGCGGCCTCCCGCAACCTGGGCAGCAACGGCACCTCCTCGGCGGCGGCGAACCATCGCCGCCGGTCGACCACGACGACCGCGGCCAGCGCATCCGCCCGTTCCAGCGCGGGCTGTGGCACCGTGGCCGCCAGCTTGGTGAGGGCGGTGCCGAGCTGTGCTCCCAGCCCGAGGTCGGCTGCGGCGCCCTGGGTGGTCCAGGAAAACAGGGCCTGCGCCTCCTCGGAGGTCAACCCGCTCAGGTCGGTCTCGTAACCCTCCATGAGCACGCACCCCCCGCCGCGGCCCTGCTCGCAGTAGACCGGCACCCCCGCCGCCGACAACGCCTCCATATCGCGCAGGACGGTGCGCTCGCTCACCTCGAGCAGCTCGGCCAACCGCCGGGCCGGCAGCCGCCCATGACGTCGCAGCAGGAAGAGCAGCTGCAGGAGTCGGTCGGCGCGCACCTGACGATCGTGCCATCGAAACCCGACAAGAGGTGTCTGGTATGCCGGGGAGTCTGGATCCATGACCACCTCAGCCCAGACCTCGTCCCCGGCGACGACCCCCGTCGCCACCGCCACCACCGCTGCGCCCGCCGGCATCCCTGCCGCCGCTGCGCCCGCATCCCTCGCCACCCCTGCCGGGCCGCCGGACCCCCGCCCGTTCCTCTCCCGTGCCCTCGACCAGGTCGGCCTCCTCGTCGGCGACCTCACCCCCGCCGACCTCGACGCCCCGACCCCTTGCTTGGACTACTCACTGCGCGACCTGCTTGGCCACCTCGTGGCCGTCGAGGGCCGGATCGCCCACATCGCCGCCGGGGGCCAGCCGTTCGACGTGCCCTCCGTCGTCTCCGGGATCGCCGACGACGGGTGGGTCGACGCCTGGGCATCGGGCCGGCGTCGCATCGACACGGTCCTCGCCGACGACACCGTCCTCGAGGGCACCATCGCGCACCCGGCCCGCGTCATGCCTGCCCGCCTCGCTCTGTTCGCCTACGTCAGCGAGGTGGCCGTGCACGGCTGGGACCTCGCGGTCGCGGTGGGCCGGCGTGACGTGCTCGACGAGTCACTGGCCACCGTCGTGCTCGGTGCGGTGCAGGCCGCCCTGCCCGCGCACCCGCGGGGCGGCGCCATCCCCTTCGCCGAGGTGGTCGCGGTCGGGGCCGACGCGACGCCGTACGACCGGCTCGTGGCCTGGATGGGCCGCCAGCCCTGACCCCCGCCGCCCCCTCCTCGCGTTCCGAACGAGGGATACCCGTGGTTCTGGGTGCTCGGGACTGACAGAGCCACGGGTTGCTCTCGTCTGGAACGCGGGAGCGGAAGTCAGCTGGGGGCGGCGAGGCCCCGGCTTCGGGCCCAGGCGCGCATCGCGGCGGTGAGGGCCCGAGTCACCTCGGGCTCCGTGCCCGCCCGCGCCGTATGGAGCGTCGCCACGTGCAGGCTCTGCCCCGGGGCCACGCCCGGGCAGGGCAGGTCGCGCACGACCTGGGTGATGAGTAGACCGGCGTGGGCGCCATCGAGGTCGGCGACCCAGGTCGGGTGGTCGTCAGGATCCCACGCCGCGGCGAACCGGTCGAGGAAGCCCGGCTCGGGGCCGGCCCCGGCCGCCCGGGCGGCCTGCAGCCTCATGGCCGCCACCACCAGGGCGTCATCGGCCTGCGCCCTGCGCACCCGCACGCTCCCCATGGGGGAAGTGAACCACCTTGCCGGGTGCGGCGTCCGATGGACGCGTCCTGCCCCACCGCCGCCGTTGGACGCCGCGGGGCGGTAGTCAGACGTCGAAACCGAGCCGCCGGGCGCTGCGGGCCCGCTGGCGGGAGCTGCGCAGCCGGCGCAGCCGCTTGACGAGCATCGGGTCGGCGGCCAGGGCGGCCGGGTTGTCCAGCAAGGCGTTGAGCACCTGGTAGTAGCGCGTCGAGCTCATGTCGAAGAGCTCCTTGATCGCCTGCTCCTTGGCGCCGGCGTACTTCCACCACTGCCGCTCGAAGGCGAGGATCTCGAGGTCACGCCGCACGAGCTCCGACCCGCCTGTCAGCGGTACGTCGTACTGCTCCTGTGCGTTCACGTGCGAGCCACGCTTCCTGTCGGCTGGTCGTCGGCGATCCCGACCGGGAGCGCGATGGCCATCATACGAGGTGAATCACAGGTGTGTCATTCACCTGCGTGGTCAGGCCATCGTGTCGAGGATCGCCGAGATGTCGTCCTCCGTGGTCAGGGGGTTGACGATGGCGAACCGGGTCACCGTCTCGCCTTCGTGCGACGTGGGCACCACGAAGGCGAACTCCTCCGCGAGGAGCCGTTCGGACCACACGGCGTATTCGGCCGGCGTCCACCCGACGCGGCGGAAGACGATCACCGACAGGTCACGCTCGCGCAGGGTCTCGAGGTAGGGCCGGCGGCCGATCTCCTCCTCGGCGAAGCGCGCGACCTCCAGCGTGCGCTCGACGGAGTCGGTGTAGGCGCGGGTGCCGTGCACGGCCAGCGAGAACCACAGGGGCAGGCCGCGGGCGCGGCGGGTGAGGCCGATCGAGTAGTCGGTCGGGCTCCACTCCGGGGCGTCGGTGAGCACGTCGAGGTACGAGGCCTTCTGGGTGTGCGCGGCGCGGGCGAGCATGGGGTCGCGGTAGAGCAGCGCGCAGCAGTCGAAGGGGGCGAAGAGCCACTTGTGCGGGTCGACGATGAACGAGTCGGCCGACTCGATGCCGTCGTACCTCGCCCGCACCGACGGGGCGGCGAGGCCGGCGCCGCCGTACGCACCGTCGACGTGGAACCACACGCCGAGCTCGCGGCAGACGTCGCCGACCGACGCGAGGTCGTCGATGATCCCGAAGTTGGTCGTGCCCGACGTCGCCACGACAGCGAAGAAGGTCTCAGGGTCGTTGTCCTGCAACACTCTTCGCAGGTGTTCCCCCGAGAGCCGCGAGTGCTCGTCCATCGGCACGGTGACGAGCTCGGCGTCCATGACGTCGCAGGCGGACTGGATCGAGGAGTGCGCGCCGTACGTCGTCGCCACCCGCCAGGGCCGCGCGTCGGAGCCCGCCGCGAGCGCCCGGGCCCTGGCTGTGTGCCGTGCGGCCACGAGCGCCGACAGGTTGCCCACCGTGCCGCCGGGGACGAAGACCCCGCCGGCCGAGGCGGGCAGGCCCGCGAGGTCGGCGATCCAGCGCAGGGCCTCGTTCTCGGCGTGCACGGCGCCCGCGCCCTCGAGCCACGAGCCGCCGTAGATCGACGAGGCACCCACGACGACGTCGAAGGCCGCCGCCTCCTTGGTGGGCGCGCAGGGGATGAAGGACAGGTAGCGCGGATGGTCGACCGAGAGGCAGGCCGGGGCCAGAACGTCGGCGAAGACTCCGAGCGCGCGCTCGGAGCCGAGGCCGTCAGGGGTGATCGTCACCCCGGCCCGGGCGTTCAGCTCCTCGGGCGACAGGGGGCCGTCGAGCGGCACGGGGTCGAGCGACAGCCGCGAGGCGGCGTAGCCCATCACGGCGTCGACGGTGGCTCGGGTGCTCTGGGGGTCGTATCGGTGCACCCGCGGAGTCTAGGAGGGTCGGGGTCCCCTCGGGCCGTCGGGGAGCAGGGCGTTGCGCAGCTCCTGCGCCGAGTCGACGACGTGGTCGGGGCCGGCAGCCTCCAGCTGCTCGCGCGACGCCGCCCCCCACGTGACGGCGACCGACGCCATACCGGCTGCCTGTGCTGCCTCGACGTCGACGACCGCGTCGCCGACGTAGACCGCCGTCCCGGGGCTGGCCCCCAGGCGCGCGAGCGCCGCCAGCAGCGGCGCGGGGTGCGGCTTGTGCTCGTGCGTGTCCTCGAGCGCGACGATGGTCTGCACGTGCGGCGTCACCCCCACCAGGTCCGCGCACAGCTGGGCCGCGTCGCGCAGCTTGGAGGTGGCGACCGCCACCTGCACCCCGGCGGAGGCGAGGGCGGCGAGCACGTCGGTCACCCCGGCGTAGGACCGGATCAGCTCGGCCGTATGGGCGCGGTTCCACTCGAGGTAGGTGGCGAAGAGCTCGTCGGCCCGGTCGGGCCAGTGCTCGCGCATCCCGCGGATGAGGGGCTGCCCGATCCAGCTGCGGATCAGCTGCTCGTCCTGCTCCGCACCGAGCACCTTGCGGAAGGCGTGCTGGTAGCTGGCGACGATCAGGTCGATGGTGTCGACCAGCGTGCCGTCGAGGTCGAAGACGACCACCGGGCGCCACGGGCGGCCGATGGTCGGTAGGGGGGCGGAGCGATGGTCGGCACGGGAGTCGGTCACGTTGCGACGTTAACGGGAATCCGCCCAGCTCATGGGGCCACCCGACAGCTGACATCGGTGCCATCTGCGGCCTCCTATCACACCAGTTTCTCCAACTTCTCTTGACCATCTCTTTAGCGTTGGTATGGTCGTCAACAGAGGCCGAAGAACTCGCCCGGGGGTGTGTTCGACGAACGTTCAGCCTCTCGCGCCGGGACGTTCCCGGCGAGTAGGACAGGGGGACGTCAGCGCGCTTCGACGCGCGCTGCTCCAGTCCGGTGAGCCCTCGAGGCTCACGAGCGGCACGGCCGACAGGTCGTCCCGCCCACGAGTGGCGCCGCCGTCCGAACCAGCCCTCACCACCCCGGGCGGCGGCGTCTTCTCATCCTCCCGCCGAGTAGGTTGTGCCGCATGTCGGCGCGCCCCCTGGGGGACCTCGTGCACCCGTCGTGGGTGCCCGCACTGGACCCCGTCCGCGACACCATCGCCCGCGTCGGCGACTTCCTGCGCGCGGAGATCGCGGCCGGCCGGGGCTACCTGCCGTCCGGTGACGACGTGCTGCGCGCGTTCCGCCAGCCCTTCGACGCCGTGCGCGTACTCGTCGTCGGCCAGGATCCCTACCCGACCCCCGGCCACCCCGTCGGCCTCAGCTTCTCGGTGGCCGGTGACGTGCGGCCGGTGCCGCGCAGCCTGCGCAACATCTATGCCGAGCTCGGCACCGACCTCGGCCTGCCCGAGCCCTCCTCGGGCGACCTCACCCCGTGGGTGGAGCAGGGCGTCCTGCTGCTCAACCGGGTGCTCACCGTGCGCCCCGGCGCCCCCGCGAGCCACCAGGGACAGGGCTGGGAGGACGTCACCCAGCAGGCCATCACCGCCCTCGCCGACCGCGGCGGGCCCCTGGTGGCGGTGCTGTGGGGGCGCCAGGCCCGCTCGCTCGGGCCCCTGCTGGGCTCGGTGCCCCGGGTCGAGAGCGCGCACCCCTCACCGTTGTCGGCCCGCTCCGGCTTCTTCGGCTCGCGCCCTTTCAGCCGGGTCAACGACCTGCTCACGCAGCAGGGCGGTCAGCCGGTCGACTGGAGGCTGGCATGACACCACCTCCCCCGACCACGCGCCCGTGGGGCCGGTACGTCGCCATCGGCGACTCCTTCACCGAGGGCATGTCCGATCCCGACCCGGGCACCCCCGGGGCCTACGTCGGCTGGGCCGACCGGCTGGCGATGCGGCTCGGTGAGGAGGCGGAGGGTGCAGGGCGCGACTTCGGCTACGCCAACCTCGCGGTACGGGGTCGCCTGCTCGCCGACGTCGTCGGCCCCCAGCTGGATGCGGCGCTCGCCCTGACGCCCGACCTCGTGAGCATCGTCGGGGGCGGCAACGACATCCTGCGACCGAAGGCCGACATCGACGCCCTCGCCGCGCGGCTCGAGGACGCGGTGACACGGATCCGCGCGACCGGGGCCGATGTGCTCATGGCGACCCCGGCCGACCCGTGGAAGGCGCCGCTGGTCCGTGCCGTCCGCGGGCGGACCGCGACCTACGTCGCCTGCATCTGGGGTATCGCGCAGCGCCAGGGGGCCTTTGTGCTCGACCAGTGGACCCAGACCTTCCTGCGCGACTGGCAGCTGTGGGCCGACGACCGCATCCACCTGGCCCCCGAGGGACACCGCCGGGTCGCCGCCGCCGCCGCATGGACCCTGGGCCTGTCGACCGACGAGGCCGACTGGCGGGGCCCCGTACCCCCTGCGCCGGTCCTGCGCCGACGCGAGGCCGCAGCGGCCGACGCCCGCTGGGCCCGCGACCACGTCGGGCCCTGGGTGCAGCGGCGACTGCGCGGTGAGTCGTCCGGCGACCGGCTGAGCGCCAAGCGGCCCCTGGTCACCCCCCTACGTCCACCCAGCCCCGGCTGCGCTCGGTAGCCAAAGAATCACCTCAAGTGGGCCAGGTTGAGGTGATTCTCTGGCTGCCTAGGACGATCGTGATCGCCAACTCGTCGCCCGCACGGACGGCCCGCTGGAGGCCGGGGTTCTCTCAGGGTCGATCCCGAGTGCGCCTGCTGCAGCAACACGCCTACGGTGGGGGGGACCCAAACCACCACCCACGGGAGGAGCCGTCATGGGCTTCATGGACAAGCTGAAGCAGAAGGCCGAGGAGTACGACCTCCAGGGCAAGGCCGGAAAGCTGGCCGACGGCATCGAGAAGACCGGCAAGCAGGCAGCGGAGAAGGCTGGCGAGATGGCCCACGAGAACCGCGCCAAGGTCGCCTCGGGCCTCGACAAGGCCGGAGAGAAGTTCGACGCCCAGACCGACGGGAAGTACACCGACAAGGTGGCCAAGGCCAAGGGCATGGCCGCCAAGGCGGTCGACAAGGTCGCCGATCAGCGGCCTGCTACTGCTCCGGGTGCCAGCCCGGCAGCAGGCCCGACCCCTGGCCCGTACGACGCCCCGCCCGCCGGGACGGCGCCCGACCTCACGAAGCGGACGCCCCCCGCCGCTGAGGGCCCCTCGGGCGCGACGCCACCGGCCGGCCCCCAGGACCCGTCGATCTGAGGTTCTCGACGCCCCGCTCCGCGCGCCCCCCATCGACCATGTGCGCTGGGGGGCGCTGCGTCCAGCGGTATCGCCAGGGAACGAACCATCGCAATACCCCCTAAATACTGTGAACGTGACATGCTCTCCTCGAGAGCGCAAACCTTCGCGCCCATCCGAGGGGACACGATGACCGACATCGCACGTCCAGACCCGAGTACCCACCCGCAGTTGGCACCCGTTCAGGACGTCGTGCCCGCCTTCGCGGCTGATGGATCGCCCGGCCCGTCCCTTGCGGCCGCCCCCGGGCCACCTCTGACGTCTCCGGCGACCGGGATGGCGATGAAACAGCGCAACGTCCTCGCTGTCTGGCTGGGCCTTCCCCTGATCACCCTGGGGATCTACACGTGGGTCTGGTGGTACCGGATCAACGCCGAGATGGGGCGCCTCGACCCACGGCGACCGGTCGGCGCCGGCACCAGCCTCCTGGCCATCACGCTGGGCGCCTTCCTCATCGTGCCTCCGTACATCAGCGTCTACAACACGGGGAAGCGGATCGCCGAGCGCCAGCATGCCGTCGGCCTCGGGTCGAGCTGCTCCCCCGTTGTCGGCGTGGTGCTCGTCTTCGTCTTCGGCCTCTACTCGCTCTACTACCAGTCGGAGCTCAACAAGATCTCTGACCACCTCGGCTCTCCCCCGGCCGGCGCGCCGGTCCATCTGGTCGCCTGAGGCACCAGGCTCAGCCGCCCGGCAGCATCGCCCGCAGGGTGCCGATCGAGTCGGCCTCCTGCGGGCGTTTGTCGTCCCTGTAGCCCTTGACCCGGGCGAACCGCAGGGCGATGCCCCCGGGGTAGCGGCTGCTGCGCTGCACCCCGTCGATGGCGATCTCGACCACGGTCACCGGTGCGAGCCAGACGGTGTGCGCGGTGCGGCGGACCTCGATCGCCTGGAAGTGCTCGGTCTGCCAGCGGAGCAGCTCGTCGGTCAGGCCCTTGAAGGTCTTGCCGACCATGACGTAGCCGCCCGGCTCGACGTAGTCTCCTGCGGGGTCGAGGGCACCGAGGTGCAGGTTGGACAGCCACCCCTCGCGTCGGCCCGAGCCCCACTCGCAGGCGAGGACCACCAGGTCGTAGGTGTGCACGGGCTTGACCTTCACCCAGCTCTTGCCGCGGCGGCCGGCGGCGTAGGGCGCATCGACGCCCTTGACGACGACGCCCTCGTGGCCCGCCGCGAGCGCCTCGCACGAGACCCTTTCTGCGACAGAGGGATCCGTGGTCACCTCCCCGGGGATCCGGTGCTCACCGACCACCCGCTCGAGCTCGCGCAGACGGACTGACAGAGGCTCGTCGAGCAGGTCGCGCCCGTCGAGGTGCAGCACGTCGAAGAACCACGGTCGCAGCAGGGTCTCGCGGGGGGAGTCGGCGCCGAAGCGCGACATCGTCTCCTGGAAGGGCCGGGGCCCGCCGTTCTCGTCGAGCGACAGGGTCTCGCCGTCGAGGATGACGGACTCGACCGGCAGACCCCGGACGACCTCGACGACCTCCGGCACCCGGTGCGTGATCTCGGCCAGGCTGCGGGTGTAGACGTGCACCTCGTCACCGCTGCGGTGGACCTGGATGCGGGCTCCGTCGAGCTTCCACTCCACCGAGGCCTCACCGGTGACGGCCAGGGCCGCGGCAGGGTCGGCGGCGGTCGAGGCGAGCATCGGCATCACCGGCCGACCGACGACCAGCCCGACGGCGGCGAGGTCGTCGGCCGTGCCGGAGAGAGCCAGGTCGGCCGTGGCGCCGAGGTCGCCGGAGAGCATGACGGCCCGGCGGACGACGTCACCCGGCACCCCGGCGGCGCGGGCCACGGCATCGACGAGCACCCCCTCGAGCGCTCCCGTGCGCATCTCGCCGAGCAGCACCCGGCCGATGAAGTCCTGCTCCGCGGCGGTGGCCAGCGCCGTCACCGCCCGCAGCGACGCCGTACGGGCTGCTGCCGAGCCGCTCCCCGACGTGGCGAGCAGGACGTCGAGCAGGACGTCGACGTCGGCGACCGTGAGGGTGGGCTCGTCGGCCGGCTCCCCCATGACGGTGGAGAGGCCGCGCCAGCCGACCCCGACCCGCCCCTGCCGGGCCTTGCCGACGAGGAACCCGACGGCCGGCGCCACCTCGTCGGCTGGGAGCCGGCGCAGCAGGTCGGCGAGGGCGTCGACCTTGGCCAGCCGCGAGCGAGTGGACGCGACGGTGGCCGCGGTGTCGACGACCTCATGGAGCAGCACCTACAAATCCTCGCACCCGACCCCGACACCCGCTGCCCTCACCCGAACCCGCACCCCGTACAAGGCGGGTGGGGTCAGCGCGGGTCGGCGGATGCGGCCATGCCAGTCAGGCGCGTGGCCCAGCGGGCCAGCGTCTCGTGCACGGCGGGGGTCGCCTCCTGGATCCGCACCGGCGCCTCCGCGCTAGCCAGGGCGAACACCACCCAGTGGGGGTCGCGGGCCTGCACGACGAGGCGGCAGCCGTCGCCGTACGGCGTCACCTCGGCCCACCGACCCAGCCGCGCGGCCACCTCGGCCGCCGGCGCGTCGACGACGGCCACCACTCGCTGCTCCTCCTGCTCCCAGCGGGCCAGCCCCCGGCGGACGAAGGCCACCGCGTCGCCGCCGGGCACCTCGCGCGGGCGGAAGCGGGCCCGGGTGGCGGCGGGCACGCGCAGTCGGTCGAGCCGGAAGGAGCGCCAGTCCTGCCGCTCGAGGTCGTAGGCCACGAGGTACCACCGCTGGCCCACCGTGACGAGCCGATGCGGCTCGACGTGGCGACCGACGTCCTCACCGGCCGCTGCTCCACCGGCGGCGCGGTAGCGGAAGCGCAGCCGCTCCTCGTCACGGGTGGCCTGTGCGACGGTCGCGAGCACGTCAGCGCGCACCTCCGGCGCCCGAGCGAAGGGCGAGCGGTCGGTGACCGCCCGCAGCGCCTCCGCGCGCCGACGCAGCCGTGCTGGCAGCACCTGCACGACCTTCGACAGCGCGCTGACCGACGCCTCGGCGAGCGGCCCCGACGTCAGCTGGGCCGCGCCGTTGAGCGCCACGACCATGGCGATCGCCTCGTCCTCCTCGACCGTGAGCGGCGGCATCGTCGCGCCGGCGCCGAGCTGGTAGCCGCCCGCCGAGCCCCGGACCGCGTCGACGGGATAACCCAGCTCACGCAACCGCTCGACGTCGCGCCGCAGCGTGCGTTCCGACACCTCGAGCCGCCCCGCGAGCTCGGGCCCCGGCCAGAACCGGTGGGTCTGCAGGAGGGAGAGCAGTCGCAGGGTGCGGGCGCTCGTCGTGGCCATGACTCCAGACTCTCTCACCATCAGGTCAGGAGCTGGCCGCTTCCGCTCCTGGCGTCGATGAGGACACCCCCACCGTCAGGAGCCAGACCATGAGCACCACCACCGAGCGGCGCGGCGCGGAGTGACTGCGGTGTCAGCCAAGAGCACGTCGTACGGCGCCCTCGGGCCGGCCATCTTGAGGTCCTCCTCCTCGCCCTCGTCGAGCTCCTCGCCGTCATCGCCGTGGCTGCCCGCACCCTGCGCAAAGGACCACGGACCCCCGCCGGCCGGCGCCGCGGTGGCAGGATCGCCCCATGATCGTCACCGAGCTGCGCGTCTACCCTGTCAAGTCGCTGGGAGGAGCCACCGTGACCGCCGCCGGCGTGGAGCCCCAGGGCCTTTCGGGCGACCGCCGATGGTGCCTGGTCGACGAGGGCGGCGAGGTCGTCACGGCCCGGGAGTGCCACGCGCTGCTGCGCCTGACGGCCGAGGTGGTCGACGAGGACACCATCCGCGTCACCGACCGGGCCGACGGTGCCAGCATCCTCGTCGACACGCCCCTGGGACTCAGCCCGGTCCCGATCTCGCTTTCGCGTCTGCCCTTCGCCTCGCCGGCCGACGTCGACGTGGGCGAGTGGATCGGCGAGCGTGTCGGCCGGCGGTTGCGTCTGGTCTGGCAGGAGGACCCGGCCTCGCGCCCCGTCTCGGGTGCACACGGTGGGCAGCCGGGCGACCTGCTCTCGATGGCCGACACCGGGCCGTTGCTGCTGGCCTCCCAGGCGTCCATGGCCCGGCTCAACGAGTGGGTCGCGCAGGGGGCGGGCAGCCCCGACCCCACCGACCTCGACCCGGACGACCTCAGCGACCCCACCGCCCCACCCGTGGCCGAGCCCCTCGACATCCTCCGCTTCCGCCCCAACGTGGTCGTCGACGGCGAGGAGCCGTTCGCCGAGGACGCGTGGGACACGGTGCGGATCGGTGACGTCGACCTCCGTAGGACCGAGCTGTGCGACCGCTGTGTCATGACGACGATCGACCCCGTCACCCTCGCGGGCGGCAAGGAGCCGATCCGCACCCTGGCTCGCCACCGCCGCTGGGACGGGAACACGTGGTTCGGCGTCCGGCTGCTGCCACTGGGTGGCGGCACCCTGCGGGTGGGTGACGAGGTCGTGCCCGGCCTCTAGGACGCTGCTGAACAAGGCGTGTCGTCCCGGTCCCGCTGGTCGGGGGTTGGGATCATGGGGGTATGCAGGGTCGTCCGCTTGATGAGCGTGAGCTGTTGGATGCTGAGTCGGTCGCGGGT